>TARA_R110002096_G_scaffold170131_11_pt1 | contig 17026 bp, 15 predicted proteins | sample TARA_R110002096 | Tara Oceans TARA_R110002096 (sample SAMEA4397295) | marine metagenome | biome: Polar Biome; feature: [DCM] deep chlorophyll maximum layer (ENVO:01000326); material: water (ENVO:00002006), including particulate matter (ENVO:01000060) such as... | depth 35 m | reverse complement strand
CGAGACTTAAAAACTACCATCTCAGTCACCGAATAACCTAAAGAGCTAACCACTAATTAAAATACCAGTTCTTCAAGCGTACATCAATATTCTTATTCTTGTCGATAATAAGCTTTTTGAAAGCTTCGATATCTTGTCCGCGGTGGTGATAAGGATACATTACAGCTGGTTTAAACTCTAGAACAGCACTTGCTGCCTGATTGATATCCATGGTGTAAGGAAGATTCATACACACAAAAGCGATATCGATGTTTGTGAGCGCTCGCATTTCGGGAATGTCTTCGGTATCACCAGAAAGGTAGACGTTCATTTCACCAAAAGTTAAAATGTAGCCGTTACCGCGCCCTTTTATATGACGAGCAGATTCATCATCAGGGAGATTATACATCGGAATTGCAGATGCTTTAATTCCGTGTAGCTCGGTGCTTTCATCATTCCCAATAATAACCAATTGGTTTTGATACATCTCATCCATTTGGTCTGCAACTGCCTGTGGAACCACAAAAGTTGTATTCTCTGTATCTAAGCCATCAAGGGTTCCAGCATTTAAATGATCACCATGAATATCTGTAATGAAAATGATATCCGGCGCATTAAACTCGCTAAATAATTCAGCTCCTCCATAAGGGTCTACCAGTATGGTTTTGTCGCCAAAAGTGAAGGCAACACTTCCATGATTTACAGCATAAACAGTTAAGTCACCCTCAGGAGTAGTGAACACATCAGGTGATGTTGATAGTTGTGCTAATGCATTAAAGCTGAGTAATAATAAAAATAAAAGGCTTGGTAAGAATTTTTTCATTGCGGAGAAGTTGGTTCAATTTGCATAAATAATGTAATAAAAGGACGAATCATTCATCATTACTTTTAGAAAGTAATTTCCAATTTTAACAATTTTGTCTTTTACTCATCTAATGATTAATCTAGTGACTAAAAATAAATCAAAGTTTTCTCTAATTACTGAATTAAAATGAAAGCCTCAAAAAGAAAGATAAATTTGGGTTCTAGAATAAGTATAGTAGTGTTATTGGTGTTTGTGGGATGGTCTTGTAAGAGCACCGAAGCAACAACATCTACCAAATCAGTTTCTAATTCCTCTGAAAAAGCTAATCTAGAAGAATTATACTGGGCACGAATTGATAGTTCTAGAATGAATTTTGTTCAAGCGGATGTAGACTTTATGACGGGAATGATTGGCCACCACGCCCAAGCTTTGATTATGTCTGATTTAGCACCAAAGAACGGAGCAAATGTCCAAGTTCAGACCTTAGCGTCTAGAATCATAAATGCTCAGAAAGATGAAATTGCAGCTATGCAAAAATGGCTTAGAGACCGTAAACAGCCAGTGCCTGAAGTTCACATTAATGGATTGAACTTGATGATTCATGGTGCGGGAGGAGATCATTCTGATCACATGAGCATGGCAGGAATGCTAACGCAAGAGCAATTGGTAGAATTAAGCGAAGCAAAAAATGAAACCTTCGACAAACTATTTCTTAAATATATGATTCAACATCACAGTGGTGCAATTACTATGGTAACCAAGCTCATTAATACTGATGGAGCTGTGCAAGATGAAGAGTCTTTTAAATTATCGGCAGACATTAACGTAGATCAAATTACTGAAATTGAACGCATGAAATTGATGCTTTCTGAGCTATCATCTAAAGATAAGGTTGAATAATAAACCTGAGCTTAGTTGGTATTAATCAACAATAAACACACCCAGATAAAATGAAAACAACTTCTACTACTATTAAAGGTGCATCAAGGCACTTTTGGGTTCTGCTAATTACGGCAGCACTTATTGTAACATATTCTTGTTCTTCTTCATCGAAGATGATTGATATGCCTTACACCTCACCCGCTGTAACTCAGCTCGACAATGTGATGGCTCCAAGCCCTGATCCAAGAGTTGGTCTCAAAGCCGGTTTATTCGATGCCGAAGAAGCCACTTGGAATCTTGAAGTGTTATCAGCCACTCCACCCCCGAAAGACTTTTTAGGAGTTACAAATTCAGATTTAGCTTTTAAAGGTAAATATGCAATTCAGGGAAATTATAATGGCGTGATTATTTGGGATATTTCCAATCCAGCGGAACCAAAAGTTGTACGTGAGTATATCTGCCCTGCTTCGCAAAGTGATGTATCTGTATATGAAAATCTTATGTTTGTATCTGGTGAAGGTTCTACTGGTCGATTAGATTGTGGAACTGAAGGTGTTGATAAAGCAGTAAGTAAAGAACGTTTACGTGGAATCAGAATTTTTGACATCACAGATATCGAAAACCCAAAGTACATTTCCAACGTTCAAACGTGTAGAGGATCTCATACTCACTCTGTACTAAAAGATCCAAATGACAATGAAAACGTTTATGTATACGTTTCTGGTTCAGCTGGTGTTCGTCCAGATGAAGAGCTTCCTGGCTGTTCTGATGCCCAACCAGAAGAAGATCCAAATTCAGCATTATTTAGAATCGAAGTAATAAAAGTGCCTTTGGCTAATCCAGGAATGGCTAAAATTGTAAGTTCTCCAAGAATTTTTGAAAATCTAGATGCACCACCACGTCACGGTATGTCTCCTGCCGATTATCCAGCACTTGCTGCTGCAAAAAAGAATGGAGCTTTTATTGTAGATTTTAATGGACAAGAAACGGTACTTCCTGATAGTTATGCAAAGCAAATGCTTAGTGGCATTGTAGCAAAACGAGGAGGAACAGGTGAGCCTACAGCAGCTGATAGTGTTCAGTTACGTGAAGACTTACCTGGAATTATTGCTGCTATGAGAGGCGGTGGAGAAGATGGTAAAGAGCCTGTTCGTAAAGGACCAACTCAATGTCATGATATTACTTTGTATCCAGAAATTGGATTAGCAGGTGGCGCTTGTGAAGGATATGGATTGCTGCTAGATATTTCTAACCCAGCTAATCCTGTTCGAATTGATGCTGTTGCAGATTCTAATTTCTCGTATTGGCATTCAGCTACATTCAACAATGAAGGTAATAAAGTTATCTTTACAGATGAGTGGGGTGGCGGTGGCCAACCAAAATGTCGCGAAGGTGACCCGATGGAATGGGGCGCAAATGCTATTTTCACTATTGAAGGTGGAAAAATGAAATTCGAAGAGTATTATAAAATGCCAGCTGCTCAGACCACAGAAGAAAATTGTGTTGCTCATAATGGCTCTATGATTCCAGTTCCTGGACGTGATATTATGGTGCAAGCTTGGTATCAAGGTGGAATTTCAATTTTTGATTGGACAGATGCTAACAATCCTGTAGAAATTGCATTCCATGATCGTGGCCCAGTAGCCGCAGATAAGATGCAAATGGGTGGAAGCTGGTCGGTTTACTGGTACAATGGTTCTATTGTAAGTTCAGAAATCGCTCGTGGATTAGATATCTTTCAATTGAGCCCAAGCCCATATTTGACGGAAAATGAAATTGCTGCTGCAAAGTCGATTGAACTAACGTATCTGAATGCTCAAGGTCAGCCTAAGTTTGAATGGCCAACTACATTCGCATTAGCTCGCGCTTATACCGATCAACTTGCACGAGAGAAAGGATTAGCTGCTGGAAGTTTAGATGTAGTTCGTCAAGGATTAGTAAATGCTGAAAAAGCTTCACCAAAAGTGCGTAAACAAGTACTTACCAAATTAGCAGACACTGTTGAAAGCTATGCTGGTAGTTCTAACAATGCATCCAAAGTGAAAATGTTAGCTGATACTGTTAGAGAGTTAGGTTCTAAGCCTTAAATCGAAAACAGCTTTTAAATTATCAAACCCTGATATGAGCGCTTAATAGGTGTTGGTATCAGGGTTTTTTTATGGGATATAAAAATAATTACGAGAAAAGAGAGCAATTAGCTATTTAAATGAAGTTTTCTATCTTGTCGCGATAATTAGGTTTTGGAAAGGGTAATCCAGAGACCTCAAAGTAGAATTAACATAGTCGGGTGATAAATGTTCAACGCTAGAAATTTTTTTAACTACATCAGTTATTTGCAGTATCCACTAATGGTAGCAGGTTTAATTTATTCATTTATGCCTTTTTTAAATGGATTTGAATCTGTTTGGGAATACTATAATAATACACTCATCTTTATGGGAGTAGGTATTAGCTTATCAACTTTACAAGACACAACAAAAATGCAGAACGAACTTTCTAGAAAGGTTTGGGAGAACCCTAAATCTGGAAAACTGTTTTTGGGAATCATATCTGCCTCTGCATTACTAATGATATTAGTTGGGTTCTATGGATTGTACTCTGCAGAAGACACCGTATTGAAAGAGTTGTCTCTGGGGGTTTTAGTCTTAGGAATTGGACTGATTGGACTTTTGAAAAGCGCCATCGAATTATTCGAAAATCATCGATTAGATAAAAAAGAAGTGCAGTAATTGGTTCGGGAATGAATAGTCGAGTAGGAACTCAATCCTGAAACTCCATATTTCTCACTACTCACTACTCACTACTAAGTACTTAGTACTAATATCTAAATCTATCCAACAAACTTATATCCAAAGCCATGAACGGTGAGAATGTGTACAGGCTGATGGCTATTTGCTTCTAGCTTTTGTCTCAACCAAGCAATGTGGACATCAACGGTTCTAGTTGATGGGAGGGCGTCGTAACCCCAAACTTCGTTCAGCAATTGGTCGCGTGTTAAAACTAGACCTTCATGTTCTAACAAGAATTTAAGGAGTTGAAACTCTTTAGCAGGAAGGTTTACACTTTGACCTGATTTCTTAATTTCACCTTTTCTAAAATTTACAGTTACTTGACCGAATTGATACTCTTGGCTGTTGGCTTGTGGAGCAGAAACAGACTTCTTGCGCACCTGAACTTCAACACGAGCAAGTAATTCCATCATCTCAAACGGTTTCTGCATGTAGTCATTAGCACCTAATTTAAGTCCTAACACTTTGTCTATTACTTGTCCTTTGGCGGTCAACATGATGATAGGCGTTTCGATTCTATTTTGGCGCAAATCTTTGCACACATCCAAACCGTCCTTTTTGGGTAGCATCAAATCTAAAATTATAGCATCGTAGCTATTGTTTAGTGCTTTTTCAAAACCAGCCGCGCCATCGGTGGCAACCTCAACTTCGTAGTGTTCTTCAATCAAGCGGTCTTGGATGGTCATCACCAGGCCTTGCTCGTCTTCAATTAGTAAAATTTTTGCTTTAGCTTGCATGTCGATCAGTTGGAATTTTTAGTATAAAAGTAGATCCACTTCCTTCTCTACTATTAACGGCAATTTCTCCATTATGTGCATCAATTACTTTTTTTACTAAACTTAAGCCAATTCCGTTGCCTTTAATTTGCTCTTCGATTGGTTTTTTCCCTCTAAAAAAAGGTTCGAAAATCTGTTTTAATTCATCCTCAGGAATACCATCTCCCATATCTTGGACTTGTATTATCAACTTTGATTTTCCAGATCGAATAGTTTCGTTAGCGTTAAGACAGACGGTGCTATTTGTACCACTAAATTTTATAGCGTTATGGATTAAATTGGTAACAGCTAGAAAAAGTGCGTCTCTATCGGCATAACAAATGTCTAAATCTGTTTGAACCGAGTACTTTAGAATAATACCCTTTTCCTCCAAATGAGGGCGGCAGCTATTGTTTACCTCCTCCACAAAATCAGAAATAGAAAACTCGCTAAACTGGTACACTTTCTTTCCAGATTGTATTCCTGAAAACTCCATAATCTGGTCTACCATATCACTTAATCTGCGGCCTTCTTTCACCATCAAATCAGCATATTCTTTTCGCCGTTCTTCTTTATGAATCACACCTGCACTTAGATTTTCAGCGGCAGAACGAATTACCGTTATTGGAGTTCTAAGCTCGTGCGAAACTCCAGCCACAAACAGCATTTGTCTTTGGGCTAGGTCATGAGAGCGCTGTGCTGTTATCACAATCATGATTACGCTTATGCCGAGAATAGCAAGGATTCCAAAGCTTATGAATAGATTTCGGTTTTTGGTTTTCGCTACATAAGCTTCCAAAGAACCATCTTTAAAACTTAACCAAAGTTCCCATTCCGGATTATCCGAACTGGATATAAATGAAGCTGTTATCAAGGTATCTACTTTAGCGGAATGATCGAGAACTGAATCTGTCCAAATAGTATTTGCACTAAATTCTGAGGTTGAAAGGCTGGTTGAAATCCTAGATTTAGAATCAGTGGTCTTGAATACATCTATACTTTTAATCTTATTGGAAATGCTATCCAACTTTGAAAAAGAGTCCAAATTTTTACCAAAACCTGAATTGAAAATGAAAAACCTTTGAGCATCCAATTTATCAATGGTGCGTCTAAAATCTGGTTTTTTGGTTACATCCAATCCTTTAGTAGCAAAGTAAACATTTAGGCTGTCTTCACCGTCAGACTGAATAATGCTGATAATATACTGGTCTTCAAATGATTCGGTAAGGTAGGTTCTAGCAATTTGGGGAATGATGGTTTCCTTAATCACATCATCATTCAGCTCTATTAAAATCCCATCGTCTATCTGTTCTACATTAAGGCTTACCCTAATACTCTGGCTTAAATTTTTGTCATTAATGGTCACCATTTCTAAATATTTAACAGGAACCATAAGAAAGCTTGGCTCACCGAAATCAGGTCCGTGACTGATAGTAAGGCTGTTATCAAAATCTTTTTTGGCGTCTGAGTTTTCTTGTAGCCAATTGATAATTGAGACTGGAGGATTGTTTAACTGGCTTAGTGTAGCAGTGTTTGGATCAAAATATTTTACGAGAGGCTTTTCATCTGAAACACCTTTTATATAATAGACCGACTTAACTAGGTCAGGCTGTTTAGATTTTGCAATCCAGTTTGTATAAGCATCCTGCAAAAGTTGTTCGGGCTGTTCTCCATTCTGAGAGAGCTGTATTTCAAAATTGTTATTTAGCTGGCTGAAGTTTTGATTTAAATCGGTTACAAAATTCTCAGTAGAAGCCGTCATGCTTTTTGAAAGCCGGCTCTGTTCCTCGCTGCTAACACTCCCAAGCCAATTGTACTGTAAAAAAGCCAGTGTAATAAGTGCGCAAGCCATTACGCCAAGAAAAATGTAGGTAATCCATTTGTTATGCATACTCAAAATTAGCGCCTTTTGGATCTATTCAAAAAGATTTAGCATCGATTTAACATCCTTAACAAAGTTTTTGCAAGCCCTTAACAACACTAAGGCTTGGCTTTAGAATATTACGGATGTCTACTAACTAAATACTAAATATTCGATGAAAAAAATACTCTTTTCCGCTTTACTCCTTGTAATAGGGGCTTTTTCAAATACGAAAGCCATAGCGCAAGACCAACAAACTATGACTCTTGATGCAAAAACCTCATTAATGTTGCCAGAACTCGAAGCCTTGATAGTAGAAAATGATGGGGAGGTTAAAGTGATGCTCAGATTGGGAAAAGAAACCTCCAAAGGAACAGGTGATCGCCTAGAAAAAGGAGATCTCATCTTAATGATAAATGGGATTCGAATAAAAGAGATAGACAAGCTTAAAGAAGTGTATGGAGCACTAGAAAATGGTGAAGAAATTAAATTGGGAGTTCGCCGTGGAGAAAGCCGATTTATAGTAAGTGCGATTAAAGGTGATAAATCAGCATCTAAGCCGGGCGCTATAAAAAGTATGTCGATGTCATTTCAGACAGATGGAGATGAGAAAGTAACATTCATTACAGAGTTAGGATTGTTGTTAACAGATGTAGAAAAATCAGTTAAGGTTGATGGTTTTATTGATAGACTAGTTCCTGAGGAATTGAAAGCGAAGAATTTGGAGGACTGGTCTTTAATTAAAGTTAATGGGAAAAAGCCAGCAACAGGAGCAGAAGCTAAAGCACTAATTGATGCGATAAAGGTTGGCGAAGACGTTGAGCTTACGTTTGAGAAAGATGGAGAAGAGAATACCATTCTCCTAAAAAAGCCAGAGACTAACAATAGAATAAGATATAAATCTGGTAACTGATGAAGAACTCAATTTTATTCTTTCTACTTATACTCTTTGCCATAAACTTATCTCTGCCTGAGCTTGCTAGTGCACAAACTCCGTTCCCTAACGCCAGAGATGATAGCTACCCATTGTTAGGCTTAAAAAGAGCAAAAAGTACTTACGAACGTGCACAGAGCGAGTTAAATAGAAGCGAAGCATTATTCGAAAAGAAGCTCATTTCGAAAGAGCAATTTGAACAAGCAAAGAACGCATATTTAGATGCCGAGGTAAATTACCAGCAATCTCTATTGGTTCTGCTTTTTGAGCAACAATTTGTAAGCATCAAAAAGGCGGTAAAATCTCAAGAGGAAAGTGGGAAGAAGAAGGTGCGTGTGACATTGGCAAACACTTCAGGAGCTTCTGCTGAGTTCTCGCAAATTATTGATATGGAAGACGAACTGTTCCGCTCTCTTCAACCAGATGTGATTCACAATGTGTATGTGTCGTTGAGTAATAACGATGGAGCAATCATAAGTAGTCCGTATGAAATAAAACTCAGTTCACTGCATTCTGGCGTTCCCAAAACAGTTGAGTTTGAGCTATTGCAAGATGTGGACGAGGCTACGGTAAATATCATTTATGGAAATGGCGCTTCTCGAAACCCAAAGGTGTTTTTACAGAAAGATGCGAGTGCCAACAAAGTTCTCATTCAATCCGAACGGTTTTCACAAGAAATAGAATTGGGGAAAGAAGCCAATTTCGGACTTGGTTTAGAGCTTTTCAGTGGTGTTGATGACACCTATAAGCTGGAAGTTGTAAACCTTCCACAATCCGTGGCTCGTTATTTTAACGAAGTGGGAGCAAGTGGCCGCATAAGCCAAATCAAATTCACTGAAAGTAACAACACTCGTCAAACCAACTTAGTAATTTCTCTACCCGATAGGCCAACCGATGATGTGGTTATGGATGAACCCATTAGCTTTTTTGTGATGGCTGTTCCTCTTGATAAGCTAAAGGAAGTTTCTGAAAAGAGAAATGAACTATGGACAGAAGAGCAAATTAAAGCCCTTGATGTAGGTTATGTTCGGTTAGAGATGCTACCACGTGGAGTGGGTAAGTTAGTTATCAAAGCGCCACAACTTTTTAATACAGGGAAGGCAGGCGAACCAGTGTCGTTCAGCTTTAGAGTAGCGAACGAAGGTTCTCGCCGGTTAGATAACATCGAATTTGAACTCGATACTCCTTTTCAATGGGAGAAAAGTATAGATCCCGTTCTCATATCAGAACTTGGTATACGCGAAGAAAAAACAGTTAGGGTTACACTCACTCCACCTAGCGACGTAAGCGTTGGTAAATATGAAACTAGGATGCGATCAACATCCTTATCAGACAACCAACCTGTTAACGCCGAAGACAAGAGTTTTACGGTGCAAATTGAAGCAGAGGCTAGTGTTTTTGGAACAGCGTTTATTCTACTACTGATTCTTGCATTAGTGGGTGGAGTAGTGTTTTTCGGCATAAAGCTATCCAGAAAATAACTTCTACAAATACAGAATATTAATCCAAAAAAGCACAAGTATGGAAACTACAATTAACCCGATACAACAAGCCCCGCTTCTAGAAGCCAGAAATTTGAATAAAGTATATGAGGACGGTGTTACTGCTTTAGAGAATCTAAACATAAAAGTTATGCCTGGTGAAATCTACGCAATGCTTGGTGGTAATGGTGCAGGTAAAACTACCACTATAAATATCTTTCTGGATTTCATTCAGCCAACCAAAGGAAATGCTTTTATAAACGGAATTGATGCTAACAAAGAACCTCTTGAAGCCAAAAAGAATGTGGCCTTTGTTTCTGAGAATGTGCAGCTCTATCCGAATTTCTCTGCGATGCAAAATCTGGAGTTCTTTGTGAAATTGGGAGGCAAGGATCATTATAAACGTCAAGATTACGAAGCAGCTTTGGCGCGTGTTGGTTTACAAAAAGATGCTTTCGATAAAAAGCTCAAAGATTTTTCAAAAGGAATGCGCCAGAAATGTGGTATTGCTATCGCCATCCTAAAAAATGCACCTGCCATCTTACTTGATGAACCTACCTCAGGATTAGATCCAAAAGCGGGGAAAGAGTTCACAAAGTTAATTGGTGAACTTCGTGATGAAGGCAAAGCCATTTTGATGAGCACCCACGATATTTTCCGAGCTAAAGATATCTCAAATCATGTGGGAATTTTAAATAATGGAATTCTAGTAGCGCAAAGAACACATGCAGAGCTAAAAGGCGTAAATCTAGAACAGCTTTACGTAGAATACATGGCTGGCTATATGGATGAGCCCGCCAGTTCTGGCATACTTAGCAACGATTTAGTTTAAGAGGTATAATGATGTTTAAGCTAATATTTGTGAAAGAACTCAAGGAAATTGTGCAAAGCAGTAGATTTACAATCAGCTTTGCAGTGTGCTCGATACTCATTGTGCTTTCTTTTTTTATGGGAGCGCAAAATTATGTTTCGAGCAAGGCTCAATACGAAGCCGCTGTTCAAGAAGGGTATAATCAAATTTCCGCAAATACCGAATGGATAGGAATAAACCACAGCATTATGTTGCCACCAGAACCGCTGATGGCTCTTGTAACGGGCATTTCTAACGACATAGGTAGAGACATTGAAATGAAAGGCCGAGGGGAGTTACGAGCGGAGAATACTCGATTTAATGACGAACCCATCTTTGCCATCTTCCGCTTTATGGATTTGGAATTTATTTTCGGTGTCATCCTGTCGCTCTTTGCTATCATCTTCACCTACGATGCCATAAACGGGGAGAAAGTGAGCGGAACTTTAAAACTATGTTTCGCAAACTCAGTATCTCGAGCTTCATTTATTGCGGGAAAATTAGCAGGTTCTTTTGTGGGTTTAGGTTTAGCGTTGCTAATTCCACTCTTAATAGGTGCTGCCATTCTGCCTCTTTTTGGAATTACACTGAGCAACGATGAGTGGCTCCGACTCGGCTTAATTCTACTGGCAGGACTAGCATATTTTGGGCTATTCTTAGCATTAACTATCGGTATTTCTGCATTAACGAATAAGCCATCTACTTCGTTTTTAATCTCTCTAGTAATCTGGATTTTTGCAGTACTTATAATTCCAAGAGCTTCGGTATTGGTTTCTGGGAGATTGGTTGAAGTTCCAAATATCGATGAAATTACGGCTGAGAAAAGTCGATATAGAACACAGCTTTTTGAAGACGATCGTCCGAAAATGGCAAATTTCTCTGCACCAGAAGGAACTGAGCCTCAAAAAGTGATGCAAGCTTTTTCTAAACACATGAGCAGTCTTTCCGAAGAAAGAACTTCCAAAATTCAGGTTTTTGAAGAGAAGATTAATGAGAATTATAACAACAGAAAGCGAGAACAAGAAAGGGTGGCTCTGGCATTATCACGAATGTCTCCAACATCTGTATTTAGCTTAGCTATCACCAGGCTTGCAGGAACTTCGTTGGAGCTTCAAAACCGCTATATGGATTCTGCCAAAGAATACCAGAAAGTGTTCGCCGATTTCATGACTGAGAAAACGGGAAGTACTGGTAGTGCAGGTTTCAGAATGATTATATCATCTAGCGACGACTCCGACGAGGAACCTGAAACCATCGATGCCTCAGAGCTTCCAAATTTTCAGTTTCAGAAAGCTACATTCGGCGTAGCCGCAAAGGGCAGTATTCTAGATCTAGGTCTACTAATCCTCTTTAATCTAGTATTTTTTGGTGGAGCCTTTTTTGCCTTCCTCAAATACGACTTAAGATGATATCTCGAATTTCAAAACCATATAGGAAACTTCCATGATTAAGTTAATGATAGAAAAGGAGCTCAAGAATATTCTCTTAAGCCCAAAGTTTGTAGCAACATTTTTAGTGTGTTCTGTTTTGATTCTCACGAGTGTATTTATTGGCATTCAAGAGTATAAAAATGCAGTGGCTCAGTACGAAGCTAACCAGCAGATTGCTCAGATAAACATGCAACAGGCAACAAATTGGGGAAGTGTAAGAAATCAAGTTCACCGAAAACCAACGCCAATGCAAGTGTTTGTTTCTGGGCTTCATTTTGATGTAGGACGTGTTTCTACAATTTCTGATTTCCACGATGTAAAGCTAACTCGTAGTCCGTATTCCGACGAAACCTTGTTTGCGATTTTTAGATTCATCGATCTCACGTTCATCGTGCAAGTGGTGCTTTCGTTGTTTGCCATTCTGTTCACGTATGATGCCATCAACGGGGAACGCGAAAATGGGACACTAAAGCTGGCGTTTGCAAACTCAGTTTCAAGAGCGGGCTACCTAATCTCGAAATTCATCGGAATTTGGATAGGGTTGGTCATTCCATTGCTCATTCCCATTCTAATTTCTTTGCTTCTCGTAGTGCTAATGGGAGTTCCATTTTCGGGAGGAGAGTGGCTGAAATTTGCAAGCTTTGTTGGGTTGTCGTTACTGTACATTACATTTTTTATAGGTCTTGGATTGCTTGTATCAGCAACAACACGGAAATCATCATTGTCATTTTTACTGTTACTTGTAATTTGGGTTGGAGGAGTTCTTATCCTTCCCCGCATGAGTGTAATGGCTTCAGGACAACTTGTGAAAACAGAGTCGATTGCACAAATAGAAGCTAAACAGGAAGCTTATCGTAAGGTGCGTTGGGATGAATATTCATCAACTATCTCAGAAATGTGGAGCAAAAGAAGTCAAGAGATGGAAGGTATGGGTGAAGATGAACGAACAGCCTACAGAGATGATAAAGAATGGACTTGGCTTGAAGAGGATGATGCCGCCAGAAAACAAGTTCAGATTGATGTAACAGCAAATAATAGAAAGCTTTTAGAGGAAACCCGCAACAAAAAGCAGTTGCAAGAACGCATCGCATTTAGCTTAGCTAGGATTTCACCAGCTTCCTCATTCAGGTTGGCTGCCATGAATATTGCAGGAACCGATATTGGAATGAAAAATCGATATGAAGAAAGCATGCGAACATATCGAGACGATTTTACTAGCTACACCGAAGCCGAGAAAGAGAAAAGCGGCAACGATGGCGGTTTTAGAATTGAAGTAGATTCTGATAAAGGTGTTAAACTCGACTTTGGTAGAAATGATCAAGGTTTAGATTTGAGTGGCATACCTCAGTACAACGCACCTATACGTACAGCCGGTGTCATACTTTCAAAAAGCATCCTAGATTTTGGACTTTTGGCTATTTTTATCATGCTCTTATTCGGTGCAACATTTGTAGCCTTTATAAAGTACGATATGAGATAACAGTTTTGTGCAAGAGTTAGAAAAAGAGATTCATTCGTAGCCGTTGGATCTCTTTTTTTATGTTTTACACTCTTTTAAACCGATTAAATATCTCTTTCTCTAAATCTTCTCGGTGATCTGGATGTGCTATCTCGGTAAGTGCTTTTGCCCTTTGGTATAAACTCTTACCGTACAAATCGCACACACCGTATTCAGTAACTACGTAATGCACATGCGCTCGTGTGGTAACAACACCGGCGCCTTGTTTTAGAAAAGGAACAATTCTACTTACTCCTTTTTTTGTGGTTGATGGAAGTGCAATGATTGGTTTTCCTCCTTCAGAAAGAGAAGCTCCTCTAATGAAATCCATCTGTCCGCCAACTCCAGAATAATGATAAGTACCGATGGAATCCGCACAAATTTGTCCCGTAATATCTACTTCGATAGCGCTGTTAATAGCCATTACTTTGGGGTTTCTTCTAATCACAGCCGTATCGTTGATGTAAGCAATATCTAGCATGGCAATCATGGGGTTATCATCTAGGAAATCATACAAACGACGTGAACCCATCACAAAACCAGATACAATTTTGCCAGGATGAACACGCTTTTTCTTCCCATTTATAATTCCTTTTTCAACTAAATCTATTACGCCATCCGAAAACATTTCGGTATGCACCCCTAAATCCTGATGACTCCCTAAGCTTGCAAGAACGGCGTTTGGAATCGCTCCAATTCCCATCTGAAGCGTTGAGCCGTTATCAATTAAATTGGCACAATATTGCCCGATTTTAAGTTCTGCCTCATCGGGTTCAGGCACTATTTGTTCTGGTAAAGCGTCATTCACTTCAACCATTGCATCAATCTTGCTCATGTGGATGAGACCATCGCCATGGCTTCGAGGCATATTCGGATTCACCTGCGCGATAACCTTTTTTGCACATTGCACAGCACTATTAGTTACTTCTACCGAGACACCGAGCGAGCAATAGCCGTGTTTATCAGGTGGAGAAACGTGAATCATGGCTACATCTAAAGGAAGAATGTTCTTTCTGAAAAGTGAGGGAACTTCGCTTAAAAAGATGGGGATGTAATCGCCTCGTCCTTCATTAATAGCTTGCCTGACATTAGCGCCCACAAAAAGAGCGCTTATCCGAAAACTGTCTTTAAATTCAGCTCGTGCATATACAGCTTCGCCCTCAGTATGCAAATGGATGAGCTCCACATTTCTGAGTTCATGTGCGCGTGCAACCATCGCATCGATAAGCCTAAATGGTGAAGCTGAAACCCCATGAAGGTACACTCTATCGTTCGATTTTATGATCTTTACTGCTTCTTCAGCGGTTGTATAAATGGCCATCTTCCCTGCTTTTTAATTACCTCATTTGCTTAACAATATATATTTTATATGAAGGAAAAATAAAGACATAATAAAGCATGGTGAGGCAAGGATTCCGAATGGTGTGTAAACTCTGTGCCTCTCGTTACGTAGCTCTGCTGCGTAATGCAGTCTGGAAGCTCCTGCTTCCAATGGGTTGGTCGTTATTTCTAATTATGGGTAAATCCTTGAGGAGAGACAGAGTTCTCGTTTGCGTTGCACCCCAGAGCTTGATTTCAACTCCTCATTTGAAATTCATAATCCAAAATTTCCTAACTCTTAGTTCTACACACCCAAATTTGTTCTAATTCCAAAATTTCGTTACTTCAATAAAAACCGAATGGTGGCTACCAAGTTCAGACCGGAGATAAATCTCCTCTGTACTAAAAACCTTGTTCGGGTAATGTTATGTTATACTGCAAATGAAGCTGAATTCACTTTATCAATCTTTTTTTATCAGAGCTGGTCGTGAAACTACATTCGTAAAAAGATTGAATGTAGACCATTGGGCACAGTTTAATTCTAATTACCATCTACTGGAAGGTGAAAACCCAATTGTCTACATTAATTCAGGAAATATCAAAAATATAAACAGACCGCAAAAAACGCCATCTGAGAACTGTATTGAATTAAATGCTTTCAAACACCCTCGTTTGATAGTAGATGAATTTTTTATCTTAGAACAGTATTTACAATCTGTACTAAAGTGTTTCCCAAAAAAATGGTGGCAATCTAGAAAGACTTTCATCTTTCAACTAGATTATGAGCCAGAACAAGGTTTCACTAGTATTGAGATGAGAGCAGTGAGAGATGCATTAGAACACTCTGGCGCAAAAGAAGTCATAATCGTTAGCTCAACAGCTACGGAACATGAAATTAAGTCCTTTATTAATCATATAAATCAATTTGGAGTATCCAAAAAATCATTAGCAGATCCTAAATGGCGCAAACTGTTTTATTAGTTACTAAAAATAGCAGTCTAGCAAACGTTTCAAGCGGGACTCGAACGCGGTTTAGCATTTAATAATTGTCATTGGTTCGTGTTTTAAACAAAGCGCTGTAATATGGATTTCACTCTAGAAATAGAACGATATGAAAATACATCTTCTTTATTACTGTTGTTTTTTGGCGTTCATTTCTTGTACGTCTTCTGAAAGCGGAAATCAGTTGTTCTGTAATAATGAATTGAGGCTACTTGGTTCATTTGACGACGTACCTTCTTTAAATGTTGGAATAGCGGAATTGAGAGATACACTTGATTCACCACTCGATAGTTTATTTCAAGCTGATGGTCATTTCATTCGTTATAAAATCAATCATGAATCCTGGAATAATGATGAAATGCTGAAAATGGGATCCGTGGATTTATCAAGATACCCAGGCATACCGCCACCGTTTAACCCGTACGTTTATGAGATTCAAATTTATTTGCAGGAATCAGACTCAATAATTTTCAGAAGAGAACCTTCAACACTAGATTCAATTGATATTAAAATAGCCGATTGGTATAGAGGTTTGAAATCTAAAGAGTATAAAAAAGTTAGAATTACTCTTTACTGGGATGAAAACTCTAATGTTCAAAAATTGAATAGTGTTGTTAATGAAAGCATCAATGGATATTTGATATTCGCAAATGAAACAAGCTTAAACAGATTCAACGTGCCAGTATGTAGACTTTCAAAAGACAATTTAGATTCACTGTCTATGCTACTTCCCTTTAGACTTGGGACTGATTTTTTTGGTTCAGAAAAGTTTAATAAATGGGATTTTATACCACATGAATTTACAAATGAACCTTACTAACTTGCCTCTTGTTACGTAGCTCTGCTGCGTAATGCAGTCTGGAAGCTCCTGCTTCCAATGGGTTGGCCGTTATTTCTATTTATGGGCGAATCCATGAAGAGAGACAGAGTTTGCGTTGCACCCCAGAGCTTGATTTCAATTCCTCATTTAAAATTTATAATCCAAAATTTCCTAACTCTTAGTTGTTTTCGTACAATAATTCGTCCTGAATTTAGTACATTAAATAGAACATTTATTAAAATTCTATCCTATGTCTACTATTCAACTTGATGAAGATATTCGGTCTCTCTCAGATTTCCGAGCTAATGCAGCTTCTTTTATAGAGCGGATTAAGTCAAACCGACGGCCACTTATTCTTACTCAAAATGGCAAAAGTTCTGCGGTTTTAATCGATGTTGAAGACTATCAAAAAATGCTCAATAAGATCCAATTGCTTGAAGAGCTTGCAGCCGCACGAAAGGAATTAGATAATGGAGATGGTTTTAGCCACAAAGAACTTTTTAATGAATTGAGATCCCAATATTCTAATTCATGAAAATCATCTGGTCGCCAACTGCTAGTAAAATATCTTTATAAGGTAAATAGGCGCTTCAACTCACAAGCTTTTACGTAAGATCCCA
>TARA_R110002096_G_scaffold869_6_pt1 | contig 17031 bp, 10 predicted proteins | sample TARA_R110002096 | Tara Oceans TARA_R110002096 (sample SAMEA4397295) | marine metagenome | biome: Polar Biome; feature: [DCM] deep chlorophyll maximum layer (ENVO:01000326); material: water (ENVO:00002006), including particulate matter (ENVO:01000060) such as... | depth 35 m | reverse complement strand
GCGCGCGGCCGCTTCGGTGCGGATCGCTTGATCGAGGAGTTGCTGCGTCAGGTGCGGACCTCGGACCATGTCAGCGCCCCTTGCCCAGGAAGGAACGGATGGCGTCCGCGATCTCGTCGCGACCGTTGATGCCCGAAGTGACCATCGCGTCGTGCTCGCCGAGCGCGACGTCCAGGTCCTTCTTGAACTGCCCGGAACCGTAGGCGCTCTTGACCTGGCCGTAGCAGAACTGGTTCACGCGCGGCAGGATGTCGTTGCGCAGCATGCCGACGCAGCGCTCGGTGTCGCGCGCACTCCAGTTGTCGCCGTCCGAGTAGTGGAACGGGTAGACGTTCCAGTTCTCGGGGCGGTACTTCTCCTGCATCAGACGCAGGCACAACTCGTACGCCGACGAGATCTTCGTGCCCCCCGACTCGCGCAGGTGGAAGAACGAGTCGTGGTCGACGACCTTGGCCACGGCGTCGTGCACGATGTACACGACCTCGAGGTTCTTGTACTGGCTGCGCAGCCACGTATCGATCCAGAACGCCTGGATGCGCACGATGTCCTTCTGCTCGCGACCCATCGAACCGGACACGTCCATCATGTGGATGATGACGGCCGAAGACTCCGGAACAGGCGCCGTACGACGCGAACGGAAGCGTTCGTCGTCCTTGATCGGCACGATGCGCGGGTCGGCGAAATCGTAGTCGCCCGACGAGATCGTGCGCGTCAACGCGCGTTTGAACGTGCGGCGGAAATGGCGCAAGGACTGCGGCCCTTGGCTGCGAATGCCGGTGTAGCGACCGCCTTCGGTCATCAGCTGGCGCGACCCGCGCGGCAGGATGTTGGGCAGTTCGAGCTCGGCGCCGAGCATCTCGGCCAGCTCCTCCAGCTCGACCTCGACCTCCATCACGTGCTGGCCGGCCTGGTCCCCGGCGGAACCGGCGCCGTCGCCTCCTTGCCCGTCGCCGTCCATCGGCTGACCGTCCTTGCCGGGACCTTGCCCGACCCCATCGCCCGAGTTGTCGCCGAAGCGCAGGCGGGGCAATTCGATCTGCGGCACGGGGATCGAGATCGTCTCCTTGCCGCGACGGCCGAGCAGTTCGGTCGTGGACAGGTACTTGCGCAGGTCCTCTCGGATGCGCCCGCGCACGATCTCGCGGAACCGCGCGCGGTCCCGTTCCATTCGATAGACCTGGAATCCCAAAGCGATGCTCCTCTACGCAGCCTGTTCGTGATCGTCACTGGGCTCTTCACCGCGGGCGAAGATGCTGGCGACTTCCTGCAACACGGCCTCGGCCGACATCTCGTCGTAGCCGAAGCGGCGCACGAGGCGATCGCGGATGACGTTGATCTTCGCGCGGGTGTCGGGGTCGACGACCGACGACACGAGGCTCGTGATCTGGATGGAATCGCGACGGTCCTCGAACATCTTCAGCTCGAGCGCACGCGTCAGACGTTGGTTCTCGCGGTAGTCGAAGGTCTTGCCCTCGAGGTGCATCACCGCGATGTAGTTCATCAGTTCGTGGCGGAAGTCGTCCTTGCGCCCCTCGGGGATGTCGATCTTCTCCTCGATCGAACGCATCATGCGCTCGTCGGGATCGCGCGTTTCACCATCCGCACTGACGACCTTCTCGCGCGTCGTGTAGGCACGCACGTTGTCGAGGTACTTCGAGCACAGACGATCGATGGCTTCCTGATCCGCCGCGATGGCGACCTGGACCTCGTGCTTGACGATCTCCTCGTACTCCTCGCGGACCAGCGCGACGCGCTCGAGATAGCGACGACGCACGTCCTCGTTGGCGACCATCGAGTGGTGGCGCAGGCCTTCTTCGATCGAATCCAGCACATCCTTGGGGCCGACCGTCTGGCGATCGGACACCAGGCACGTGGCGACGCGGTCCTGGACGTAGCGCGGCGAGATGCCCTCCATCCCCTCGCGGGTCGAGGCCTCGCGCATCTCGGTGACCTGCTCGGCGGTGAAACCGGGCACGTCCTGGCCGTCGTACAAGCGCGCCTTCTGCATCATCGTCAGGCTCGGGTGCGACGGCTCGTCGAGGCGCGTCAGGATCGCCCACATCGAGGCCAGTTCGAGCGTGTGCGGCGCCAGGCGGCGTCCGGGTGTGCCCTTCGCGCCGTAGCGACGACGGTGGATCTCGACCTCGCGACCGATCTCCAGGTTGTACGGGACGTCGATCTTGATGGTGCGATCGCGGAACGCCTCCATCAGCTCGTTGCTCTGCAGGCGGCGGTACTCGGGCTCGTTGGTGTGACCCAGGATGACCTCGTCGATCGAGCACTGCTGGAACTTCTTCGGCTTGATCGAGTGCTCCTGCGTGGCACCCAGCAGGTCATAGAGGAACGCGACGTCCAGCTTCAACACCTCGACGAACTCGAGCAGGCCGCGGTTGGCGACGTTGAACTCACCGTCGAAGTTGAACGCGCGCGGATCCGAATCCGAACCGTACTCGGCGATGCGACGGTAGTTGATGTCGCCCGTGAGCTCGGTCGAGTCCTGGTTCTTCTCGTCCTTGGGCTGGAACGTGCCGATGCCGATGCGGTCGGCTTCGCTGAAGAGGAAACGGCGCACACGCACGTGCTCCATCACCTTGCCCCAATCGCCACCGTGGCGCTCCATCAGTTGTTCTTGGTAGTGGCGACTGACCGGATCCAGGTCGCCTTCGATGCGCAGCTTGTACTCGCCGCGGAAGTTCTTGTTCAGCGCGTCCTCGACCGCAGCGCGCTGTTCGCGCGGAACGAGCATCAGCGGGTCCTGATTCATCGGCGACGGAATGAACTCGCCGTCGATCTCCCAACCGAAGGTGTGGATGGCGCCCTCATCGCTGGCGGTGTACTCCTCGAGGCCACGCTTCAGCAGTCGCGCGATCGTGCTCTTCGCCGAACCGACGGGACCGTGCAGCAGCAGGATGCGTCGCTCGGGACCCAGGTGACGCGCGCCGGCACGGATCGTGTCGACCAAGCTGCACAGCGAACGCTCCAGACCGTAGACCGCATCGTCGCCACGACCGAACGGGTCGTTGAACAGACGCCAGCGACGCAGCCCGGAGTCGCCTTCGGACATCTCCCACCCGTGGGATTCGATCATGCCCAGGAGCCGTTGCCAGGCGTTGCGCGCGAGCATCGGCTTCTCCTGAACCAGGGTCAGGTACTCCTGCAGGGAGCCCTCCCAGTGGAGGCGTTCGTGACGATCGCCGTCGTGGGTTTGACGGATCAGATCGAACAGGGGGGAGTGGAATTCGCTCATGGGACTTCGGCTGCCGGTTGGGCCCCTCGACGGGAGAGAGGCGTGGGTCCTTCGAAAGGAGAACCGGTGTCTCCTATCGAGAGGTCGCGCTCCAAGCTGAAGTCTTCCGGCCTCGTGGGGCCCAAAAGGGAGGTCGCGCCGGAACAGGGCGGGACCTCGCCAGGGTCGAAATCAGCGTCTTGGAGGCCTGTGGCGGGATTCGGAACGTGGGGTCCCGACGGCCAACCCCCTACTGTGGGATGCCCCCGTGGCACTTCCAGTGCCCATCCAGGCGCCTTACCGCGGGGCTTACGCCCTTCCCATGGATAGGATCGGGGCCATGCACCGCGCCTCCCCCAAGTTCCTCGGGCTGTCCGTACTCCTGCTCGCCACGTTCGCGTGCTCTCCGAGCTCCGGCAACACGCCCCAGGAGCCCGAAGCCCCGGCCGTCCGGGTCGACACCCGCAAGCCGATCCGGTTCGACGGGGAGGCCGCCTGGAAGGACATGGTCCGCACCGTCGAGCTCGGCCCGCGCCATCCCGGATCCCCGGCGCTGGAACAAACGCGGATGTGGATCGAGGAAGAGGCGCGCAAGCTCGGCTTGAAGCCGGAGCGCGAGACCTTCAAGCACAAGGTGCCCGTCACGGCGAACACCCCCACCGGAGAGGTCGAGTTCGGCAACGTGATCGTCACGCTCGTGGCGGCCGTACCCGAGGGCGCACCGCCCGCCCCCATCCTGTACGTCGCCGGGCACATCGACACGAAATTCCTGGGGCCCAGGTTCGTCGGCGCGAACGACGGTGGCTCGTCCTTCGGCGCCGTCATGGAATTGATGCGCGGCGTCGTCGCGGCGGGCCCGCGCCCGGTGACCTATCGCTTCGCGTTCTTCGACGGCGAGGAGTCGTTCCATCCGACGGAATGGAGCAACCCGAACAACACGTTCGGCTCGCGTCACCACGCGAACAAGATCAAGGGCAACGGCGACCTGTTCCACACGGGCGCGTTCGTGCTGCTGGACCTCGTCGCCGAGAAGGACGTCCAGCTCGACTGGGACATCAACTCGACCTCGTGGCTGCGGGACATCGTTTGGGGCGAGGCCAAGTCGCAAGGGCTCGAGAAACACGTCGGTCGTGGACCCGGCAGCGCGATCTCGGACGATCATCTGCCGTTCAAGTCGCTGCGCGTTCCGGTCATCGACCTGATCGACCTCAAGTACGGGGGCCCGACGCGACCGTTCTGGCATTCCGACGAGGACACGCTCGACAAGTGCTCGCCGGACTCGCTGCAGGTGATCGGCAACATCGTCTGCGGCGCGTTGCCGAAGATCGAGGACGAGGTCCTGAGGCGCAAGTCGTTGAAGGCCGAGTAGAGCTCCGGCCGAGAACGAGCCTTCCCGCAGCCCACCTCGTACGACGCGGCTCAGCGCTGTCGGAGCCCACGAATCGCGTCGAACCTGGATCTCTCACCGAACGCGGCGCACCGCGGAACGGCTCGTTCTCGGCCGGCCGACTAGCGGGTCGGCGCTTCGACCGTGCGATGCGCCGGATTCCAGCAGGCTCCCGCCGCCGTCAGCGCCGGCGCACTTCCCAACGGAACGCGGATCACCCACCGCAGCCGTTGCACGCGGCCCGGCTCCGGTCCATCCACGCGCGCCGTCTCGCTGCGATGGCGGACGACGTCGAAGACCGCGTCCTTCATGGCTTCCGTGCGCTCGGGTCCGCGCTGCGTCACGGACCGAGCCAGCGCCACGACCGTGGCCCCGGACCAGGTCAAATCGACTTTGGCGGCCCGCTCGGAGACGACGCCGGCGGCGTACAGGTCGTGCTCGACGAGCCACAACCCTTCGCCCAGATCGGTCGCGCGCGGTGCCGTCAATTTCAGCGCGGGCAAGTTCCGGGCGAGCCGCTCCGCCGCTGCGAGGTCCAGCGTTCCGTCGAGCCCCGTCGTGGACGTCAACCAACCCAGGTGATCGCGACAGTGCCGCGCCGCGCGGCCCCCCGCGAACGGGTCGCCTTCGGGCGCGAGAACCAACGCCGCGGCCGCCCCCGGGACCTGGCCCAGGGCGATCGCGAGCGAGCGTGATTCGGTGTCGAACAGAGGCCAGGGTCCGGGGTCGAGGCCCGGGTCGAGATCGGTGCCCCAAGGACTCCAACCCGCCAAGAAACCATGTCCGATGCGTGCGGTTCGATCCGCTTCCGTGTCCCGGTCCGGGTGCGGGTCGGACACGAGCCACCAGTCGACCTGGCACAGGACATCGCCGTCCTGATTGGACTCCAGTCGATCGAGCAGTTGGGACGCCAGCATCAAGGTGGCGTCGCGACCAGCCTCGCGCGGTGCCAACGGGTCGGCGACGACCACGATGCATGGGCGATCCGAATCCCCGAGCCCCAGACGAATCGCGGACAGTTGGGTGCCCCGTTCGGTCGCGCCATACACATCGACGCGCGCCAGACCGGGGTAGGCGCTGACGAGCCCACCGAGGCTACGCAACTGCGGAATCGGTTCGATCGAGATCCGGATCGGCGAAGGCGCGGCGGACACGGAAGCCACCGGACCGTCGTCCTTCGAAATCGAGATCCGCGTGTTCTGTGCGGGGCGCGGTGCGTCCTGCGCTGGGCGTGTCGTGGCCTTCGCGGAGCGAGGCGTGACCTGTACCGGCTGAGGTGTGTCCAACGCGGGGCGAGGCATGACCTGCGCCGGCTGAGGCGTGATCCACGCGGGGCTCATTGTGCCCGGCGCGAGGCTCGACGAGTCCTGTCCGGCACCGAGCATGTCCTCTGGTCGTACGACCTCGGGATGCAGTCCCAGGTCGTCCGGCAGAGGAACTGCGAGATGACCGCCGAACGACGCGGCGGCGAGCCACCAAAGAGCGATCAAGGTCGCACCTCGCGCACGGCATCGGCGACGAACGGAGCATGTCCTCGTAGCGTCATCGACGCGCCTTGCGGCAGGAGAATCAGCCACTCCACCTCTCGCGAAGTGGCTCCTCCGGGCAGCGCGCCCAGGTCGACGGATTCGGCGCCGCCGAGGAGTCGCGCACCCGCCGGGAGATCCAGATCCAGTCGCGTCGTTCCGACCTGCGCACCGGGCCACAGACCCTGCGCGGCCAACGACGTGGGCCAGAGCCCGCGCGTGCGCAGGGTCGCGGACAACCGCACGACGGAGCCCTCGCGCTCGGCCAGAGTGATGATGCACTCCAGGCGCGGCAGCCCGTCGGCCATGGCGCGCACGAAGCCGTCCAAGCCTTGCAGAGCGCGGGGCAGTTGATTTGCGGGCGGGTTGAACCGGGTGAGGGGTTCCCAACCTCCGACGCGTGCGTGGATGCCAGGACCCAGGTCCACGGGGCGCCATTCGACGAAGCCCATGCCCCCACATTCTCGATCGAGCCACGGACTCCAGGGCGAGGTCCCGCCCTGCGACTTCAGCGACGGATCCTCGGAACGGGAGGAGAGGGCGACGCGTGACTCCGCTTCCGGCGGACAACCGGCGTGCGGCCCCCAGACGGCGACCTCGAGCGCGGGGATGCCGGGCACGGCGTAGCACCAATCGACCAAGGTCCCGCCGCGAGGTCCAGCCCCGGTGCGGGCGAGCGGAAGCGCCTCCGCCCACGGCCGATTCATGTTCGTTCGGAAGGCGCCGAGCGTTCGGGTGAACGCGCCCACGTCGCGCGGGTCGACCGCCAGTTCGGCTGTGCCACCGGGGAACGCCAACCCGCCGTGGTCCCCTTGCACGACCAGCACCAGGGCGGTCCGGCGCGCGAGGATCTCGGACGCCAGTGCGCGGGCCGTCGGCTCGCTGAGCGGATGCAGACCACGCAGTTCCCGGGGCACCGTTTCCCAACCAATCGGGAAGTTGGCATCGAGCCGCGAGCCGAGGCCCGCGTCCTCGTTGTACAGACCGTCCCCGTCGTCGTCCCGCCCTTCCCGGACGCGTCGATAGCGCATCGCGGAGTCCGCAGTGGCCTGAATCGGAATGCGTCCGTCGGAGGGCAAGGTCCAGGGCCCGAGCGGGTCCTCGATCAGCATCTCCAACACGAAGCCGTCGCCGTCGAGATCGTCCGGGGCGTCCTCCATCTCGGCGCCATCCCCATCGGCGTCCCCACTCCGCGGTCCCGTTCCCGTGGAGGCGCCCTCCGCCATCGTCCGCGTCAACGCATCGGGCGCACCCCACGGCACGACGAGGAAGGCCTGGTCGTTGCGCAGGCGCTTGGGATCGCCGAGCATCCGACGCGCGACCTGAAGCACGCCTTCACCACCGGCGAGCGAGACGCCGTCGAGGGCACCGATCAGGAACACGGTCGCGCGGTCCTCGAGCGGCAGCGGCCCGATCGCGCCGATCACGACGGCGGGCACGGCGCGGCCCTCGCTCGTGACGCCGAGGTCGAGGCTCTGAACGAGCACACCCTCCGGCGGCGCCAGGACCCAACCCGCGAGCTCACCGGCGACGGCGTCGAGGTCGGCATAGACCCCGTCCCCACGCCCTTCGGTGTGCGCTCTCGCGCTGCTCACGAACGTCCCCAGGAAGAGCAGCACGAAGCCCCACGCTCTCCAGGAACGCACGAGCGAGTGGTGTCCCTCGGTCGGCATAACACCGGATCGCGCGTCCCCACGCCGATCCGGTCCTGAAGCCCTCCCATCGCCCACTCCAGCCGCCCCTCTTGAGCCCAGGCACCCCTGTCCCCATGCGAGTCACATGTCGGACGAGCCCGTTCGCGCATCGAATGACCTCAGGGTTCGTTCGATGGCGAACGGACCCTGAGATCATTCGACGAGCGAACGGGCTCGTCGTGACCAAGCATCCCTCAGACGGCGGTGGGACGCGGATCGCGGCCACCGAAGAAGTAGATGATCGATCCCAGGACCGGAAAGAAGAGCATCGCCAGGATCCAGAGGATGCGTTCGGTGCCGGTGAGGGCCTCGTTGCCGAGGCAGTCGATCCCCATCCAGACCCAGAAGGCCAGGGGAACGATGGCGAGGAGGACGACGAGACCGAAGATGGCTCCGCTGATGATGAAACCCTGGGGGGCCTCCTGGATCATCAGGAACGACTCTTGGCAGGCGAGGGAGAGGTTGAGGAGGAGCGATTGCATGGTCCAACCTTATTGGGAGCCCGCCCCGTGATCTTGCACCCATTCAGAATGGGCGCGCAGCGTCACTCGGATTCGGACCCGGCCGTGACCTCGTCCTCGACCTCACCCGGGACCTCATCGTCGACCTTCGGGCGCGCGGCGGGTCGCAGTTCGACCACCGGCTCACCCGACTCGTCCTTGGAGGCCTTCCCGTTGGACTCCGGACGGCGCGAACCGGTGACCTCGGGGATGAAGGTCTCGACCTCCTCGAGCTCGACGGCCACGTAGCGGGACACGCCCTTGACCTCCATCGTCACGCCGAACAGCGCGTCGCAGGAGCTCATCGTGCCCTTGTTGTGGGTCACGACGATGAACTGGGTGTGGCCACGGAAGCCCTCGAGCATCGCGAGGAAACGATCGATGTTGGCATCGTCCAGCGCCGCGTCGACCTCGTCGAGCACGCAGAACGGAGAAGGCCTGGCTTCGAAGACGGCGAACAGGAGCGCCAGCGCGGTCATCGTGCGCTGTCCACCGGACAGGAGACCGATCGACAGCATCTCGCGGCCGGGCGGACGCGCCATGATCTCGATGCCGGCGTCCAGCAGGTCCTTGTCCTCCTCGAGGAGGATGTCGGCCTTGCCGCCGCCGAAGAGCTGGCGGAAGATGCGTTGGAAGTTCTCGCGCACCTCGTGGAAGGTTTCGGAGAACAGGCGACGCGTCTCGTCGTCGATGCGTTCGATGGTCTCATCGAGCAACTTGCGCGAGGACACGAGGTCCGCGTGCTGCGTCTCGAGGTGATCGAGCCGACCACCGACCTCTTCGAGTTCCTCGACCGCATCGACGTTGACCGGGCCGAGCTTGTCGAGCTGACCGCGCAGGTCCGCGACCTTGTGCTCGAGCGCCCCCATGGCACCGGCGTTGGACAGTTCGTCCTCGGGCTCGAAGGCGAAGCGCAGGTCGCTGGCGTCCAGGTCGAGCTCCTCCTTGGCACGGCCCAACAACTCGTCGCGGAACAAACCCAGTTTCTGGTGCTGCAACTCGCTCGCGTGCTGGCGCTTGCCGGCCTCGTCGAGACGTTGCTGCACGGCCTCGGCGGCCTTGCGCGCCTCCTGCGCGTGCGCGGCGCCCTCGCGTTCCTGCGTACGCAGGTCCTCGAGACGCGCTTCGGCCTCGCTCTTGGTCGTCCCGAGCACACTTTGTTGCCCGTCGATGCGCTCGCCTTCCTCGCGCCCCTGGTTCGCGTTCTCGCGCAGATCGGCCGTGCGCTTCTTGGCACGTTCGAGCTCGACCGCATCGCGTTCGACGCGCTCTCCTTCGGACTGGAGGCGCTGCTCGAGCGCATCCAGTTCTCCGGTGACGCGCGTGCGCTCGACCTGAGCGCGACTCTGTTCGTGACCCAGGTCGTCGCGGCGTTGCTCGAGGGCCTTGCGGCCGCGCTCGAGCTCCTCGAGCTTCTGGTTGTCCTGCTGGAAGGCCCGCTCGGCCTCCTCGCGCTCGATGCGACCTTGCTCCAGGCCCTTCTCGAGCTCGGCGATGTCCGTGGCGACGCGCTCGCGCTCGGCCACGAGTTCCTGGCGCGCCGCGCTCTGGTCCGCGATGCGTGCTTCGGCGACTTCGAGAGCGCCCTCGGCTTCGGCGAGCGCGTTGCGGCCGGCCTCGCGTTCGACCTCGCAACGCTCGAGCGCGGCCCGGGCCACGTCGCGCGCCTCGAGGGCCACGTCGCGCTGCTCGGACAGTTCCGCCAACGACCGATCCATCCGGTGCATCTGGCGCTCGAGGTCGTCGGCCTCGGCACGCCGTCCGATCACACCTTGAGTGACTTCGCGATGGCCGCCTTCGAGACCCGCCGCGTCGACCAGATCGCCGCCCGGCGTCACGAAACGCCAGCGCGGGTTGTCGCCCACGAGGCGCAGCGCCAGATCGAGGTCGCTCACGACGACGACGTCGCACAGCAAGGCCTTGGCCAGCGGACGCAGCGCGTCGTCGCACGAGATCAGATCGCACAAGCGGCCTTCGACGCCGTTGCCGTAGCGGGCGAACAGCGCGTAGTCCGAGGGCGACGGGCAAGGGCACGCGCCGAGTCCGGGGGACACGACGACCGACACCTGGCCGAGTTGACGTTCCCGTGCCCAATCGACGAGGGCACGCGCGACGTGACCGTCGCGGGCGAGCAGAGCGTGCGCGCGATCGCCGAGCGCGGCGTCGAGCGCGCGCGCCAGACGTGTGTCGATGCGCAGGTGGTCGGCGACGATGCCGCGCAAGGCGGACGTCTCGACCGGACCGTCACCGGATTCGATGGCCTCGAGCACCTTGCGCGTTCCGGCGCCGAGTTCTTCGAGTTGACGTTCACGGTCCCGCAGGGACTCGATGCGAGCCGCGTGACCGGCGCGTTCGACCTCGAGAGTCTCGCGCTCGGTCGCCAGCGACGTCAACGTGTCGATGGCCGCCTGCTGCTCGCTCGCACGCAACGTGCGGTTCGCGTCGATGGCATCCAGCGCGATGCGCGCGTCGCCCACATGGGTGCGGGTTCGCGTCGCGTCCTCCTGGACGGTGGCGAGCACCGCGTCGACCTCGCCCAGGCGCTCGTCGGCGCGTTCGACCCGTTGGCGCGCGGCCGGCAGGCTCTCCTCGAGGTGCACGACCCGGTTCTGGCTGGCCGTCCGTTCGTGCAGGCGCCCCAGGACCGTCTCGTTCTGCGCGACGACCTCGGCACGCACGGCTTGGTACTCGACACCGAGGCGCTCGACCTCGACATCCACGCGTTCGGCGTTCTCGCGGGCCGTCGCGGCGCTCTCGCGCAGCGTGACGGCCTCGCCGTTCATGATCTCGAGCTGTTCGCGGTGACCGGTGATCTCGGCCTCGAGCTCGGTGGCGCGCTCCGCTTCCTCGTTCGCCGTGGACTCCCAGGACTCGACGCGCATCCGCAACTGGCGGCGACGCTCCTCGAGCGCCAGCACTTCGCCGGCCAGCCGACCGACCTCGGAGGACACGCGGTCCAGTTCGGCGACGACCTCGGAGCGGCGCTCTTCACGCGCGTCGACCTCGGCCTCTTGCGCGATGCGCTCTTCGCGCATCGACTCCAGCTCGGAAGCCAGTTGCTCGAGGACCGGACCGATCTCGGACAGATCGACGTCGAGACCGAACAGACGGTGCGCCAACCAGCGGCGACGCTCGGTCGTCCACTCGGAACGCGCGACGAGGAAACGCTCGGCCTTGCCCGCCTGGATCTTGAGCGAACGCACGCGCGTGCGCAGTTCCCCCATGACGTCCTCGGCGCGCGACAGGTCCTGCTCGACGCGCTTCAAGCGCAGTTCGGCCTCGTGACGGCGTTGGCGGTAGCGGCTGATGCCCGCGGCTTCCTCGAAGATGCCACGGCGTTGTTGGGGGTTGGCGGACAGCACCGCGTCGATGCGACCCTGCTCGAGCACGGAGTAGCCGCGCGAGCCGAGGCCCGTGTCGAACAACATGTCGCGCACGTCCTTGAGGCGCACACGCTCGCCGTCGAGCAGGTACTCCCCTTCCCCGTCCTTGTAGAGCCGGCGCGTGATCGCGATCTCGGCCCCACGCGATTCGATCTCGTTCTTCTCGTTGTCCAGGACGAGGGTGACCTCGGCCATGTGCAGGGGGGGCCGCGACGCCGAGCCCTTGAAGATGACGTCGGTCATCCCGGAGCCCCGCATCGAGGTCGGGCGCGTCTCGCCCAGCGACCAACGCACGGCGTCGACCACGTTGCTCTTGCCGCAACCGTTGGGTCCGACGATGCCGGTCAAGGACCGGTCGGCGAAGTCGAGCACGGTTCGGTCGGCGAAGGACTTGAAGCCGAAGAGTTCGAGTCGTTTGAGGCGCATCCGGTATTGGGGCGGGTCCGAGGACTAGGTGTCGGACCCAGGCAGGTCGTAAGGCGTGTCCCGACGCCCGGTGGAGCCCGAGCGGGGGGAGTCGTGATCGGAGAACCCGGAGCCCGAGGATTCGGGGCCAGGATCTTCGTAGTCGGAATAGCCCGTCGTGGGGAAGCCCAGGGTGGGCGAGCCGACGACGGGAAAGCTGAGCGACGGGTCCACCCGGGGGAAGGCGGGCTCGCCCCGGCTCGTGGAGGAAGGGGAACCGAACAACGCGGCGTCGTCCGGAGCGCTCAGGGTACGGTCCCGAGGGGCCGGGGTCACGACACCAGCGCGACTCCGTTCCCGAGCGGCGTGGAACGCGCGCCACGTCTCGAGGTGCGGGTGGCTGCCGGGCACGGCGACGGCATCCGGTCCGGCGAGCGGGAAGAGCGCACCGGACGCGACCGTGGCACACAACGTGGCCCAGGCCTCGCCGCGCACGCGCGCGCCTTCGCTGACGTCTCCGCCCGTGGGCGCCTCTCCCAGCGGGAAGCCCGCACCGTAGCGCAGGGTGATCTCGGACTCCGGCGCGGGCAGGTCGTCGAACAGTCGCGCCTGGGCCGTGCGCGGGCCCTGGGAATCCAGCTCGGCCATGCGCCGGCGGGCGCCTTCGCCGAGCAGCGAGGACACGACGACCGCGGATCCGCGTTCGGCCGAGAAGCGTCGCGTGGCCTCGGAGAGCACGCCGAGCACGCGCGCGCCCTGGGCCATGCGCGGCGCACCGTCACCCAGGATGCGCAGCGTCTCGGTCAGTCCGATCGGGACGAGGGCGTGCTGGACGCGTTCGCGCCATCCGTCGGAGCCGTGGCTGGACGTGTCCCGTTGCAGGTTGCCCAGGGCGTCGAGGCCGTCGAGCGCACCGCGCACGGCGCGCGTGAGTTCCTCGAAGAACAAGTCCTCGCGCCACGGTCCGGCACGGCGGGCCAGGCGCGGCAGGTTGATCGCGGCGGCAGCGCCACAGGCCAGGGCACCCTTCTCGCGCTGGCGGCGACGGCATCCGGGTCCGACCCAGCGCTCGGCGCGACCGTGCCAGACGGGCACGACGCGACCGCGGGCGAGCAGGGCCTCGAGCGGGTCGATGCAGGCGGAATCGGCGGCGATCGCGGCCTGGACCTCTTCCCAGGCCAGGAACAGGCGCGGGAGGGGTCGGCCTTCGGCTTCCAGTTGTGCGAGTTCGGGCAGGAGGCGTGCCACGAGCCCACCGCCGCGGCCTCCGGGGGCAGCCAGGTCCAAGCGGCGACCTGCCGCGCGGCCCAGGACGCCCAAGGTGGCCAGGATCTCGGCCAGGGCATCGGCGGCGCGACTGGGGCGCAAGGCCGGGGGCAACATGCCGTGCACGCCCTCGAGCACGATGCCGTGGCCCGTCTGGGCCAGGAACTCGGCCAGCCGTTCGAGCGTGTCGACACGCGCGCGTGCGCTGCCGCCGGACAGCAGTTCGACGGGCAGGCAGCGCACCAGCGGCAGGTGCGGACGGCCCACGTCCTCGATGTGCAAGGTGCCATCGAGGTGGAGTTCGGTGACCTCGCGCGGCAGGACGTCCTCGAGACACCAGCGGCGCAGCAGGCGATCGGCGATGCCCTCGCTCGAGTTCGCGGCGATCCAGCCCTCGGAGGCGCGCGATCCACGCGGGCGATTGAGTCCGGCGCGCAGGTCGGCGCGCGCCATCGTCACCGGCTGTTGACGCTGCAGCTGCGTCGAAAGCCCCATCGCTGCGAGTTCGTTGTCGACGAACTCGCGGATGAGCGCGGTCGACACGCGCGGCAGTCCGGCGTGCAGCACGCGCCGCTCGACGCGGTTCGCGACCTCCTCGGCGACCTCGCGGGGCACGTCGGCCTCCTCGACCAAGGCCGCAGTGATGCGCGAGGGATTCCATGCTTTCGGACCGTCGTCACCACGGACGAGCGGACCGCGGTCTCCGACCGGAGCGGGGCGACCGTCGTGGACGGACAGGGTCGAACGCGCCCGACCGCGTCGATCGCGATAGAGGATGTAGGCCTTGGCGACCGCGGACCGGCCCAGCCCGATCAGGGCCTCCTCGACCAGGTCCTGCAGTTGCTCGATCTCGGGCGGCGGCGGCTGGCCCCCACCGGCGCGGGAGGCCAGGGTCAGCATCACCAGGGACGCGACCTCGTCCGCCAACGGAGGGTCGGGCTCACCGACGGCGGCCTGGGCACGGCGCACGGCTTCGCGCACGCGCTCGATGTCGAACGGGACCAGGGCACCGCCGCGCTTCTTGACGAAGGCGGGCGGGTGCATCGCGAAGGGCTCGGGAGTCCCCGCGTGCGGCCCGTCGGGGTCCGCAGGATCGATCGGCTCGCTCACGATTTGGACCCTTTCCCGTCATCCTTCTCGAGGATGGGCTTGAGCTCCTCGAGGAACTGATTCACGTCCTTGAACTCGCGGTACACGCTGGCGAAGCGGACGTAGGCGACCTGGTCGAGCTTGCGCAGTTCGTCCATCACCAGGGATCCGATCACGGAGCTGTGGACCTCGCGGTCGTACTCGCCCTGGCAGCGGGCCTCGACCGCCGTGGCGGCCTCCTCGATGGCCTTCATGGAAACCGGGAGCTTCTCGCAAGCCCGGAGCATGCCCTGGAGGATGCGCGCCTTGTCGAACCGCACGCGCTCGCCGTTCTTCTTGATCACCCGCAGGGGGCTCTCCTCGATGCGCTCGTAGGTGGTGAAGCGCAGGAAACAGCCCAAGCACTCACGCCGACGCCGGATCACGGTCGCCTGGGCGGACGTCCGTGAGTCGACTACGCGGTCGTCGTCTTCTCCGCAGCGGGGGCACTTCAAGGGGGCCTATCAGGGGGGCCAAAAAGGGGCGTCGAGGGAGCGGGTCGGCAGGGGGGAACCGATGCTCGGCCGGGCCAGGACACCACTCCACATCTTGTGTGTCAACCGGTCCCGGGGCCCCTTTCCCACGATATGCGCGGGGGGTCTCCCCCACGTGCCCCAGGCCGGGGTCCGTCACTTCCCGAGACAGAATCGCGCGAAGATGCGGTCGAGCAGGTCCTCGGCGCTGGTGCGTCCCGTGATGGCGTCCAGGGACTGGGTGGTGGCGCGCAGGGCTTCGGCGACCAGGTCCAGGGGCGCGCCGCCGACCAGGTCCTGGCGCGCCACCGCGAGGGCCGCGTGGGCCTCGGCCAGCGCGCGGTGGTGGCGAGCGTTCAGCTCGCGGGTGGGACTCGCCACGCCCTCGGAGCCGGAATGGAATCCCAGGCGGCGCGCGACGAGGCCTTCGAGGTCCGCGAGACCGGCCCCGGACTCCGCGGACACCGCGACCCAGTCCGTGACCCCCGCGCGCAGGGCCTCGGGCGGTTCGGATTCCGCCCCCACCCGGTCGATCTGGGACCAGACCAGACAGGGCTCGCGGTCGGTCGGGAGAGGCGACGAGCCCCGACTCGCATCGACCAGCCAGAGCACGAGGTCCGCGGCGGCGAGCTCGACCTGGGTGCGCTGTTGGGCGGCCTGGTCCGCGTCCCCACGGATCGCGGTCGGATCCAGGCCCGCCGTGTCGCGCAACGCGCAAGGCTGCCCGCGGACGAGCCACGTGGATTCGAGGGCGTCGCGGGTCGAGCCTGCGCCGGCATCCACGATGGCGGGGATCGCATCGGCGCGGGCTGCGGTCAGGCGGTTGTAGAGCGTGCTCTTGCCGGCGTTGGGCGCGCCGATCAACACGATGCGCGGCAGGCCGGCGATGGCCTCGCGCCCGTACTCCCAGGCGCGCGCTTCGTCGAGCGAGGTGGCCGCGAGGTCGAGGCGTTCGATCAGATGTTCGAGGTGGACGTGACCCGCGTCGTCCTGGTCGAAATCGAGGCTGGCTTCGCACAACGCGCGCAGGTCCTCGAGCTGGGCGCGAAGGGCCTCGATGCGACCTTCCAGTCCGCCGAGCAACAGCGCGGTGGCGGCGCGCCGCTCCGCCTCGTCCTCGGCCTGCACGAGCGCCAGAACGCCCTCGGCCCGTGACAGATCCAAACGACCGTTCAGGAAGGCGCGACGTGTGAATTCCCCGCGCGCGGCCGGCTCGGCACCCAGCTCCAGCAGGCGTTCCTGGGCGACCGCGACCAGGTGCGGATTGCCCGGCAGGTGGAATTCCGCAACGTCCTCGCGCGTGAACGAGCGCGGACCCGGCATCCATAGCACGAGCACCGGTTGCTCGCCGACGCCGTCGTCGAAGACCCCCTCGAACGCGGCGCGCTGCCCCAGCGCGGGCGGTGCGCCGTTCACCCGGCACGCGTTGCGGACGAGCTCAGCGGCACGCGGGCCCGAGACCCGCAGCACCGCTCGCACCCCGAACCCCGGAGGGGAAGCCAAGGCGCAGATGGTGCTCGCACTCATGATGGTCGGCTAGCGCTTCTTGACCTTGCCACCGCTCTTGCCGCCACCCTTGTTGGCACGCTGGGCCTGCTTCTGCTTCTCGGCCTGTTGCGCTTGCTCTTGAAGGTCCATCAGACGCTTCATGAACTTGCCTTGCTTGCGCGGTTTCTCGGAGTCGTCGATCGGCCAGATCTTGCGGATCACGGTGTACTCCATGATGCCGAAGAGGGACGACGTGATCATGTAGAGCGACAGGCCGGCGGCGTAGTTGTAGAGGAAGAAGCCGAACAGGATCGGCATCCACATCATCATCTTCTGCATCTTGATCGCCTGCTCGTCCGTCGGCTTCGGCATCAGCTTCTGCTGCAGGATCCACAGGAACACCATCAAGGGCGGCAGGACGTTCACGTAGGCGATCGAGCCGACCATCGGCAGCGACATGTCCCAGCCGGTCTCCAGCAGACGGTCGGGCATCGAGAGGTCCTCGACCCACAGGAAGCTCGCCTGGCGCAGGTCGAACGCGACGCGCAGGGCTTG
>TARA_R110002096_G_scaffold324349_2_pt1 | contig 17044 bp, 8 predicted proteins | sample TARA_R110002096 | Tara Oceans TARA_R110002096 (sample SAMEA4397295) | marine metagenome | biome: Polar Biome; feature: [DCM] deep chlorophyll maximum layer (ENVO:01000326); material: water (ENVO:00002006), including particulate matter (ENVO:01000060) such as... | depth 35 m | reverse complement strand
CCGATCTGCAATTAATTCAATCCGTATCTCTTTCTTTTCAACACCATACAGAGTTACTTGTCCAACCCCATCAATGCGCTCAATGCGTTGTTTGAGGTTACGGTTCAGCATGTCAAAGGCATTCGACAAATCTCGATTACTAGACAGCCTTAGTTGAAGCGTATTTCCTCCACCGTCTTGAAATTTGAAAATCTGATAGAATTCAAAATCATCAGGTAGCGTGTTCCTAACACTCTCTATTTTCTGCTTAATCTCGATGGCTTTTAAGTCGATATCGCTCCCTTGCTTAAATATCACTTGAACCCCACCATTGTTTTCGCCAGCATTAGAGTTAATACTTTCTACACCGCTGATGGTTGCAAGAACTTCTTCAATAGGGCGAACAACTTGCTCCTCAACTTCGGTAGGAGTTGAGTTCGGATAAGGAATTTGGACAAAGGCTCCGGGGAAGCTTATGTCAGGAAAAAATTCTAACGGCACAAGACGTGTAGCAATTAAGCCAACTACCACTAGGCTTAAAAATACCATAATGGTAGTAACAGGGCGTCTTACAGAAAGTTCGGTTAAGCTCATAGGAATTGGGATTAAGCGATTTCTGATTCAGTAGCGTAATTCTTGCGATCCATTAAGGAATACATCACAGGAATCACTACAAGAGTAAGCAGGGTTGAAACAAGTAAACCGCCAATTACGGTAATTCCCATAGGAGCTCTAAGTTCCGCACCATCACCAAAGCCAATGGCTAACGGAAGTAAACCTAAGGTTGTGGTAAGTGTAGTCATTAGAATTGGACGAAGTCGTGATTTCCCACCTTCCATAATGGCTTCAGTTTTTTCCATCCCTTTTTCTCTAAGTTGATTTATAAGATCAATAAGTACGATGGCGTTATTCACTACAATACCTGCCAAAAGAATAAGACCAATAAACACAACTACACTAATCGTAGTATTTGTGATATAAAGGGCGAGAATAGCACCGATTAAAGCAAGTGGAATAGTGAATAGTATGATGAAAGGGTGGAGAAGCGATTCAAACTGAGATGCCATTACCAAATACACCAAGAAAACGGCCAACGAAAGCGCAAATATCAAAGATTGAAATGAATCTGCCATTTCTTGATTTTGCCCCGCAATTCGAGCAAAAATGCCTGTTGGCATCGTTGTTTGGTCAAGAATTTGTTGAACTTCTTGAGCTGCTTCACCCAAATCTCCATAGGCTAAGTTTGCGGAAATAATTGCAACACGTTGCTGAGAAACACGACGAATTTCAGATGGTCCGTTAGCCACTTGAACTGTAGCAATCGCACTTAAAGGAATAGAGCGTTCGCTACCAGGATTTACCACAAGGTTTTTTATTTCATCGATGGAAGAGCGGTCAGATTCCTGAGCTCGTACTAGAACATCAATTTTACGATCTCTCCAAGAGTATCGAGTGGCAACATCGCCACGGACATTGCTTACAATTCGGTTAGCTACTTCGCTTACTTGTAAACCTAGAGCTGCTGCGCGGTCTCGATCAAACAAAATTTGAATTTCAGGGCTTCCGATTTCCATTGTGCTTTTAACATCAGCGAAGCGATTATTGGCGTCTAATTTCTGTGTTATTTTTTTACTGACCTCTTGTAATTTGTCTAGGTCGAACCCACTTATTTCTACTTCAACAGGTGTTGAGAATGAGAATAAAGCTGGACGAGAGAATTTGTATTGCAATCCAGGAACTGTTGCTAACGAACTACGCATGCTTGCCATAGTTTGTTCTTCTTCTAGGCTGGAAGACCCCGAAGTTAAGAGCACGTTAAGTTCTCCTGAATTTTCTCCACCTTCATCAGGATTTGCATCCATTCTGTTTCCCGTACCAGCCACTGCGAACGTTGAGTTTACATGTGTGGCTACTTTGGTGGCATCTTGTACTTTTTTGAGGGCAAGGTCAGTCTGTTCAATCGGTGTTCCAGGAGGGAGCCTAAATTCTACCTTGAATTCTCCTTGCGAAAGCTGGGGAATGAGTTCAATCCCAATTTGTTTTCCTAGAAAAAGCGAGCCTACAAATGCTGCGATTGCAATCATTAAAACTAGCGGCCGATTGTTGAGCGACGCTTTCAAAAATGAAAGGTAGAAAGACTCAGTTGCCTGATAAGCTTTGTCAAAAAGGTATACAAATAGTGAGAAAATAAATTCCAAAACCAAACTAATACCCTTTAGAATGAGGCGAATAACTTTTGTGATAACTGTAGGAATGGTATAAAAGAAGAACAATCGAAGAACACGGAAAAAACGACCAATTGCAGTTCTTGGCTCTTTCAGTTCTAAAGGCGAGTATTGTTTTTTACGTTCACCCAAAGACGACATCATTGGGATTAATGTAATAGCAACTACCAATGAAGCAATCAATGAAAAAGTTACGGTAAGGGCTTGGTCTCTAAAAAGTTGACCAGCAATTCCATCCACAAAAACTAAAGGAAAGAATACCGCTACGGTTGTTAGGGTTGAAGCAATTACAGCCGTTCCCACTTCACTAGCGCCATCGTTAGCTGCTTGTAAAGCTGATTTCCCCATCGCTTTGTGTCGAGCGATATTTTCAAGTACAACGATGGAGTTATCCACCAACATCCCGATACCGAGGGCGATTCCACCCAATGACATAATATTGAGTGTGATGTCGTTGCCATACATTAAGTTGAACGTGGCAATAATAGAAACGGGGATGGAGGCTGAAATAATGAGTGTTGCCCAAAAATTCCGCAAGAAGAAGTACAACACAAAGATTGCCAAAATCCCACCAATGATACCAGAAATCATAACCTCGTTAACTGCCGAAGAAATGAAAATAGATTGATCGTATACCTTGCTAAGCTTTATGCTACTTGGAAGAATATTTTTAATATTCTCAATGCGCTCTTTTACCATGTCTGCAACTGCAACGGTATTGGCGTCTCCTTCTTTGTAGATAGCGATTTCTACGGCTTCAAGGCCATCAAGCCGAGTAATAGCTTCGCGTTCTTTGTACGCTTGTTCTACGGTAGCTACATCTTTTAAATAGATGGTGTTTCCATTTAGTCTAGCAACAACTACGTTTCTTATCTGATCTACACTTAGAAATTCGTTTAATGTGCGAACCAAATATTGTTGAGTTCCCTCTTCAAGTCTGCCGCCAGAGAGATTCACGTTCTCAGCGCGAAGTATTTGAGTTACTGTTTCAATTGGGATGTTTAGATAAGCTAAGCGCTGTTGATCTATATTTACTTGAATTTCTTCTTCAAGTCCGCCACTAATTTTTACTGAAGCTACACCAATAGACGACTCAAGGTTCTTTTTAAGCTGTTCTTCAGCTATAATACGAAGTTGTTTTAGTTGGGAAATTGCTTTTAGGTTGTCTACATCTTGAAGAGATGCATACTCAATATTAGTGCTTTTTTTCGTAGTACTATCAGTACTTTCTTCATCAAAATACAAAGCATATCTAATGATTGGATCAAGCGTTGGGTCGAAGCGGAGGGTTACCGGTTTCTTGGCTTGTATAGGGAGTTGAATGGCATCTAGTTTACTAATTACATCAAGGTTAGCAATATCCATACTTGTTCCCCATGCGAACTCTAACACAACATCAGATTGCCCTGCACGCGAAATAGAGCGTACGAGCTTCACACCTTTAACAACACCTACGGCTTCTTCAATAGGCTTAGAGATGAGGTTTTCAATTTCTATCGGAGCAGCGCCTTCAAATTCTGTACGAATTGTTAGGGTTGGATAACTAAGATCTGGTAAAAGATTTACTTTAAGGCGACTTAGAGATACAATACCGAAGAGTAGGATAGCGACCGTAAACATAGAGATGGTCACTTTCCTTTTTATGGAGAAATCAATGATTTTCATAGAAAGACCTTTTTAGCTTTTAACAACCGTTACTTTTGCGCTGTCTTGTAGACTACCTTGGCCAATGGTTACCACAATATCGCCGTCAGTTAAGCCATCTATAATTTCAATGTTCTTTCCATTTATATAACCTGTTTTTACTTCTCTTTTGTACACAAGCGAATCTTTAATCACGAAAACTGATTGTGTTTGATCTTCGGTAATAACGGCTGCTTTTGGAATTAGTTGAGCGTTTAAGCGGGTATCGTATACAATTTTGATTCTGCCAAACATTCCAGGTTTTAAGATTGTATTTTTTTGGTCTACATAAACGGTTGCTTTAAAAGTTCCAGTGGTTGGGTCTACAACTGGGCTAATTCGTTCAACATGTCCTTTAAAAGTTTGGTTTGGTAAAGCATCAACTATCAGCTCAGCAGTTTGATTCTTTCGAATCTTCGCCATTTCATGTTCGGGGATATAAAGTATTGCTTGTAATGGATCAAAGTCGGTTACTTGGAAAGCAGGTTGGTCGGTACCAATCATGTTGCCAACTTTAATCAATCGCTCAGAGATAACACCACTAATTGGCGATTTTATCTGAGTGTATTCGAGAGTTAATTGCGCCAGTTCATATACTGATTTTTGGGCCTCATACTCATATCTAGAGTTCTCGTAAGCATCAGCTGCAATCAACTTTCTATCGAACAATTCTTTGTTTCTATTGAAATCGTTATTGAGTCTATCTAAAGTAGATTTTGCTCGCTCTGCTTCAAGTCGATACTGAGCGTCATCAATTTGAGCAAGTTTTTGGCCAGCTTTAACCCAGTCGCCTTCTTCCACGAAAAGCGTTGTTATCACACCACGAACTTTTGCAACTACACGTGCTTCTTGTTCAGCTTCTAGTGTGGTGGTGTTAGAGTAGTATGCAGAAATATCTCCACGATTTACCATTCCAGCCTCAACAGGGATGACTAAGGTAGAGTCGTTGTCTGAATTTTCATTGTCGTTTTCTGTCTGATTGCTGCAAGCTGTAATAGAAAGGAATAAAGCTGCAAATAAATACCCGAGGTGGCTCTTTTTCATGATTGAATTATCAAGCGTTAAATTTTCATTCGCTCGATTAGACGCTCATCAAAAAAAGAAGTTACAGCAATATCTAGGAAAAAGGTGGAAAGGAATCGTGAGAAGGGTATTTAATAGATACTAAGTTATATAAAATAATAGCTGTTATTATTTTGGCAAAGTGATAACAAAAGTAGAGCCCTTCTCTTCAACAGTTGTGAAAGTAATGACACCATCATGGAAATCGATCATTTCTTGAACTAGAATCATTCCAAGGCCGGTGCCCATTTCTCTGTTTGTTCCGACTCTTTTAGGACGATTTGCAGGATCAAAAAGATTTTGCGCTACTTTTGGTGGAATTCCAATTCCATTGTCTTGGATAACAAAAATAAGCTCACTGTCTCGTTCTTCTACCGATATCTTAACAAAGCCACCAGGTTTTGTGAATTTAATACCATTGGAGATTAGATTCCTGAATACAGTAGCTAGCATGTTCTTGTCAGCTTGTATTGAGATATCTTCCCCAACCTCACCTATCAGCTCAATTTGCTTGTTAGTAGCTTGTGCTTTTAAGAGTTTTAGTATGCCTGAAATTTGGTCAGATACATTATACTCTGAGGTTTCAAAGTGTAAGTTATCAGCTTGTATTTGTACCCAATCTAAAAGGTTATCCAAAAGACGAGTTGCATTTTCGGAAGATGCGTGGAGGAGAATCATCTTTTCTTGTATACTATTCAACGTAGTTTCATTTCTATCAACCTCATCTATCATGAAACCAAGAATACCAGAAATCCCAAATAAGGCATTTTTGAGATCATGCCCAATAATAGCGTAGAGTTTCTCTCTAGTTTCAGTTAATTGCGTTAGTTGGGCATTCTGTGTTAGAACTTCTTTCTCTATACGTTTTCTATCTGTTATATCAAGAACAGTAGATATAACATAAGTAGAGTTGAAAGTGGTAACTTTTTTGGAAGTGGCAATTACGCTAAGTTCTATACCATTTTTAGTGAGGTTTTTAATTTCATAGATTTCATTGGTGCCACCTTCAATAAAATTCTCGTATTGCTCTAAAATGGCATTCCTAGATTCTTCTGGAAAGATGTTGGCTAAGGTTAGTTTCTCAAACTCTTCTTTTGTATAGCCAAGCATCTGGCAATAAAACTCATTCACTTGAGTAATATTTTTGTCCTTATCTGATATTAGGATCCCAATTTGGCTTTCAAATAATGAGTTGAGTAATAGGTCTGCGTGTTGTTTTTCTCTTAACTTAACTAAGGAATCGTATTCACGTTTAATGGCAGGCACAAGGCGGATAAGGTTATCCTTTAATACATAATCTTTTGCACCAGCTAATACAGCTTCAATAGCTGTTTCATCCGGAATGGCACCTGAAACTAAAATTACAGGAATGTCTACGTCTATGCTTTTTATTTTATTGAGCGCTTGAACCCCTGTATAACCAGGTAAATTATAGTCACAAATAATGATATCTGTTTCATGTTGGCTAACCATGGAATCAATTTCTGCAAATTCACCAACAATCTGATATGATATGTCAAGCCCATCTTTCTTTATGCGCCTAGCCATCAATTCCGCGTCTAGCGGGTTATCTTCAATAAAAAGGATTCTTATGTCGCTCATTGGAGGATGCGGCTGTAAATGTTCAAAATATGCTTGCTATGTAGATATGAGGAATTAACCAGAGGGTTTTGATAGAAAAATAAAGATTAAGATTGTCTAATATAATAAATAGAAATGATTTCCTGATGAATTTATTAGAGCCATGAAAATATTCATTCTTATCGAAGTAATACAGTAAGAATTCGGATTTTTTCAACTTGGTGAGTTATCCACATGGGTAAATTGATTTCTAGAAAAATCACACCATTGAATTACATGTTTTTGAAAGATAATTACTCTTGGATTCTCATCTAAAAATACTTGTGCGAAGTAAAAAAATAGTCACCACTTGTTAGTGAATAAAGCGTGTTGGATAATTCAATTATAGCGCTGAACTATATAAGAAAGGGCGTAAAATGGCTAAAGTAAATTAATAAATGAAAATAAAAATGTATTTAATAAATTATTTAATTTAATAATTAATGATAATTATAATATATAAATATGATAAATCTAACATTTGTAAAAAATCGATTGTGGATAATCTTGGAAAATGTATTCAATAAGAATTAGGAGGGATTAATCGTTTTTTTAGTATTCAAATGATATACATGGATATATTACCACTCAATAAATTATATACTATAATGTATATTGTAAGATGAATGTTGTAATTTAATAGAGTTGTTGAAAACGTAGTGTGGATAAGTGTGTAATATTGTGGAAAAGTAATTGATATTTAACTTGCCCGCTCGCGCTACCTCTTATATATTTGTTTGCACTTCAAGGAGATTATACTCCTGATTTTGGGTTCGAAAAACTACTACCCCAAGATTGAATACTAACAACGGTCCGCTAATGAAATTTACTCGCTTCTACACTAAGTCTGAATGGGAAACACCATTCGAATCAATGAAATTTGAATCTCGAACTTCTGAGATAAAGAACCCAGATGGTTCCAAAGTTTTCCATATGGAAAACGTATTGGTCCCTAATAGCTGGTCTCAAGTAGCTACCGATATTATTGCTCAGAAATACTTCAGAAAAGCGGGTGTTCCGGCGGGCTTGAAAAAAGTATCGGAAAAGGGTGTACCTAAATGGTTACAGCGCTCAGAAGCAGATGATAAGGTTCTGAAGGGACTAGAAGAAAAAGAACGTTTTACTCACGAAGTGGATAGTCGACAAGTGTTTAGTCGCCTTGCTGGTTGCTGGACTTACTGGGGCTGGAAACATGATTATTTTGACACAGAAGCGGATGCTAAAGTGTTTTATGACGAATTGTGCTATATGCTTGCTAATCAAATGGCAGCACCAAATAGTCCTCAGTGGTTTAACACTGGCTTAAACTGGGCTTATGGAATTAATGGTCCTGCTCAAGGTCATTATTACATGGATCCAAACACTGGAAAACTTACAAAGTCTACCGATTCGTACACTCACCCACAGCCACATGCTTGTTTTATTCAAAGCGTTGGCGATGATTTAGTGAATGAAGGCGGAATCATGGATTTATGGATTCGCGAAGCTAGATTGTTCAAATATGGTTCTGGTACAGGTAGTAATTTCTCAAATATTCGTGGAGCGGATGAGCCATTAAGCGGTGGTGGTAGATCGTCTGGTTTAATGAGTTTCTTGAAAATTGGCGATAGAGCAGCTGGTGCAATTAAGTCTGGTGGAACTACACGCCGTGCTGCAAAAATGGTAACCTTAGATTTAGACCATCCAGATATTGAAGAATACATTGGTTGGAAAGTTAAGGAAGAGCAAAAAGTAGCAGCGTTAGTTTCTGGGTCTAAAATTTCCCAAAGACACCTTAAAGATATTATTCGCCTTTGCCATACTCCTGTGGAAGTTGAAGGACGAACGTTTAATGGTGCTGTAAGTAGAGATCCATTAAAGAATAAAGCACTTGGAAAGGTTATACGTCAAGCTAAGCGTGATCATGTACCTCTTAACTATATTGAGCGTGTGATTCAGTTGGCAGCTCAAGGTGTTACGGACATTGAGTTTGATGCGTATGATACAGATTGGAATTCAGAAGCGTATGCAACAGTAGCGGGTCAGAACTCTAACAATTCTGTTCGTGTTCCAAATTCATTTATGAAAGCCGTAAAAGATGACGGACAATGGAGCCTTTATTGGAGAATTGAGAAGGCAAAAGCTAAAAAAGAAGGTCGCGAGCCAGTTCCTTGTAAAACAATGGATGCCAATGAACTTTGGGATCAAATTGCATATGCAGCTTGGGCATCAGCTGATCCAGGAACTCAATATCACGATACGATTAATGAGTGGCACACTTGTCCTGAAGACGGTGAAATCAAAGCGAGTAATCCATGCTCTGAGTACATGTTTTTAGATAACACAGCATGTAACTTGGCTTCTATGAATTTGATGAAGTTTTTCACAGATGAAAGTTGCACTACCTTTGATGTAGAATCACTACGTTATGCTTCTCGAATTTGGACGGTTGTTCTCGAAATCTCTGTGCTTATGGCACAATTTCCATCAAAAGAAATTGCTGAGCTTTCGTATGTATTTAGAACGCTTGGCTTAGGATATGCCAATATTGGTGCAGCTTTAATGGTGCAAGGTATAGCTTACGACAGTAAAGAAAGTATGGCCATCACAGGTGCAGTTACTGCGATAATGCATATGCAATCGTATGCTACAAGTGCGGAAATGGCCGCAGAATTAGGAACTTTTGAAGGCTATGAGCGCAACAAAGAGCATATGCTTCGTGTGATGAATAATCACCGTAGAGCTGCTTACAATGCCGATCCTTCAGAATACGAAGGTCTTACTGTAAAACCAGTTGGTATTGATGCTTCTATCTGTCCTGATTACTTGCTAAAAGCTGCCAAAGAAAATGCAGATAAAGCTGTAGAACTTGGCGAAAAGCACGGTTATAGAAATGCTCAAGTTACCGTACTTGCTCCAACCGGAACTATCGGCTTAGTTATGGACTGCGATACCACTGGGATTGAGCCTGATTTCGCGTTAGTGAAATTCAAGAAACTTGCTGGTGGTGGTTATTTCAAAATCATTAACCAAAGTGTTCCCCTTGCATTGAAAACTTTGGGTTACAGTCCTAAAGAATCGAAAGCAATTATCGACTACGCTAAAGGTTCTGGTAATCTTGAAGGTTGCCCACACATCAACCCAGAGACTTTAAAAGAAAAAGGCTTTACCGACGACAAATTAAAGGCGATTGAAGCTGCTTTACCAGCAAGTTTCGATATTAAGTTTGCGTTCAACCAATGGACACTTGGTGAAGATTTCTGTAAAGATATTCTTGGCATTACGGATGAGCAGTTATCAGATTTCACTTTCGATATGCTTCGTTTCCTTGGCTTTACTCGTGAGCAAATTCAAGAAGCCAACGATTATGTTTGTGGAACTATGACTGTTGAAGGAGCTCCATTCTTAAAAGACGAGCATTTATCAGTCTTCGATTGCGCAAACAAATGTGGTAGAACGGGAACGCGTTATATCTCAGCTGAAGGGCATATTGGAATGATGGCAGCGGCTCAGCCTTTCTTATCTGGTGCAATTTCAAAAACCATCAACTTGCCAAACGAAGCTTCTATCGAAGACATGAAAAAAGCATACATGCTTTCATGGGAGATGATGCTAAAAGCAAATGCGCTATACCGTGATGGTTCTAAACTAAGCCAGCCACTAAATAGTATGGCAGATGTGTTTGAAGAGCTTGAGGAAGAAGAAGAATTGGACGCACCAACTGCAGTAGCACAAGATAAAGTGGTTGAAGTTGCAGAGCGTATTATTCATAAATATGTTGCTCGTCGCCAACGTTTACCATTCCGTCGTGAAGGCTACACCCAGAAAGTGAAAATTGGTGGGCAAAGTGTTTACCTAAGAACTGGCGAATATGAAAACGGTCAAATTGGTGAGATATTTATTGATATGCACCGAGAAGGCGCTGCTTTTAGAAGCTTGCTGAACTGTTTCGCAATTTCTATCTCGCTAGGTTTACAGCATGGCGTACCTCTCGAAGAGTTTGTGGATGCTTTTGTATTTACCAAGTTCGAACCAAGCGGTATGGTTACAGGAAATCCTCACGTAAAAATGACGACCTCTGTAATTGATTATATTTTCCGTGAGCTTGCTGTAGCATACATGGGACGTGAAGATTTAGCTCATGTATCTCCGGATCAAATTACCACACGAGAAATGCGCCCAACACCAGGTGGCGAAGTGGTAGAGACCACGAAAGTTGTGGCAGTAGCTCCTGCACTAGTTGAGGAAAAAGTTCCTGTTGCAGCAACACAACAAGCTAAAGCAACTTCAAGCTACGAATCAGATTACGACAAAGCTAAACAACTAGGTTACACTGGTGAAGCTTGTCCTGAGTGCGGAAGCATGACGATGGTGCGTAACGGTACGTGTTCAAAGTGTATTACTTGCGGCTCAACTTCGGGCTGCTCGTAGCATAATCCTTTTCATGGAAAACAGGATAAACCCTAATTAGCTGAATGCTAGTTAGGGTTTTTTTTAAATCGAAGTTGGTACCAATTATTCTTGTCGAGAGCTTTTGGTTCGTGCTAAACCCGAGATTCGGGGGCGGTACAAAAGTACAACCCTCAACGAGATGAGTGTGATACAAGGGCTAGCATATAATGTAAAGCAATAGAGGTCATAGCCAATAACAATATTATTGCTTTTTAACGGCTGTGAAGATCCTTCAGAGGTATCTTCAGGATGACGGTGAGCGTTGTTTGTTTTATTAAACCGTCAACGAATTATCTAACATCTACAAGGATGACTTTTAGCGTTGCTTGATTTATTAAAACTGTCAACGAATTAGTAAACAATTTCAAGGAATACAGAAGTTTTTAAGCAAATAAAAAATTTACTTCTAGCTGAAAAGAATGGAGGTATCGATTTTTCAAATAGCAGAATTAAGTGGAGAGTATTTTTGTTCAGAGTAGCATTACTGAATGGAGCTGTCTAATAACCAAGAAAGAGTCTATATGCCCCAACATTCTTCTGAGAAATTTTATGCAGAACTTCCAGTCTTTTCGGGCCGAGTAATAGATTTATTGGAAGATGAAACTCGATTTAAAGCTATACCTGAAGATTGGAATGTAGTAATTACAGATATCAAACAATCTACAGAAGCTATCCAAAAAGGGATGCATCAAGCGATTAACTTGGCTGCAACTGCTAGCATTATTTCCGCTCTAAATATTGCCAAAGAGCACAATATTAGTTTCCCATTCTTTTTTGGTGGTGATGGCGCCACGCTCATACTTCCCAGTAGTATAACTGAAGAAGTTATAGATGCTTTAAGCATTCATCAGCGAAATGTTAATCAGTTTTTCGGCTTAGATTTAAGAGTAGATAAAGTAGCCGTTTCTGAGATATATGAACGAGGAAAGACCATATCGATTGCTAAATCGAAGTTAAATCGACGCTATGTAATCCCTGTGGTACTAGGTGAAGGATTAGATTTTGCTGATAAGCTCATAAAGGAAAGAACGTTTACTTTGCGAGATAAACTTGAAGAATCTGATAAACTGAATTTATCTGGCATGGAATGTAGATGGGATTCGGTAAAGCCACCTGAGGCTCAACATGAAGTAGTTTGTATTGTAGCAAACGCAGTAGACCCTAAAAAACAGTCTTTAGTTTATAAAGAAGTGTTGGAAACTATAGAACGGATTTATGGCAGTTTCAATAATCGTAGACCGATTTCTGTAAAAGGGCTAAAGTTACTAGCTAGCCTCCCAAGGTTTAAAGCAGAGAACCAGATTAAATTTGGTGCTTCAAGCCTGTGGAAAATGATAAAGAGTGTGTTTGATTATATAATTGGGAAAATGTATCTGATCTTTAAAGAAGACGGAAGAAGTTATTTAGAAAGTCTAGTAGAACACACCGATACTTTAGTTGTGGATGGAAGAATTAACACCGTAATAACGGGGACTGAGGAAAATAGAATAGCACTAGAAAATGATCTAAATCGTTTAGAAACTGAGGGGCTCATTCAATATGGATTAGCGGTTTGCAAAGAGAGTATTATGTCGTGTTACGTTCAAGATCGCAAGTCGAACCACATCCATTTTGTAGATGGATCGGAGGGAGGCTACACCAGAGCAGCTTCCGTTTTAAAAAAGAAATTAAGAGCTAAAGTAGAATTAGAATAATTTGAATTGAGCTTCAGCTTGGCTTCCAAAGAAAAACCCCTAACTATAGGAACGACAATTAGGGGTTTAAAATCAGTTACTATTTAAGAACGAAATAAGCTCATTTGCGGCTACTTCTAAAGCTCGGTTTACCGCCTCTTGTTCTGTTCTTCGGAGTAGATCCTGATTATTCGCATCACCCTCGTTTTTGGAAGATTGAAACTCCCTTGTAGCTAAGGCCGTGAATGGAATTATTCCGGTTCTTACATCCAGTAAAACAATTTCAACTGTGGCGTAAGCTTTTGATTTGTTTGCTTTAAACATTCGGTACTCTTCGTAGATGTCACTGTTAATTCTGTAAATAACTAACAGTGGAGATTGAAGGCGTACCGAAGCTTCTCTTAATATAGGAATGGTTGGGTTTTGAGGTGTTAAAAGAGAGGGGAGTACTGAGATGGAACTAACTTTACTAGAACTTGAAATCTTTGAAGTCAAAGTATCTATGTATGATTGTTGCAATTTTATGTAAGACTCAGATCGCCAATATCCATAACCGTATCCAGAAGCTCTTGAGCCTGAAAATTTTATCAAGGCTAGCTTAGCGTCTTCGGGGATAATAATTTTACTTGAAAGAATGGTATCAATAGCAGCTTGAGAGATGACGGCATGATCAGAAGCAAAAAGTGATTTTGCTAAAACTGGATCAGAATCCGAATAGCTAGCTCTATAGGAGGAAAACCCATTAGGGTCTGTTGTAGCGCAATTTATGAAGATAAATGAGAAAGCGATTAATACATATAATATTGATTTCATATCTAGAGAATAAGTTAGAAGTAATCAATAATTAAGTAATGTTTCTAAACTTTGTTCCCAAGACAGTAAAAATTAAACCACATCCATTTTGTAGATGGATCGGAGGGAGGCTACACCCGAGCGGCAACCGTTTTAAAAAAGAAATTAAGAGCTAAAGTAGAATTAAATAAGTAAGCTTTAAGATAGCGACTTGGTTATTCATGATTGAATTCCGGCGCGGATCGAATACATTTTCATTAGCTTCAATAAAGTGATGAGAGGTATTGTATACAAAGAATAAATCACTTCCTGGAGTATGAATCCAATCTACTCGAAAGTTAGCTTGGAGGTCTCTTGAAAAATTATCGTACTGGATAAGGGTTCTAGCAAAAAGCTTACGATTTACCGCTCCCAAAATAGATAGTGAAACTGTAGTTGCGTCAAATTCACCATCAGTAATTGGTAAGTCTATTGTAGAATGATTTACGCTTCCTTCAAGGGTAAGATGTTGAGACTGACGGAATCCAAATCCGCCACCGAAATCGGTTCTATTTCCATGGAAAAACTCTCCGGTTGAGAAACGTGCATTCCCAAATAAACGCCGGCTGGAATCTGTTCCTCCACTTATTCCAAATGTAGAAAATGTATAATCTCCAGCTGGGATGATGGCTGTTGGACGAATGGCAAATGGAACATCCAGACGTTCAAACTGCTGGTCTATCTCAAAGCTAATATTATCTCGGCGTCTAAATTCGATAGATGTTTCAAACTCGATGGAAGAAGATTGGATGTTGCCATTCTGTCCTTCTATATAATCGTATAATCCCGCAAAATTAAGACGATTTATTGACTTCAGACTTTCCCAATTAACTTTAGGAGAATAACTAGCTCGCGTATAATATTCTCTCATATCAGTTCGACGAACAAAGCCCAAAGCAGGGTTATAATTCTTACCAATGTTGGTATACGAAAACTCTCCTGAATAGAGATCATTCTGTAAACGAAGAGAGGCATGACCCGCTGCATCATTCATCAAACGATTGCTATCCCACACGTTTGTAAACCAAGCGTTAAATTGACTGGCACTTCCAAAACGGTATTGAGCATCGGCACCTAAAGCTCGGTTGTACGAATTAGCTTGCTCCAAATTCGTGAATATCCCACCAATAGTTGCTCTGGAAAGTATTTTGGTTCTTACTCGAGCTACGGTGTTATTTGCAGAATTGCTACCTAAGAAATCTGACATCTCATCACCTGTTTCAATATTCAGAGCACCTACCGAAAATCGGCCAATTTGTCCCGTCATACGAGCACCAGCTAGAATCTCGTTAGATAGTCCAATTCTTCTCGAAAAGAAGGTTTGGGTTGAACGAAGGTTGCCATGGCCAAACAATCCAGACCGTTCTAAGAAGAACTCTCTTTTCTCTGGAAAGAATAGGCTAAATCGAGAAAGATTGAGTTGTACATTATCGGATTCAACTTGTGCGAAATCGGTGTTTACGGTCATATCTAACGTGAGGTTAGACGAGATTCCGTATTTAAGATCGAGTCCAAAATCTTTGGTGTAATCTATATCTGTAGCTTTGTTGGCTAGGTCAGGTCGAACTTCTTGAGCTCCAGTAATTACATAAGGCTTAATCTCTATATTCTTTCCGCGACGGATATTTTTCAACCCTTTCAATGTTCCATATTGCGATACCGCAGCCAAAGCTCCAAAATTTCCGTATTCCAAACCGATTGCTGGCCACAGAACCCGTTCGTTTTTTCGGTTAATCGTTCGGGATAACATCAACCCAAATTCCAACTCATCGCCTTCAGGAAAGCGCAGTTGGCGGAAAGGAATAGAAACCTCCATCGACCAGCCTTCGTCATCGATAACTGTTTCGCTGGTAAAAACGGCATCCCACGAAAAATCCTCAACAGTTAGACCTTCATCGGTAATGGTAGCATCATCTTGAGTGCCGAGTGCATTCATCTCAAAAAGGTAGGCATTACGACCATCCAAATATGTATCTAGTGCTATGTAGGCATTATCATCGCGGTCGTTACGGCCCCCACGTTCCAAGTTTTTTGCGCGAATTAATTCAGGGTTTTTATCATGAAATTTAAAAGCGAAGTAAAGATAATCACGATCGTAAACAATGCGCACTTCCGTTTCTTCGGTAGCAGGCGACCCATCATTTGGCCAAACTTGTGTAAAAGTAGTAATTGGTGAGATGGTACTCCAAATTTCATCATCCAAATAACCATCTATGCGAGGAGCTTTATCAGCGAAAACGGGGGTATACTCATTTATTGATAGGTTACTCTCTTGTGCAAAAGTTGAAAATGAAAGAGTGAAAAATGAGCATAAAATGGCCGTTGAGACAATTATTTTAGATAATCGCATAAAACTAATTAGTAATTATTAACTGGAAATGCCTCAATATTAGTATCGGAAAGCTCACTAAGCTAAGGCCAAGGCTGTATATAGGAAAATGAATCTATAAATAGAAAACGATTTACAACTTGTATCAATCCTTCAAAAAATGCATACTCTCTCTGATAAAAAAACGGAGGTATATGGAAGAAAAGGATTATAAAGGGTATTGGAAGATGAACTTGCGATATCTAACGGTTTTGTTAAGTATCTGGTTCACAGTTTCCTACGGATTTGGAATTTTGTTAGCACCATGGCTTAATAATTTTAAACTAGGCGGATTCAAACTCGGTTTTTGGTTTGCTCAACAAGGCTCAATCTATGTATTTGTACTCATAATTTTCGCTTATGTCTACTTGATGAATCGACTAGATAAGAAGTTTGGTGTTAGCGAGGAGGAAGCGTAATGGGTGTGCAAGAATGGACGTATATTATTGTAGGAATCACTTTTGCAATCTACTTTGGGATTGCGATTTGGTCGAGAGCTGGAACCACTAGCGAGTTTTATGTAGCCGAAGGCGCTGTAAATCCGTTGGTAAATGGAATGGCAACGGCGGCAGATTGGATGTCGGCAGCTTCATTTTTATCGATGGCTGGGCTTATCTCTTTTATGGGATACGACGGCGCTGTTTATTTGATGGGCTGGACAGGCGGCTATGTATTATTGGCCTTATTGTTGGCACCTTATTTACGAAAATTTGGAAAGTTTACGATTCCCGATTTTATTGGCGATCGTTATTATTCCCAATTTGCACGAACCATTGCGGTAATCTGTGCTTTAATCGTTTCCTTTACATACGTAGCTGGGCAAATGCGAGGTGTTGGCCTTGTGTTCTCTAAGTTTCTAGAAGTGGACATTTTCTGGGGTGTGATTATTGGAATGACCATCGTGTTCTTTTATGCAGTACTTGGCGGAATGAAAGGAATTACCTACACACAAGTAGCTCAATACTGTATTTTGATATTCGCCTTCATGGTTCCTGCCATTTTTATTTCCATACAATTAACAGGAAATGTAGTTCCCCAACTAGGATTTGGTGGAACTTTAAGTGATGGTTCTGGAAGCTTTTTGTTAGATAAGCTAGACCAACTTCATACCGAGCTTGGATTCGCCGCATATACCAGTGGAACAAAAAGTATGCAGGATGTCTTTTTTATAA
>TARA_R110002096_G_scaffold76069_73_pt1 | contig 17046 bp, 18 predicted proteins | sample TARA_R110002096 | Tara Oceans TARA_R110002096 (sample SAMEA4397295) | marine metagenome | biome: Polar Biome; feature: [DCM] deep chlorophyll maximum layer (ENVO:01000326); material: water (ENVO:00002006), including particulate matter (ENVO:01000060) such as... | depth 35 m | reverse complement strand
AGAAAATCATGGCGTCGAGTTTACCTTCCGCGATCATGGCGCCGATCTGTTGGTCGCCGCCAAGAGGTCCGCTTTTCAGCCGGGTGAGGTCGAGATCGGGAAAACGTTCCAATATGCGGCCGCCGGTGGTGCCGGTGGAGAACAGTTTGGCGCGGTGAAACAGGTCACGATATTCTTCAACCCAGGCGACCATGGCTTCTTTTTTGGCGTCATGAGCCACAAGAGCGATACGGGGATTTTGCATAGTGAATACTCAGATAAAAGGTAAATACTCAACATGAGCGATCCCCTTTTATATGCCTGATCCGGGTAATATAGTCAAATGGAGGATCATTATGCTCCCTGCCAACGTCGCTATATTTCCTTAATGATTTCGATTAAAGATGTAGTTGAAACGGACGGTGTTCTCGGAAGGTAGATGACGTCACAGATATTCTTGAACTCATCAAAACGTCCGGCCCAGTCATCTCCCATGACCAAAACATCGGCCTTGTTTTCCAGAATATATTGTCCTTTAAGATCAAGAGACTCTTCAAAGAAAACCTCATCGACACATTTCAGGGACTGGACAATTTCCCTGCGTTGGTTTTGCGGGATGACTGGATAGCGGTCTTTCTTGTTAAAATTCATCCGGTCGGAAGAAACACCGACGATCAGATAATCACCACAATCTCTAGAACGTTGCAGAATTCTTAAATGCCCGATATGAAAAACATCAAAGGTGCCAAAAGTTATTATTCTTTTCATGATAAACCTCTCTGTGATTTTTGGTTTTTAACAGGCCAGGTGCATGATTTTTTTGGCCGCGACGGCGGATGCGGTGCCGAGGTTGTAAAAGCTATCATCGGTCAGTTCCTGGCGGGCCTCCCTTAATCTTGCGGTGGCGACCATACCGGCAGCAATCACGTCTGAAAGCCTATCTGTCGTCTGAATGTGGGTGTAGGCCGCCATCAAGGGCGGTACGGTTGACGGAAACAAAACGGTGTTCAGCAGATCTTCGGAGGCATAGATAAATCCCGGCCGGTCAAAGATAAGATATTCAAAAAGTACAGAGCTATAGTCGCCGATCATGGCATCGGCCCGATGAAGCTGATCATAGGTCGAGCCTTCTATGGACACTTCAAAACCGTCATGTTCATACCGCTTCAGGATTTGCCGCCAGTCTGTGCCGGCACATTTCTCTGGCACAAGCAGGTTGGGGTGGGGCCGGATCATGATGTGATAGTCTTCAAGGGTGGAGAGTTGTTGCAGAAAGATTTCATCCATGGCGATCAGGGAGGGATCGACGTGCCAGGAGGGGGCGTAGAGAATGAGAGGTTTGTCGTTGGCAGGTTTTTTTCGGCGTTGAGTTGTTAAATACAGGTCATCAAGCGCAGGGAGGCCGATGGGAATCACTCTTGTTTTCTGCGCGGGGGAATCTTTAACGATATTCCTTTGCAGGCGGAGAAAAGTAGGCCCCGGTGAAAAGACAACATCGATTCCCCCCTGGCCGAGGATTTCAAGATAGCCTTTCTTGGGTCCGGCGCCATGGAATAAGCCGATACGTAATCCACTGCAAAACCACCAGGGAACAGATGCAAATTCCGTGACCAGAAGGACATCAATAAACCGCCACTTTTTCTGCTGGAATTGCGCTTCGGACATGAAAACCGCATTTTTTATGTCCGGGCATCTATGCCAGTCGGGGACAGTGATGATCGTGATCGACAACCGGGGCTTACCTTCCAACTGCCGGATAACGGGAAGGATATGCTGAAAATGAAAATCAGTGGGGGCGGCAAAAACAATGGTCCTGTTTCGGCGAATGCCCAGATGATTGAGTGTAAGTCTCAACCTGCGTATAAAGTGTTGCAGGGTTATGGAGATTCTTATTTTTTTCATTGACCTGAAAAACTCTTATAAAAATGCCCATCACTTTTTTGCATTTTTGGGATCTTCGCGAGCTTGTGGAACTGGCCTCTTTTGAGGTGGCTTAACAGACCTTTTTTGAAATCTTCCCGAATGCGGCGTATCACCTGGTTATTTTTATCCTTCTGTTCCGGGGTGAGCGAATAGGTGTTTTCTGCATAGCGCCGGAAGCGCATTTCATCACAAAGGCGGTCGAGGTAATGCTGGCTGCCCCAGCCTGAATTGACGAATATATTCACGCCGCGACCGCAATGGACTTCGGGGGTCCAGCTAAAGCCATATCTGGGGTTGGCTAGCGCGATATCGGCAAAAAACAGATAATCTTCTCCCATATAATGATAATCAGGCTGGAAACGTTGATTAGGGAATTTCTGAAAATCATAGACAACCGTTGGCGGCAGAAGGATATTGCCAGAAAACAAAATACGGTCGAACATATCACCGGTAAATTCATATTTTTCCGGCAAGCCTTCAAGAGCCGTCATTTCATGGGGTCGAAGGCGGTTGGGGAATTTTATCTTCTGCTCCCGATCAAAGGCGCTGATATTGCGGCCCACATGATATAGATTTGAGAAATAAAAGTCATAACCGCGGTGCAACACCGAGAGCGCATTTTTGAGATGATCCGGAGTCCAGGTGTCATCGGAATCGAGGAAAGCAACGTATTTCCTGGTTTTTGGCAGATGATCGAGACCGCGATTGCGCGCCATGCCCGGCCCCAGGTTTTCCTGCAGGATGACGGACAATTTTTCCGGATAGTGTTGTAATAAGGGAGCAAGTTCGTCGCTGGCCGCACGGGGAGACCCATCATCAACGACAATAATATCGAAATCATCGAAATCTTTTTGGGTCAGGGCTGATCGTACGGCCCTGATCAGCAACCCGGGCTTTCTTTGATAGAAAGGTATGATAACAGAAAGTGAGACATCCCCCATATTGCGTTTCCTCGACAAATAATTTACCGGGTTCTATGCGGTTATTTGGGTGCCTTGGAATCATATTTTACCGTGAGGGTGGGATGTTGATTTCAATCAACGACATATAAAAAATATGCCTCCCGTTTTTGGCGAGAGGCATATTTTCTGCGGTACAGATCTTATTTATCCTTGCTGAATTCTTCTTCATGCAGCCAGGATGCGTGACGTTGTGTGGTCTTGCTCTTGGTCCAGTCTTCCAGCATTTGAGGGGCGACGTCATGCAGACGCTGCATTTCTTCCGCTGTTGCCGTATCATAGGCGAGCTCAAGACGATGGCCGTCAGGGTCGCGGAAATAAATCGACTGGAAGATATGGTGATTGGTTGGCCCGACCACGTCATGACCATCTTTTTCCAACCGTTCCTTGACCTTAAGGGCCGTGGCTTCATCCTTGACCTTGAAGGCGATATGCTGCACCCAATCCGGGGTATTGGGGTCCCAGGTCATTTCCGGTGAATTGGGCAGCTCAAAAAAGGCCAGAACATTGCCCTGCCCGGCGTCGAGGAACAGATGCATGTAGGGATCAGGTTCGCCCGTGGAGGGAACCTTGTCCTCGGAAATGGCGAGAACAAAATCCATATCAAGATACTTCTGATAGAATTCAACGGTGGTCTTGGCGTCCATGCAGCGATAGGCGACATGGTGGATGCGCTCGAGAATCATGGGTCACAGCTCCTGTTAATGATGCAATAGAGGTATAATAGTTACATATGAAACTAATGTCAAGCTTTTCCGGCGTGCATGCTGTAAACCCGGGTTATATTTATCATTGCCCTGATCTGGCCCATCTTTTATGGTCTGTGAACAAAAAAGAGGACGCTATCGATTATGGTCAAAAGACCCCTGGGGCACAATATGTCGCCTGACAAGAAATCAAAACCCACAAAACCTGCCTCAAATGCGGCGGTGAGAGGGCGGCGCAAGGCTGTAACGGCTGCCGCCGACGCCAGGAAACAGCGCACGGGATGGCGCAAATTCTTCTACCGGTTTTTTGTCACGCTGGTCTGGGGGGTGATCCTGATGATTCCGGTCGCGGTCTATTACGCCCATGATCTGCCGGATATTTCCGATATGAAAGTGGCGTCTGGTCGTTCGACCATTATGGTGATGGATCGCGATAACCAGCTTCTGGCTTCCTATGGGGATGTGTACGGGGATTGGCTGGAGTATGACGAGATTCCACAGGATCTGGTCCATGCGGTGATCGCCACAGAAGATCGTCGATTTTTCGACCATAATGGTATTGATGTATGGGGTATTGGCCGGGCTGTGGTGCGCAATGTGACGAGCCGCCGCATGGCGCAGGGAGGCAGTACCATTACCCAGCAATTGGCGAAGAATCTGTTCCTTAGTGCAGAGAAAACCCTGAAACGCAAGGTGCAGGAATTACTTCTGTCCTATTGGCTTGAAATGAACTTCTCGAAACAAGAAATCCTGACCTATTATTTTAACCGGGTCTATTTTGGGTCTGGCGCATACGGCATTGATGCGGCGGCCCGTACGTTTTTTGGCCATGAGGCCCGGCGTCTGAATCTGGTCGAATCGGCAATGATCGCCGGGGTTCTCAAGGGACCTGCCCTCTATTCTCCCCTCCGGGATCTGGAACGGTCTTACCGGCGTACGGAAGTGGTGCTGGACAATATGGTTGAAGCGGGTTTTATCCCGCAGGATGCCGCCGATCGCGCCAAGGGCCGTTCGGTCAATGTGGTCAGCGCCCAAACCGGGGGGGATGAACGCTATTTTACCGACTGGATCGTTGAACGGGCCGCCGAACTGGTGGGGCCGGTGGCGGAACCAATTATCATTTACACCACTCTTTTGCCCGATGTTCAAAGCAAGGCCGGCAAGGGTCTGCACCAGATCATGAGCCAGGAAGGCGAAAAATATAACGCCGGACAGGCGGCATTGGTGTCCCTGGATATGGATGGGGGTATTCGGGCGATGGTTGGCGGCGTTGACTATGGGGAAAGCCAGTATAATCGTGCGACCCAGGCCCGGCGGCAACCGGGATCGGCCTTTAAACTGTTCGTCTATCTGGCGGCCTTGGAGGCGGGATTGGGACCGGATGAGATCATGCGCGACAGCCCGGTGATTCTGGACGGATGGGAGCCCAAGAACTACACAGGCGAATATCGCGGCCGGGTCAGCCTGAAGGAAGCCTTTGCGCATTCCCTCAACACGGTGGCGGTAAAACTGTCGGAACGCATAAACCGCAAGGCCGTGATGTATATGGCCCAGCGCTTAGGCGTTACGAGTCCGATTGTCGAGGAGCCGTCGATGTCCCTTGGAACATCGGAAATGTCTTTGCTGGAACTTACGGCGGCCTATACGGTGGTGGCCAATGGCGGTTACCGGCTGGCGCCTTACGGTATTGTTGAAATTCAAAACAGCGCCGGTCAGATACTTTTCCGCCATATGCCGGGTCCGCCGGAAAAACTTTTATCTGATGAAGTGGTTATGGTGATGAATGATCTGTTGCAGGCTGTGGTCGAAAATGGCACGGCGCGGCAGGCGCAGATGCCATTCCCCGTGGCGGGCAAGACCGGCACGACCCAGGATTACAAGGATGCCCTGTTTATGGGGTATGGTCTGAATATGGTCAATGGCGTCTGGGTGGGCAATGATGATGCAAGTCCGATGAAGCGGGTTACCGGCGGTGGCACACCCGCGCGGATCTGGCGCAATTTCATGTATCGGGTGCATATGGGGCGCGATGACGCGGCCTTGACGACCCCGAATGTTAAGCCCCGGGAAAAGCCCGACCATACATCACCGCAATGACGTGCGGTGGACTGGTTTGATGTGAATCATGGGCGCCGGATAAAATTAGAGTCATCATTGACGTTTCTGTAAGATTCCCCTGATAAGGTAGGGCGTAATCATAACGGGCGGCAATCACGGGACAACCAATGGCGCATATGAAAATAGCGATTAAAGACATTAAACGATATATTGGCCGGGAAATCGGCGTCTCGGACTGGATTGATATCAGTCAGGAACGGGTGAATCTTTTTGCCGAGGCCACGGGGGATTTTCAATGGGTGCATGTGGATGAAAAACGGGCCCGGACGGAATTGTCTGATGGTAAAACAATCGCCCATAATTTTCTTCTGCTGTCTATGATCCCTCAACTGTTTGACCAGGTGGTGTCCATTACCGGTTTGCGCTACGGTCTCAACAAAGGGGGCGAGAGAGTCCGGTTTATCAAGCCTGTCTCCACAGGCAGTCGCATTCGCGCCCGCATCGGGCTCAACAAACTGGAATATGTTGATCAGACCGGCATGACAGCGACATTTCATATCCTCATGGAACTGGACGGGGGCGAGAAGCCGGTCCTGAGCATGGATCTGCAGTTGTTGCTGGTGGCGGGGTAGTTTCAGGCCCCGATATTTCCCGTCCCAGATATTTCCTGTCCAGATATTTCTAGCCAATAACCATCAGACGGCTGCCTTCCGTTTTGAGCCACCGGCGGGATTCTTTCCATTCGGGATCAAGGTGGGCGACAATTTTCCAGAAATTCGGGCCGTGGTTCATTTCTTTCAAATGCGCCATTTCGTGGGCAACCACATAAGACAAAATTTCCGGGGGCGCCATGATCAGGCGCCAGGAAAACGACAGGGTGCGGCGACTTGAACAACTGCCCCAGCGGCTCTTGGTGTCCCGGACCGATACGGTATGAGGTTTGGGGCTGACATGGGGGGTGAATTGTTCAACGGCGGCCAGCAAGGCAAGACGCGCCTGTTTCTTCAACCAGTTTTCCAGTCTTTTTTCAAAACCTTCCCCTGGTCCCCCAACCCGTAGACTGCGGCCTTCGATGGTCACGCGGGCCGGCAGGTCCCGATCATGCAGGATGCGAAAATTACACCCCTGATAGGGAATGGTTTCGCCGGGCAGGAAACGGATACGTTTCGGACTGCTATCGGATTGCGCCTGAATCCAGTCATGATGTTTGTGGGCAAACTGAACCGCCTTACGGTCGGACACACCGGGGGGCAGGGTGATGCGGGCGGCGCCTTCCTGGGCGTCAAACCGCAGTTTCAACTGGCGGGCGCGGGGGTGACGCCGCAGAATGAGGGGGAAATCACCGACATAATGTTCGGTCATCTGTCCTCCTCCGGACCGTCATCCTCAGGTGCCGGGCTATTGGGTATCAGCTCATCCCATTCAACGACATGATCTTCCATATCACCGGCATCTCTTTCCGAGATCACTTTGCCACGGACGGAAATCCCGGCGTCATGGACGCTGTCAGGGTTTCCGGAATTCAAGGGGTGCCAGGGGGCGAGATCCTTACCTTCGCTGATCAGGCGGTAGGCGCAACTTTCCGGCAACCAGTGAAAATCCCCGATCTGGTCCGGGGTCAACTGTACACAGTCAGGCACCAGTTGCTTGCGCACCGGATAATTCCGGCATTGGCAACTGGTGGTGTCGAGCAGGCGGCAGGCAACATTGGTATAGGAGACTTCGTGGGTGTCGGCGTCTTCCAGTTTGTGCAGGCAACACAGGCCACACCCGTCACAGAGGGATTCCCACTCTGCCACGGACATTTCGGTCAGTTTTTTGTTGTGCCAGAATTTACCCTGTGACGTCATGACTAACCGATAATATCCTGCAGGCGCTTGGCCATGACTTCGGGGTCGGTCTGGCTGGTGAAATGGGTGACATATTCGCCATTGCGGTCCATCAGATAGGTATAGGATGTGTGGCTGACCAGATAGGCCTGTGGATCGGCGCCCTCTTCGACTTTATCAATGGCGGAATAGACGCGATAAGCTTTTTTCACTGTCTTCACCTGGTCCGGGGTTCCCGTCAGGCCGACCATGTTTGGATGAAATGCCGGGGCGTACTGTGCGAGAATTTCAATGCTGTCCCGGGCCGGGTCAACGCTGATAAACAGGGGGACAACCTCGGCCAGTGTTTCTGGCGGCACCCGGTCGAGGGCATCGGCCATAATCTGTAATTCGGTTGGGCAGACGTCCGGGCAATACGTATAGCCGAAATAGATCAACATGTATTTGCCCTTGAAGTCGGCCTCGGTCACGGTTTTGCCATGATGGTCGGTTAGGGAAAAGGGGCCTCCGATCAGCGCCTTGGTATTTTCCAGCGCAGTGCGCGGCTTCTCTCCTGTAAACAGGCCAGGATAGAAGACAAGCAAGAGCGCCAGAATGGCGGCCATCAGGATCGTGGGAAGAATAATGAGTTTCGATTTTGGCATATGCGATTCCTGTGGTACTTTCTGCGAGTTAAGGTTTAAGGACTTTAACTTGACGGTTTCCCCCTATATATAAGGGGCATCGATGATGAATGCGAGATATATTGAACAACGGGAGTATTATATGCGGATGACCAGACTTTATGCTGTTTTGGGGATAATGACCATGATGGGTCTGACAACAGTTTTGAATCCGGGAATCGCGCAGGCGCAAAGTTTTTCCGCGTCTTATAAATTCCTCAAGTCCATCAAAGAACTCAATTATCGTGAAATCAAGATGGCGGTGGAAAAAGGCGTCAACGTTAACACCCGTGATTACGATGACAACACCACGCCTTTGATCATGGCGGCCAAGATGAAAGAAGTTGCCCTGGTCGGTTATCTTCTGTCCAATGGCGCCAAAACGGATCTGTACGGGAAGGATGGACGCACGGCGCTTAATGTCGCGGCGGCTGCGGGGGACAAGGCCACCGTGGAGGTGCTGATTAAAGTCGGTGCTGATCTGAATATGGCCGATGACAATGGCTCAACGCCCCTGATTTCTGCGGTATTGGCGAAAAAACATCACATTGTGAAAATTTTGCTGGAGGCTGGCGCGAAATACGACCTGGAAGATTATTCAGGACGTTCCGCGTTACAGCACGCCATTGACACCCGCCGTCGCCGGACGGAGCAACTGCTGCGGGATGCCGGGGCCACGCGTTAGGACATTATTTAGTGGAGGGGCCGTATTTCTTGTCGATCAGGAAGCCCTGATACATGTGAACGCCGGCGGCCTTGCCAAATTCCAGCGCTTCGGGCGTATCGCAATGGCACAAGACAATGCGCATCTTGCCGTGATCCTTTATGGCGTCGATAATCTTGGTTTCCGCCGCTGACCCCAACAGATTCTTGTAATCGGCGCGCCAGTTTATTTTCAGGAAATCAACACTGAGAATTTCGCGGTCCAGCACCGCGAGAGATTCCGCGTCAATTGCATCCATGGAAATGCGGCAATCAAGCTGAGTCAGCTTGTCCCGGGCCTTGTAATAATTCCGGATATCGGACATCACATCAAACAGGCACATTTCCAGGATCAGGGGCTGATGATTGCCTTTTTTGAATTTGGCAATGAATGTATCAAATTCCGGCGTGAAGACGGTCTCCACATTGATATTGATGCTGGTGACCGTGTAAGGATCAATATATTTTTCCGGCAAGGCGCGCATCAGTTTGCGGTCAAACGTGCGGGTCAGCCGTTGAAACAGCCATTTGTCCGCATGAATATTGTAGTTGGGCAGGAACTTATTTTTAATTTCGCTTACGGAGACAAAATGCTCGACGAAAATCGGTTGCGGGTCTGCTTGTCCAACGATCACATAGGCGGTTTGCTGTGACAGCAATTGTTGCATTTCAATATTGACCAGGTTGCGTTCAAGCTGGTCGAGCTGCACAGGCCCCATGGGAGGCACGACAGGTTTTCGCAGGGCAATAGGATCGTAGAGCGGCCGGGTTGTCGCCAGTGGCTTTTCAGGTTCTTTTTTCTCTGACGTCAGGGAGGGAACCAAATTCTTGACCATATCTTTCAGGCTTTGAGGCGCGGCGGGGGCAGCGGTGGCATCCGGCAGAACTTTAAGAGTTTCCACTTTGGCGACGAATTGGTCCAGGTCCTTTTCCAGGTCATACCAGTCACAAAGGTCAGCGTCGCGGCCGGCGTCCTTGTATTCTTTGATGATGGGGCTGTCCTGGACGGCGCGCCGTGCGGCGACAATGGCAATGTCCATTTCGGAAATGCTGGCGTCCTTGCACATAAACAGAACATCAAATTTGCGGGTCCAGAAAAGCCGCCCCTGTTTGTTCTTCACCAGTTTATTGAATGCGGTGGCGATTTGGCGACGATGATAGGGCTGCTGATGATGGCGATCGAGCAGGGAAAAATGTAAATGGATCGCGCGGTAACCACCGGGGTGGCGCCGGACCTGACGCAGGGCAGAAAGCAACTCATCCACCTGACAAGGAGGAGCGGAACTTTCCATTGGGCTAGAGCTTTCCATCGGCTTCATCATGCACGTCCAATTAAGAGATACAGTATATATTTCCTTATATTACGCGTAGTAAGGGCGTATGACCAGCCTATTTTTAGCATGTTGCCGGGCGGGGAGTAACGATTATTTGTCCGTCGCGGCCGTCTTACATGCGGTGCAGCCACCAGGCGTTCTCGTTAATCGAATACAGCGGTTTGTAATGCAGGACCGCTTTTTCTTTAACCACATAGGAAATTTGATTGTCGAGCACCAGCCGGGTATCCCCGACAGAAACCACGAGAACGGCATGGGGCACGTCAAGATTGGTGTCCTGAACGACGACAATGCGCATTGCATCCACATCAAAGCCGAGTTCCTTGAGCGACAGATATTTGGCGATGGCGTAATCTTCGCAGTCGCCGTCCTTACGAAAGAATTGTCGTAAAGTCGCCCAGTAATCGGGCACCCCCCAATTGCGCATGTCTGTGATATAGGGCGCCTTGTTCATATAGAGGTTAATCTCTGTAATCTGTTGATCAGGGCTTCGGTCTTCCAGAGAGTTCAACAGGCTGTGCCATTTCGTGACCTGGCATTTCCGCCTTAACAGCGGATTGCGGGATTGGGAGGTCACGCAGTCGATGTTTTCCTGAGACAAAGCCGCACTCTGGTTTTCACTTTGTTCCTCGGTCTTGCTCCGCTCCAGCATGCTGTTCCATTTTTTGAATGCGACCATTTGCCGGCTCATGGTTTCATGGGAGCCAAACAGGCCCGTTTTTGGGGCGGCGGATGCCGGGGACAATAAGACGCCAAACCCGCAGGCCAGAATGAAGAAAGGGCGGCAGAATATCAGGAGAAAAGAATGGCCGGGAACAGGGAACTTCATCAATACGCATCCAGGGTTGTCGAAAAGATCTTGTTTGGTTATTAAGGGCTTGCATCATAGTCATATTATGACAGATAATCCACACCATCGTTGCCGAATTATAACCGCGGTAAGGTTACCTAAATCTTAAGGAAAGACAGAGCATGACGAATTCTTCCACAGGAAAAACCATGACGGCGGGGGGCGTATTGGCCATTCTGGTGATCCTGGGGGCCGTTGCCGCGATGTTTCTGGCCTTACGTTTTGCCCAGTCAGAGGCCGACCGGGACAGCCTGGTCTGGCAACGCCAGATGGCGGTGGTGATCAACAGCCGTGAAGTGGCGCTGGAAGAATGGCTTGCGGAACAGAAGAAGGTTATGGCCCGGCTGGCGGAAAACCCGTCTTTGAGAATTTATCTCGGCAATATTACCGCAAAAAATGCCGAGGCGGCGGCCCCCAGTCAGGATGATCAGGCGCAGGCGGCGTATCTTGAAAACCAGATGAAGGCGGTGGCGCTTCAGAACGGATATGTTTCGGCGCGGGACCCGGACTATCAGGTCAAAGCCGAATTGCCGCAAAAGAGCATTTCGGGACTGGCGCTGACGGACCCTGCCGGGCAGCTGGTGGTCTCTACGCCCCATATGCCGTCGGTTATTCGCAGCGTGGCGGATTTTCTGAAACGCGGGGCGGGTAGTGAGGTGATTATTTCCGGCCCTTATCTGGCAGAAGATGGGACGCCGGTTCTGGGCCTGATCGCGCCGGTTTTCGGGGTGCAGGACGACAGCAGCAGCCCTGCAATAGGTTTCGCCGTGGGCATCAAGAAGGTCCCGCAGGACTTTTATCAAAAACTGCGACAACCGGGTGATACAAGCGCGACGGCGAAGAATTATCTGGTGCGTAAGGTGAACAAGGCGGTGGAATATCTTTCTGGCATGCGGGATCAGCGCGGGGTGGATTTGCCTCCTCTCAGTCTGACGCTGGATGGGGGAAATATGTCTCTGGCCGCCGTGTATGCTCTGGAAAGCGCCGGGGAGAATACGGGGGGATTTGCCGAAAAAGTCAATTACAACGGTGAAAAGGTTCTGGTGACCGGCCGTAAAATCAAAGATACGGATTGGGTGTTGGTGCGGACGGTGGATTCAGCGGAAGTTCTGGGCGCCATCAAGGCGCGGAAAAGAACGATCATCTGGATTGCGGGCCTGACCATTCTGGCGGTGACGATTGCGATTTTGCTGGTCTGGCGTCACGGGGTGTCGGTGCGGGTGGCGCGCTCTGCGGAGCAACAGCGCATCCTGGCCCGTAAATACGAGAAACTCAGCCATTTCCTGCAGATTGTCACGGACAGTCAGCCGACGGCGATTGCCGCAGTGGACCACGACGGTCAGTATAATTTCGCCAATATTCAGGCGGCGAAGGATACGGGTCTAGCCCGGGATCAAATGATGGGGCAGAAAATTTCCGCCCTGAAAGGAGCGTTCATTTCCCCTCATGCTGAACAATATGTGCGGCAGGTCATGACAGATCATCAACCGCTGTCGGTTCTGGAAAAATTACCGGACAGCCAGCTGACCATAAAATCGGATTATGTCCCGTTGAATGTGGATCAGGAGAAGGGCGTCCTGATGGTCACGGAGGATATCTCCGAGGTGGTCCGCGAGCGGGAGCTGAAGGAAGCAGCGCTGAAAAATCTGGTCAGCACCCTGACGATGGTGATCGACAGTCGGGATCCTTACAGCGCCCGTCATTCGGAACGGGTGGCCAAGGTGTCATTGGCGATCGCGGTGGAAATGAATGTGGACGATGTGACCCGGGATACGGCGAACATCGCGGGGGCGTTGATGAATCTCGGAAAGATTCTGGTGCCGCGGGAATTGCTGACCCGGCCGAAAGGGTTGTCGGAAAAAGAACTGGCGACGGTGCGCAACAGTATTATGAAAAGCGCCGATATGCTGGAATCGGTTGAATTTGATGGCCCGGTGGTGGAAACCTTGCGCCAGATCAGAGCAAACTGGGATGGGTCTGGCATACCGGAAGGCTTGCAGGGGGAAGATATTCTGCTGTCTGCGCGCATTGTTTCGGTGGCTAATGCTTTTGTCGGCATGTCCAGCGCCCGCGCCCATCGTGCCGGCATGGATATGGTACAGGCGGCAACATTGTTGTTGAATGATGCGGATCGGATTTATGACCGTAAGCCGGTCACGGCCTTGATGAATTATCTGGAAAATAAAGACGGGCTGGATCAATGGCGCGACTTTGGGGTGCCTCTGCCGGAAGAGGCGGAATGATCAGACGGCGGCGTCAGGCGTGAGCGATGGCGGCGTCTTTGACCATCTCGTGCAGACGGAGGAGAACTTTGTCGCCTTCCGGCCCGCCGGAGCCTGATATTTTATCGCGATTGACCTGATCCATGGCTTCGATGTGATCTCTGATGATGGTGATGTCGACTTCTGCGACGGTTTCTTTGTAGCGCATATACTCGCACAGGGATGTCGCGATATCTGTCATGAGATAATAGCCGAAATTGCTGCCCAATCCTTTCATGTTATGAACAATCTGGAAAATGTCGGGAATCACAGAGTCGGGCTTGTCAGTCTTATTCTCTTCAAGGATGTGAAGGTTACTTTTTAGCTTACTTAACTGGTTTCCTGTCCAGTTTAAGTAGGTATTCTTCAAGTTTCTGGTTCCCTGCGGATCAGGGAATCGGGGGTAGTTACGCGTCATGATAAACAGTACCTGGATTATGGTTTACGAGGCCCTCTGAAGGCCCAGGTTAACAAATCGTATACAAAATCTTACGGGCAGGAAGTAAAGAATGTCTTAACTTTTCGGGGAAGATAAAATTAAACCACAATCTATGGGAGGTGTGCGTTAGGATAATGTTAAACAAAAAAAACGCCCTGCCATAAAGGCAAGGCGTAGTATCAAGTACTTATCAGGGCTAAAGTACTCAGGGTATCTAACAGAAAAAGATCCTGAGAGTTCAGCCTAAAAATTCAGCGAAACTGCCAAAAATCAGGCGTCCCAGTCTTTCATGATCTCGGCACGACGTTTAATCATGCCACTTGCGATATAAACGCAAAGACCACCAACAAGAACGACTACGATCATAAAGGTCGCGGGCAGTAACAGATGTGGCCCGGCCAACATGATGGACATCACAAGTAGTAAAGTAATGACGCCGCATCCAATGAACGTAATTGCATTTGCCATAAGTAATCCTTTTCAATTACAAGAGTAGTTATAACAGCCCTTTGAAACTGTTCACCTTGATATAAATCAATTAATCTGAGGTTTCAATAGTCTTGTGGCCCCGATGTAAATTGGGGCCACATAAAAGATGTCTTTATTAACTTCTGAGGGGGCGTTGATGCCCCGGTTTACTTCCTACAAATCTTCGCGGTAGAAAACATGCTGACCCACCTTGATGGTCGGTTGCAGATGTTTGGCCCAGCGGGGCTGGACATAAGTGGCATGGTAATGGGTTGACCGGGCGGTGACATCGCTCATGGCGTTTTTCAAGGTTCCGCCAGCGACGCGCCGGGCCTGATTCCAGGCGACCATTTCATAAGGGTTGTCGGACAGGCCGTCACAGGCGAAGGAAAACTGACACATGTTGCGGCGTTTCTCATTCTGGAAGACGACGCCACAGATATTGTCCGGGTAGCGTTTGTCCTTCACCCGGTTGAGAATGACATACGCCACGGCGACCTGGCCTTCGAAAGGTTCGCTGCGGGCTTCGAAATAGACGGCCTGGGCCAGGCAATGGAATTCCTGTTCGCTGACCCCGGACGGCAATTGCGCCAACAGAAGGTCAAGGTCTGCATCATAGGCGTTGGCAGGCGTATAACTTTTCAGGGCTGAGGCCTGAACGATTTCGCCAGTCGGAATAGAGGCTTCGACTTCTGAATAAGACAGAATATAAAAAGTCGATAGGCACGCCACAATAACGGCGGGTATGATACTTATGATGAGTTTATGCTTTCTCATAAGTCATGCTCCTTATTTACCGGTTTTTTGACCGGATGGTGTAAATTTGCTGAAATTATATTCAGCAAACCAATTCCGACGGAAATGTTCCATCGAAACCCTCTTGCAACATGGCGCCGTTAACGGCCTTATTATTATGATAATTTTTTGGGCATGATTTTTTCATGTCCCGTACCGGTTCAGCTCTCCCGGATTTTTCCTCTCAAATTTCACCTGCGATTTATATATGGTGAATTTATATTGCGGTGCAGCATCAAGCTGCGATTCGGAGCGATTTATAACAAATTTTAACTTTTTGTCAATCTTTTGTCAATCTTCTAACAATTTCGTGAGAAGTGGCTTAGACAGTAAAAAAGCCCGTGCAAAGATAATTTGTTCATAGTATTCTGCGGCTATGAAGAAAAAACCCATAAAACTCAATCCGTTACAAAAACGCACATTGGCGTTATTGCAACTTCTTGCGCAGAGTCCGGAAAGCTCCATCCCTGATGCGGATACAGGAGAAGTTACCGTGGCCTATTTACCTAATCCGCATGGCGACCATGTTCATATCGGGGCTTATGTTGTATCGGCCAAGGATATCAGCGGGTTCAGCAATGAGGCCGTATGGCGCGCCCTGGACCGCAAAGGTCTGATTCGATCGGGGTTTCCTGTGCAGGCCACATTGACGGTGGCGGGGCTTGGCTATGAAACGGGGCTTCAGGATCAATTCGAACACTCTAACCATTAAAATTAAAAAGGATGTGTATATTATGACTTTGGGAACGACATTGGGACTAACGGGAGGAAAGATGAAGGCATGGACATTGGCCTGCATCGGGGCTGTGGCGTTAAGCGTGACTGCTGCGCCTGTCATGGCGAAAACCCTTGACGAAGTTATCGCCGGCGATCACCGCAGCGCGAAAAACAAGGCGCGTGACCCCTATCGCCACCCGAAAGAAACGCTGGAATTTTTTGGCCTTCAGCCGGATATGACAGTTGTGGAAATCTGGCCGGGTGGCGGCTGGTATCAGGAGATTCTGGCCCCTTACCTGCATGAGAAAGGCACCTATTATGGGGCCGGATATGACGTTGAGGCCACCCGAGGCTATCGGGTGCGCGCTCTTAAAGAGACCCTGGCCCGCAAGACAGAAATGCCGGATCTGTATGGCACAATGAAAATTACAGAGCTTTCGCCTCCGGCAAAGCTGGAGATTGCCCCGGCCGGATCGGCCGATATGGTGCTGTCCTTCCGTAATTTCCATAATTGGCAAATGGGGGGCACAGAAGACCAGGTCCTGGGCGCAATTTACAAGGCATTGAAACCAGGGGGCATTTTTGGCATCACCGACCACCGCAATGAAAACTCCGCCGGTCGGGATGGCTATGTCAAGCCGTCTGACCTGATGGCGGCGGCGCAGAAAGCCGGCTTTGTTTTTGTCGCCAAAAGTGAAGTTAACGCCAATCCCAAAGACACCAAAGATCATGAACGTGGTGTCTGGACCCTGCCCCCGAGCCTGAGTGGTAACCCGGAAAACCATGACAAGATGCGGGCCATCGGTGAAAGTGACCGTCTGACCTATAAATTTATGAAACCGGTGAAATAATCCGGCGTCTGGTATGATCTGAAAAAAGCCCTCCGCACATCGCGGGGGGCTTTTTAGTATTGTTTATTTGGTATAGGGCCGTTTCGGGGGCCTTAGAATGGTGTCCCGTTGATCCATATAGGGGTCCGTCTTGGGGTAATCGAGCATATAGTGTAAGCCGCGACTCTCGGTACGGGCCAGGGCCGACCGAATGATCAGATCGGCGACAACCACGAGATTGCGCAGTTCCAGGCTGTCGGGCGTCACGCGGTAGCGGCTATAAAATTCGCGAATTTCCCCGGCCAGCATATCGACACGGCGCGCGGCGCGTTCCAGCCGGCGGGTAGACCGCACAATACCGACGTAATCCCACATGAAATGGCGCAGCTCGTTCCAGTTATGGGAGACCACCACTTCTTCGTCGCTGTCCATGACCCGGCTTTCATCCCAGGCCTGGATTTCAAAATCAACGCCGGGGCGTTTGATCAGTTGCAGAATGTCGTGGGCGGCGCTGTCGGCATAAACCAGACATT
>TARA_R110002096_G_scaffold432801_1_pt1 | contig 17050 bp, 15 predicted proteins | sample TARA_R110002096 | Tara Oceans TARA_R110002096 (sample SAMEA4397295) | marine metagenome | biome: Polar Biome; feature: [DCM] deep chlorophyll maximum layer (ENVO:01000326); material: water (ENVO:00002006), including particulate matter (ENVO:01000060) such as... | depth 35 m | reverse complement strand
AATAATGGGAGCCTCCGCTAGTTTCTCTACACCGATTGGTTATCAAACAAACTTAATGATCTATGGTCCAGGTGGATATAAGTTTACAGATTATTTAAGAATAGGGCTTCCATTGAATTTGATTATAGGTTTGTGCTCCGTATCTTTGACACCATTAATTTGGAAGTTTTAAAAAATAATAATGATTGAAGCAATCATCGAGACAGCAATAGAAGCTGGCGAAAAGATATTGGGGTACTATAATGAGGAAATTGAGGTTACATCGAAGTTAGATGAATCACCATTAACAAAAGCTGATTTAGCCGCTCATTATCACATTGTTGGGAAATTGAAAGAGCTAGATCCTGAAACACCGGTAATTTCAGAAGAATCAGGCGTTCCAGACTATGAAGAGAGAAAGTACTGGAACAAGTTTTGGATTGTAGACCCTCTTGATGGAACCAAAGAGTTTATAAAGAAGAATGGAGAGTTTACGGTAAATATAGCACTTATTGAAGATGGCGAGCCAGTTTTAGGAGTTGTTTATGCTCCTGCTATGGACTTGTTGTATTATGGCACAAAAGCATCTGGTTCATTTAAGCGAACTGGGGATGATAAGCCTCATCAGATATATTCTTCTGCTGCAAATAAAAGTAAGCCGTTAAAAATTATTGAAAGTAGATCGCACGGTTCATCAGAATTAGAAGAATATCTTCAAAAAGAGGGAATTATTGTTGAGGATCGTGTTAAAAGTGGAAGTTCGCTCAAAATTTGTTTAGTAGCTGATGGAACTGCAGATTTGTATCCTCGGTTAGCTCCAACAATGGAATGGGATGTAGCAGCTGGCGATGCTGTGTTTAGATATTCTGCAAAAGAAGGCAATCATGAGTCTGGAATTAAATATAATAAAGAGAACCTGTTAAATTCGAGTTTCGTAATAGGTTTTTAACCAACTTTTATAGTGTATTAATAGTCGATATAGTTCGATAATATTTGTTAAATTATAAGTTTAAAAATTGAATAATGAGTGAACAGTATAAAAAGTGGAAACCTACAGTTCTTTGGTTCACTGGCCTTTCCGGCTCGGGAAAAAGTACTATTTCAGAGAAAGTTTTTGATATTATTAATGAGTTGGGATACGAAGTTGAACACCTAGATGGGGATGTTATCCGAGATATCTTTCCTAAAACAGGTTTCACTGAAGAAGAAAGAAATGCTCATATCAAGCGTGTTGGCTATATTGCTAGTAGAATGCAAGCACATAACATTTTTGTTATAGGCTCATTTGTATCACCATATAATGAGGGTAGAGATTTTGTTAGAAGCTTATGCAATGATTTCACTGAAATTTATATATCCACTCCTTACGAGGAATGTGAAAGAAGAGATGTGAAAGGGTTATATGCTAAAGCAAAAGCTGGAGAAATTAAACATTTTACTGGGTTAGATGATCCTTTCGAAGCTCCTGAAAACCCAGAATTAACAATTGATACTACTAATATCTCCCTCGATTACGCAGTGAGTATAGTTATCAATTATCTAAATGAACATAAATCTATAGATTAAACTTTAAGAAAAGTAGTAATACTACTCCTTAAACTAGTGCTTATGAATTCTTATAAACTAAATCATATTGAACAACTTGAATCTGAGGCTATTCTAATAATGAGAGAAGTAGCAGCTCAATTCGAAAAACCTGTATTATTATTTTCAGGGGGAAAGGATTCAATAGTAATGGCTCATCTAGCCTATAAAGCTTTTTACCCTGGTAAAATCCCATTTCCATTTATGCATGTTGATACAGGGCATAACTTTGACGAAACTATTGAGTTTAGAGATTGGCTAGCTAACAAACTTGGCATCGAAATGATTATTGTTAGCGTGCAAGACTCTATTGATCAAGGAAAGGTTAAGGAAGAGAAGGGTGCTAGAGCAAGTAGAAACGGTCTTCAAATAACTACTCTGCTTGATGGTTTGGAAAAGCACAAATTCGATGCCGCTTTTGGAGGGGCTCGTCGTGATGAAGAAAAAGCAAGAGCAAAGGAACGGTTTTTCTCTCACCGTGATGAATTCAGCCAATGGGATCCTAAAAATCAGCGACCAGAGCTGTGGAACCTATTCAATGGTAGAAAAGATTATGGGGAACATTTTAGAGTGTTTCCATTAAGTAATTGGACTGAAATGGATGTGTGGCAATATATTGCTGCTGAAAATATTGACATACCTAATTTATACTTCTCCCATAAAAGAAAAGTATATGAGCGCGATGGAACTTTACTCGCTGATGCTAAATATATTCAACATCTTGAAGAAGAAAAAGTAGAAGAGAAAATTATCAGATTTAGAACAATTGGTGATATTACCTGTACTGGTGCTGTATTATCTAAGGCCTCAACTCTAGAAGATATTATTCAAGAAGTAGCTTCAGCTAGAGTTACAGAAAGAGGTGGGCGAGCTGATGATAAACGTTCTGAAGCCGCAATGGAAGAACGAAAAAAACAAGGGTACTTCTAATCACTAAGATTTTAGTATCACTTACATCACAAAATAAAGTTTTTAAAGAATACAATACAGATTCTAATGAGTAATTTTGATAAAGATAATGCTTACCTAAACATGGATCTTCTCCGCTTTACAACTGCGGGTAGTGTTGACGATGGAAAAAGTACATTAATTGGCCGCCTTCTTTATGATTCCAAATCCATATTTGAAGATCAGATGGAAGCTATTGAGCTTTCAAGTAAAAATAAGGGCGATGACTATACAAATCTAGCCTTATTAACCGACGGGCTTTCTGCAGAGAGAGAACAAGGTATAACTATTGATGTTGCGTATAGATACTTCTCAACACCTAAAAGAAAGTTTATTATTGCCGATACACCAGGTCATATTCAGTACACAAGAAATATGGTTACTGGTGCTTCTACTGCAAATTTAGCAATAATACTTGTTGATGCAAGAGCGGGAGTTATCGAGCAAACATGTAGACATTCATTTATATCTTCGCTACTAGGTATAGAACATATAGTAGTGTGTGTTAACAAAATGGATTTAGTGGATTATAGCCAAGAAGCTTTTGATAAAGTTGTGACTCAATATAAAGAGTTCGCATCTAAGCTTGATGTGCCAGATATCCATTTTATACCAATTAGTGCACTTTTTGGCGATAATGTAGTTGATCGCTCTACAAAAATGGATTGGTATGATGGGAGTACGCTATTATATACATTAGAGAACGTAGAAGTTAATAGCGATTATAACCGTGTTGATTGTCGCTTTCCAGTACAGTGGGTAATCCGTCCTCAATCTAAAGACTTTCCTGACTATCGTGGTTATGCTGGACGAGTAGAAGGTGGTGTATTCAAGCCAGGTGACGAAGTTATTGCTCTTCCTTCTGGGTTTACAAGTAAAATTAAGAGCATTCATAATCTTGATAAAGAATATGAAGAAGCTTTTCAGCCAATGTCTGTTTCTATAACTTTGGAAGATGATATCGATATTAGTCGTGGCGATATGATTTGTAAAGTTGATAACCAACCCAAAGTTGGGCAAGATTTTGAGATCATGATCTGTTGGTTGAATCAAAAAGAACTTCAAGTAGGTGGGAAGTACACTATCAAACACACCACGAAAGAAGCTCGCTGTGTTATTAAAGAAGTAAAATACAAAATGAATATTAACACGCTTCATAGGTATGAAGATGATGTGAAAATCGGATTGAATGATATTGGCCGGATTGTAGTTCGAACTACTGAGCCATTATTTTATGACAGTTACACTAGAAATCGAGCCACTGGTAGCGTAATTATTGTTGATGAGTTTTCTAACAATACTGTTGGTGCTGGAATGATTATCTAATTCTGTTAAATAGAGTTATTTTTCCTTGTATTAAAAGCCCTTAATAACATCTGTTATTAAGGGCTTTTTTTATTTTGTAAGATTAGAAGTAAATACATTTTTGGATAGATGTATTTACTAAATAATTTTTATTACAAATTATTTTACTCTTCAGATGATGGACGATCCAAAATAAACGCCAAAACAAATCCCTAACGCAGAATTCGATAAAATCAGGAAGCAAAGGCTAGGGAATTATCATCGAGCCCTCAATATAGAGTTGTGATAGTTGTATAATTTGTTGACGAAAGTTTAAAATATTCTCAAATAGTAGACACGGTCGACCTGAATTTGTCGGAGAATCTTTATAGAGAGCTCGATACTAAATGCTAAATGCCTAACTCATCACATTGCGTATAGATTAAGTAATACTGTTTAGGAGCCTCCACTCTGTAATTAAGGGCAGTGAGTGATTATTCAAATAACCTATTCATCTCTGGATACCAAAAATACCCTTCGAATGGAGGCTTATTCTGACTAATGTTGGGGTTTCAGCTCAATCTGGTTTTGATTCGGTTAAAATCAACATTTTGGGTAGTGGTTTATGGTATTCCAATAAAGCGAAAGGTGCCCTACGACTTGGGACTAATGTACATGGGGGTTGGCTATTCTGGTTGTAGCAGCGAGATATTTGGGAGCTGTCTTAATAATAAAGTAACTCCTAGATAAGTATTTAACAGCATGTATGGAAGCAAAGCTATACAACAAAGAGAAACAAAAAAGCCTCATGCAGTATTAATTACATGAGGCTTGTCTTAGTCTAAAGTCTAATAAATTTGTTATTCTTTATACTTATAGTACTCAGAATAGGTACGCTGATAGTAGTTATAGTTAGTATAATAATCAGTGCTTTTCTTAGGATTAAAAGCATTTAGAACAATACCTACAACGTCAGCATTTAGATGTTTAAGACCGTCTAGAGTAAACGTTAGCTCACGTTTTGTGGTAACATTAAATCGAGAAACAACAACTAGACCATCTACCAAGCGAAGTAGTGAAGCTGAATCGGATATGATACCATATGGGGCAGTATCCAAAATAATATGGTCATAATCGGCTGAAAGCTCGTCAATAAGTTGTTTTAAACGGCGACTATCCAAAACGGAAGCAGGCTCAGGGGTTTTGCGTCCAACAGTTATTAAATCCACATTGGGGGCAACGGTAGATCTAACAACTTGTTCTTTACTAGAAGTACCAAAAAGGATGTCAGTTAAACCAGGTTCTCGGTTTTCACCAAATATTTTGTGTTGAGTAGGTCTACGTAAATCCAAATCAATAATTAATACTTTCTTATCAGATCCGGTAAAAGTAATTGCTAAATTAGCTGCTACGGTACTTTTCCCCTCACCTTTGGTAGCACTTGTAATCATCAATACCTTATAATTCTTATCTGGGTTTGCGTATACAACATTGATACGCAACCGGCGGTAAGACTCAGAAATTGGCGATATATGGTCAAAGAAAGTGATAAGTTGATTTGAGACAGATTTATCGCCCACATATTGGCGATCATCTGGATTTAATTCACCAATCATATTAAAGTCGGGAATTGATCCTAATATAGGAGCGTGATAATCTTTAAGTATATCAGTAGAAGTAATTCGATCATTTAGCATTTCTTTTAGAAAGATGACTGTAACACCAATAATGCCTCCTAATAAGAAACCAATCATTGCAATTATTCTCTTTTTTGGACGAATTGGTTTTGAAGCTGGTACAGCATAGTCAAGAGGTCGGCCGAGTCCAAACTGGGTTTTTTCCCAAAGACTCATTTCAGCAAGTTGCCCAGTAACTTGCAAATACATTTCTTCATTCACTCGAACATTTCTATTTAAACGAGATAACTCAATGATTTCATTAGGAAGTTCCTTAAACCTTTGGTCAATTTGTAAACTACGTTTCTCTAGAACTTCTTTCTGCGTCAAATATTGAGCTTGTTCAACTTTTAAATCTATAAGCTTTTGACTTATTTCTGAGATGCGTTGAGTTATGCCGCCATCTTTAGACCCCATAAAACTAAGATATAAATCAGAATTTGAGGTTACTAATTCAGTTGATCGTTCCTTAATTTGTTGTTTAATAAAATTAATTTCCTTGTCAAGCTGGGTGATTTCAGGATTACTTTCAGAAATGTTTTGGTTCTTTGTAAAGTATAAAAGCCTACGTGTTTCAAGCTCTGCTAAAGCATGTTGATAGTATTCTATGACAGAGCTTAAAGCTTCAGAATATTGATTGGCTAGGCCAGGTTTAATCTCATTAAGCTGCGACTCATATTGAGTGATTCCAGCATTAACCGCTACTAAATTAACTTCTATTCTTTGACCTTCACTAGAAATATCTGAAATAGTTTTTATTAGCTCCTGAGCCTGAGGAGAAACTGCTACTAATTGTGTTGCATTCATGAATTTTTGAAGTGAATCCTCAGTAGATTGAAGTTTCAATTCAATTCTATTTTTTTCTTCCTGTAAAAAATTAAGAGCGGAAATTGCCATCGTTCGATTCTGTTCTGTAGACAAATCAGAATACGTATTCATTGTTAAATTTATAATAGTTGAAGCTTCTGTAGGTAAAGGACTCTCATAAGTTATAGAAATTATATCAGCTGCTGGGTCGGGTTTGTTAAATTGTATAACTCCTCTATATCGCATAGCTACAGTATCCAATGAAGTTGAAGTAGAGTCAGTAAGATAACTTCTCCACAGAATTGGAAATTTATTTCCGTTTTCATCAAACTCAACTTTACTTAGCCTTTGAGCTAACTCGAGGCTCAACTTTCTAGACTTAAAAATTTGCAACTCATTAGAGATGGTACTGCCTACTCCAATACCGTATGTAGTAGTCAATAGGTTTTCTAAATCAGATCCAGCATAGGAATATCGGTTCTTACTTTCACTTATCATTATAGTACCGCTACTCTCATAAATAGGGGTTTGTAGCAATGCGTATACTATTGAGATTGTTGTAAAAACTAAAACAAATGCTATTAAAATCCATTTATTCAAAAATAATAAATTTAATAGCTTAATTAAATCAAACTCTTGATCATCATTAGAATCATTAGGTGCGATTGGACTATATCCATTCGTATTATAACTATTCTCTTTATTTCCGTTATAATGCATCTCTTAATTTCTTGAAATATTGTTTTCTTATACTTGTAAATATCTACTGATAAAGATAGGAAAACAATTTATCATTATTACTATTATTTAGTTGGTAATACTCTTAGTTTACGAAGATTGAAAACCTTGTGAGGGTGTTATATAATTCATTTTATGCCAAAAATTGCACTTATTTCAGATGTCCATGGAAATCTCCCAGCTTTAGAATCAGTTTTAAAGGTGCTAGATGGATATAGTCCTGATTTATGGATTTGCTTAGGTGACCTGGTGGGTTATGGACCATTTCCCTCAGAGTGTATAAATTTGATTAGGGAAAGAAATATAAATACTGTAATGGGAAATCATGATGCAGGAGTGGTTGGAAAATTAAGTCTTAAGTATTTTCGAAACCCTAATAGAAGATTGATAGAAATGTCTCAGTCAATGTTAGATAAGTGCCAAATGGAATGGCTAGCAAATAGGCCGTATACTTTATTAGGAAGCTCAACTTGGGTAGCATCTCATGCCTCGCCAATAGAACCGAGTAAATGGACTTACCTTGATAGTGCGATAAAGGCTCGAAAAGTACTAAATGAAATTGATGAGTCTTTATGTTTTGTTGGGCATACTCACATACCAGCTGTAGTTTCAAGTCAAATCGGTAGTTTGTCTTTTCTTAAAGGTCATAAATATTTGATAAATCCAGGAAGTGTGGGGCAATCGAGAGACGATGACTTTAGAGCGTCCTGTTGCTTGGTAGATACAGATAGTTGGGAGATAGAGAGTTTCCGAATCGAGTATAATACAGAAAAAGTACTTTATGCCTTGAGTAGGTTGGGGTTTGATAGAGCTGAATCTAATAGACTTTTGAGATTATAGAATTAATCATCGAAAAGAAAAAATTAATCAATATCTTCACATAAACATTAAGAAATATAAAGAATGCGACATCTATTTAGGAATTTATACTTTGTAATAATAGTAGGATTTATTGTTTTTTTAAATTTGGATAAAGCCCATGCTCAAAATCAGCAATTTTATAACTCACCTCAGTTTAGACAAGCTGAAAGAGTTATTCGAATTGCAGAAGCAGGAGAGCTAGTTGACTCTGTAAATGTATGGGGCGATGTAGGTAGTTCTGGTAGGTACTTAATTCCCAAAGGAACTGACTTAGCTAGATTAATCTCATATAGTTTTGGACCTAGAACACTTAGTGATGGACAAACTCAAATTGATTGGTCTAAGATGAGGGTAGAGATTAATGTTCAGGAGTATGATAATGAAGAAGGTGGTGTTGCCATAACTAAATTTAAATACCGCTTTGAGGAGCCTTTTCCAATAGGGATGAAAGAGTTTGTGTTAAAAAATAATCATATAGTTGCTGTGCGAGTTAAAAGAAAAGCTTCGTTTAGAGATTATCTAGGTGTTTTTGCATCTACAGTTTCGGCTGTTGCTTCGACTATTATTTTATTAGATAGGTTGGGTGGAAAATAGTAATTAGGTCTAGGAAATCTGAATTTTGATGGGACAATGTTTTTTAACACAAATTGAGATTTTTTTTATAATCACGTATATTGAGTAGCAATATTACTCGGGATTGGCATGTTAGATATTTTAATTTCATCAAAAACAAGACTAAAGCTTCTGTTACGTTTTTTTTTAAACTCTGAAAGTAGTGTATATTTGCGGGGTTTAGCGCAAGATTTTAAAGAGAGTACAAATTCAGTTAGGATAGAATTAAATAGATTTGAAGAGGCGGGGTTAGTAAACGCTAGAAAAGTAGGGAACAAGAAAATTTATAAGGTTAATACAGATTCCCCACTTTTTACGGAATTTCAAAAAATTGCTTTTAAACATTTTGGTATAGATTAATTTGTTGATCAAGTACTACGGAAAGCAGGAGAGGTTGATGCCGTATTTTTAACAGGGATTAGATACTCCTATTATTGATATTACAGTTATATGGGATAGGATAAACACAGAGTACTTAGCAAGGTTAGTGGGAAGGTTGAGTTTTTAGTAAAAAAGATTTCGCACCAATTGAAAAGTCAAGGTTACTTAACTTTGGCAAGGAAATTTGAATATAAAGTAGGATTAATAGGGTATAAATGTGAAAGTAATAGTAACAGGTGGCGCAGGTTTTATTGGGTCTGCATTGATTCGTTTTCTTATCACTAACACTGAACATGAAGTGATCAACATAGATAAATTGACCTATGCAGGTCATTTGGAGTCATTGGAGTCTATAGCAGAGTCTGATAGATATTCTTTTGAGCAAGTTGATATTTGTGATGGTAAAGAAGTTGAAAAGATTTTTGAAAAATACAATCCAAATGCAATTATGCATTTGGCGGCAGAGTCTCACGTAGACCGTTCCATCGATGGCTCAGCGGAATTCATTAAAACAAATATTGTTGGTACTCATGTCCTTTTGGAGAGTGCAAAAAAATATTGGTTGGGCTTGGATAAAGAATCTGCAGAATCGTTTCGGTTTTTACACGTTTCAACGGATGAAGTCTATGGTTCTTTGGGAGATAACGACCTGTTTACAGAAGAAACTGCGTATGATCCCCGTTCACCATACTCTTCAAGTAAAGCTTCTTCCGATCATCTAGCAAGAGCGTGGTATCATACCTATGGGTTACCTGTTTTGATAACCAATTGCTCTAATAATTACGGTCCATTTCAGTTTCCTGAAAAACTAATTCCTGTGGTTATTCTTAAAGCATTACAAGGTGAAAATATTCCAGTTTATGGTAAAGGTGATAACGTTAGAGATTGGCTTTTTGTAGATGACCATGCTCGCGCACTTTGGCGTGTTATTGAACAAGGGGAACTAGGAGAGACGTATAATATAGGTGGGCACAACGAAAAGAAAAATCTGGATGTGGTTCATACAATATGTGATACATTAGATGACTTGGTACCCAAAGAAACTAAATATAGAGAACAAATTTCTTTTGTCACCGATCGTCCTGGTCATGATTTTAGATATGCTATAGACGCATCTAAAATAGAACGAGAATTAGGTTGGAAGCCTGAAGAGACTTTTGAAACAGGGATTAAAAACACCATTGAGTGGTATTTGGCTAATATGGATTGGGTTGAGGCTGTAACAGATAAAAACTATAATCTTGAACGTTTAGGGATGGGGAAATAATGAAGGGAATAATTTTAGCTGGGGGTAGTGGAACTAGGCTTTATCCAGTAACAAAAGCAGTATCAAAGCAGTTAATGCCTGTTTATGATAAGCCAATGATTTATTATCCACTATCTGTACTGATGCTTTCTGGGATTAATGAAATCCTGATTATCACAACTCCTGAAGATAATGAGAGTTTTAAACGATTATTAGGCGATGGCTCGGAGTGGGGTATAAAATTAAGCTATGCAATTCAACCTAGTCCAGACGGCTTAGCTCAAGCCTTTATTATTGGCGAAGAATTTATTGGAGATGATAACGTAGCTTTAATCCTTGGCGATAATATATTTTATGGACAAGGCTTTGGAAAAATACTTACAAATACCGTTGCTGAACTTAATGGTGCTACCGTATTTGGATACAGAGTAAGTGATCCTGAACGATTTGGTGTTGTTGAAATGAATAAAGAGAATTTAGCAATCTCCATTGAAGAAAAGCCAGAGAACCCAAAAAGTAATATTGCAGTTACTGGGCTCTATTTTTATGATAATAGAGTAGTCGAAATTGCAAAAAATGTAAAGCCATCACATCGAGGTGAGCTAGAAATTACTTCTGTTAATCAAGCTTATTTAGAACTTGGAGCGTTAAATGTTCAAGTACTTGGTCGAGGGTTTGCCTGGTTAGATACGGGAACTCATGATGCAATGATGGAGGCGGCGCAATTTGTTGAAATTATTGAGCGTAGGCAAGGTTATAAAATTGCTTGTTTGGAAGAGATAGCATGGAGAAAAGGCTGGATTAGTACCGATAAAGTACTGGAAAAAGCGGAAGAATTAAAAAAGAATGGATATGGTCTTTATTTAAAAAGGTTGATTGACATTTATGTCGCTAGCAAATAAAGCATTAGGCAGTTTCTTGTGGGCATTTTTAGAACGGTTTGGCGTTCAAATGCTTCAAATGGTAGTATTTATAGTTCTGGCTCGGATATTAACACCAGAGGCATTTGGTCTAATTGGAATGTTAACGGTTTTTATAGCTGTTAGCCAGGCGATAACGGACAGTGGGTTTGGTCAGGCCCTGATTCAAAAAAAAGATACTGATGAGATTGACTACTCATCGGTGTTCTATATAAATATGGTAATTAGTGGCCTTGTTTATATAGCCTTATTCTTTAGCGCTCCTTATATAGCAGATTTTTATAATGAGCCACAATTAGTCATGCTTCTAAAAGTCTTAGGACTGCGGTTTATAATTTCTGCTTTTTCTATGGTGCAGATTGCCAAACTAACTAAAGAAGTACGATTTAAAGAATTAATGATTTCTAAATTGCCTTCATCCTTTTTGGGTGGGTTGGCTGGAATTGTAGCTGCATATATGAACTATGGTGTGTGGAGTTTAGTAATTCAACAATTAGTTGATATAACGGCTTACTCACTGCAAATATGGATTCATGCTAAATGGAAACCTTTATTTGTATTCAATTGGAGTAGAATTAAATCTCTCTTCGATTTTGGTGGGAAAATGATGATTGAAGGAATTCTGAGTACAGTATACCAAAATCTATATGAATTAATGATTGGGCGTTACTTTAGTACAGCTCAAGTTGGGTTTTATACACAAGCTAATAAGTTAAAGCAACTACCCATACAAAATATATCCAATGCACTAAATAGAGTAACGTTCCCTATTCTAGTAGGTATTCAAGACGATGACGTACGTCTTAAAAATGCATATAAAAAAATGGTTCGCCAAGTATTTTTAGTAATAACACCACTAATGGTAGCAGCAATAGTTTTGGCTCCCTATCTTTTTAGAGTCCTATTAACTGAAAAATGGATGCCAGCTGTCCCATACTTTCAGTGGCTTTGTGTTAGCGGAATATTCTACCCCGTTCAAGCTTATAACCTAAATATTTTAAAAGTGAAGGGTAGAAGCGATTTATTTTTAAAGCTCGGGTTCTTAAAAAAGGGAATTTCAATTTTAGGAATAGTTATATTAGTTCAATATTCGGTTTTGGCATTGGTAATATTTAGAGCCTTTAATTCAGTATTGGCTTACTATATTAATAGTTATTACAGTGGTAGGTTTATTAATTATGGGATGCTTGAACAAATAAAAGATATTTGGAAATTCTTGGCAGCTTCTACTTTTGCCGGAGCTGTGATTTGGGCTCTTACCCAATATTTGTCTCTTGGGGACGTCCCAACTTTGCTACTTGGAGGAGTTGGTGGGCTAATAATTTATGTAGCTATTATATATAAATTTGAATACCCGATAATTGAATATACGAAAAAAATGTTTTTAAGATTTAAAGGGGGATAGAATGAAAGATGTCATTAAGAGTGCTCTGCCAGAAGCGGTAAGGTGGAGTCTAAGAAGGAGATTAGGGCAACTAAGAAGCTTGGGTAAGCCTAAAATATTTGGAATTGGTAATAACAAAACTGGCACAACTTCATTGAAAGCAGCAATGGAGGAGTTAGGTTATATTGTGGGGCACCAAAGAACTGCAGAAAAATTAATGGGCCAATGGGCTAAAAGAGATTTTAAAAAGATTGTAGATTATTGTAGATCGGCGGAATTCTTTCAAGATATTCCATTTAGCAAACCTTATACTTTTGTAGTTTTGGATTATGAGTTTCCGAATAGCAAGTTTATTCTCACCGTTAGAGATACACCAGAGCAATGGTATAATTCGTTAACGAAATTTCATGCAAAAAAATGGGGTAAGGATGGAAGAATTCCTACTAAAGTAGATTTGCAGAATGCATCTTACATAGAAAAAGGATTTCCTTGGGACTTGAATAGATGGGTTTACAATACTCCTGAAAGCAACCCTTACTCTAAAGAAGAGTTAATAAAAGCGTATACAGCGTATAATGAAAGTGTGATTGAATATTTTAGATTTAGGCCAAGCGATTTGTTAATATTGAATGTTGCTGAGGATGGAGCCTTTAAAAAGCTTTGTGATTTTCTAGGAAAGTCTCATGCAAGTAACGATTTCCCATGGGAAAATAAAACTGCTAATGTTTAATCAATAATATGATACCAGTTACGAAGCCTTTCTTACCGCCTCAAAAGGAATATCAACAATACCTATCAAAGATTTGGGAATCCCAATGGCTCACCAATATGGGCCCCTTAGCTAACAAGTTAGAGGTGAAGTTAGCAACACATTTGAAACTAAAAGAGCTTTTATTTGTGACGAACGGGACAGTGGCACTTCAAATGGCTATAAAGGCTTTAGATTTAAAAGGAGAAATTATCACCACTCCATTTTCATTTATTGCAACTACTAGTAGTATTGTTTGGGAGGGATGCACACCAGTATTTGTAGATATAGATGAAAGTTCTTTAAATATTGATGCTACTAAAATAGAGTCAGCAATTACGGATAAAACTTCTGCAATTTTAGCAACTCACGTTTATGGCAACCCCTGTGATGTATTGGAAATAGAGAAAGTTGCCAAGAAGCATAATTTAAAAGTGATATATGATGGTGCACATGCTTTTGGCGTAGAAGTTCATGGAAAATCTATTTTTGAATATGGTGACATAAGTATCTGTAGTCTGCATGCAACTAAGTTATATCATTCAATCGAGGGTGGGTTAATTGTTGCGAAAGATTTAGATATTTTTAATAAACTAAAATCAATTCGTAATTTTGGGTTTTCAGGACCTGAAGCCTTTAATGAACTGGGGATTAATGGGAAAAATTCTGAATTCCATGCGGCTATGGGGCTTATTAACTTGGGCTATATTGATGAAATTCATAACAAGCGTAAAGAATTATCAGATATATATGATAATACATTAAGAAGTATCAATATAATTAAGCCCACCTGGCATAAGTATGCAAGCTTAAATTACGCGTATTATCCAGTGCTTTTCGAAAGCGAGTCGCAGTTGTTTAAAGTTATTGATAGTCTAAAAAATAATGAGATACAGGCAAGGCGTTACTTTTATCCTTCTTTGGCAAGAAGCGTTCCTTATTTGCCAGAATTACATTTTAAGGTTACGGATGATATTTCAAAACGTGTTTTGTGTCTGCCTTTATATTTTGATTTAACTATTGAAGAAGTTGAACTAATAGTCAATACTATTATAGCCACGGTATAGCCGATATGAAAAAATTACTACTACTTGGAGGGCTTCGCTACCTAATCCCGGTAATTAAAAAAGCAAAAAAAATGGGATACTATGTTATTACGTGTGATTACTACCCTGATAATATAGCACATAAATATTCTGATGAATACCATAATGTGAGCATTATCGATAAAGAAGCTGTTTTAAATTTGGCTAAAAAACTCAGAATAGATGGTATTATGTCTTTTGCTGTAGATCCTGGTGTTGCTACGGCTGCATACGTAAGCGAAAAGTTAAACCTCCCTTGCGCTGGACCATATGAGTCTGTTAAAATTCTTCAAAATAAAGGGTTATTCCGTGAGTTTTTAGAAAAGCATGATTTTAACACTCCTAAATCTAAAAGTTATAGCGATATAGGCGATGCATTAAGTGAAGTTGATGTTTTTGAATTGCCAGTAATAGTAAAGCCTGTAGATTCAGCAGGAAGTAAAGGTGTGACCAAGGTTTCGAGTAAAGATGATTTTGAAAAAGCAATTACACATGCACTTTATTTCTCACCAAGCAAAAACTTTATAATTGAAGATTTCTTAGTAAGTAAAAATTTTTCTTCCGATACAGATTGTTTTTCTGTAGACGGTAAATTTGAATTCATTTCATTTTCTAATCAATATTTTGACAAGAAATCACCGAACCCTTATACACCTTCAGCATATAGTTGGCCATCTTCGATCTCTGCGAAAAACCAAAAAGAACTAAGAATAGAACTTCAGCGTCTTATTGATTTATTAGGGATGAAATCTTCTATTTATAATATAGAAGTAAGAGAAACTACGGATGATAAAGCCTATATTATGGAAGTCTCACCAAGAGGGGGAGGTAATCGTTTATCAGAGATGTTGTACTATGCCACAGGAACAGACTTAATCTCGTGTGCTATACAGGCTGCGTTAGGAGATGAAATTGAAAATGTTCAACAGCCAGTATATAAGGGTAAATGGGCTGAAATCATTTTATATAGTAATAAAACAGGATTATTTAAATCGCTAAAAATTGATCCTAAATTGGATAAGAATATTATTGAAGTAGATTTGTGGATTGAGAAAGGTGATCACGTAAACGCATTTACTGGAGCTAATGAAGCCATAGGAACACTAGTACTTCAATTTGACTCTGCCGATCAACTAAATTCGGTAGTAGGAAAATATGATAAGTATATAGAAGTAGTTTTGGAATAAAATATGTTGAAAATTAGAAGTAGGAAATTATGGAGTTAACTAGAATAGCATTACACAGTGTGCCCCGTTCGGGGTCTACATGGGTGGGTAGTATTTTTGACTCTTCTCCCAACACTGAGTATCGTTTTCAGCCGTTATTTTCTTATACACATAAGGGACAAATAGGAGAAGAGGCATCTTTGGAAGAAATAATTTGTTTCTTTAAAGATATCAGAGAAACAAATGACTCTTTTGTGCTACAAGAAGATTCTAAAACCAAACAACATATCCCACAATTTGTTAAAGAAAACCCGTCCCATTTGGTATATAAAGAGGTGCGTTATCATAATATTATAGAAAATCTTCTATTGAAAGATAATGAAATTAAGATAGTCGGGATTATAAGGAATCCTTTTTCAACAATTAACTCTTGGTTAAAAGCACCAAAAGAGTTTAAAGAGGAACTAGGGTGGAAGATCGAGGAAGAATGGAAAGGTGCCTCTAAAAAAAATTTAAATAAACCTGAAGAATATAACGGTTATGATAAATGGAAAGAGGTGGCAATACTATTTTTAAATTTCCAAAAAAAATATCCAAATCAATTCTATTTACTTTCTTATTCTGAACTACTAGAAAATTCAGAACATGAAATAAGGAAAGTATTTGATTTTTGTAATTTAGAATTCGCTAAGCAAACAAAACATTTTATCGAAAAATCAACATCGAGTACTTTAAAAGACAAAGATGCTTATTCAGTTTATAATAGTAAAGATAAAGATGATGCTTGGAAAAAAAGTTTACCTTCTTATATAAAAGAAGAAATAATTAATGATCCAGAATTTAAGAAGTTGAACAAGTATTTTAAATGGATATAACTATTACCTATGAATTTTATTGAATTTAAAAATAAATACCAAAAGGTAGAAGTTTCTGAATATCCAAATACTGTTACAAAACAACCTCTGGTGTCTATCTGTATACAAACCTATCAGCATGCATCCTATATTAGAGAGTGTCTAGATAGTATCTTAGCTCAGAAAGTTGATTTTCCTATCGAGATATTACTAGGTGAGGATGGGTCTACCGATGGTACAAGAGAGATTTGTATAGAGTATGCAAAAAAATTCCCAAACATAATTCGTTTATTTTTACACGATAGAATGAATAATATCAAAGTTAATGGGTTTCCATCGGGTAGGTTTAATTTAAGAAATAATTTATACAGTGCCAGAGGTAAATATATCGCATGGTGTGAGGGTGATGATTACTGGACCGACCCCTACAAACTTCAAAAACAAGTGAGTTTTTTAGAGAGTCATCCAGAATATTCATTAATTCATACTGACCATAACTACTTAAACCAAGAAACGGGTATTGTTATTGAGGCACTTCATGAAAATAAAGGTAGAGTTTTTAATGGAATAGAGGATTGTGCTCCTTTAATTATATCTGATAAGTATATTATTACTACTTGTACAGCTATGTACAGAGGTGATTACGGCCATTTTATTCACCAGAAATTTGCTGATGACTTTGACGAACGATATTCTATGGCAGATTATCAAATGTGGTTTCATTTAGCAAGGCTAGGTAAAGTTAAATATCTAGAAGATGTGACGGCTACTTATAGA
>TARA_R110002096_G_scaffold163183_1_pt1 | contig 17082 bp, 40 predicted proteins | sample TARA_R110002096 | Tara Oceans TARA_R110002096 (sample SAMEA4397295) | marine metagenome | biome: Polar Biome; feature: [DCM] deep chlorophyll maximum layer (ENVO:01000326); material: water (ENVO:00002006), including particulate matter (ENVO:01000060) such as... | depth 35 m | reverse complement strand
GATATAATTTTCAATATCTTCTTTAGCATTTTCTCCATAAAATTTGTTATACACTTCAATTGCTTTCTCTACCTTTTCCTTACCATCCATTAAGAATGATTGTGATGGGTGGTATATCCCTAACTCAAATGTTAACTTGTCAACCACATAGAAGACCATAGGCTTATCAAAGAACTGTTGGTATAGGTATGCTTGACTATCATAATTATACTTCTTTGCACTGTACTTAAAATCCTTTATTTTCCCAGTTGTCTTAAGGTCAATAAGAAATTCTTTTCCTACAATATCCGCCTTACCTTTCCACATCATGCCTGATACCTCTTGGATAGCAGGAACCTCAAACTCATTAGCATCATCATAGATTTGCTCGTATAATTCTAGGTTATTTTTCATCACACTAATAGCCTTGTCTATCTCATCCTTTTCTTTTACCAACATCATTAAAGGCTGATCATAAAGAACTATTCCCTCTTTATAAATTTTAGTATTTCTACTTGAGGCATCAATACCTATAAACTCTGGAGATACTAATTTCTCGGGCTCTAGCATTGCAGTGTGGAAGTACCTACCTAGCAGCATTGGTTTTGTAAAATCTTTAGGTTGTCTAAAGCTCTTTGGATCGTTAAGTAGGGTTATAATATCTGAGTTAGATAAGTATTGCTGGCCAAACTCTCCATAATAATTTTCATCATCTTTTAATTTTTCTAATATTTCTTTCATTTTATAATTCTTTAAATAGTTTTAACCCTTCAATTCTTAATAATTCCAACTCATTTTCTTTATCTTGATCAATCTTCTCAACCTTACTGAAATACCACTTAGCAAAGTTATCATTTGACTCGGGGTCAGTAGATGCTACAGCCTTAACAGACATACCTTTATAATAGATATTAACAAGGAGCTGATTCTTATCTTTATTTTCTCCTATGTTTTTATAATGGTCCAATGAAATTGAAAACCCGCTCTCACTAGATAGGCCTGAATCATCATAATCGTTCCATTGAATTTTATCCAACTTACTGTCAATAATATGTTTGAAATCATTAAACTCCATTATTTAATGTATTTAGCTAATTCCTTCTTTACTAATGACTTTATCTTATACTTCCCCTCTAATTTCTTTACAATTTTAGGAAGTCCAAGCTCTTTATTGTCGGCTACATACTTTAATACCTTAGCAAAGTTTTCATCTCCAATATTAAGCTCAATAAAGGTTGGTACTGGAGTTTGTTTTACAGCAACAGCAGGATTCATTATCTGTATATTATCCTCTCCAATCCATAAACTTAACCCTAATCCATGCATAGCAATCGCCTTTGCAGTTGATCGTTGAATAGAAGTATTTATATCCATTGATGTTATTTTATCCATTGGTATAGATTTATTTCTAAAATCCATTACAGGTAAATTATCAATATGTTCTAGGTCCTCAACAATAATCCCTACCTTAACATAAGCAGTTTTACCATCAGTAAAAAAGTTAAGTCCAGTATGTTCTGATTCATAAATTATTCGCTGTGCCTCTGGGTATTCTAGTTTTAGCATGCCCCATGAATTAGCCCAAGATATGTAGCTATGTTTTCCTTTCTTATCAATTTTATCCTTTACAGATATTTCAGACAAGCTCTTAAAGATGTTTTTTGTTTCTTCCATTTTTTAATTTATTTAGTTAATTATTGTTTTAGTTTATTAATTTCATCCATTATTTTTTCTACTTTCATTAGCTTTTTAATTATCTCGTTATTAATTTTCTTTCTATAATACATCTTTCGTAAAGCTTTCACTACACCATCAATAATCTCTCTTTCTTCATTTGTTAGTACTACGCCACCGAAAAGTAAATTCTTTAAATTGTTAGAGCAGAACGCAATTCTTCCAAATGCATAATTCCTTGGGGTAATGGCTCTTTGTATTGTTGTTCTTTTCATCTTATTTTATTTAGTTGTTGTTTTCTTTTTGAGTAGCTGACAAGTAAGTTCTCCCTAATTGTTTTTAATTTTTGAATATGCTTATCGTTTTTGCGAGTGTTTGATTCGTTCCTGATGTTACTCTCTATCATATCTAACTTCCTTTCATAATTCATCATTGATAGTTTTAATCCTCCCTTCTCCCATCCATGAGTAAAAAACAATTTATACTCCTCCTTATTACACTCTTGATAGTAGTCACCATTTCTCCCGCAGTTTAGTATCTCAGTCTTAGACTCAAACTTTTGTATTTTCACTCCGTAATTTATAACACTATATCCAAAGGGCTTAGGAATCTTAATAGCTAAACTATCCTTGAGTGCTTGTTTATATATTTCATTAATATTAAGCATGTTGTCTAGTGATGTTTGTGATTAAAGTTTGAAAGTCTTTATCATCATCTATCATTTTTTTTGCTTTCTTATATCCATGTATGATTGTAGAGTGACTCACTGGTAATCCTTTCTCTTCCATAAATCTTTGTATGTACGATATTCTTATAGGTCTTTCCATACATAAGTAATATAGCATCTGCCTTGCATCCACCATCTCAATTTTTTTTGTTTTATCAAACATCTGATCTAATGTCAAATGAAATTGTTTTGCTATCGCTATTGCGTAGTTGTCAAAAATGTCTTTTTTCATAATTTTATTTTATTTATGCGGCTAAACTAATACTTTAATATTACTTGACCAAATTTTGTTCAATTTATTTTACACTATAGAACATAACCAACTGTTATACACAACCTAAGTCAATCGTTATGTATTTATCGGTTATTTCTTTTATAGTTGGTGTAGCTTTCCTTACTTCAAGTACACAGCTAATCAATACCATTTCTTCATACCAAATATCTTGGTCATCAGTAAATCTAAATCCTTCATATCGGTTATCTTTTCCAAATAGAGTTATGTATTTACTATCATATTCTAATCGGTAATCACCTGCAAAGTGTGGCTCAATAGGTATGTGTATAACACTACCTAAAAAACAGTTGGTACTATCGCCTACTTTAAGTTTTGTGCTTTCTATTTTATTTGTCATATATTCAAATTTAGTGTTTATTAATCCAACCGTTTCTTAGCCAAACCGTTGTAGCTAATTGCCTTTAGTTAATTCTTTCAAGGCATCTACAATAGCAGTCATACCTTCAATGTATGCAGAGTATTGAGCGTTCCAAGATTCAGCACGTTCATCACACCAAGTTTCTGCAAGCTTATCAATTTGTTCTTCAGTCGGTAGCATAGCTACAACACCGTGTATAGTTAATATACCTTCTTCTTCTAATTCAATTTTGTTTAATACGTTCATTTTGTTCTATTTTTAAAGTTTTGTTTATAATTCAAATACGGCAAACTACTCATACCACAATACGCTAGGTTTAATACTACTTTAGGTACTCTAAAACTCCCAGTAAGAGCCCACATCTTTTGTATGCTTTTCTGCTCTCTAAATCATCATTATACTCTTCAATAAGCAATTCAACTACCCTGTATGCTTTTTCACCAAATTCAGATTTATACTCTTCAGCTTTTTCTTTAAATATCCTTTCCATTGTTATTTATTTTAGTTAATCAGTATTAAATCCTTCCTTTACCCAACGATCCATTGCCCTAGCTTTAGCATCACAAAATTTGCTCTTATCCTCCAGGAACTTCTCATCTATAATTCTTACTCTATCGAACCAAACCTCTTTCTGCTCATTCAATTCTATGGCAATATCTCCGTACCTCTCAATCATTTTTCTTTTATAATAGGTTAGTGAATCTTCACTATGAATTACCCTCATTGAGTCATCTGCATTCGGCATTGACACTCCTCTATTATACTTACCCTTATAACACTTTGGGTACTGCTCCAATAACAAATCAAATGTTATCATGCTTAATTTTAGTCTGTATATCATAATATTAGTTATTAATTTTTAACACTCGGCTAACATACTCTTTATATTTCGGTAGTGCAAGTTTTTTTCTATTTTCATATTAAGGTTGTTGTAAAATAGATTAATGCAAAGCATACTCCAGAATATATCGTGTAATACGATATGTTTTCGCTAGTTGTGTGTCTTGGTTTTTTCATGATGTTTAATAGTTTTTTCTGTATTGTTTTATTGCTTCTGTCATGCTGTAAAAGAGGTATTTTATTCCGTTTATACTGATTGATCCATTGCTGTACTTATAAGCATAAATTCCATTCCTTACCTTTACTTTTTTTATTGGTGTGCTAAATATATCTTGCATAGTCTTAAAAGTAAAAGTTATCAATTTTAATATTATGACCTTGCAGCCCATGTATTAACTCCACAAAGTTATCGTAGGTATTCACTCCTATTTGTCCGTAAGTAGTAATTTTACCATCTACTATCTCAACACCTCCTATTTCTTCTTTATCAACCCTTATACTCATAAGGTGCTGATCCATTGTCATATCTAATTTCTCCATTTTATTTGTTTTTTAATTTATACATTTTAAATTTATACCAAGCAAAAAATATTATTACTATTGGTATTACTATTAATCTAAGGATATAGTCTAGGTGCATTATTTTCTCTATCATATCTATTTATTTTAAAGTGAAAAAATTAGTTTGTCTAGTGATGAGAATGTATAACACATTGCAAAAAGTAATAAGTAAAATACTATTATTGCTCCAAGAGTAAAGAGTATATTGTCATAAAACTTTATTTTCCCTTCTGTTATGTTCTCGTAATTGTAGATCGTAAGGGATTTGCTCTGCATACATTTAAAGGTATTCATCTCCTTTTCAGTCATAAATTGCACCACTTTTGTACTTAGATTTGTTATTTTATAGTTCATAGTTTTGTTTTTAATTTCCATTTTATTAAGGCGATCAAACTCATATCCATAAATTCATGTTTTTTATCACGTTCAATCTGGGCTTCATTTTTGTTTCCGTCAATTATTTCTTTTAAGTTATCTATCATTTCATCTTTTGTTAATGAATAATATCTTGTGTGTTGATATTGATAATCACAAGCAATAAATTTTGACTTAATTATAATTGCCTCAAGTTTTTTGAATGAGTCATACTTTTCTAAACTTATTAATACTGTATTTTTTTCCATTTTATGTTGCTGTGTTTTGGTTATTTAATTTCTATTTTACCCTTCATAGTCCTTGTAGTATAAGATCCTTATTGTTGTTAAAGTGTTTTTTCTCCTCCAGAGAATACTTATGGTTTACATCTTTAGTATTCAAACTATGTAGAATAAAGTGAGCGTCTGCAAATTTTATTTTTATCTCTGCAAATAGCATAACACTTTTAGTTGATTTATTCGTTTGTAATATTACAAATATTTTCTTCTTCATCTTATTTAATTTTAGTTAATTTTTGAATAGTTTTTCTTTGTAATACTAATAAGAGTTTACATTTCTAAGGTAGTTTTCATTTTTATGTAACACCTCGCTACACGCTTTTCTAATTTCTGCATCCTCAATAGTAAATGCTCTGTACGTTCCATAAACTGCTCCGTAAGTAGAATATTGAAGAATCCCTTTATTCTCTTTACAATATTGCTCAACCTCTTCTTTTCTATCACCAAATAAACTTGGAGAAAAATTACTTCTACCTACTTGCCCGTATTTATCAGTGGTAGTTTCTCTGTGCATTTTCACTAATGCATCTTTTATAAATTCAGCTATTAGTTTGTTGTTTCTTGTTGTCATGATCGTTTTTTGTTTTTAATTAATGAATTTAGTCTAGTGTTATTATGTGGCTATCGTGGTCAACTTCTTTTTGAGCATTATATTCCTCAAGTACATCTGCTTCGTCAGGAAATTCTATATGTGTTATTGAAAAACATATATAATCATGTGGATCTGAATTAAAGGTTTTACCATCTATTACAGTCTGCTCGAATATAGCTACTTTATAATCGTTACTATGTGTAAATGAACGCTCCAAATGTTGGATTAAATTACTTAAAAGCATTCTTTGTTCTGGTGTTTGCAATTCTTTTTCATTATAGTATAACGTGTAAGTTTGCCAGTCAGATTGAGAATAACCTCTTGCTTCAATAATTATTTTATTGTTATAATCTTCTTTTTCACTTGCGTATCTTTTTTCTTGCTCAATTAGATTGATATAACTATCGTTTGTTGTTTCACAAAGTACAGATATTTCGTTTACAATATAATTTATATCATCTACTTTTGATTGATGCGCTCCGTCAGAATCATAATCGTTTGTTATTTTTACTATTGTTTTCATGATCGTTTAGTTTTGTGGGTTTTTGTGAATACTAGCATTATTCCGCTCGTTCCGTAGGTGTTTATGGTGTCAAAATCCCAACCTCTCCTTGTAATTGCTTTAATATCTGATGCACCTATTAAGAAGCCTTCATCATTAAAAGCTATCTCTAATTGACTGGAAGTTATATTTATATAATTTACATACTCCTTATCTAATATTTTGTCTATCCATTTCGGAAATTCTATTTTTTGAAAATCACTATTAGGCACAAACCCATCAATGCTATATCTTTGTATTTTTGTCATGTTGTTAGTAGGTTTTAGTGGTGTGTTGTAACTGCATTAACATTCTGTAAGGTTCTACAAATCTGGTTGAGCCGTTGATTGAAGCCATTTTTAGAGCGTTTTTATCTGTAAATGCTGAATATATACCCACAACATCATGTAGTTGTTTACACTCTTTTTTAAATTCTTCTAACTTCTGGTAATATTCAGGTGTTGCTCCCTTCATAGAATTTCTAAACTCTTTGCACCATTTGTTAAAAAGTTTAATTGCCTTGCTATTTGCTTGTTTATTTGTCATGATCTTAATTTTTTTTAGTAATATACAAAGGATTTGATAGTTTTTTTGGGCTTTTTCCCTTTACAAATATTTTCTTTTTCCTTTGTTTCGTCTTTTTAAGACTCGTCAGTATTACTTTTTATTTCTTGTTAATATCATTTCTTTTAAATCAATTTTTCCGAATGACTCAAATTTTCCATTCCATAAATGCCTAAGTGTTTTTATCTCCTTCAAGTCCTTAAGTTTTAAATGCTTTAGGTTGCATAAAATTGTCTCGCCTTCAAATGTTATAATTTGGAAGATCCTGGAGTCTGTTTGTATTGTCTTTGGGTTTCTCATGATGTTATTATTAATCCTATTGATATTATTAGTAATGTAAATAGCATTGCTACTGCTATTGTAAAGTATTTAATTTCTTGTCTATCCATTTTCTTTTATTTTATTTAGTCAGGTGTTTTATGCATTTGCCGCAGCATTGCCTTGTTGCTGCATTTTTATCTGTAGGTGTAAATTTTGATCTGCAAACACTACATTTTTTAGTGGGTTTATTTTCTACTATTGTATATGTATCGTATCCAGGAACAACGGTAAAACCTTGTTTATCCCTTCTCCTTACTAATTCAGCTAAATGATCATCATCATTTTGACCGTTTTTGTATCGTTTGTTTATGGTGTTAACCAGTTGTTGGTTGCTTAAGTTTTTAAATCTCATGATAGAATAAATTTATTTTTATTAATATCGGTTGAATCTCTTTTTAAATATCCTTTATTAAATAAGGCGTTGAAGGTGCTATCGAATGTTTTAAATTCGCATAATGCTTTTATATGGTCACGTTCAAAGCTACCAGTTGTATTTTTTACATATTTATAAAGGTTTAATTTTTCCAGGAGTTCTTTTTGTGTTGGTGTTAATTTTCGCATGATTATAATTTTTATTTATACTAGTGGATTAAGATTTTTTCTTAGTGTGGCTATTTTATAAACGTCCTTTGCAAATTTCATTAATTGCTCCAGGTCTTCCTCGTTTAATTCCTCATTATATACTAGGTCGAAATGGTATTCACACAAATCGAACAATTTTGTTTCGTTCGCTTCAAAGCATTGTTCTTGCGCTTGCTTTAGTTTTTTATAGATTTTATTTCTCATGATTATTAAATTAAATCTCCGTTAGCGTCAAAACTACCTATGCAATCAGGCTCCTGATCTCTTACTATAATACTATTAACACTGATAGCCATGTCAGAGTATGCAAAAGATACATTTTCACCCCTTAAGTATGCGTAAAATTTAGCCCCGTTTAAATTGTTTTTATTGGTTAGCGTTAATTTGTGCAAATTATACCTTTTTGAAAACCTAGGTTTTGACGTAGGTTGTAAGGTTCTTTTATTTCCTTTACTAAATGCAGAGTCGTAAATTATTTCGATCTCATTTTTTTTCTCAATTAGTAAGAAGTCTTTTTTTAATAGTTTTGTCATGGTCTTAATTTTTAGGGTGTAATGTGCATGCGTAGTCATGCAATAAACTTTGTCTTTGTTCGCTTAAATCATATAGACTGCAAATATTATGCGTTGAGTCGTTTATAATCTGCCTTATCATTGGCTTATCTGTTGGAAATTGATTTTTTGCCATTAAAGATGTTTCTTTTAAATTGTTTTTTGCTTTCTGGTAATTTGTCATGATATTATATATTTATTAATTTAGCTAATTTATTAAATGTTTGTCCAAATGTTTTGTATTGGTCTTTATCTGTTATTTGTCTGGAGTATTTATGAGTGATTTGTTTCTTTTTAACATCATAATATAAACGCGCCTTATCTACTCCAGGAACAAAAAAAGTTGTTGGGTGTTTTCTCCATTGTGTTAACGTGCCGCCCTCAATCATTTCTACAATTATAGTTGGTAGTTTTTCCTTTGTTTTCTCGATCCGTTTTATTTTATATTCTTCATTCTCTATCGCATCTTTTGTTGTCTCTATCCCGTCCTTAATATTTAACAAAGTGTTGTTTTGCCTATCCCATTTATTTAATGTGGCTTGTCCGTTTCTTTTATCGTTCATGGGTTGCCCGTTACCTTGTGCCACTGTTTTAAAGTGATCCTGTAATTTCTCATCAAAAAGGGTTTCTTTTTTAATTAAAGATCCTTTTAATATTTCAAGTCTTTTAGTCATCAGATTAACTATTTAAAAAATTAAAGACTCCTTTCATTATTCCCCCGCTTGACTCTTTTATATTACCAGGCAAACTGTCCCATAGTTTTAAAAGTTCTTTGCTTTCGTATTTTGTCCTATTACTTACATCATACATAACACCACCGAAACTATCAGATAGTATTTGTTTGTATATAGTGTTGTTTTGAATTGTTTGAATTGTTGTCATGATATTAATTTATGTTTAATTATTGTTTAACTTGGGTGTAAAGATAGTATAATAAACTTAACCGCCAAATGTTTTTGTACTAAATATTTTAGTCACATCAATTTAATGATATAATTTGTTGGTTGTTAGGTGTTTAGGTTGTTTATAAGTTTGTGTTTTGTTTTTGGGGGTGGTGTTGGTTTGGGGTTTTATAAGGCACTTAGCACCCTTTAATCCCTTATTTTATCCCCTAAAATACCTTTTTTTTCGTTCTCCTGGTGCTTTTATCATGATCCGATAAGATACGATATTTCCAGAATCTGCATAACCTGGAGCAAATTATATTGATATACTTATATATAATATGTAGCTGATGCGCGAAATGATGGGCGAACTGATGCGCCAATAAGTCCTTATATATATAATGTGTGTATATACTATGCCGACTTACACACCAATTAAAACACCAGCAATTCCTGATCTCAATAATTCAGCCAAGCAAAAACAACGGAGCCAAGCCGACAAACTGCAACAGCAAACAAGCACCACAAACAACGCCAAAGGATCCGCCAAATAAACACCAGGAGCAGCAGCCAAGCACACAAAAAAGCCAAAAAAAACGGGCTGGAAAATTTCAAAAGTCATCATAAAAGTCAACATTTAAGTCGTTTTCTTATGGCGGGATGGGTTCGTATGGGCTATAATAACCCTCAACTCCAAGACATCTGAAAAATTTTAAAAAAAAATTTCAAAAAAAATTTCAAAAAATATCATATTTAGCCTAAAATTATGACGACCCGCAACTAGGCATGACGACTTTATGACGACTTTATGACGACTTGAAAAATTTCAAAAAACACCTAACTTATTAGTTACTAGACTATTTACTACTACTTATTCTTTATTTATGACAAGATGACAAGAATAAAGTATTTATTCTCTATAGAGAATATAAAAAGAGATTGGTAAATATATATATCTTAATAAAAAGAAAAAAGTCGTCATGTCGTCATATTTTTTAATTTCACAAAAAGTAATTTAATTAAAATATTTTGTTATGTTTGTACTCAAATTAATACCCAACGGTTATGGAATTAATAAAACAATAACTATGAGACTACTATCAGGATTTCAAGATACAAGAAGTAACAAAGAAGATATTGCTATAACACCATATTTATTTGGAGTGTGGCTGGTAGGTAAAGAAATACAAGTGTATGGATTTGGATTGTGTTGGGGATTTTACTCTATCTATATAGGATTAGGGTTTAACATACCTAAAGGATTTCCATTCTTTACTGTAATTAAAAGAAAACAATAACTATGGAAAAAGGAGATATTGTAATTTGTTTGAATTCAAACACTGCAAGTGATTTAAGGATAGGTAATAGCTATATTATCAAATCCACTGCCATGATGGACTTTAATGAAAAATATATAAGGTTAGAGGGCGTTGATTTTGGACATAACAGTAAATTTTTTAAAATTAAAACTAAGAAAATAAGGCTGACTGAAAGAATGGATGATATGGTTGAAACAGCACATAGCTATATAGCCAGCTCTTCGAACGACTTACGCCTAGGCAAGGATGATACACTTCATTATCATATATCTGTAATAAAAATGTATGATGATATTAAGCAACATACAAACGAAAGAGTAATTGAAGAGTTGGATAAGTTTATTGACGTAGCATCAGTTGACAATGTAGATTTAAAAAGATTAGTAGAGATAATGCATATAAGAGTTAAAGAACTAGAAAAAATAAACAAATGATAACAGCAATATTAATAATCTGCATACTAATCCTACTCGGCATTTTAGCAGTAATTGACAACCAAAAGAATATAGCTATGAACCAAGATAGAATAGCTAACAACCAGCAAGTGATACATGATGAACTAAAAAAACTAAACAAATGAATTACTTAAAAAAGAATATAACCTTTAATTTAACCATGTTGTTTGTGCTTATTTTTTTACTATTTACGATAGCAGGGGACTTCAAAGAAATGCGTGATACTGTTTATCCTGACGGACTCACATCTGATATTAAAAAAGGCAATACTTATTTGTATATTTGGAATCAGAAAGAAGGAGACCCGTTTAGAAAAATAAGAATTGATACCGTTAGGGTGATTGGGGTAAAGGATGGTTATGTAAAGTGGCTATACAATTATGAGGAAACTGACAGTACATACTACTTGAGCGGAAAATTAAATCGCTTTAAGAAAAAAATTAAACCTTACATTGAATAAAACTATGAAAAACTTACTATGGCTAGATGATTTAAGAAATCCTTTTCTTGACCAGGAGAAAAAAGTTCCAGAAGGTAAGTGGAATATAATCTGGGTTTTAGATTACGAACAATTTGTGATGTGGATAGAAAAGAATGGATTGCCAGACGCAATATCTTTTGATCATGATTTGGCACCTGAGCATTATACTCCTGCATTTTTTTGGAGTGACTATGATGCAAGTAAGAAATTCCAAGACTGGAGAATAACCACCTATGAGTACCATACTGGAGAGGGCTGTGCAATGTGGCTGATGAGTAACTTCTCCCGTAATAGTTTGCCTGAGATATTTGTACACTCCGCTAACCCAGTTGGAGCTGATAAGATAAGAGTTGTGTTGGGTATAGCGACAGAGGAGTGGTTCTACTGCGACTGTGAGGGCCATGCGTTAAAGAAATGCGACTCCCAATGTAGTATCTGTAAAGAAAACTAAAACAATAAATATGAAAGACATAAAAATAGATAAAGATACCTGTATAGACTTTGCTGAGTATGTGTGCATACATTGGACAGACCCAAGTATACCAATGGAAGATTTATGGGAGGAGTACCAAGAGAAAATAGGAAAAGAAGTTAAGGATATATTGACTAGTGCACAAGAAAAAATCAATCATGAGATATTAATGTTGATAGCTAAGAACAATGCCGTACAAGATGAAAAATGGAAAAAGAATGAGGAGGCTCTTATGATGGTATCAAAAATACTCAAGATTGTGGACGAAAAGATTGACTGCAATAGTTCTGGCATTAAAATAACTGACAACATTGTATCTGCTAATGCTATTGCTTTGCATAATATTGAGAAAGATTTGTATGTAGATGATAAGTTTGTTCTTAGTGAGGCTGAAGATGAAGAAACTAAATGTCCACATTCCTTAAAAGACTTTAGAGAATTAAAAGATGGTGATTATGCTTGTCTTATTTGTTTACCAAAAGAGGATTTTCTCGAGAAGAATGTATCTAATACGAAACAAAACACAAAAAAATGCGACTTACACGATACATTACCAGAAGCCAAACAAATGGATGTATGGGAGGCTTTATGCATATTAACAGAGGAATCAACTTTACCCTCTGCAGGTAGGGATGAGAAATGGAATACAGCATACGAAACTTGCGTAGCTTGGACCAAAGGCTTGCTTGATAAAAAAATACAACGCGAAGCAAAATAATAGATATATTTTTGTATGTTTGTAGCATAAATAGCGGGGTGTCAGAAGTTGGTATCTGGGTGGGCTCATATCCCACTGCGAAAGCCTCGTAGGTTCGAGTCCTACCCCCGCTACAATTAATTTGTCCACTTAGGTGAATTTTAATATTGTCGTTCCATAGGACGGGGGTTCGATACCCCCCAGCTCCACAACTTTAACCAGTTAAAAACGTGGCGCAATAACACGAAAAACTGCAAACGGGGCTGACTGGATTTGACTTGGAAAATGAGGTATTAGGACATACAAATTAATTACTATAACTAACAAAGTTATAAACCTATTCCCTAAGCAAGAGCTATTAGCTGCTGCCTAGAGACGCCAATTAAGGGGGAGCGAAATCCCCCTTTTTATTTAAACACAAAATATAATACTCCATTATTTTTTTGTATGTTTGCATAAATTAAATTAAATTAAGATATAATGGCAGAACAAGGTTACATCCCTAAAGACTTATCATTCGATGAGCAAGCAAGAGAAAAGTTAATCTCTGGAATTTCAAAAATATCTAATGCTGTCAAGTCAACTCTTGGCCCACAAGGCCAAACTGTGTTGATTGAATCGCAAGAGCATACTCAAGGATTAACAGTAACCAAGGATGGCGTGACTGTAGCTAAGTCAATTTTCCTTCTTGACCCCGTAGAGAATTTAGCGGTTAGAATGATGAAACAAGCATCAGAGAAAACAGCTAATACTGCAGGGGATGGCACCACTACAGCTATTGTACTGACAGAGGCTTTAGTTATGGCTGGCCAAAAATACATCACCAAGGATGATAATCTTATTCAGGTAGTAAGAGAGATTAGATCCGAGGGTGAAAAATTACTAGAACAAATAAAAGATGCAGCTATAGAGGTCACTGACGAGATGCTTATTGACATCGCAACAATATCTGCTAATAACGATAAAGAGATTGGTGAAATAATTGCCAAGGCATACAAAGATGTGGGTAGGGATGGCATAGTGACTGTTGAGCGCTCTCAAACTGACAAGACCTATGCTGAGGTCACTAATGGGATAAAAGTCGATAGAGGGTACACTTCTACCATGTTCATTAACGACCAAAGGAAGGATGAGTGCATTTTAGAGGACGTGAAAGTTTTACTATGTGACACTGAGATAACAAATATCCTACAAATTGAGAGTATCCTTAAGCCAATTATCACAGCAGGAGAGAAATTACTTATCATAGGGAATTGCTCAACTAATGTTATTAATACTTTAGCAGCAAATGTGCAGCGTAATGGCCTACAATTTTGTAATATAATGGTCCCATCATTTGGGTACAAGTCCAGTGAGCTTATGCAAGATATTGCATTCTCAGTTGGAGCTAAATACTTTTCCGAAAAGACTGGAGATGACTTATCTCTAATTAGATTGGAGGACCTAGGGACTGCAGATAAGATTATATGCGGCAAGGACTCAACTATAATCATTAAAGATAGTGAGATAACAAAAGAAATTCAGGATAGAGTAGATGAGCTTCGTCATCAGCAAACAACTTTAACAGCCAAACATGAGCGTGACTTCGTGAATGAGCGTATAGCCTCTTTAGTCGGAGGAATAGGCTGTATACAGGTAGGGGCGATATCTGACATAGAGCAAAAAGAAAAATTTGACAGAGTCGATGACTCTGTGTGCGCTGTGCGCTCTGCATTAAAGGAGGGGATAGTAGCGGGAGGAGGGTTGTTATTGGCTAAATTATCATTGCAATATACATCAGGGACTGCTTCTCATAATATTTTTAGACAAGCACTTCTTGCTCCATTATCACAAATCCTTACAAATGCTGGGTTGACAATGGATGAAATTTACAGTAAAGATGTGATTGGTAATTCTAATATGAATTATGGATATAATGTTGTCACTAGAGAGTATGGTGATATGTTTGAGATGGGTGTTGTTGATCCCGCCAAAGTTACTTCAGAGGCATTATCCAATGCAATTAGCGTTGCAACCACAATACTTACCACTAACGCAATTATTACCCATGCAAGGATGCATAGCGATTCATAATATGATAGTATTAATACATTGCCCTATATTTGGCTCAAGGTATTTCTGGCAACCAATGATAGCAAAAACAAAGAATAACATAACCAAAACAATAAAAAAATGACAAAAAAAGCAAACAAAAATGAGGCTCACCCAGTAGCAGTAGTAGATGCGTTTAAGCCAGTTAAATCAGAAGGAGCGAAAACACTATACAACACGACAGCAAGTCAAGCTACAGAAAACGTAAAGGATATTGAATTTTGGGGTGACGGAGATACCTTTAAATTAATTTCAAAGGCATCATCTAAAAAAGAAGGATGGATGAAGTCTACTAAAGCTATGGAGATTGAGGATGTTGGATGTGTTGTTCAAGTAACTACTCAGCAAAATGAAAATGTTGCAGAGGCGGTAGTATTCATTCCTTTAGTTAAAATTAAAGAAACAGTGGTTGACGGAAAAGTAACTGCTCGTAAATTAATCTCTGTTCGTCAGCGTTAAACTATGACAAATAACATAGTAGTAATATGGCCGAATAGATAAAACAATAATAAATGGAACTTGAAGATAAGGTAAAACAAAAATTAATACTTAGAGGTTTTACTGAAAAGCAAATACTAAACAATAAAGGATTGATTAGCTCTGTGATTGATGAAACTATACTTGAAGTGGTTAAGGCTCCTGCTGAACCTCAGATGGCACCATATACCTATATACCTCCCTCCGTTCATTCTGGAGGAACGTCAACAGCAACAGGAGGAAATATATCTACAGACACCACAACTAATCCAATTACTGTTCATTGGCAAGGCATGTGGGTGACAGATACTGATGGAACATATTATATTGATAAGAACTTAAATAAAATAAAGAAATGAAACCGATAGGAAATTATATTATAATTAAAACAATCAAGGAGGAATTAAAAGCCTCTGGACTTTTGTTATCAGCACAAGATGCCTCAGAGTTTAGATATAAAAAAGGAGAGGTGGTTAAAGAAGGAACTGATGTTACTGTTATTAACAAAGGAGATATGATCTATTATGACGCAAGTGCGGGCCATAATATGTTAATTGGAGATAATCCTTACACTATTATTCGTCAGTCAGATGTCGTTGTTGTTTTATAAAGGCATTCATTTCTATAATCATATTGCGATAAACCTTATCCATGTAAGAAACATTATTTCTAAATAATGGATTAGACTGAGGGTTTTCCCCAATCTCTTCACCATTAAGCTTCTTATAGACAGTATTTACAAGTCGCTTTCCTTTATATGATAATTCATAAAGGGTAGTTTCTCTTCCTTTTCTCTTTCTCCATATATGTATCCATCCCTTTTTTAACAGGTTATGGAACCTTGGTTCATCCCAAGACATGCATTCTTCAAATTCCCTAAACCTTGTTTTATTGAATATTTGTTCGCTATATAGGAAAAATAACATATCTATATCTGGAGTTCCGATCTTGTATTTAGCTTTAGCCCAATACCTTATCACCCTCCAATACTTCATATAATCATGAGAGGGTTGAATTCTATCATAGTTCTTTCTTATTACATTTTTCATTGAATTTAATTTGTATCTTTGCAATATCAAAAGTAGTAAAATATTATTACTATCTTTGTGAATAAATACATTAAAATGAAAAGAACCAAAGTAGCTGAAGTAAAGTCAAAAGGTTTTGGGGATACTATAGAAAAATTCACTAGAGCTACAGGAATAAAAAAAGTAGTAGACACTGTGGTGGAGGCAACTGGAAGTAAAGGTTGTGGATGTGGAAAAAGAAAAGATACTCTCAACGAGATATTTCCTTATGAAAAATAAATAAATAAATAAATAAAAAAATGGCATATCAAAAATTACAAGTAAACGAAGGGCTGAGCGTTATCCCAAGTGCAACAGTACGAATTCCAGACCCATCAACCGTAGTAATTTTAGATACTACCACTAAAAGTACAGAAGGTACTGGGGCTTTTGACGTGGCGGGCATATTAACTGCAGCCACTCCAGCTGACCCTAAATTTACTAACGCAGGCGTTAGAGTTGGGTCCATTATATACAACACCACATCTAATATTGCCTATACAGTTACGGATATTGAGAGTGATACAGTGCTGTTAGTAACCCCAGCAACAGCTGGCGGTGCTACTGATAGTTTCACAATATATACTGAGCCTACTTCGGGATGTATATTATACGTTGGAGCTGCAGGGAATTTAACTGTTCAGATGGCCTCTCAAAATGGGAATACTAAGGTAGCTGCTCAATCTGCCAATCATCAAATAACACTCATAAATATAGGGGATGGATCATTCTTACCAACTCAGGTCGTTAGGGTTGACTCCACAACAACAGCTACGAATATTATAGCTCTCTGGTAATATGTCTACTGGAATAGGAGCAGGTGTAAGTCCTGTATTTAAACTCAAACCATCAGGATTAACACCTGTACAAAAGATAGTAAATGCTTTTAAGGATAGAGTAA
>TARA_R110002096_G_scaffold74973_5_pt1 | contig 17083 bp, 16 predicted proteins | sample TARA_R110002096 | Tara Oceans TARA_R110002096 (sample SAMEA4397295) | marine metagenome | biome: Polar Biome; feature: [DCM] deep chlorophyll maximum layer (ENVO:01000326); material: water (ENVO:00002006), including particulate matter (ENVO:01000060) such as... | depth 35 m | reverse complement strand
TACGGCCTGTCCCTGACCATTGACGGACAGGCGCTTGTGGCAACGGAATCCACCTTCTGGGCCTCGCCTGCGGCACGGTACAGCCTCAGCCTGCCAGATGGCACTTTGATTGCAGGCGCACCGGTCGGTCCCGATCCAAGCTATTCCAAACGGCTCGGCAGCATATCCCAGCCATTGTTGCTGGAGGCCGCAGTCACACCGTCCTGGGCGGTGTTGTTGCCGTGGAAACCTATTGTCACAGCCGTTCTCGCGATGACAGCGGCCTATCTGTTGATCGTCTTGATCCTGCGGCAGGTGCTGCGCATCCGACAGGCGGAGAAACGCGCGCAACTGAGCGAACAGGAGGCTCGTCTGGCACATGCTTCACGGGTCAACGCGCTGGGTGAAATGGCAAGCGGACTTGCCCATGAGCTGACCCAGCCGCTGACGGCCATTCTCAGCCAGTCGCAGGCCGGCAAGCATCTGATTGCAAAAGGCGACATTGAGGCCCTGAAACTCGTGCTGGAGGACACTATTGGCCAGGCCCGCAGAGGCGCAACCATTCTGGACAGAATGCGGCGCTGGACCAAACCGATGCCGGAAGCATCGACTGAAAGCTCCCTGGTGCAGGCCACCAGAGATGTCGAGGCCCTGGTCCTGCCTGAAGCCAAGCGGCAGAATATCCGGCTGGTAGTTGATATTGCCGACGGTGCAGCGCTGATCGTCAAGGCTGATCCGGTGGAACTGGAACAGGTCATTTTCAATCTGGTGCGCAATGGACTTGACGCTGTTGCTAATATCGAAGGAGGATGTGTGGAGATTAGCAGCTACCAGCAATCCGGACGCGCAATTCTTGATGTACGGGACAATGGCAGCGGCGTCGCAGATGACATCAAGCCGCGGCTGTTCGATCCGTTTGTCACTAGCAAACCGACCGGCACGGGCCTCGGCCTCGCGCTTTGCCAGCGGCTGGTGGAGCGGATGGGCGGCACGGTTACACTGGTGGAAACGCAGTCCGCGACGGTTTTTCGTATAGACCTGCCCCTGGTGGAGCCCCGATCCGAACCGGTTGCCGCCCAATGACGCCACCTGTGTATCTGGTTGATGATGATGATGCGGTGCGCAAGGCGCTCACTCTGCTGCTCGATACCGTTGGTATCCAGGTCATCGCATTCCATACGCCGGAAATTTTTCTGCAGACGATTTCCAAACTCGATCCCGGTTGCCTGATCCTGGACATTCGCATGCCGATGATTACCGGGCTCAAGCTGCAGGAACAGTTGACTGATGGCGGCATCAACTGGCCGACCATCATCATCAGCGGGCATGGCGACATTGAAGCCTGCCGCCGCGCCTTTCAGAACGGTGCAATTGATTTTCTCAGCAAGCCGATTGACGAGCAGGATCTGATCGACGCCATCCAGAAAGGACTGACGATTCTTGATCGGACAATGCAACGCCAATCAGAAGCGGCCGAAACCATCGCGTTGCTGAGCCTTCTCACCGAACGGGAAACCGAGGTTCTGGAGATGGTGGCACGCGGTATCACCAGTGCCCAGATCGCCGGTATCCTGTCGCTGTCGCCGCGCACAGTGGAAAGTCACCGCGCCGCAATCGGCCACAAGCTGGGCACCACCTCGGCAGCAGAACAGGCGCGGCTGTGGCAGGAAGGCAATGCCACTACGTAGATATACGGATTCCGCCGGGACCGTTACGAAGTGTGACTTGTCCCTTGCCGCTTTAAGGTCTCCCCATCACTCAAACACTGGAGATCGCAATGAAATGCACTTTGATTTTGCTGACATCAGCTTTTGTCTCAAGCGCCGCGTTGGCTCAGGAACTGCCAACAGCGCCCTATCTGCCCCTCGATATGGCGGTGACGGCCGCTCAGAAAACCATCGAATCCTGTGCCGCTGACGGTTATAATGTCAGCGTCGCAATCGTCGCACGCAGCGGCGAAACCAAAGTGCTACTGCGTGCCGATAATGCCGGGCCACACTCGGTCGGTAGCAGCATCGGCAAAGGCTTTACGTCAGCAAGCATGGGCCGCGATACCGCAGGTCTGGCCGGGTTTATCGGCGCCAATCCGCAAAATGACGGTCTGCGCGACATGGATCCTCGCCTCGTCATTCAGGCCGGTGGTCTGCCGATCAAATTCGGCGGCGCGCTTGTCGGTGGAATTGGTGTGGGCGGTGCCCCTTCCGGCGATCTGGATGCGGCCTGCGCCCGTGTCGGCCTTGATGCCATTGGCGCTGAATAGTCAGACAGATTGCCCGCTGCGTCTGCCGCAGCGGGCAATCTCGCAAGGAGCATATGATGTTGAAAACAACTGTTCTGCTGCTCAGCCTATCACTGGCTGGCGGCGCAGCAGCACAAATGCCGCCCTCGGCATCGCAGATTGTGCAGTATACCGGTATACACAATTCCGCTTTTGAGAGTGATATTGCCGAATCGGGCTACTTGCCAGGACCGGCGCAGACACCAACGCCCGTGATACCTATCGCAGAACGCTAGATCATGTTGCAGCATTACGCCGTCGCATGACGAAGCCTTTGACCGCTCTGGCTGAAGCCGGAACCGATACAGACGCACTGGAAAACGGTCCTTATGGTTGTCTCCATTGCCGCCGCGGCCAGAGTTTTCGGACTTAATGTCACTGGCAATCGCTCGGCAGCCGTCCCGATCTTACCTCCAGAATCTATGATGGTAGGGCGCAGACTGCTGCCGCAGATCCATGCGAAAAACGTAATTATCGGGACATTGCCGGGATCATCCGCAAAGGCAGAGCATAAAGCGTTGCAAGAGTTTCTACTGCTATCGCATCGTTGCGTGGTTCAGTATCACTCTTAAGCGGTCTATTCGGCCATCTGACTTTGCAGCAGATGGGCGATTTCCAGCAATTGAGCGCGTTCAACATCTCCGGTCAGGGCATAGGCAAGGCCGGCATCGCTCCAGAAAAACGCGTTTGAGCCTTCCTGGCTTGCGAAGCGGAAGGACACTGTCTCATCTTCGCTGCTGCGCAGATAGACCGTGATGCGTGTCCCCTCCGGTGTCTGATACATAAGCTGCGCTGCCGGACTTTCCACCGAGGGCAGAAGCCGGCCGCCGATCAGCTCCAATCTTGCCACCCGAAGATCAGGCAGCTTGATGGGCCGTTTCAGCCGGTTGCTGAGCCACGTTGCCAAGTGTCCGCGGCGCGCCGCCTCAACCTCGACAGGATGGGCAACTTCGACAACAAACGTGTCGTGAGCTGCCTTCGCCTCCATGGCAAAGCTCGAACGCGCTGTTGTCTGAGGCGGCGGAACTGTCTGCTTCAACTGCCAGCCCGCCGTTCCGGCAATGATTGCAATCGCAATGCCGGCTGCAATCTGGCGCAGACCGCTCAACCGGGAAACCCCGCGCTTTGGCTGAAGATTTCTGATAGCGAGCCGGTCCGGCACCGGCCCGGACAGGATTTCGGCAAAAGCCGCTTTCATGTCCCGGTTCAGGCTGCTGTCAGCGTTCACCCGCATCTGCGCCTCCGCATTGTTTTCGAGAAATTCGGAAATTCGGTGATGCTGTGCATCATCAAGCGCGCCATCCACATAACGCAGCAGATCATCTTCGCTTACCAGGGTCTCTACGATCTTTGTCATTGTACAGCCCTCAGTCGGGATCCTGGCCGTACCGGTCCCGTTTCGCTGCGAAAATCCCGTAACTTGCTGCGCGCCCTGCTCAGCCTCGACATCACCGTGCCTTCCGGAACATCCAGAATGTGCGCTGCCTCCACATAGGTAAAACCTTCAACCCCGATCAGTACAATTGCATCGCGCTGATCGGCAGGTAAATTCAGGATCAGGCGCATAAGTTTCTGCAACTCGCTGCTATGGCTCTGGCGTTCAGCTTCGGAAGGCTCCTGACCCATTTCATCGAGGATCAGGTGATCGATTTCACGGCGGCCTTTGCGCCAGGTGTCGATGTGAATGTTGCGCATCATTCGAAACAGCCATGGCCGCAACGGTGCAGAGGCCCGCTTGAAGCGCAATTTGCGCAAGGCGCGTTCCAGACAATCCTGAACCAGATCGTCTGCCCGCTGCTGGTTACCGGTCAGACTGTACGCATAGCGCCGCAAGGCTGGCGTGATTTCGGTCAATTGATCGAATTTCCCGGACATCCGGTTGGGTTCCTGATGATCTTAATTATAGAAACGCAGCCGATACCGGATTTATTCCCTAAAAAATTATAAGGCGTGACGGCGCGAATTGAAAATACTTTAAAAAAAGATGGAAAGGTTTGCGGGTCTGCAACGTTAACTTGTTGAGATGCCTAAAACCGGCGCTCCCGATCAACTCTTTTGAATTGGACACAAGCTATGAATACCAAATCAATAAAAGCCTTCGTTCTCATCTCCGCCACCATGATGGCTGGCTCGGCGTTTGCCGATGCAGATACCATGTCTGTTTCCGGCCAGGATCTGGGTGTCAGCGTCACCATCGATTCCGTCGAGGCATCCGAAAACGGCTTTATCGTAATTCATGATATCGTCGATGGAAAACCGGTTGCGCCATCTTCGATCGGACACACCTATATCACTGCTGGAAAGCATGAAAACGTCCGTATTCCGTTGGACAAAATGCCATCCGGCAAGGCTCTGGCGATGTTGCACAAGGATACCGGCAAACTCGGTGTTTATGAATTCGGTGCCGATAACACGGATGTCGATCTGCCGGTTGTGGTGAATGACAAACCTGTCGTGCAACCGTTTGACGTCAACTGATCACACAGCTTCAACACCAGTGGCGCCGGTTTTCCCGGCGCCATTCCAGTGAGCCCCTCGACAGGCCGTGCCGCCTGTTCCATCTCCATGACGGCCGGGGCAACAGGGTGACCGGGCCCTATTCCGACATGCTCACCGCGAAATCGGTCAATTTGGTCAGGGCCCCGGCCATCATGTCAAGCGACTTCAAATCGGCAGGCACATCGTAGTCCGCAGCAAAAGCCTGAGGATCACGATAGACCAGAGTGGTCGCCCCTGCCGCATTTTCAAAGATCGCCACACGAAGCGGCAGGTCAAGCCCGGAAGCAGGATCTGCCTGCAGGACCGGAGTTCCGATTTTGGGATTGCCGAATACCAGCATCTGATTTGGTTTCAGCTCAGATCCGATTTGCGCGGCACCGGCGGCATGATCCACCCGGACGAATACCGTTGCTCCTGCGTTTTCTACCGCCGTCACCAGACGATCCATGGTGTCCGCGACTGAATGAGGGCTTGTCTTGGAAACAAGTTCAGCCGCATTGGCCGAAAAGGATGCGAGTATGATAGCGACTCCCAAAAAAACCGATTTCATAAATATCTCCATAGGTTGCATTTGCGAATTTTCCCCTTGATTTGAAACGATGGCTGGATAGCGCTGAAAATACGCCCTCCCTGTTCCTGCGGCACTGTTGAGGATTTCTCCAAATCCGGGGCGGATAGATTGCAGTTTCATATGCAAAGGTGACCGTTTTGAGAAGAGAACGCTCTGTTGCAGAAGGCGAGCGTAGTCATCACCCCTCCCCCTGGAACCCGGATATTTTCCTGCGGTCCCGGCGCGAAGACGCATGGCTGCTGCCGCAGAATCAGGTGGTCAGCAGTATAAATTGGATGGATTGACCTGCGCGCTGCTGATTAAGCGGCGTTTGAGGCGATGTCCTCGGTGAGGATGGCATACAGACCGGCAGAATCGCGGGTTTCGCGCAGTTTGGCCGTGATATGATTGTTGCGGAATACTCTGGCAATGCGTGCCAGGGCTTTCAGATGGTCCGCGCCCGCGCCTTCAGATGCGAGCAGCAGAAAAATCAGATCGACCGGCTCACCATCGAGTGATTCAAATTCGATCGGCGATTCCAGACGGGCAAACACACCGGTAATGCCGTCAAACGTCACCAGCTTGCCATGGGGAATGGCAATCCCGTGGCCGACACCGGTGGACCCCAGCCGTTCGCGTTGAAGCAGCGTGTCAAATATCTCACGCTCGGGCACGCCGGTCAGAGACGCCGCCTTTTCGGCGAGTGCCTGGATGGCCTGCTTTTTGGATTGCACCTTCAAACTAGGTATTACTGCGTCGGGCGAAACCAGATCACTCAGGTCCATCGCAAATATCCATCATTGGTTCAAATTTTTGCGGCACGTGTCACTGTTTCACAGACTGGCTGCTATCAGCCAGTCTGTCCCGGGTTGCGATCGTGTCTGACCGACACCCATCAACTCTGCAAAGATGGGTCAACCCAGCCAATATTGCCGTCGGCGCGACGGTAGACCACGTTTACGCCGCCATGTCCAGCGTTTCGGAACACCAGAATCGGCACATCTGTCATGTCCATTTCCATGACTGCATTTCCAACAGTAAATGATGGCAGACTGGAGGCGGTTTCGGCAATGATCACCGGATTGAAATCTTCAGGCACTTCCTCATCGTCGAGGGGAGCGGCCAGAATGTAGCTTGCCGCGATCATCGCGTTTTCGCGGTTGGCACGGTGATGGTGGTCTTTCAATTTGCGTTTATAACGGCGCAGCTGTTTTTCCACCCGTTCGGCCGATTTTTCGAAACTTGCGCGGGGATCATGAGCACTTCCCGATGCCGATAGATTGGCTCCGGTACTCAGGTGAATGAGACACTCTGAAGAAAACCCGTTGGGCTCCTTGGTCAGAGTAACGTGTCCTGAAAAGGTACCGCTGAAATATTTGTCTAATGCCTCGCCGATCCTGTTTTGAATTTCTTCCCGCAGACTGTCGCCCACATCCATGTTTTTTCCGGATATGCGAAGTTCCATAATTTCCCCTTTCAACTGCGTCCCGAGACGGGATCATTCGTTAATTTATATATCTGGTCATAAAACCGGCAATACAACCGGGTCGCCTGCCAAATTCCGGCCCCTGTCCCATTGCCGAACTGAGGGGGACCGGTAGCGCTGTGTCAACCGTTTCATCTGGTCCGTTCAACAGTCACCCGCTTTTCTCTGCGCCGTGCAACACTCGACGGTATGCCAAGTGCTTCCCGATATTTTGCCACGGTTCGCCGGGCAATGTCGATGCCGGACGCCTTCAATTTTTCCACAAGCGCATCATCACTGAGAATTGCACCGGCGATTTCCTGATCGATCAGCTGCCGGATTTTGTAACGAACCGATTCCCCGGAATGAACCGCACCATTCAGCCCGGCGATGGACGAGGAAAAGAAGAACTTCATTTCAAAAATTCCGCGCGGAGTGGAGATATATTTGCTGGAGGTGACGCGGCTGACTGTCGATTCATGCATGTCGATGGCATCTGCTACCTGCTTCAGGGTCATCGGCTTGAGATATTCGATGCCATGGGTCAGGAATGCATCCTGCATACGCACTATTTCTGTGGCGACCTTCATAATACTGCGGGCTCTTTGGTCGAGTGCTTTGATCAGACCGCTGGCGGACTGCAGACTGGTGTTCAAAAAGGTCTTTTCATCCTGTTTGGCGTGTTTTGAAACAGTCTGATAATAAACTTCGTTGAGCAGCAGGCGCGGCAGCACCTCGCTGTTCAGTTCAATGTGCCAGCTGCCGTCAACGGATTCTGATGCGCGCGGCCGTACAAGCACATCGGGCACCAGGCTTTCCGGCTCCAGGGTTTCAAACATCTCTCCGGGCTTGGGATTGAGCGAGCGGATACAGGCAATTTTCCGGCTCAGTGCCGCATCTGACAGTCCGGTCAGATTTTGCAGGCCGGCAAAATCCTGTTGTGCCAGCATCGCAAGATTGTCCAGAATGACCGCCATCGCATCATCAAATGCGCCCTGATCCTTAATCTGCAGTTCCAGACATTCTTTCAGACTGCGGGCACCAATGCCGGCCGGTTCACAGGCGTGTATCAGAGCAATTGCCGCCTCGATCATTGCCTCGTCGGTGGAAAACTGATCGCAGATCGCAGCGCTGTCGAGTTGCAGATAGCCGGCACCGTCAAGCTGGCTGACCAGATACCGGCATAGCGCCCGCAACACCGGGTCCGTCGTCATCAGGAACAACTGGTCTTCCAGTCGCGTGCGCAGGCTCGTGGTTCCAGCCAGCATTGCGTCGAACGCCATATCCTCGCCAATCGACCCGCCCAGCATGGACGGGCCTTCCAGCGCCTGGTCATAAGCGGATATTTGCGAGGGGGTCAGTGCTGTTTCATTGTCATCCTGATAGAGATTGCTGTAATCGGAATCCGGCGGGCCGCTGATATCTGTATTGGTTTCGGTCAGATCTCTTGCGTGCCAGTCCTCGGATTCTGCTGTCGGCGGTGCTGCTTCATCAATGTCGGTGTCCGCGTCGCGTTCGAGCAGCGGATTGCGCTCCAGCTCCTCGTCAACGTGTTGTAGCAATTCCAAATGCGACATCTGCAACAGCTTGATCGCCTGTACAAGTTGCGGCGTCATCACCAGAGACTGGGACAGATTCTGACGCAAACCGGGCGCAAGCTTCTGGCTCAACCCGCCAGCAACTGAAAATGAATTTGGCCCGGCCATCGACTATGCATTCCCTGAGGTCTGTAACATTGCGGACGTGTTGGTTCCAATTGAGCCGCTGATCTTCAGGTGCGACTCTATCGGAGCAGGCTGTTGCATTCAAAGGGTAAATTGATCACCAAGGTAAACGCGCCGCACGTCTTCATTGCGCACGATATCATCCGGGGTACCTTCCATCAGGACCTCCCCGGAATGAATGATATAGGCCCGGTCGATCAGTCCCAGCGTTTCACGGACATTATGATCGGTAATCAGGACGCCAATTCCACGTGCAGTCAATTGCCGCACCAGCTGCTGGATATCGCCAACGGCAATCGGATCAATCCCGGCAAACGGCTCATCCAGCAGCATGAATGCCGGCCTGCTGGCCAAAGCACGGGCAATTTCGCACCGCCGCCGTTCCCCGCCTGACAGCGCAATGCTCGGCGATTTCCGCAAATGTTCTATACCGAATTCCTGCAACAGACGTTCCAGATCCTGCTTGCGCTGGCGCCGGTCCGGCTCGACGATTTCCAGCACTGCCTTGATATTATCTTCCACGCTCAGGCCGCGAAAAATCGAGGTTTCCTGCGGCAGATACCCAACCCCGAGCCTTGCGCGTGAATACATTGGCAGAGAGGTGACATCAAATCCGTCAATGCGAATACCGCCCTGATCGGGACGAATAAGCCCGGTTATCATATAGAAAACCGTGGTCTTGCCAGCTCCGTTCGGTCCAAGCAGTCCAACTGCTTCGCCCTGGCGCACCGCAAGCGTAACATCGCGCACCACGGGCCGGCGGCGAAAGCTTTTGGCAAGATTCTGGGCCACCAGCCAGCCATCTTCATCGCTGAATCTTGTACCTTTGCGAGGCCGCTGACGGCGCGGTGCAGGGGTCACGTCCGCGCCTGTCACGCCGCCGCCATCACGGGACCGGGCGGCATCTTTCTGAATACTTCGGGATGGAATCCGATCGGCTTCAGGAATATCCTTGCGGCCAAGGTCGGCTGCCGGCCTTTCGTTTCGAACGCGATCAGGCCGGGAATTTGCTGCTTTCCGCGTGAATCGCAGGGCCTTAAAGGGAACCAGCGCAGCCTGGGCAAGCTCTTTCAGCTGAAATGAGCCGCGTTCATTTCCAGACAAGGCTCCTGAGCGGCGCCTTTCGTCCACTTCATCATCGTAAATGGAGCGTAACTGACCGCCGTGTGGTTCATCGCTTCCGATCACCGCATCATTGCGGGTGTCAGGATCGGTAAATTCCGCAGAGATTTCGCGCGGCAGCTCTTTCCCTCGTTTCGCGGGCCTGGAGGTTCTGAATTTTTTCACTGATGCGGCAACCCCGGAACATGATATGCGTGGTGTTCAATAGCCTGCTTCAAAAGCCATGTCGATGCGCGCACGCCGACAGATGCTATTGCTTGCCTGGCAGGAACACACCCCGGACCCGGCCGCCCGATTTGTTATTGGGTGCCTCGACCCGGCTTTCCCCGGTTTTCAAATTGACGATCAGCCGCTGACCGCGCAGCTCATTGCTGCCTTTTGTCAGAATGACATTACCGGTCAGGGTCAGAATCTGGGTCGCCATCTGGAATGTGGCAAGATCGCCGCTTGCGGTCTGATCCAGATTGGTGACGCGAACAGGACCGCGCGCCTCGACTTTTGAAATCTGCTGATTGGTGCCTGTGGCACGGCCGGCATAATATACTGTGATGCTGCTGGCGCGCAGCGTTGTCGGGCCCTGGACCAGACGCACATTGCCGCGGAACACCGCAGTCTTGTCGCGGTCCTGAACTTCCAGTTCATCGGCTTCAATTTCGATCGGGTCTTTCGACGAGGATGACAGGCCTGAAAAGGCGTCCGAGACGTCTTGCGCCATAGCTGGCCCAGATACGAGAAATGCCACCAGCAAACCCATAAGCAATCGGGCAAAAAGCATTTTAACAGCGCTTGGCAATCCCCGGCCGAAGGCCGACGGCAGACAATTGAATTTTTTCGGGATCATTAACTCACCACTATTCCTCAAATATCAGCTGTGCATCTGATTCCGGCGGTACAATCGTCAGCCGGATGCCATTTGTAAACCGGATTCGCTTGCCGCTGTTGTCGATAATCAGCTGATTGGCCTGCATAAAGCCGGTTTCGCTGCGCACTTCCACCGGCGAGCGGCTGATCAACGTGCCGCTTTTCAGATCGACTTCGGCATTTTGCAGCGTCACCTTGTAGCCTTCACTGGAATCTACCTTGATCGGCGAATTGATGGTAAGCGCTGCCGTATCGTTGTTATAGATCCCATCCTTGGAACGCACATCCGCCCAGGTGCCGTCATCCAGGGTTATCTTGGCAAACAGACCATTGAGGTTGATGAGGCCGGGAAGCAGAATTGACTGGGAGGCGCTGTCGGCTTTCACCTCGTAGGACTGTCCATCATCGCCGAACCCGCTGAGTTTCGGATTGTTCATCAGGATCGACGACCCGTTAAAAGACAGCGTCATCCCCGGATCCAGTTCAAAACCCTCCACTCCGATCTTCGGAATGAAGCTGGTAATGATGACTAGAGCCGCCACGGCGCCGAGACCGAGAAACGGCAGCAGCAGCCGCAAGATCCTGACCCAGAAACTGTGGCGGCGGATTTTTCTGAAGAATTTCGATCGGTCAGAGGGCATCAGATTATCAGAAACGCGCAGCCGATCGCGCGCCGGTGTCATACCACCGGCGGTCAGAAAACTTGATCCGTTTGAAACTGATTCACTCAACGGCCAGCAGATCCAGTTGTGTTGCGTCGATCTTTTCCGCCGGAAGACCGGCCGTCAAACCATACAGGCTTCCATTCACAATATCTATAAACCGGAAAGTTTTGGTGAGAATATGTCGTCTCATGCGAGAGGGAATTTAACGCCAAAGCTCAGGAATGGGCGAAAATATCCGTCTCCGGCCAGCCCATCAGATCAAGCCGCGCCCGTGTCGGCAGAAAATCAAAACAACTTTGCGCGATTTCCGTGCGGCCTTCACGGGCCAACCGCTCATCGAGCTGCTGTTTCAGCGCGTGCAGATACAGCACATCGCTGGCAGCATATTCCTGTTGCGCCTGGGTCAGTTCCTCTGCACCCCAATTGGAGCTTTGCTGCTGCTTCGACAAATCGACATCAATCAGTTCGCGGCACAAATCCTTCAGGCCATGGCGGTCCGTATAGGTGCGCACCAGCCGTGACGCGATCTTGGTGCAGTAAATCGGCGCAGTGAGTGCGCCAAAGCGATGCAGCAGGACAGCCACATCAAACCTGGCAAAATGAAACAGTTTCAGAACCGACCGATCGTTCAGAACCCGTTTCAGATTGGGTGCGGTTTCCTGATCCTGGCTGATCTGAACCAAATCGGCGGTGTTGTCGCCTGTGGATAGCTGGACGAGGCAAAGCCGGTCGCGGCGCGGGATCAGCCCCATCGTTTCTGTGTCAATGGCAACCGAGCTGCCCGGATCATAGTCATCAGGCAGATCATTTTTATGCAGGCGGATGGTCATAGGTGAGAGTCTCTTCTGGATACAGGATGGGTTTCATAGTCGCTTTGTGCCCACAGGTCCAACACAAGGATGTTTTCTGCCCCGCAAACCATATCAGCCAGGCTTCTGCCGGCGCAATTCAGTGCCTATTTTTCGCGAAAGGCGTGCTGGAGCTGGTCGGAAAACGGTTTGAGGAAATAGTTCATAGGCGAGCGGTCTCCGGTTTGCAGAAATGCCTCGACCGGCATGCCGGGCTTGAGTACCAGCGAACCCAGCTTGGCTTCTTCGGCTTCGGCAAGGGTCAGGCGCACCTTGTAGAAGGGCGGCGTATCAGCATTCGGTTGGTTCAAATCCGCCGAAATACGGGTCACTTCACCACGAATTTGCGGCGTCAGCCTGCTGTCGGCATTGGGAAACAGCAACAGCGCACTCTGGCTGATGCTGATGCGGTCGATATCCTGGGGGCGCACTCTGGCCTCCACTACCAGCCGGTCGCCACGCGGCACAAGCTGCATTACGGTTTCACCCGGTGCCAGCACAGCGCCGATTGTGGTCACAGACAGATCCAGAACCTGCCCGGCGCGCGGTGCCACGATGTCGGTGCGGCGCAAACGCGCCGAGACCGCATTGCGGCGCTCGCGATATTCGCTGAGCCGGGCTTCAGCATCGCGCAACTCATCCAGAGCCTTGGCGCGAAAATCATCGGTAATCTGAATGGCCTGCAGCCGGGTTTCGCTGATGCGTCCTGATACGCGTGCAATTTCCGAGCTGAGCTGCCCGGCCTCGCCGCCCAGACGCGCCTGTTCGCGCTGCAGCGACAGCACCCTGGATTTGGGCACCAGACCGCGGCTGATCAGGGATGCAATGTCATTCTGTTCTTCTGTGATGAATCCGATCTGGGCCTGTTTGGAAGCCTGTTGGGCTGTCAGGCCCTTGATCTCCTCACCATATTGCTCAATACGCTGGTCCAGTTGATCCAGCCGCCCCTGAATGGCGGCATTCTGGGTCTGCAAAAGACGGCGTTGCCCCAGCATCAAAGCTGTCACGGTCGGATCATCGCTCCGCGACAACAGATCGTCATCAAAGTCGATCTGTGTTGAGAAATCGCGTTCCGCGCGCAGCCGTGCACTTTTTGCCAGCAATTCCAGCCTGGCCGATTCCAGGATGGACAATTCCGCCTGGGCATCGGTGCTGTCGAGCCGCAAAAGCAGATCGCCCGCTTCAACAGGATCGCCTTCCTGAACCAGGATTTCCGCGACGATCCCGCCTTCGCGATGCTGAATGCGTTTGGTGCTGCTTTCCACGACGATTGTGCCGGGTGCTATCACCGCACCGCTGATGCTGCTGAAACTGGCCCAGGCACCGATGCTGCCCAGCACGACAAGAATTCCCAGTCCGCCGGCCAATTGATAGCGCCGGATGGATTTCGCCGGTGAAACGGTCATGCCGATGCATCCTTCACGGTTTTGCCGACCACAGCGAGTTGCTGGGCCGGGCGCGGCGTGTCCTGTGTCTCGCCGGCGCTCTGCAAGTTGGCATCTGGTTGAGCGGAGGCATCCGCTCCGGCGCGCGGCGCGATGACTTTGCCCAGAACCTCATCGCGATCTCCAAAGGCAACCATCCGGCCGTTGCGCAGCATCATCAGCTTATCCAGCGCTGCAATTGCGCTGGGCCGGTGGGCCACGAGAATGATTGTGCCACCGCGGGCACGCACCGCCAGAACCGCCTTGATAAGGGCGGCTTCGCCTTCCGCATCCAGGTTTGCGTTAGGCTCGTCGAGAATGACCAGAGCCGGCTGACCGTAAAGCGCTCGGGCCAGGCCAACGCGCTGACACTGGCCCGCGGACAAGGTGCCGCCATGCGGGCCGATCATCGTATTATAGCCATCAGGCAATTGTTGGATCATGTCATGGACAGCGGCCTGTCTGGCCGCCGAGACAATGTCATCAGCCCGCGCATCCGGTTGAAAGCGGGCGATATTCTGACTGATGCTGCCTTCAAACAGATCGACTTTCTGCGGCAGATAGCCCAGATGCGGCCCCAGTTTCACCGGGTCCCAATGGTCCAGATCTGCACCGTCGAGCCGAACCACACCCTGCTTCAATGGCGCATTGCCAATCAGGGCGCGCGCAAGTGTGGTTTTTCCCGCTCCTGTCGGGCCGATAATGCCAAGTCCACTGCCCGGTTCCAGCCGGAAGGTGATGCCCTGTATCAGCGCCCGCCTGTCGGTCGATGAAAACACGCTCAAACCTTCAACACTGATGCTTCCTTCGGGATCAGGAAGGGTCAACCGGGCGACCGGCGCAGGCTGTCCGGCGATGAGATTTGAAAAACGCTGCCAGGCCTGCCGGAACGAGACAAAGGCCTGCCAGTGGACAACGGACTGCTCGACCGGCGCCAGCGCCCGCGACATGATGATTGATGCGGCGATCATTGTGCCGGGAGAAATCTGCTGACGCACGGCCAGAAATGCGCCGATGGCCAGAATGGCGGACTGAAATACCAGTCGCAAAGTACGGGATGTCGCCGATATGGCACCGCCTCTGTCAGATGCGCGGCTCTGCGCCTCAAGAGCTGCCATCTGCAACTGTGCCCAGCGCTCGCGCATCACATTGCTCATCCCCAGAACCGAACTGGTTTCAACATTGCGGCGGCTTTCATCGCCCAGATTCTGCGCTGCGGACTGGGCCTTTTGCGATGCCTCGGTCGGTTCGGTGATCAGCCGGTTGTTGAGTATTGCAAGTGCAGCCAGCAGCAGCACGGCCACCAGAGATGCCAGTCCCAGCAGCGGATGCATGAGATAGATCACAAACAGATAGACCGGAGCCCACGGCATATCGAGAAACGCCAGCGGACCCGGACCGGATACAAAGTTGCGCAGCGTGACCAGATCCTGAATCGGAGCCAGCCGAACCTGGTCGTGACCGAGCCTGGCATGATGGCTCACCAGATCAAAAGCGGTCGTGCGAAACCGCTCTTCGACCTGCTGGCCGACACGGGCCATGATCCGCGCCCGGATAAATTCCAGAAAGCCATATAGCGCATAAAGGATGATAACCAGAATTGACAATGCAATCAGTGTGGAGACGCTGCCGCTGGCCAGAACGCGGTCATAGACCTGCAGCATGAACAACGGACCGGTCAGCATCAAAAGATTGGTGATCAGACTGAACCAGACGACGGAAACCGGCATCAGACGGAGCAGCGATAGTGCCCGTTTGCCATTTCCGGAGTGGTTTGACAGATTCCCAGAAGCTTCGGATCCCGAGGCTTCCGGTGGCTGTCGCGATGTGGTCATTCGGGGATTTTTCTGATTGTTCATTACCGGCCTTTTCAGCCCCGTTTTCGGAAGCAAGTACAGATTAATGTCGCGTTCCGAAACTTTGTTTAACATGCTAGTCTAGATATTAATAAATTATGTATTGGTTTGCGCTAGAAATCTGCGCTCTGAACCGGCTCCGGACCGACTGCACACGTGCAACACTGCGGGAGAACAATGCATATCAGAACGAGCGCTTTATTGCTGTCACTACTGGTGCCGCAACCCGGCTTGACTTCGGAACGAACCACTCTATCTGGAATGGTGATTCCGGGCGGTATTACTTGTCCGATACTCAAGACCACAGACGGAAAAACAGTTTCCCTGATGGGAATCACAGCAGCAAACGCACCAATTGGAAAAAAATTCGAATTTTCTGGAACTTTTGTACCCCGCTCAACGTGTCAACAATTACCAAACACGTTTCGCGTCGATGAAATACTGAATTCTGACCCGCCTCCGCAGTGAAACACGTTAATAAACTATAAATTTATATATATATATTTAATAACAGAGAAAGAGTTAAAGCATTGATCCCGACATACACACCTTCTGATCCGCTTTTCAACCAGCAATGGCATCTGGCGTCGATCGGCCGTCTGGGCTTCGCATTGGGGACAGATTTTGCCGGCCTGGAACGAATCTGGGCGGATTTTACCGGCGATGGGGTCAAAGTCGGCATCTGGGATGACGGCGTGGAGGCCAGCCACTGGGACCTTGATGGCAATTACGATGCCAGCATGCAGGTGACGATTGACGGAACGCGCAACAATGGACAACCACTGACCGCAAGTGACGGCCATGGAACGGCCGTCGCCGGCCTGATTGCGGCCGAGAATAACGGCGTTGGCGGCGTTGGTGTGGCGTTTGACGCCAGCATCACCGGTATCCGCATTTTTGGTGGCGCTGACGATATCAACTCCAACTGGTCACGATATCTCAAGACGCTGGATTATCTGGGCGACTTTGATGTCGCCAATCACAGCTATGGCGGCTCTCCGAGTTTCTACGTCTATGGCGATGTCGCCAAATTTGAAAAATCTGCCGAGGACGGACGCGGTGGTCTGGGAACCGTCAACGTCAAATCTGCCGGCAACAGCAACATTGACGGCAATGGCGAGGCGCTTGACGCTAGCCGTTTCACGGTGACAGTCGGTGCTCTGGATGCAAACGGACAGGTTGCTTACTACTCCACCTATGGCGCTCATCTGCTGGTATCGGCTCCCGCCGGGTCGGTCACGACAGACCGTCTGGGCAACGGCAATGGCTATGACGGCCTTTTGAATGGCGACTACACCAATTCGTTTGGCGGCACGTCTGCGGCCTCGCCGATCACCGCCGGCGTGGTCTCGCTGATGCTGGAGGCCAATCCCGGTCTCGGCTGGCGCGATGTGCAGAACATTCTGAGCTATTCCTCGGTCGGGACAGGCAGCCTGTATTCCGGGCCGGCCACCTATGAAAACAACAGCTGGAAATGGACTGGCGCTGACAACTGGAATGGCGGCGGGCTGCATTACAGCGAAGATTACGGCTACGGCATGGTCAACGCGTTCAACGCGGTGCGCATGGCCGAGGTTTGGAGTGCTTTCAATCCGGCACCGGCGACATCTGCCAACGAACAAAGCGTCACTTCAGGCACGGTTACGGCCAACAAGGCCATTGTCGATCTGGCAACGCTGAGCTTTTCCTTCATGGTCAGCCAAAGCATTGCACTGGAATATGTGGCGCTGACCATTTCTCTGACCCACAGCTATTTCACCGATCTGCGGATGGATCTGATATCGCCCGACGGAACGCAGATGTCGTTCTATG
>TARA_R110002096_G_scaffold199271_17_pt1 | contig 17107 bp, 16 predicted proteins | sample TARA_R110002096 | Tara Oceans TARA_R110002096 (sample SAMEA4397295) | marine metagenome | biome: Polar Biome; feature: [DCM] deep chlorophyll maximum layer (ENVO:01000326); material: water (ENVO:00002006), including particulate matter (ENVO:01000060) such as... | depth 35 m | reverse complement strand
AACTTCTTCCAAATGCTCTCAAACCCACTCGGCGCTGATGGAGCCGGAACATCCAGCTGAGCCATGCGGGTAAAATGCCTCCCGTCCTCACTGACGGAAAGGTGAAGCTGACGGCGTCCCCATTTCGGATTGGCGTTGGAGATCATCACGCGATATCCCCGGCTCGTTTTGATGGAAAAGATCTTGCTGGTTGAATTTGGGAAATTCGTCAGGGCGGGCGTGGACCACGTTTTCCCAAGATCTTGGGACGTCGCATGAAACAGGCGTTGCGAACCTCCGTTGTCCCGAAAGAGCGCGTTGAGGCTGTCGTCCGGCATGAGCCAGAAGATCGGTTCGTCGGGCCGGAATCCCTTCACTTCCGCAAGATCAACCACCCGATGTTCCCGCCATTCGTCGAGCCGACCTTTGCCGCCAATGAGAATCGTCACATTGAAACGGGCGTCCCGCCGAGTCAGAATCCAATCGCCGGTCGGAAGTTTCTGCGGCGGAAAATTATTGATGGCGTTGTCATACACCCAGGAAACGAACTCCCAACGTTCCGTCTCCGGATTCCAGCCATAGGCCCACAACTCCAATTCCTTGTTCGCCCCGAAAGCGCCCTTCCCACGATAATGTGCCGCAAGCGCCAGCAACTGCCCGTCACGCACCCAGAGCCCGCGGGCAATGAATGCGTAGGGTTCGTCGGGCATGCCGGTGACCGACCGTGCATCGCTCCAGGTGATTCCATCGTCGCTCGTGGCGAACTTGATCTCCTGCGTTGGCCAGTCTTCGATCTTTGGGCCGTCACTCCAGATGCACCAGAACTTGTCGTGGTGATGGATCAGGTAGTTGTGCAATTGCAACCGCATCCGATTCATCTCCAGTTTTTCACCCACCTCAAAATCCGGCGACAGCGCCACCGGATTGATCACCGCGTGGGCGCCCTGCAACCGCGGCAACGCCTCATAATCAATCGCTGCCGGATCCGTTCCGGTCTGCGGCAGATTCAGAATCGGCAACGGGTCGGCTGCAATCAGAGAGGTCGAGAAAAGGACCAGCGCGAGGGTCGTGATCTGGGTCATCGCACCGTTTTTAGGAGTTTTTGGATTCCAGGTCAACGCTTCCCGTGATCCTCCAGTTGCGACCCAACGGACAATCCAGCGCTCAACGCGGATCGCTGATGCCGCCCCAAAAGGGAGAACTCTTGAAAGGAGGCCAGCTCAGACCTGTGTAGTCTTTATGCGACTTCTTGTGTCAGCCGCCATTTTCCTCTCGGCCACTTGCTCACCCGTCGGCGCGGTCGACTTTGCCACCGACATCAAACCGGTCCTCGAGGCGAAATGCCTGAGCTGTCACAACCCGAATAACCCGAAAGGCGATCTCTCCCTCGCAACCCTGGCGGAGATGCGTTCCTACGGGGAAGATTTGGTGACGCCTGGCAATCATCGCGACAGCCTCCTGCACCAGGTCGTGATTTCGTTGGACGGGGACGAACCGGAAATGCCGAAGAAGGGCGATCCGTTGACTCAGGACCAGGCGGCGTTGCTCGCAGAATGGATCGATGCCGGGGCGCCATGGCCGGATCAGCTCGTTTTGAAGGAAGCGTCAAAGGCCGACCGCTCCTGGTGGGCCTATCAACCGTTGGCCGATCCCGAGTTCGAGACCATTGATGCCCACATCGACGCGGCCCTGCAGAAGCAGGGGTTGAAGCGCAATCCGAGGGCAGATCGCCCGGACTTGATTCGCCGCGTCTATTACGATGTGACCGGTTTGCCGCCAACGCCGGAGGAGGTGCAGGCCTTTGCAACCAGCGCGGATCCTCAGGCATGGGAGAAGCTCGTTGACGAATTGTTGGCTTCGCCGCGCTATGGGGAACGCTGGGGTCGGCATTGGCTGGACGTGGTGCGCTTTGGCGAGAGCAAGGGATTCGAGCGCAATGTCATCCTCAACAACATCTGGCCCTTCCGCGATTTTGTGATTCGCTCGATCAACGAGGACAAACCGTTCGATCAGTTCATCCTCGAGCACCTCGCGGGTGACGTCGTGGGAAAGGGACAGCCGGAGGTTGAGGTCGGAACGACCTTTCTCGTTGCCGGCCCTTACGATGATGTTGGGAATCAGGACGCCAAGGCCAAAAAGATCATTCGCGCGAACACGCTGGACGACATGATCACGGCAACGGGTTCCGCCTTTCTCGGAATGACGATCAATTGCGCCAAGTGCCACGACCACAAGTTCGACCCGATTCAGCAGGCGGACTACTATCGGCTGCGAGCGGCGCTTGAAGGCGTGCAACAGGGCCAGCGGGTTCTGGCGACGGCAGAGCAACGCAACGACTTTGCGGCGAAGACCCAGCCGCTGAAGGAACGCGAGGCGTTGCTGAAAAAACAAATCAGGGAACGAGAGAACGCGATCGTCGCCCGCTCGACCAAGAATCCCGAGACGCTCCCAACCGTCACCCGCCCCAAAGTCGCCCGAACCGGGACCGAGGATCGCTTCCCTCCCCTGCTCGCCCAGGCGGTTCGACTGGTGCCGTATTCCAACGACACCGATCCCCTTCGCAATGGAATTCGCCTCGATGAGTTTGAGGTTTGGACCGATGAAGCTGAGCCGCGAAATGTCGCCCTGCGAGCGAACGGCGGAGTCGCCGAAGCGGCTGGGCGCGCGGTGGAGGATTCCGACGACAACGCGAAAAACGCGTATGGCCCCAGCCTCGTGAACGATGGAGAGTTCGGCAAACGCTGGTTCTCGGCCGGCGATCACCGGCTCACGATTCGGTTCGCGAAACCGGAACGCATTCATCGGGTCGTGTATTCGAGCGACCGGCCTGGCGAACTGCCGAACCATCGCAAAATGGTGTTTGTCGGGGAGTATGCGCTGCAGGCAAGCGAGGACGGAAAAACCTGGAAGACCGTCAGCGAATCCTGGGATCGCGAACCGATCAATCCGACCTTCCTGCGTCAGCGCCAACTACGCTTCGCGACGACCGAAGCCGAGAAACAGGAAATCGCGACTCTTCGTCGTGAACTGGCGCAGGTAACCTCTCAACTGAACCGCATTCAGCCACTGTCGACGGTCTGGGCGGGAACGTTCAAGCAACCCACGGAACCCACCTTTCTCGCAATTGGCGGAGATCCCAACAAACCGGCAGACGAGATTGTTCCCGCGAGTTTCAGCACGTTGGAGCAGATCGTCGATCCCTATGAACTCAGTTCCCAAACTCCGGAAGCCGACCGGCGCCTTGCTCTCGCCAAGTGGATCACCAACCCCCGGAATGCGTTAACCCTGAGGGTTCTCGCCAACCGGGTCTGGCACTACCATTTCGGCACCGGGATTGTCGCGACCCCATCGGACTTTGGCTACATGGGAAGCCCTCCGAGCCATCCCAAGCTGCTCGACTACCTGGCGCGTCGCCTCAAGGAAAACGGTTGGCGTTGGAAGCCGCTTCATCGCGAGATTCTGCTTTCGCAAACCTATCAGCAATCCGCAACCTACCGGGAAGACGCCGCCAAGCTCGACGCCGAATCGCGGTTGCTCTGGAGGTTCCCTCCGCGACGCCTTTCCGCCGAGGAAATTCGCGACACCATCCTAACCGTCTCCAACAAGCTGGACTTGACGATGGGCGGCCCGGGATTCCGTCTCTACAAATTCACGCAAGACAACGTCTGCACCTATTTCCCGCTCGACGAGCACGGCCCGGAAACGTGGCGCCGCGCGGTTTACCACCAGAACCCGCGAGCCGCGACGATGGATCTCCTCACCGAGTTTGATTGTCCGGACCCCGCGTTTGCCACGCCCCGGCGGGCCAGCACGACCACGCCACTCCAAGCCCTGACATTGATGAACCACTCCTTTACGATGGAGATGTCCGGCCATTTCGCCGAACGGTTGCAACAGCATTCAAACACGACGCAGGAACAAGTCGGGCACGCTTTTAGTCTCGCATTCGGTAGAAGCCCGACCGATGAAGAGGCGCAAAACGCAGCCGCGTTGATTCACGAACATGGACTCACCGCGTTTTCCCGAGCCCTTTTGAACAGTAACGAATTCATCTACCTGAGATAATGTTCTTGGAACTATTACTACAGCTGTTTTGGCTGCCCTATGAGCTCTTAACCAAGTTGAAGGATAACTCTCGTCTTGGAAATTCTCCGCAAGAAGAGGACAATCTGAAGTTTTGGAAAGGGTGCGCGATGTTCGCAACCGCCTTCGTCCTGATTCCGCTCGTGGTATTACTCGGTGCCTGGTATTATATTTCCCACCGTTGATCGTTGATTGTATGAAAACCCCTTACGCCCAAACCCGCCGCCATTTTCTCGGCCAGGCACCCACCGCTCTCGCTGGTGTTGGACTAACCAGCCTCCTGCAACGCGACCTGCTTGCCTCGGCCAAAACCCACACTCCCAAGGCCAAACGGGTGCTCCAGATTTTCTGTCCCGGCGCGGCGTCCCACGTCGATCTTTGGGAACACAAGCCGGAGCTTGAGCGCATGTCCGGGAACCCGCTTCCCGGCGAGGAAGACTTTTCCTCGTTCCAGGGAAAGAACGGAAACTTGATGAAATCGCCCTGGCCCTTTGTTCGCGCCGGCAAATCAGGCAAGATGATTTCCTCCATGCTTCCCAACATGGCTCGTCATGTCGATGACATCGCCTTTTGCCACGGAATGTGGTCGAAAACCAATACCCACGGTCCCGGTTGCGTCTTCGTGAATACCGGCCACGACACCGAGGGCTTTCCCTCTGCCGGTGCCTGGACCAGCTACGCACTGGGAAGCTTGACCGACAATCTTCCGGCCTATGTCGCGATCACCGACATGCGCGGCGAGCCTCCGAATGGAAAAGCCAATTGGTCGAACGGATTCCTCCCGGCGCAACATCAGGCGATCATGATGAATGCGCAGCAGCCGATTCGGAACCTCGATCTGCCAAAAGGCGTGACTCCCAAACAGGAAGCCGCATCGCGGGATTTTCTCCGGGTTCTCAACGAGCAGCATTTGGAGCGAAATCCCGGTTTGAGCGAATTGCAGGCTCGGATGCAGGCTTATGAACTTGCGGCACGCATGCAGTTGAGCGCGCCGGAGGTTTCTGATCTGGGAGCGGAGCCGACCTCATTGCGTCAAGCCTACGGCGCGGATGACCCAAACCGCCTCAAAGCCGGTTACGCGAGAAACTGCATCCTGGCGAGGCGTCTGCTGGAACGCGGTGTCCGTTACGTCAACCTCTACTGTGCCTCGCGCGCCTCCGGAGTCGACGGCCTGCTCAACTGGGATGCTCACAAAACGCTGAAGGGGGATTACGAACGCCATTGCCCGATTTTCGATCAGCCGACGGCGGCCTTGCTCAGCGATCTCAAGCAACGCGGGCTGCTCGACGACACGCTGGTTCTCTGGACAACCGAGTTTGGCCGCATGCCGACCCATCAAGCCGGAACGGTCGGTCGCGACCACAATCCGGACGCATTCACCTGTTGGATGATGGGGGCCGGAATCAAGGGCGGTGTCAGCTATGGGGCAACGGATCCGTTTGGCCGCCGGGCAGAAGTCAACAAGACCTCGATTTGGGATTTCTACGCGACCGTTCTCCATCTCCTCGGAATGGATCACGAGAAGCTGACGTTCTACAACAACGGCCTCGATCGCCGCCTAACCGATGTCCATGGCCATGTTCTGCGACGGATTCTCGCGTAGGACAACGCCGTTTCGCCGGGCGGTGGCATCCAACTCAGAAATCCATTCTCAGGCCGGAAAACCACGTCCAGCCATCAAAGCGGGCGTTGCTCATCCGTGCATATTCAACTCCCGTCATCAGCTTGAGTTGATTGCCATGGAGAAAGTAATTGAGGCCCAGATAACCGGCGTGATAGCCCTCCCCTCGCGTCGGGCTCGACGCAAACAGCGCCTGCCGTTCATAGCGTTTTTGCAACACCAAACCATCATCGCCTGACGAAGCGGCATACTGATAGCGTCCCACCAATTCCCATTTTTCTCCCAACTGATAGGTTGGCAGGAGCACAATTCCAAAAGCATCGGAATCATCCTGGGTGAGGGAAACGATGAAGTCGGTGACCAGCGCGAGTTTTCCCGCTTCATACGTTTCATTGTAGCTCGCCGACAATGAAACGGCGTGATCCACCGGCGCCGTGATCTGCTGATCATCACTTCCGGCAAGGTAGTCGATTCCCAGGTTCAAGTGTTCGCGAATATCCCAACCCAGCTTTCCGAGAAAGAGCGTTCCGTTCTCGAAACGTGAAAACTCATCCGTATCGTCGCCCGAATAGAGGGAAAGAACATACGATAGCGATCCAACCTCTCCTCCGATCAAAATCCCGGTGGCTTTGGCAGGAGCCAGCTGGTTCACGAGGAGGGAACGCTCGAACGTCTTTATCTTCTTTGCCGCGGTACTATATTCGCGGGTAAAACGCGGCTTCATCTTCCCGGCGGCAATTTGAAAACGGGACAACGCTTTCTTTGAATTCCCAAACGGGCTCCAGGCCAGATAGGAGGTTGAGAGATTGTCGTAAAACTCGCCACCCTCCGGTTCAAAGTTCGCGGCGCCTGAGAAATAGAGATTCCCCAAAACCTGCGCCTTGCCCCCAAAGCGAAAGCGACGGAATTCGCCGTCTGCAACGTCGTCTTCGCCAGCCTCCGCGATCGCATATTGGTATTGAACCAATCCGGTCAGCGCCAGCCTTTGCAAGACCGGGTCATCCTGGTCATCAAACAGCGTCGGCACATCCCAGAGGCGATCAGGAAGGGAAGGCAGGTCCTCTGCAAGCCCACCCGATGGGAAGAGCCCGGCAACCAAAGCCAGGCCCGCGCAAATTCGCGTCATCATGCGTTTTTATTGCTCGCCGGTCTCAGGTTTCCAGTCGGCTGGAGCCCCTTCGTTCAGCGTCGCGATCACTTCATCCGTGATGTCGATGGTGAGGTCAGCCGAAACGTAGGGAACGGAGGAAACGCCGCTGCTTCGAAAACTGAGATTCTGGACGATCGCCAGATTCTTCAGCTTCGCGACCTCTTCAATTGCGACATCAATTTCGCCCACGATCTCCGCCTGGACCTTGGCGATTCGCGCCGCCAATTCCAAATTGCTCTGGTGGCGAAGTTTTTCCGTTTCCGTCTGAATTTCGACCAGCTCCACGGATCGCTTCCGGGCCTCACCCGCAGTCTCCCGCTTCTTTTCGTCGCTCAAGGTTGGATCATCCAACATCTGCTGGGCACTCCGCTGCGATTCAGAAAGTTCCTGAATTTTCGCGACCGGCTCGACCAGCTTCTTCGCTTCGGCGTCCTTGAGTTCCTGGAGAGACGCTTTTTCGAGATGAGTTCGAAAGTAAGCCTGTTGCGCTTTCTTGTAGTCGATCACTCCATTTTGAGATCCTGTGCCTGGCTCGCAGCTGCGGGAAAGAAGGCGATCAGGACCAAACAAACCAATCTGAATTTCATGATTTCGAACTAGGATTGCTGCGTTTGACGAGCCCGCTCCTTCACGCAAACGCAAAGGCAGGCCATCGAGTTGCATCCATCGCAAAAGCTGGTTCGGCAACGCTTCGGGACTTCGCCTTTCAACACCTTTTCAATCCGGCTGTGGCAACCGGTGCAGCAAGAACCTGCACCCGTTTTCGCAATGACCTCGCTCAGTTCCACCGATGCCTGATTCTCCATAAGTTGTTGGATATCCGACTCATAGATCGCCTTACACCGGCAGATGCACGGTCCCTTGGACGGGGCGATCGACAGCTTGGGGCAAGGAGTTGAAAGCGACAAAACGGTAGAGTATTAATTGATATTGAGACCCAGTCTCAGTAATTCGTGAATTTTCGCAAGCACTTTTTGCCATAAATTGAAACTGAGTCTCAATATCATTGCCAGTTCTCGTCCGCCACGGCAGCCCTTGCCGGACTTTGTTTCGAGGCCTTTGCCTGCCTGGAGGACTTTGGCTTTTCCTCCAGAATTTTCTGCAGAATCCGATCCAATTCAGAATCGGTGAAGGTCACGGTTCGAGGGAGACGACTATCGGTATTGGAGTAGTTCATTACGGAAACATGACGCAGGTTGGAAACCCAACTGCTGCCGGATTGACCTGTGATTGGCGATGCGTTGTCCTCCTACGCCGCGTTGAGAAACTGAGACGGGAGACACCCTTTTTCTTCGAAAAATGCCTTACTGAAATGGCTGAGACTTTGGTAACCCACCTCGACCGCGGCCTCCGAAACGTTGAAACGACCGCTTTGAATCAGTTCGGCGGCTTTCTCAATGCGACGCGAGCGCAGATAGCGGCTGATCGTTGTTCCGGTTTCCGCGGAAAACGTCCGGCAAAGGTAGGCGGAACTGCATCCAATCTCCCTTGCCAGATCCTTCAAACTGAGAGGCTCATCGAGCGATGCCTCGAGGATGCGCTTCACACTTTCGACGCGTTTGGACTGAATGCGCCGCTGCTGCGAGCAAAAGAAGTCCTGCTTCGGCGGCCCGGACGGAAAGGTCTGCAAAGCGAGAAGCTCTTGCAGCTTGGCGCGAAACCAGAATTTGGAGGCGATTCCCACCACGGGAGGAAGTTCGAGAGACTGAATCCACCGTTGATCGTGTTCGGTTAGGTCTGCGATCTTGAAATCCGGACGATTCTCAAAAACCGAAGCCCTGACGTCGGGATTCAACCCCGGCCGGTAGGCCTCCAATTGGCTGGCGAGAAATGCTTTTGAGAGATGAATCGCCACCGCTTCAGTCCGGGAATCGCTCCCCCACTTCACCTGGGACGGATCGGAACCGCGATACACGCTTCCCCCTTCCAAGTTCAATTGATGATTCGGAGATTGAACTTCGGCCTTCCCTGAGAGTTGGAACAGGATCAGAAACCATCCATTCGCGACACGGAACGGAAGGGAAGAATCAGGGTTCGACACCCGAATCAATCGAAATCCCTCATCAGAGGTGGGGAAGGTTTGAGGGGGAATGGACGGCTGCGACATGGGCTGCAATAATTGAGACTGAGTCTCAATCTCATAGAATCGAAATCTTGGCAATGCTTTTGTTTCCCAATCGAGAGGCTTCCAATTCAGCCCGGTTTTGACATTGAGACTCAATCTCAAAATAGCGCTTGCATCCCCAAAACTCTTCGCTTAAAAACCGCTTCCACCAATGAGACTGAGTCTCAATATCAACCCAAAACGATGAGTTTTTCCTGGAACCGTTTCAACCGCAAAATCCACTACTGGGGCGCCATCATTTGCGCCATCCCGGTTTTGGTCATCATCGGAACGGGCATCATTCTGCTCCTGAAAAAGGACATCGCCTGGATTCAACCCCCGACCCAACGCGGCGCGAGCAAAGTGCCCATGCTTCCCTTCGAACGGATTCTCGCAGTGTCTCAAGCCGTGCCGGAAGCCGACATCTCCGACTGGAATGACGTCGATCGCCTCGATGTTCGCCCCAGCAAAGGCATCGTCAAAGTCCGGGCCGAAAACCGCTGGGAAATTCAAATCGACAACGAATCCGGTGAAGTGCTGCAGGTCGCGTTTCGACGCTCGGACCTCATCGAATCGATCCATGATGGCTCCTGGTTTCACGACAAGGCCAAACTGTGGGTCTTCCTTCCCAGTGCCGTGCTTCTGTTCATTCTCTGGATCACCGGGATCGTCCTCTTTCTCCAGCCCTTTGGGGCCAAAAGGAAACGCAAACAACGGCAACGGGCCACCGCTCAACAGAAACTGGGAGCCACGGCTCAAGCCACAAACTAACAACACCACATAACATGAAGAAAAGAATGCTCTCCGGAGCGCTACTGATCTCGCTGGGCCTCACTTCCGTGCAGGCCGACGAGAATCTCTGGATTTACGCCCAGGGAACGGATACCCGCCCCCAGGGAAGTTGGGAACTGAAATTCATGGACGTCGCACGGCTCGGCAAGGATTCCGGCAGCTACGAGTTCCACGATTTTCGGCCTGAAATTGAGTATGGAGTTACCGATCGATTGACCCTCGGTGTCGAAGGAATCTTCTTTCATCACGACTACGACAACGTTGAATGGGCACCCATGGTCGATACCCAGGGCGGACCAGGCGGAAGCTTCAACAAGTCTCAGTTTGGCGGAGTCGAAGTGGCCGCCAAATATAATATCTTAAGCCCCTACAAAGATCCGGTCGGCCTCTCGGTCGGGTTTGCCTACGAGTATCGCGACGCCTACCGTTTGGATGGTGCCGCCATCGATCAACACTCTCTCGTTCCTCAGATTTTTCTCCAGAAAAACTGGCTCGATGACACGCTGACTTTGGCGTTCAAAGGAAAAATGGAGTTGGAAAAGCGGAAGTCACCCGGCGTGCTCGAAGAAGAAATCGCTTTCGATCTTGCCATGGGCCTCTCCTACCGCATCGCCCCGAAATGGTTCGTCGGGATCGAGACGCGCTGGCAGTCGGATTTCCTTTCTCCTGAAGAAGACGGAAATCCACCGGAAGGCCGCCCCTCCAGCTGGGATTGGGGCGAATTTCAGCTTGGCGACCAATTCCAACATGGTCTCTACGTCGGTCCATCCGTCCACTACGCAGAAGAAGGTTGGTGGGCAACCCTTGGCGCGCTTTGGCAGGTCAGTGGATGGAGCGCAGATGGCTCTGGCGCAGCCCGGAACAACAGGAACTGGGACGAACACGAGCGTCTCCACATTGGGGTGATTGTTGGCTTCGAATTCGGCGGTGACGATGCTCTTCCCATGACCGACTTCATCGGCAAGGACGTGATTACCAAGTAACTCACCTTCATGAAACGCCGCTCAACTTTCAAATTGCTGAGTTGGTTCGGACTCGGGGGACTCATGATGAGTCCCCCGGTCCATGCCAAAACGTTCTTGACGACATCTCAGGCGATGAGTGCTCTCGGGGCCGGTGGGGCTCGGAAAGTCTCCGCAACCCTGACATCGGAACAGGCCAAGTCGATTCAGTCCGCAACCGGGGTTCGCGTTCGAAACAAAACGCTTCAAGTCTGGAAAACAGGCTCCGGCAACTGGTTCATCGTGGATCAGGTGATCGGGAAACACGAGAACATTGACTACGCGGTGCTGCTTAGTAACACCGGGCAGGTCCGCGGAATTGAAGTCATGGTCTATCGGGAATCCTATGGGCATGAAATCATGAACCCGCGCTGGAAAGCCCAATTCCACGGGAAAGGCCCCGGAACCAAGCTCAAACTGGACCGCGAAATCAAGAACATCACCGGAGCCACGCTTTCCTGCCGCCATATCACGGAAGGCATCAACCGCCTCACCGAAACGTGGAATCAGGTGCTGAGATATTTGTGATCCCAGAATCTCGTTGAACTCAATTTCCCAGTGTCGCCCTGCTCTGGGCACCTACGTAGAGATTACGGTGGGCGGAGACTTTGGAGACGAAGAACTCCTCCGCCAATCCAAATCGGCCTTTCGCGAGATCGAACGAATCGAGCGGGTCATGAGTTTTCATGATCCGGAAAGTGAGCTTTCCCGGATTAACCGGGATGCTCACCAACGCTCCGTCGACCTTTCGAAAGACCTCACCAGGGTGCTTGAGTTCGCCCTGCAACTCAGCCGGGAGACGGATGGATTGTATGACCTTTGCGTCGGGAGCGAATTGGCCAGAAAAGGCGCCCTGCCCAACCTTTATCCGGACCGGGAGAACACCCCGCAATCCTGGCGGGACGTCAACCTCTCCGGTCGATCCCTCACCTTCCGACAGCCGCTGCAACTCGACCTTGGTGGCATCGCAAAAGGCTATGCCGTCGATTGCGCCATCAACCAATTTCCCGATGGCTCGCACGTTTGCGTCAACGCAGGTGGCGACCTCCGCATGAGTCATTGGGAATCAGAAGTCGTCGGAGTCAAGACGCCCTCAAGGTGGCGCGCGGGCAGGATCGTCGAACTCCCGATGGAAAGACCAGCCGTCGCCACCAGTGCAACCTACTATTTGGAAGGAAAAAGCGTCATCCTTTCTCCCGAATCCGGAAGACCGATTCGCGATCGTCGAAGCGTCTCGGTTTTTGCCAACGAATGCATGATTGCGGACGCCCTAACCAAAGTCGCCTTTCTCGTTCCCGACGCGTCGCCCATCTTTCAGGCGTTCCACGCAAAAGCGATTGCCGTCGATCGAAAAGGAGGCATCACTCCCCTTTTTCCCCAATGCCACGCGTAAGCATCAGGATCCCTTGGAGTTACCGCACCTTCCTCTTTCTCTTCATTCTGTTGAGTTGGACCACAGGAATTGCCTTCTACATCCTCAACAACTTCATCGAAATGGAAGGCGAGTTCGGCCCGCAAAAACACCCCTGGCAGTATCCACTTCTCAAGATTCACGGTGCTTCGGCATTTTTGATGATGATCACCTATGGTTACCTGCTGGCGACTCACATTCCTGCGGGGTGGAAGGCAAAACGGTCGCGCAAGGCCGGCCTGCTCCTCGTGGCCACTCAGGGATTCCTCATCGTCACGGCCTATCTCCTCTACTATGCAGGCTGGGAAGAGGAAGTCCGAAAGTATCTGGTTTGGACGCATGCATCGGTCGGATTCACCTTCCCGTTTCTGGTCGCACTTCATATTGTCTCCGGTCGCAGGCGAACCTGATGGCGGGGGAGATCGCTGACCCAGGAGTCAAAACCCCTTAAGCCTCCCGAGTCAGCGAGTTGCCCTCTTTATTTATGCAACCACAGACGGGGGCCTCGATTCGATGACCGAATCCGGCTGAGGAGCATCCATAAACGCGTCAAGATCTTCCAACCAGGAGTCAAAATTCTCTTCAAAATCCACGTCGTTCTCAAGCACCGGAAGCAGTTGACGTGCGCCATGACGCGCAAGCTCAGCATCGAGGTCCTTGCCAAACTGGCAGAAGCTGTCATAGGCCGTATCTCCCAGGGCATACACGGCGAAGCGCACATGGGACAACGGTTCGTCACTTGATTGGAGTTCGGAGAAGAAGTCCTCGGCCGAACAGGGAGGATCGCCGTCCCCCCAGGTGCTGACGGCAGCGAGAAGGATGTCCATCGTTTCGAAGTCCTTCAGTTGAAGATCTTCCATATCAATCAGCCTGACACGGTGCCCCTGATTCTTAAAATGGACTTCAGCGTCTTCGGCGATGGACTGCGCATTGCCGGTTTCAGATGCATAGATAAGGTGAATCATCGAATAGATAGTTGGCTAAGGTTTAGTGGTTAACGGTGTTGATCTCATGAAGTTCAGGGATGACGGATCGGCTCAACGAAACAGGACTCCCATCGACCTGATGAAACAGATTCAAAGCCCCGGGATTGTCCTCAAAGCGATTCGCGGGCGAGCCAAGGTCAACAAAGGCAACCGAGCCGTCGTTGACGTTCGCAATCCTGAGGATGCTGCCGTTGGCATCGACCCAATCAGGACAGATCTCCGCATCTGCCGTCAGCCCGGGAAGCTCCATCAGAACCCGCAATCGCCCCGTTTCCTCCAACGCATTTCGAATGTGGCCTTCATCGGTCTCGCCGGCGCTTCCATTCCGGCCGTCACTCCATTCATCCAACCATGCACCGGCACCGTGCTCGAGCAGGCGTTGGGTTGACGTGGGTTTGGCCGCAAAGACCTCCAGGATTCGATCCAGAGTATTGGACGCAGGAACCCGGACCGTGGGCTGGATTGACAACGCCAACCGCTCCCCCACAAACTCAAACTCCAAAGCGGGGGGCAACGTATCGCAAACGGGTATCGCATAGATGCCGCGAAGTCCGCATGGATCAATCGTCACCCCACTGACGGGATCACTCCACAGCATGCGGTCTCCATCCCTGACCTGGAAGAAGACGCCAAACTCCGTCTGCTTCGTCAGGCTAAGCCCATTCCCCCGAACGGTCATTTGAACGGCATCCAGATGGAAAAGCTGGTTCAGGATTGCCAACGGGCAGTTGCGTAATTGAATCGACGCGTTCATGCCGAAACCATGGACGATTCCACCAGGCGGGCTCGCTTTGCGTTGTACTGGCGTTAGCGACACGTTGCAGTGCAATCAGGCGTCAACCGAGAACAATTCAGCGCAAGCACCCGGGGAACGGAGCACGTAAATCAGGACTCCATGAATCCCGATCTCATCCTGTTGCCCAATCCCGAGCACGCCCTCTTTATCGATCCCCGAACTCCACAGTTCTTTGATCGGCTCTGCGACTTCAATGCGTTATCCGTCCGGGCCCAAAACGTGGGATTCACCCTGGAGAAAACCGCACGCGGAGATTCCGCAATTCCCGACGCTGATGGGAAGAGCCTGTTCTTTCCGGAACTGGGCCTCTCATTTTCTCACGCCAGTTGTCAGGCGATCCATGGGACGATGCGTTTGGAGCCCGAAGCGGAGTTTCGCATGGAACTCGATCTGGCAGACCGGATGAACGCGCTCAATTTTGGGGTGACCTGCGATTCCGAAGAAGCTCCAAGGATGCGAAACCTGATCACCGGGTTTGCCCGCGAACCGGTTCCTGTCGACTCCCTGGAGAAATGGCGAATGTCTGCCCAACAGGCTGTCTCCATGTGCCCCTGCTGCGTGCAGCAATCCATGTGGCGTGCCCGGCATCCTCGGCAACACCCGATCTATCAGATTTTCGAAATGGCGGTGGAATCGAAACTCCCACTTCATTTGAGGTTGCGTGACGAAAACGTCGACCTGACGGCGGAACTAACTCCAACGGACCTGCAATCCTCCAAGGGTTGGATCCAGTTGAGCAGCCCTGATGTGAGGCTTCAAACCAATCTCTACTTCCTTCACGCCATGGGAATTCGCTTTCGACAACGCGACGGAGAGATCCTTGCCTGTCTCGATATCTACAACTCCCATGGCCAGCGAATGCTCGAAATTTCCGCCGATGTGGCTGCCGCGGGCGTATGGAAGGCACTTTGCGAGCGGGTATCCTGACCGATGCATTCCCGCGGAATGGCGAGTTGGTCAGAGTTCCAAGAATCGACTCGACGAATGGTTGATGCACCCCAAGGTTGAGGCGTCAGCCCCTTCATGATCTTCCCGTTTGATAATTCCTTTGCGCGACTTCCCCCCGGATTTTTCGCCCACGTTTCGCCAACTTCGGTGAAGTCGCCCAGCCTGATTCGTCTGAATTGCGACTTGGCGGTTGGGCTGGGGCTGGATCTCGACCAGCTCGACTCCGACGACGGATTGGCGATCCTCAGTGGAAACGCGGAAGCCGAGGGATCGGAGCCTCTGGCGATGGCCTACTCCGGGCATCAATTCGGCGGATTTTCTCCACAATTGGGTGATGGACGGGCCATTTTGCTGGGTGAGGTGGTCGGAAACGACGGAATTCGGCGAGACATCCAGCTCAAAGGCGCCGGGCCGACCCCGTTTTCCCGCCGCGGCGATGGAAGGTCCGCGTTGGGTCCGGTCCTGCGCGAATACATTCTCTCCGAGGCGATGGCCGCGCTTGGTGTTCCGACAACCCGCGCCCTGGCTGCCGTTGCCACTGGCGAACAGGTTTATCGCACCGGGATGGAACCGGGCGGGGTTTTCACCCGCGTGGCGCAATCCCATCTCCGAATCGGCACCTTTCAATGGTTTGCCGCCCGTCAGGACGATGAAAACCTGGCAATTCTCGCCGACTACGCCATCGACCGCCACTACCCCGAATGCCGCGAAGCCGGAAATCCGTATCGTGCGCTGCTCGACCGCGTCATCGAAAAGCAGGCCGATCTCATCGCCCATTGGATGCAGTTTGGCTTCATCCACGGGGTGATGAACACAGACAACATGACGATTTCCGGTGAAACGATCGATTACGGTCCCTGCGCGTTTCTCGATCATTATGATCCCGCCAAAACGTTCAGCTCGATCGATCAACACGGGCGCTACGCATTCGGCAACCAGCCCACCATCGCCCACTGGAACCTGACCCGGCTCGCGGAGGCGCTGTTGCCGCTGCTGAATGATGATCCGGAAAAAGCAATCGGTGAGGCCGAAACCGCCCTCGACCGTTTTCCGGATCTCCATCGCTCGGCACTGGAACGCCGGTTTGCCATGAAAATCGGTCTCGACCGAAAAAACGCGGAAGACTGGAAGCTCGTCGAGGAGTTGTTGGCGGCCATGAAGGCCGGCGAAGCGGATTTCACCTTGGTGTTTCGGCACCTCTCCGCAGTGGCGTTCGAACACCGCAACGACGAGGTCATCACCGGTCTCTTCCGAGAACCGGCGGAAATCGCGCAGTGGCTGGTCCGTTGGCGCGAACGGCTCGCCACCGATGATCGCGATGAAGCGCTGGGGCGGATGAAGCAGGCCAACCCGGTCATCATTGCGCGAAATCATCGCGTGGAGGAAGCGATCCGGGCCGGTTACGAGGACGACTTTGAGCCCTTTCATCGACTCAACAACGCGTTGCAGCGTCCCTTCGAGGAAGACGCCGAATTTCAGGAATACGAAACTCCGCCCCGGCCGGAGGAAGTGGTTCAGGCGACCTTTTGCGGCACCTAGCGACCACAAATAAAGGCGTCCCACAGGCAAATCTTGTGTCGGATTCGGCATAGAACCACCCCGAGCCGCTAAAAGTGCTGGAATCCTGCGTTTCTCTGCCGAAACTCAGATTGTTATTCTCCAAACCCTCATGAATCGACTGATTATCGCATTTCTCCTCTGTTTTATCGGATCCGTTTTTGCCACAACGGATCATCTCACCATGGAAGGCCCCGCTGGGCCCGGCAAAGGCAAACACATCGTCTTCCTTTCTGGCGATGAGGAATATCGCTCGGAAGAGTCCATGCCAATGATGGCCCAGGTCATGTCCAAGCACGGTTTCCGCTGCACGGTCCTGTTTTCCTTGAATCCCGACGGCACCGTCAATCCCGACAACGGTGGCCATTTGTCCCACTCCGAGGCGCTCGATTCCGCGGACGCGATCATCATGAGCCTGCGCTTTCGGCATTGGGATGACGCCTCCATGACGCGGTTCGAGAAAGCGCTTCAGCGCGGCGTCCCCGTCATCGCCCTGCGAACTTCCACCCACGCTTTCAATTTTCCGGCCGACAGCAAGTGGGCCAAATACTCCTTCAATGCGAAGAAGGAAACCGGTTGGGAAAAAGGGTTTGGACGCCAGGTTCTCGGAGAAACCTGGGTCAGTCACCACGGCAAACACAAGAAAGAGGGAACGCGCTCGGTGGTCGAGGCCGCCAAC
>TARA_R110002096_G_scaffold196370_3_pt1 | contig 17154 bp, 15 predicted proteins | sample TARA_R110002096 | Tara Oceans TARA_R110002096 (sample SAMEA4397295) | marine metagenome | biome: Polar Biome; feature: [DCM] deep chlorophyll maximum layer (ENVO:01000326); material: water (ENVO:00002006), including particulate matter (ENVO:01000060) such as... | depth 35 m | reverse complement strand
CCAACAATCGCGAATACAAACGGTACGATAACGCCGCCAAAAAACTGCGCAAACGCCTCGCTGGCGCACAAAATCAGGCGCGACGGGCTGGCTGCCGGACCAGCGGTATCCGCTTATTTCAGCGCCGCGAATGTTCCAATATGGGCCGGGACGTCAGGCAAATGGAAAGAGAGTTGCGCAGCATTGAATCGCAACGCTCCCGTTTTGTCCGTGATCCCCGCAGCACCCGGCGCGAACAGCGTGATCTGGTAATCGCGCTGGCACGCAACAATTGCGGCAGACAATATGAACGGGCAGCGGCCAGATATGGCTACAGAAGCAATCTTTTCAGACGCAATGATGAATATGTGGAAGAGTATCAGCCGCCGAGACAGTCCCAATACCGGACCGTTTGCGTGCGTATTTGCGATGGCTTTTTCTTCCCGATAAGCACATCCACCACAGCGCAGAACTTTTCAAGGGATGAAGCCGTCTGCAAGGAGAAATTCCCGGATACAGCGGTGGAGTTATTCTACCATCCGCAAGGGCTGGAGGATGCCATGGAATCGGCACAATCGATGAGCGGACAGCCTTATAGCTCTCAACCATACGCCTTTCGCTATCGCGAAACCTATGACGCATCCTGCAAGTTCGACCGCCGCCGCCTGCAACAGACCCTTCTGCAAGTCACCGCACAATCACCAGACCTGCGTATGAGCGACGTTGAATTCGGGCAGAATGGTCCCGTTCCCCTGCGGCGTCCGGCTCTCGGTCTCGACCCGGAAACGCAAATGAATCTGGCCGGCGATTTCCGTCCCAATGCGTTACCGTTGCCACCTGAACTCGTGGTCGATCCACAGATCCGTGATGGTCAGCGCGTCAGGACAGTCGGGCCAGAACGGTTTTACGGCCAATCAGCGGCAAAAGTTTTGTCATCTCCGGTCCGGACGCTGATCCAGTAACCGCTTTGCGCAGGGGCATAAACAAAGCCCTGCCCTTGCGCCCGGTTTCGGCTTTCACTGCATTTGCCCAATCCATCCAGGTGGATTGCGACCAAGGGTCCTGCGGCAGCAGAGTAACCGCCTTTGCCACCATATCCCGGTCTTCATCATCAATCAGCGGCTCGGCACCCGATGCGACAATTTCGGCCCAGCGGTCTGCATCCGGCAGTTTTTCCAGATTGCCGCTGATTGCCTCCCAGAACAGCGCGCCATCAACCCCGTCCGGCACAGCCAATCTATCAGCGACAGCTTCATAGGACAGGCCATGCAGCAATTTTGCATTCAGGGCGTCCAGTTCGGTCACATTGAATCTGGCTGGTGATTTCGATACTTTCTGCGGGTCAAACCGCTGCGCCAGGCCGGCCATGTCCGGGATTGGTTCAACTGCATCAGACGTGCCGATCAGGCTGGCCAGAGACGCCACCGCCATGGCTTCAAATCCGGCTTCCCGAAGTCCCTGGAGCGACAGCGAGCCGAGCCGTTTTGACAGGCCCTCGCCTTCCGATCCGGTCAGCAGATTATGGTGGCCAAAGGCAGGTGGGGTGTAGCCCAGAGCCCGGAAAATTGCGATTTGAGCGCCGGTGTTGGTAATATGGTCCGCGCCACGGATGACATGGCTGATGCCAAAGGCAGCATCATCGATGATCGAGGGCAAGGTATACAGCCATGAGCCATCCTCACGCACCAGAACCGGGTCCGACATGGAGCCGAGATCCACAGTCTGCGGTCCTCTGAACACATCATCCCAATGAATTTCGGTGCGCTCTATGGATAACACATCGTCTTTGTAATTCGGCAGCAGAAAGCGCCAATGCGGCTGTTTTCCTTCCGCTTCAAGTGTCTGGCGCTGGCCGTCGCTGAGTTCAAGCGCCGAGCGGTCATAAATCGGAGGCAGGCCGCGCGCCCGGCGCCGCGAGCGGCGGCGCTCCAGCTCATCTTCGCTTTCATAACACGGATAAAGCAGGCCCTTTGCCTTCAGCTCATCGGTGACAAGCTGATAGTCGGCAAAGCGGGCTGACTGGCGTTCAATGCGCGCAGGCTCAATTCCAAGCCATGCCAGATCCGTCAGAATACCGCTGGCAAATTCCTCTTTCGAACGCGCCTTGTCAGTGTCATCAAAGCGCAGAATAAAGCTGCCGCCATGCTGGCGGGCAAACAACCAGTTATAAAGCGCGGTTCTGGCGTTGCCGATGTGAATGCGGCCCGTGGGAGACGGCGCGAAACGAACAATTGGATCTGTCATGCGGGTTTGTGTTCCTGTGTGGCCGCCATGGATTCCTGCAGCGCTCTGGCAATCAAAGCTCTGGAAACGCCAAAAAGCACTCCCGAGGTGACAATGCAATAGGCGGCCATGGTGAGAAACTGGGTTTCCAGCGGTATCCCGTAATCGATCAGCCAGCCGATCACGCCCGGTCCCAATGCGCTGGCAAAGACCATCATCGCGACAATCAATGAACGGATTTCCCCAAGATGTCTGACACCGTAGATTTCCGGCCACAAGGCACCAAACAAGGTTGAAAATCCGCCGCCATTCAGCCCCATCAACACAAAGATGACCGGAATGCTCCAGGGGCTGTCAAACAGGCCCAGAACCAGCAACGCCGCAGATAGCGGCAACAGAAAAAACGGCAACATCGCTCGGGCGCTGAAGCGGTCGACGCCAAAGCCGGTAACAAGGCCGAAAATCAGGGTGGTGAGCGCGTAGAGCGAGAACCCGCTGGCAAACCATGACAGATCCCAGCCTTTCAGCTCAACCATATAAACCTGATGGAAGAAAATCGCCGTGCCGATAAAAGGCGGTGACAAATAACCGAATGAGGCAACCCAGAACAGGGGATCGCGTATCATTTCCGCGCGCGACCATTGGCGGACCGGAATGGTCTTCACGGATTTGGGGGGATTTTTGGGAATCCGGTCACGGCCAAACAACAACCACAATGCTGGAATTGCGAATAAAATAATGCCCGCCGCGAAAATCAGCCAAGCGGAACGCCAGTCCAAAACCCCTAACAAGAGCACCACACTGACAGGCAGCAGTGCCTCACCAATCTGATGACCTGTGTTGGTAATGCTGACGGCCTTGCCGCGCGTTGCTTCGAACCAGCGTCCCATCGCCGTCAGGGCTGTGTGGCTCATCATGCCCTGGCCGAAAAACCGCAGCAGAAAAATTGCGAATACCAGCAATGGCAGTGTTGTTGCGGCAAACAGGAACAGACAGGCAATTGCCAGGCCAAGCAGCGCGACAACGCCAACCTGGCGCGGTGTATAGATATCGACCAGCTTTCCGGCAAACATCATCAGAGCTGCGCTGGCCAGGGTGCCGAGCAGGTAAAGGCCGCCAAAATCACCATTGCTGAGGCTGAATTCGGCGCGGATCTGGCCGCTATACAGCGAAATGAAAAATGTCTGACCAAAGCTGGAGGAAAATGTCAGCAGCATCCCGGCCATAAGCCATGGCGCATTCTGACGCAAAAAGGCAATCATGCCTGTTCCCTCTCAAAGGCCTTATTTCCGAGTCGGAAGAATCGCTTAGCCGCGGTCTCTAAAGCGATTTGTGATGGGATAACGGCGATCGCGCCCGTAATACTTTCTGGTGAGTTTCACGCCAGGCGCAGATTGTCTGCGCTTGTACTCAGCAACATAAAGCAGGTGCTCGATCCGTTCGACCGTCTTGCGATCATGCCCCCGTTCGACAATTTCCGCAATCCGCATTTCGTTTTCGACAAGGCATTCCAGGATATCGTCGAGCACTTCGTAAGGCGGAAGGGAATCCTGATCGGTCTGGTTTTCACGCAATTCCGCAGTAGGCGCCTTGGTCAGAATATTAACCGGAACCACCTCGCCTTCCGGCCCCAATGCGCCTTCCGGGCGATGCGTGTTGCGCCAGGCACACAGATCATAGACCTGGACTTTATAGAGGTCCTTGATGGGATTGAAGCCGCCATTCATATCGCCATACAGCGTTGCATAGCCGACCGAGACTTCCGATTTGTTGCCAGTGGTGACCAGCATCGGTCCGAATTTGTTCGACACCGCCATCAGCAGCGCGCCGCGTGTCCGCGACTGAATGTTTTCTTCGGCAACGCCGGATTCGGTACCCTCAAAAAGTGGCCCCAGGGCGGACTGAAAGCCTTCAACCGGTTCAAAGATGGGAACAATGTCGTAGCGTACTCCAAGCGCATCAGCGCAGGCCTTGGCGTCCGCCAGGCTTTCATCGGAGGTGAAGCGGTAGGGCATCATCAGGCAATGCACCCGGTCAGCACCCAGCGCATCAACAGCCATGGCCGCGCAAGCGGCAGAATCCACCCCGCCCGACAGGCCCAGCACAACGCCGTTAAATCCATTCTTGTTGACATAATCTCTCAGACCCAGCACGCAAGCCTGCCAGTGCGCCTGCTTCAGCCCTGGCAGATCGGCGAGTTCTCCCGGTACCGGTGTCCAGACACGGCCGTCAGCGCCCTCTTCCGCGCGCATGGTGACTGTCGCGATATCCTCTTTGAACTGCGGCATCTGCAATGCCAGTGTGCGGTCTGCCGCCAACACGAAGGAGCCGCCGTCAAACACCAGTTCATCCTGTCCGCCCAACTGGTTGGTGTAGATAACCGGGAGATCGGTTTCAACCACCCGTCGCACCAGAACCTGCTGGCGCAAATCCGCTTTTTCCGCCCAGTAAGGCGAGCCATTGGGCACCAGCAGCATTTCTGCGCCGGTCTCCATCAGGCATTCAACGACTTCCTCATTCCAGGTATCTTCACAGATCGGAATACCAAGACGCACGCCACGAAACGCAATCGGACCGGGCATGGGACCGACGGAAAACAGGCGTTTTTCATCAAAAGTGCCGTAATTCGGCAGATCGACCTTGAAGCGGACGCCTTTGACCTCGCCCTCATCAAGCAATGCGACCGCATTATAAAGCTGTTCATTTTCCAGCCAGGGCGTGCCGATCACCACGCCGGGACCGCCATCTGCAGTGTCTTTCGCCAGCGCTGCCACCGCCGCCATGCAGGCTTCAATGAAGGCGGGCTTCTTGACGAGGTCTTCGGGCGGGTAACCGCAAATGAACAGCTCGGTCAGAAGCAGCAGATCTGCCTGCTGTTCTGCAGCGCGGCGGCGCGCGTCGCGGGCAAGCGTCAGATTTCCCGCAATATCGCCCAGAATCGGGTTCAATTGTGCAAGCGCAATGTTGAGTTCTGAAGGGGTGTGACTGGTCATGGACAGTCGTTTAGCGTGCGAATTTAAATCCGTCTATCCCACTTCCGGCAGTCTTTGCTTCCAGCGCCGAATTGGCCACCGGGCTGAAGGCATGGGCGCCCATCACAATGGCGCCGAATTCATGCGAGCGATGCACCCGTGTCGCCGAGATGTGGTTGTATTTCGTATGGTGTTGAGGAACCAATTGTTCGGAAATCATCTCTCTACAAATCATAATAATCGCCTTTTTCTGAGACGAAAATATGCTTCGTGAGGGTAATGCCGGTGGGGGCATCGATGCACCCCATGAAGATGGAAACCTCATCGGAACCGTTTTCGCGCCAGAACATCAGCGAGCCGCAATCGCTGCAGAAGCCGCGTTTTGCCGATTGGCTTGCCGCCCACCATTTCAACTGATCGGCCTGGATCAACTGCAATCCCTGCGCGTTTATCCGGGTGGCGGCAACATAATGTCCCGACTGGCGCCGGCAGGTTTCGCAATGACAGGCAACCGCATCGCGGAACGGCCCGGTGAGCCACGCGGTCACAGCGCCGCATGCGCATTTTGCTGACAATGTATCTGGCATAAACGCTTTCCTGCTGATGAAACGGTTCCGGCACCTAATTCCGCGAAGTCGGGGTTCGAGAGATAGCATGTCTGCGTGAACTGTGAAATTTACCGCCAGTCTGCGACTGCCATTTGCCAAGAAAAAGCCCCAGTCGATGACCGGGGCTTTCAGTAGTGTGTTCGGAAAGTCTGCTGCTATTCAGCGGCGTCGCTGGCTGCAACCTGTGTTCGGTTGCGCTTGCGCTTCAGTCGGTCGGCGATCAGAAACGCCAGTTCCAGTGCCTGATCCCCGTTGAGACGCGGGTCACAATGGGTGTGATAGCGATCAGACAGCTCGTCATCGGTAATCTCCCGGGCGCCGCCGGTGCATTCGGTCACATTTCTGCCGGTCATTTCAATGTGAATGCCACCGGGATAGGTTCCCTCTGCTTCATGGACATCAAAGAAGGCATTCACCTCTGACAGGATCCTGTCAAACGGCCGGGTCTTGTAGCCATTTGAGGCCTTGATCGTGTTGCCATGCATCGGATCGCACGACCACACCACAGAGCGCCCCTCCCGCTGCACAGCGCGAATGAGACGCGGCAGGTTTTCAAACACTTTGTCATGACCAAAGCGGGCAATCAGCGTGACGCGGCCGGCCTCATCATCGGGATTGACGATATCGAGCAGCTTGATCAGCTCATTCTCATCCAGAGTTGGGCCGCATTTGATGCCAACCGGGTTCTTGATGCCGCGGAAAAACTCAACATGCGCGTGGTCCGGCTGGCGCGTTCTGTCACCAATCCAGACCATATGGCCGGAAGTGGCATAGTAGTCGCCGGATGTGGAATCCAGACGCGTCAGGGACTGCTCATAGCCCAGAAGCAGCGCTTCGTGGCTGGTGAAGAAATCCGTTGTCCGCATCCGCGCGGTGTTTTCCGGGTCGATGCCACAGGCACGCATGAAATTCAGCGCATTGGATATCTGATCCGATAATTCCTCATAACGTTCCGACTGCGGACTGTCCTTGAGGAAATCAAGCGTCCAATTATGGACATGTTCCAGATTGGCATAGCCGCCCTGGGCGAAGGCGCGCAGCAAGTTGAGCGTCGCCGCCGACTGGCGGTAGGCCATTTCGAGGCGCGCTGGATCGGGATTGCGGCCCAGCGGGGTGAAATCAATGTCATTGATGATATCACCGCGATAGCTCGGCAGTTCTTCAGACCCGATGGTTTCCATATCGGACGACCGGGGCTTGGCGAACTGGCCGGCAATGCGACCGACCTTTACGACGGGAACGGCCGCAGCATAGGTCAGCACCACCGACATTTGCAGGAAAACGCGGAAGAAATCGCGGATATTATCCGGATGATGTTCAGCAAACGACTCGGCGCAATCACCGCCCTGCAGCAAAAATCCGTTGCCACGGGACACATCGGCCAATTGCGACTTGAGCCGCCGCGCCTCACCTGAAAAAACCAGCGGTGGATACGACGACAGACGTTTTTCAGCCGCTTCCAGGGCTGCCTGATTCTGATAATTCGGGACCTGTTTTACAGGGAAGCCGCGCCAGCTTTGTGGGCTCCAGGTGGTCATGTCATCAACTCCTTGACTGTAATCGGCAGGTTCCGTTGCTGCGGACCCTGCGCCGACCCTTCTGCGGGTGGCGGTATATACACATGATTACCTCCAGATTCAAAGGTTTGCCGGTCAATTTTCGTCACGCTGTCAGAGCGGCCTGAAAAGTTGTATTTTTGCAAGCCTTTGTGGCAGGTTGTCGCGACATGCAGGAGGCGCAAGGCACCATGGGAACACAACAGCAGGAGCCGGATTTCACAATTGGCATTGAAGAAGAATATCTGCTGGTCGATTTGGAATCCCGGGACCTGGCTGTCGACCCGCCTGCCGGGTTCATGGAGGATTGCAAAAAAGCCCTCGGCGAGCACGTTACACCGGAATTCCTGCGGTGCCAGGTTGAGGTCGGCACACCGGTCTGCGCAAATGTTGCGGAAGCCAGAACCCAGCTGAAGCATTTCCGCAGCACCGTGGCAAATGCTGCGGGAACATATGGACTTGCGCCGATCGCCTGTTCCACCCACCCCTTTGCCAAATGGGACCGCCAGCAGAACACCGACAAGGAACGCTACAACACATTGGCAAACGACCTGCAGGTTGTGGCGCGCCGTATGGTGATCAGCGGCATGCATGTGCATATCGGCATTGAAAATGACGCCTTGCGCAATGATCTGTTCAACCAGCTGACTTATTTCCTGCCGCATCTGCTGGCCCTGTCGACCAGTTCACCGTTCTGGCAGGGGCGCAATTCCGGACTGAAATCCTATCGCCTTTCGGTGTTTGACGAGATGCCGCGAACCGGCCTGCCCTATGGCTTCGACAGTGCCGATGAATATCGCCGCACGATTGAAACTCTGGTAACGGCCGGCGTAATCGAGGATGCGACAAAGGTATGGTGGGATTTACGCCCCTCTGACCGCTATCCGACCCTGGAAATGCGCATCACCGATGTCTGCACCCGGCTGGAAGATGCGCTGTCCGTTGCGGCGCTGTATCGATGCCTTGCACGCATGCTGTTTCGCTTGCGGGTTGCTAATCAACGCTGGCGCAATTATTCGCACTTTCTGATCAACGAGAACCGCTGGCTGGCGCAACGCCACGGGGTTGAAGGCAAGCTGATAGATTTTGGCGCTGGCACGGCAGTGCCCTACACGGACCTCATAGAGGAATTGATCGAACTGGTTGAAGAAGACGCGCAGGCGCTGGATTGTGCCGCTGAAATTCAACACTGCCGGAGCATTGCTCAAAAAGGCACCAGCGCAGAGCGCCAGTTAGCAGTGTTTGAAAAAGCCAGGGATCGTGGGCGAGATGATCAGGCCGCTCTGCGAGAGGTGGTGGATCATCTGATCGCTGAAACTCTTGAAGGATGCGGCCAGAACTGACGGTTCAAAGTCCGGAGACCGTATAGCGGCCATTTTCGGTTTTCTCGGCATTGATGATCTGATCATCTTGCTGTTTTGAAAATTTATGCTGGAGCCATTTGACCCGAAGAACAATCGCCAGAGTAGCCAGCGTCACCATGCCAAGCGCCAGCAGACCCGCTCCGACCAGCACTACCAGTGACAGCAGCGCGGCAAAAACCCGCAGGATCAGATGGGCAGTTTGTTTTATCAAAATCATGGATCGGTCCAATGTGTAACATGCGCCGGTTGTGTTCTTACAATATCGGGTGCCGACAGCCGGATCACAAGAGGCGGCTTCAGATGCGTCGCGCAGCAGTCATTTTCCCGCGGCTGCTTGACCAGGCGAATCAACCATCCCGTCTGTGGTGGATTGTTGGCTCGCTCATGGTTACCAGCTCTTCTGCTGCCGTGGGATGGACTGCCATTGTGGCATCAAAATCCGCCTTGGTGGCCTTCATTCTAACGGCAATTCCAACCAGTTGCGCCATTTCCCCGGAGGTCGGTCCGACGATGTGGCAACCAACAACCCGGTCCGTATCGGCATCGACAAGCAGTTTCATCAGCATCCGGTCATCGCGGCCCGGCAGAATGGATTTCATCGGCCGGAAGCTCGATTTGTACACATCGACAGATGCAAAGCCCTCACGAGCCTGGGCTTCTGTAAGGCCAACCGTGCCGATCTCCGGCGTGGTGAATACTGCGGTCGCGATGTTGCTGTGATCGACGGAGATATCCTTGCCGCCAAACTCGGTGTCGGCGAAGGCATGGCCTTCGCGAATGGCTACGGGTGTCAGATTGACCCGGTCAGTGACATCCCCGACGGCAAAAATATTGTCGATCGAAGTGCGTGAATGGGCATCAACCTTGATGGCGCCCCTGGAATTCAGTTCGATGCCAAGCTTGGCAAGGCCAAGCCCGTCGGTATTTGCCGACCGGCCAATGGCAAACATGATCTGTTCAGCATTGAACGAACGGCCATTGCGGGTGTGGCCGACAAGTCCGTCTTCGGTTTTTTCAATACTGGTAAAAACATCACCGCAATCGACGACGATCCCGCGGTCAATCATGGATTTCTGAACCAGGTCGCGGATATCCTCATCAAAACCGCGCAAGACCTTCTCGCCACGATAAATCACACAGGTTTCAACCCCCAGCCCGTTGAAGATACAGGCAAACTCCAGAGCAATGTAACCGCCTCCGGCGATCACAATGGATTTTGGCAGCTTTTCCAGATGAAAGGCTTCATTGGAACTGATGGTGTGTTCGATCCCGTCAATTGTCGGATCAAAATTAGGAGAGCCGCCTGTGGCAATCAGGATTTTCTTCGCCGTAACATGGCGCTCCTCGTTGACCACAAAGACCGAATGACGGTCGCGCAAAGTGGCGCGGCTGTGGAATATTTCCACACCCGATTTTTCCAGATTGGTGACGTAGATGCCATTCAGGCGATCGATTTCGCGATCTTTGTTGGCAATCAGGGTTGGCCAGTCAAAACTGGTATCCCCGACCGTCCAGCCATACCCGGCGGCGTCTTCAAAGTCTTCCGAATAATGCGCCGCATAGGTAAACAGCTTTTTGGGAACACAGCCTCTGATGACACAGGTGCCGCCAACGCGGTATTCCTCGGCGATGGCCACCTTTGCGCCGTGCTGCGCCGCGATCCGGGCGGCACGAACGCCGCCTGATCCTGCTCCGATCACGAAAAGATCGTAGTCAAATTCCTGCATCTAATTGTTCCCCAACCCACACTTCTACGCCGACAATTGCCGTCAAATTGCTAGAGCTTGTGCCCGCGCAATCCCATTTCGACACGGACTTTTGCAGCAAGTTCCTGCGCCAGCGTCTCACCCCATTCATTCGTCAATTCCACGGAGTCGCGCAAGATGGGCGCAAAATTCAAAGCGAATTTTGTGCCGACGGGCGTCTTATAGAACGCCAGTATGTCTTCCAACTCACTCCTTGTGAAACGCATGGTCCACAATTTGGCGGCCTTTTCCTGAAGTTCCACCCGTTTGGAAATCATGCTGACAGCTACCGTATCGGTCACTTCCGCGATGATCGGAGCCAGTTGCGGAGCGCTCCGGGTGAAGGTCTCCCTGGTGCGCGCGGCCATTTCCGGCAGAATGTTATTGTACCCTGCGGTGACGCGCGAGACGTCGAGTATTTCGTCGGCGATTTTCAACGCTTCAGGATCATTCATCATCTTGATGATTTCAGGATCCGTCGGTTGCTGTGCCTCTGAAGCCTCAGGCAGCACAGCACCCATCAGCACCAATGCAAGCAAGGCACTGCGCATCTTGAAGAAATAAGTCATTCCTGGTTCCTCATTCAATTAATCCGCCGGACACAGCGTGATTGTGGCCACCCCTTCGGGCCCTGCCACAAAGGCAGTATCGGCAATATTTATAAACAGGCCGTGTTCGACAAGCCCCGGGATCTGAGACAATTCGACCGCCAGTCCTTCTGGGTCTGGAATGCGGCTAAAAGATGCATCCAGGACCACATTTCCGCTGTCAGTCAACACCGGTTTGCCAGCCTTTTTGCGCAGGGTCAGAGGCCCGTTTAGTGCGAATGTGTCGCGGCACAGACGTTCTATCGCACGGCGTGTTGCAGCCAGTCCAAACGGGATGACTTCCAGTGGCAGTGGAAACGCGCCAAGTGTCTCGACCAGTTTGCTGTGGTCGGCGATCACAACCATTCTGTCTGAAGCGCAGGCAACGATTTTTTCCCGCAGATGCGCAGCTCCGCCGCCCTTGATCAGCCGCAACGCACCGTCAATCTCGTCGGCGCCGTCGATGGTCAGATCAAGATGGGGATATTCATCAAGTGTGGCGACCGGAATGCCAAGCTGTTTTGCCAGAACGCCGGTGCGCTCCGAGGTTGGCACTGCGATGATTGACAGACCATTGGCCACCAGCGGTGCCAGCGCTCGGACCAGTTCTTCGGCGGTCGAACCGGTTCCAAGACCGATCTTCATGCCATCTTCCACAAGTGTCAGCGCGGCTTTCGCCGCTGCAATCTTGAAGTCACGGCTCATAGCGCATCATCCTTTACAGCGGCGCATCCACCACTGCTGTTTTTGTGCCGATTCTGCTGCCGCGCTGCCTGACGCAGCTGTCGTTCAGAACGCTTTGACAACATCATCCAGAGCCTTCAATTGTTCCAGCAGAGCCGGCATATCGGCGAGCGCAATCATATTCGGCCCATCGGACGGTGCAGTATCCGGATCCTGATGGGTCTCAATAAACAGCCCGGCAACACCCACTGCAATTGCAGCGCGAGCCAGAACAGGGGCAAATTCTCTCTGACCGCCGGACGAGCCGCCTAGACCGCCCGGCTGCGCCACAGAATGGGTGGCATCAAAAATCACCGGAGCGCCTGTTTCCGCCATTTGCGGAAGCGCGCGAAAATCGGTGACCAGCGTGTTGTAGCCAAAACTTGTGCCGCGTTCGGTCAACAGCACATTACGGTTGCCGCTGCCGGTGATCTTGCTGACCACATTGGCCATGTCCCAGGGAGCCAGGAATTGCCCCTTTTTGACGTTGACCACCTTGCCGGTGGCGGCTGCGGCCAGAAGCAGATCAGTCTGGCGGCATAGAAATGCTGGTATCTGAAGAATATCAACGACTTCCGCGACAGTGGCACATTGGTCGCGCTCATGCACATCGGTAATGACGGCCAGTCCCAGATCCTGGCGCAGATCGGCGAAGATTGCCATTGCCGCGTCCAGTCCGACACCGCGCTGCGCGCCAAGACTGGTGCGGTTGGCTTTGTCGAACGAACTTTTATAGATGAAATCAATTCCCAGTTTACCGGTAATTTCCTTCAGCGCGCCAGCCATATCAAATGCATGGTCGCGGCTTTCCATCTGACAGGGGCCTGCGATCAACGTAAAAGGCGCCTTGTTGGCGAAGATGGCATTGCCAACACTGACAATCGAATTTGGTGCCGTGATGTCGCTCATGATGCGGCCTCTTCAAACACGAAAGGAACGCCCTGCCCTGGTGCTGCCGGCACAATCAGGCGGCCCAGATGGACAAAACAGTCAATCCCGGCGGCGGCGTAGCGCGATGTCAGAGAAGCGATCGACTGACAGGTGAAAACAGCGCCTTCGAACCGCACGCCCCGCTCGGTTCTGGCAGATGGAATGGCGAAAAGCTGCTGCAGGGCCACCGGAGTAAAGCAAAACAGATCGGCACCGTCCATGTGGAATGACAGCCCGTTTGATGAGGATGCAAAATCACGCATGCCGGTGGCCGCCTGCAGAAGATACTGAAAATCTGTCGGATTTTCCTCCGAGAGGAGAACCGCCGAGAGCCCGGTGACGCCGTTTTCGTGCGCGGTGCGGTCCGCTGACCAGAGCGGTTCCATATTGATTCGTTCGCAGGCAAAGAACGCCGCATCCGGAGCGCGGTCATCGGCGGCAAAACCCAGCTTCACGCCGATCTCGATTTCACCGTCGAGAGTTTTCGCCATGCGCGAAAACGGGAACAGCTGACCGAACCCAAAGCCCTGTTTTACAAATGAGGCGAGGTCTGCGGCAGCGTCGTCAGAGCGCATCGCCAGCATCGAAAAGCCTTCATCGTCAACGCGGAACCGATAGGCCTGGTCACGGCGCAGAAACGGGTTGCCCTTTCGGGTTTCGATTTCCGCCAGAGTGCGGTCGGCAATGCCGAGTGGTTCCAGATAAGTGCCGTCCTGCAGAAAAATGCAGGCATTTTCGGTACCGAACGGGTGCCTTGCTTCGGCGGCTACGCGAAATCCCAGTGCTTCATAGCGCGCCCGTGCAAGATCCAGATCGCGCACTGGCAACACAAGATGATCAATTGTGGCGGGTGCATGATCCATGGCCCGGTTCCTATTGTTATCGACGGCTTTCCCCGAGCCTAGACAAGACGGCTTTGTTCTATTGCGGCGGCTATGAATGACGCAAATAATGGATGGGGGTCCAATGGCCGGGATTTCAGTTCAGGATGATATTGCACACCGATAAACCAGGGATGGTTTGGCAGTTCCACCGTTTCCGGCAATATACCGTCAGGCGACAATCCGGCAAAACTCAGCCCGGCAGCTTCCAGTCGCTGGCGATAATCGATATTCACCTCATAACGGTGACGATGGCGCTCGGAAATGAATGTCTTGCCATAAATACCGGCAATTTTTGAACCTTCGGCCAAGGTCGCATCATAGGCGCCAAGGCGCATGGTGCCTCCCAGATCGCCATCAGCGCTGCGCCTGACAAGCGCATTTCCACTGGTCCATTCCGTCATCAATCCGACCACTGGCGAATCTGTCGGGCCGAATTCGGATGAGGAGGCCTGTTCAATCCCGGCCAGATTGCGGGCCGCTTCAACGACAGCCATCTGCATGCCGAGGCAGATGCCGAAATAGGGAATTTTGCGTTCTCGGGCGAATGTCGCGGCGGCAATCTTGCCTTCGGTTCCGCGCTCGCCGAAGCCGCCAGGTACCAGAATGCCATGGACATGTTCCAGAAAGGGCGCTGGGTCCTCTTTCTCGAACACCTCTGACTCAATCCATTCCAGATTGACCCTGGCAGAATTGGCAATGCCGCCATGGGCCAGGGCCTCCATCAGCGATTTGTAGGCATCCTTGAGGCCGGTATATTTTCCGACGATGGCGATGGTTACCTCGCCTTCAGGATTCTTGACGATCCGGGAAATCTCTTCCCAGGCCTGCAGGTCGGGTGCCGGGGCACCAGTGATGCCGAATGCTGCCAGCACCTCCTCATCGAGCCCCTCGTGATGATACGACAGAGGCACATCATAAATCGACTTTACATCCAGCGCCTGGATGACAGCTGATGGCCGGACATTGCAGAACAGAGACAATTTGCGGCGTTCTTCCGCCGGTATTTCCCGGTCGGCACGCACCAGCAGAATATCCGGTTGAATGCCGATTGAGCGCAGTTCCTTGACCGAATGCTGGGTCGGTTTGGTTTTCAGCTCCCCGGCCGTGGGGATAAACGGCATCAAGGTCAGATGAATGTAAATCGCATCGCCGCGCGGCAGATCATTACCCAACTGGCGAATGGCTTCAAAGAATGGAAGGGCTTCAATATCGCCGACCGTGCCGCCAATTTCGCAGAGCACGAAATCATAATCCTCATTACCGTCCAGCACAAAACTCTTGATGGCGTCCGTGACATGAGGAATGACCTGCACGGTCGCTCCCAGATATTCGCCGCGGCGTTCCTTGGCGATGATCTGCTGGTAAATGCGGCCGGTGGTGATGTTGTCCTGGCGGTTGCCCGGACGCTGCGTGAAGCGCTCATAATGGCCAAGATCAAGATCGGTTTCCGCGCCGTCATCGGTCACGAACACCTCACCATGCTGGTATGGGCTCATCGTACCTGGATCGACGTTGAGATAGGGATCGAGCTTGCGCAGCCGCACTTTAAAGCCACGGGCCTGCAACAAGGCACCAAGAGCTGCGGAACCTAAACCTTTACCAAGGGAGGAGACCACGCCGCCGGTTATGAAAATATATCGCGCCATGGGATTTAAGCTTTACGCCTGTCACATCGATTCGGGAAGCCAAAAGAAAACGCCCGTCGAAATTACGGGCGTTTTCCAGAGGGTAATTGTTTTCAGCCTATTCAGAAACGGGTGCGCTCGGCGCTGCCGGCTCAGCTGGCGTTTCCGGGAGCGTGCCTGGCAGCGAATCCAGAATACCATTTCCGCTGCCATCCAGTTGCTCAGAACCGGATACGTTATCGAGTATTGATCCGGATCTGCCTTCATTATTTGCAATGATCGACAAAGCAATCGACGTGGCAAAAAAACCAATCGCCAGATAAGTGGTAGCGCGGCTGAGCGCATTGGCAGCACCGCGGCCGGTCATGAAATTGCCGCCGCCGCCGCCGCCGATTCCAAGAGCACCGCCTTCCGAGCGTTGCAGAAGAATAACAGCAATGAGCGCAAGAACGACCATCAGATGAATAACAATAATAACGGAGGACATTTGTAACCTGTGTCACGAAGTGATTGTTGCGCGCGCTTCTACACGATCCATGTCGCAGATACCAGTGTTGAAATGCGCCTATTTCAGTTGGGGATCATCTGCATAACTTGCAAGGTGAACAGCTGAACTTCACATTGCAGTGCAACAATGCCTTGACTTGGCCACAGTCCTGTGGGCATAAGCGCGTCATTGGAACGGGGCCATTCTGGCTTTTTTGCCGGACAATCGCTGTTTCAGCGCCCACCCCGACAATCCCCAATAGTCCCTGAGGTAGGAGCGCATCAGCGCTCGCGCAGACTGGGACATCTTGACCTAGTTAATGCGCCACAGATCCGCATCATGCGGCTCCCGGGGCCAACCGAAAGAGTTTACGTGACATTTGAATCCCTCGGCCTTGACCGGCCGATTCTGGACGCGCTTGCCTTACAGGGCTACGCGACACCAACCCCTATTCAGGCGCAAGCCATTCCCGAAATCCTGAAAGGCCGCGACGTTGTCGGAATTGCCCAGACCGGCACAGGCAAGACAGCCGCCTTCACCCTGCCCTTGCTGCATCGGCTGATGAGCAACAGAATACCTGCCAGGCCCAACAGTGTGCGGGTGCTGGTGCTCTCTCCAACCCGCGAACTGGCTTCGCAGATTGAGAAAGCTGTACGCAGTTACGGTGCAAAACTGCCACTTAAAAGCGCAACAGTGATGGGCGGCGTTTCGATGCGCCCACAACGCCAGAAGCTGGCACAGGGCGTCGATATTCTCGTCGCCACACCTGGCCGGCTGCTTGATCTGATCGAGCAGAAAGCACTTGATCTGAAACGGGTGGAGACACTCGTCCTTGATGAAGCGGATCAGATGCTCGACATCGGATTTCTGCCCGCCATCCGGAAAGTCATCGCGATGGTGCCGAAAGAGCGCCAGATGCTGCTGTTTTCCGCAACCATGCCGAAAGAAATCAGAAATCTGACCAGACAACACCTGAAAGATCCGGCTGAAATATCGGTGACCCCGGTTGCCACCACTGCCGACCGCATCGAGCAGAGCGTAATGCATGTCCAGCAACCTTCAAAGATGTTTGTCACCAGCAAAATGCTGAAGCAGCGGATGAGCGAACAGACCATTGTCTTTACCCGCACCAAGCGCGGTGCCGACAAGGTTGCAAAGCGTCTGATCGCCGATGGTATCAACGCGGCCGCCATTCATGGCAACAAATCGCAGAACCAGCGTGAAAAGGCGCTTGCCGCTTTTCGTAATGGGTCGCTGCCGGTCCTCATTGCAACAGATATTGCAGCGCGCGGCATTGATGTTCCGGGTGTCAATCTCATTGTGAATTTCGATTTGCCGGAAGTCGCCGAAGTCTATGTACACCGTATCGGGCGCACAGCCCGGGCCGGTGCTGCTGGCCAGGCGATTGCGCTGTGTGCTCCGGAAGAACGCAAGTTGCTGCGTGCCGTGGAACGTCTCATTCAGCGGGAGA
>TARA_R110002096_G_scaffold262296_1_pt1 | contig 17157 bp, 8 predicted proteins | sample TARA_R110002096 | Tara Oceans TARA_R110002096 (sample SAMEA4397295) | marine metagenome | biome: Polar Biome; feature: [DCM] deep chlorophyll maximum layer (ENVO:01000326); material: water (ENVO:00002006), including particulate matter (ENVO:01000060) such as... | depth 35 m | reverse complement strand
CTATCCTTATGGAGAAAATAAAGTGTATTACAACATACAAGGCGATTTAGAAAAAGTATCCATTGAAAACGGTAACCCAATTGACCCTACAAGTAGAACAAAAGTCGATTTTAGAAGTCTGTTTTTTGGAAAATCTAGATTGTTTTTGGAAGAAAAAGTAAACGCTGTAAAGGCAACCATTTTCACAGGTGCTATTTTAGGAGATAAGTCTTTGTATACTTCCGATGAGATTACTATATCTATTGGTCAAATTTCTATTTTAAAAGAAGCTAATTCTTCAGATTTAGAAATTAAATATACTGTAGATGGAAGTAACCCAGAAACAAAAGGAAGGCCTTACAAGGGTACTTTCAAAGTTTCAGATGGCACAACAGTAAAAGCCATCGTAAAGCAAAATGGAATAACCTTGTTTACTATGGATGAACGCTTTGGTAAAGATGCAGGCTTGTTTTGGGGCGACGAGCATTCAGCAGATATGTGGATTGGTAGGGGCGTAAATATTTCCGCAGAAGAAGGTATACTTGAAGGCGGTGCTAAATCCGATAATAAAGCACGCCGCTACAAAGGCACTGGTTTTGTAAGGTTTGATGACAAAGAAGGTTCCATTACTTGGTATCAAGAAAACGATGGTGAACAAGGCGATTATAGTGTGCGATTTAGATATATGCATAACAATACGGGGAAGCAACATCCCATGAAACTTTATGTAAACGACGAGTACATAAAGACCTTAGAATTTAAGCCAACAGGTGGTTGGGAAAAGGAATGGAAGTTTGTGCCAGCCATTATTACATTAAAGGCAGGTGCTAATAATATAAAGTTACAAACGACAGGAGAAAGCGGCCCGTTTATAGACGAGTTGTTTGTGGATTAAAATTTGAAAAGATATGGTGATAACGGTATATGTAATTGCGGTTTTATTAGTGTTGAATGTGTTGTTATTCAAGTTTAGTTGTAATGATGATAGTAAATAAAAACGCCTTTATGACAAACAAGTTAACATGCTATTCAAAGCTAGTTGTCATACTTTTAATAAGTATATACAGTTGTGGTAATGCTCAAAAGCAAACTGAAAAGATTCACATTATAGATTATCAAGTATTAGAAGCTCAAAAAGCACTAATTAAAAAAGGAGATGAAAAAGCTGTTAACAATTACAATCAACTCATAAAAAAAGCAGATAGCTTACTCAATATTAATGGTTTTTCTGTAGTAAATAAAACGGGTATTCCACCAAGTAAAAGCAAACATGACTACATGAGTATTGGTCCTTATTGGTGGCCAAATCCAAAAACAGAAAATGGATTACCTTATATTAGAAAAGATGGAGAAATAAACCCAGAAACTCGAAATAATTATACAGATTTTGTTGAGAAGGATAACTTTTTTTCAGCGGTAAAAACTTTAAAAAAAGCTTTTTATTATAGTGATTATAATAAATACGCTAACAAAAATTTAGAGTTAATCAATACTTGGTTTTTAGAGGAAACTACAAAAATGAATCCGAATGTGAATTTTGGACAATATATTCCTGGAAAATCAGATGGAAGATGTTTCGGAATTATTGAATTTGACAATATTACTGAAGTTATAATTTTTTTAGAATTAGCTAAAGACAGAGGTGTCCTTAGTAAACAAATAGAAGAAGGTATGTTTAATTGGTTAACTGAATATAGCAATTGGTTAAAAAACAGTAAACTAGGAAAAGAGGAAGGAACAAGAAAAAACAACCACGCAACACATTATGATGTGCAATTACTGAGCATTTTAGTATATCTAAATAAAATAGAAGAAGTTCAAGAATATCTTTCAACCATATCAAAATCTAGAATTTTCAGTCAAATAGAACCAGACGGAAGTCAACCTTTAGAACTAGCGAGAACAAAATCCTTTTCTTACTCAGTTATGAATTTACACGCATTTTTAGAGTTAGCTGTATTAGGTCAAAAAGTTGGCGTGAACCTTTGGGATGTAACTTCTAAAGATGGTAGAAGTATAAAAAAAGGGTATCAGTATATGTTACCTTATTTATTAAATAAAAAAGAGTGGAAGTTTCAGCAAATAAAAGACAAAAAAAAATCCGAAGCTAAATTAATTTCAGATTTGAAATATGCTCATAAAATGTTTCAAGAAGATTCCTTTAACAGCGCAATTCATCAAATAAATTCTAACAATAATAGCAATTAATACATAAAAAAAATGAAAAAAGTATTCATAGTTTTATTGTGTTTAGTTTCAATTTTAGCATCTTGCCAAAACCACAACACTAATAATAACAATAACAATTCAGAAAACGAAATCAATCTAGAAGCTGGTTTTCAAAATCCACCTCAAGAATCAAAACCTAGAACTTGGTATCACATTAATAGTAGTAACGCTTCTAAAGAAGGTTTTACAAAAGATTTGAAAGCCATCAAAGAAGCAGGTATTGGTGGTGTTTTAGTATTTAATGTTTCTATGGGTTTGCCAGAAGGCGATGTCGCTTATAATTCTCAAGAACATCGTGATATTTTAACACACGCAGCAAAAGAATGTGAAAAACTAGGATTGAGTTTTGGAGTGCATAATTGTGATGGTTGGACGTCTAGTGGAGGGCCTTGGGTAGCACCAGAAAATGCCATGAAAGTTGTGGTAAATAGTCAAGTGATTGCAGAAGGAGGTAAAATACTAAATATACAATTGCCTCAACCACCCACAAGGCATAATTTCTATAAAGATATTGCTGTAGTTGCGTATCCGTCTCTAGAAACCGAATTGGTAGATAATAGTGTAAATCCTATTATAACATCTTCAAATAAAGCATTTAACCCAAAGTTAGCTACAGACCATCAAACAAATACCCATGCAGATTTAAAAGCAAACCAATGGGTACAATACGATTTCGGAAAGTCGCATACCATACGTTCTATGTCTGTTTTTATCAACAAACGCAAAGGGCGATTAAAGTTGTTAAAATCAAATGATGGTGTAAACTTTACTTTGGCACACACACCAAATGAAGAGCGAATAGGAAAAGATGAATGTTATTTTGAAGAACATTTTGAACCTGTTACAGCACGTTATTTTAGAATAGTGACTGAATTAGATACTGGAATCTACGAAATGCAACTTTCGGCAAATCATATTTTAGGAAATAAGTTAGAATATACATCTTACAGAAAAAATAGACGTCGTGTTATAAATCCAGATAGAGAAAGCTATATAAAAAAGAATGATATTATTGTTTTAACTGATAAAATGGATGCCAATGGCGTGTTAAATGCAAAATTACCAAAAGGAAATTGGACGATTATGCGTTTTGGTTTTACAGCATCTGGTGCAACAAACGAGCCTGCTTCTAATGAGGGTACAGGGCTTGAAGTGGATAAATTCAGTAAAAAAGCATTAAAAATTCATTACGATGCGTTTGTTGGGGAATTGGTAAAACAAGCCAAAATTGATGCGCCAAATGCGCTACAGTATGCAGAAATTGATAGTTATGAAGTGGGTCCACAAAACTGGACAGATGATATGGAACAGCTATTTAAAGAGCGTTTTGGTTATGATTTTACACCCTTTTTATTGATGTATGCTGGCAAGTATATAGAAAACAACGAGACCATTGAAGGCGTTTTTTGGGATATGAAACAATTGGTAAGCGATTTAATGGTGACCAATTATTTCGATTATTTTACAGAATTGTGTCATCAAGATGGATTGATTTCTTACATAGAACCTTACGGATTTGTAGGACCTTTTAATAGTTTAGATGCAGGTAGAAGTGCAGACATTCCTATGGGGGAGTTTTGGTTAGGGAAACCCAATAACCATAAGAGAGCAGCCGTTTCATCAGGTCATATTTATGGAAAAAATGTTATTTCTGCAGAGGCTTTTACAAGCACAAAATTAAATTGGGGCTTTCATCCAGCTTTAGCTAAAGAAAAAGGAGATTATGAATGGACAAACGGTATTAACGAGTATATGTTTCATCGTTTTGCACATCAATCCAATACCCACGTAAAACCAGGAATGAGTATGAGTTTTGTAGGTTCCCATATTGATAGAACACAAACTTGGTGGGACAATGCAGGTCCAGAATGGTTCAGCTATTTGGCAAGAGGTTCGTATATGTTGCGTCAAGGAAATCCAGTATTAGATGTATTGGTTTTTGTGGGTGATAGAGCACCAAGTCACGTAATTCACGCCAACCAAATGCGACCTAAACTTCCAACTGCTTATAAGTATGATTGTGTAAATTCAGATGTAATTATAAATAGCTTAGTAGTAGAAGATGGCAAATTAAAATTACCTAATGGCATTGCGTATAATGCATTGTCTTTGCAAAGAAATGATATCATCAACCTAGAAACTTTAAGAGGCATACACAAACTATCACAACAAGGTGCTTTAATAGTTGGTGATAAACCTAAAAAACTGGGAGGTTATAATGTTACCAAAGAGATGGAAGCCGAATTTAATACATTGGTAAAAGCGATTTGGTCTAGTAAGAAATCATACAGCGCAGGCGAATGGGAACAAATTTTTGAGGAAAACAATATTAAAAAAGATTTGATTGTTAAAGGACATCCAGATTTTAATTACTACCACAGACGTACTGAAAAAGAAGATGTTTATTTCGTTTACAATCATCATCAAACAAAAGCAGAAACACTTCATTTTAGTTTTTTAGTAGATGGAAAAGTGCCTGAATTATGGAATGCAGAAACAGGAGAGATTACCAAATTGGTAGAATATAGCACCAAAAATGGACGAACAGATATCTCAATTCCACTAAATGCACAGGAATCTGTTTTTGTAGTGTTTAAAGAAGCAAAAAATAAACGACCAAAACTTGTTTATGAACAATCTAACAATTTACCAAAACCTGAATTTAGTATAGACTATGCTGATAATTTACAAATGCAGGTCTCTACAAATGGAACTTATACGGCATTGGTAAATGATACCGAAAAATGGAATGTTACAGTAAATGATATTCCCAATCCTATCGAAATAAAAGGCAATTGGCAAATAGATTTTAGAGAAGAAGATTTTTATAAAGCAAGCATTAAAACCGATTCATTATTTGATTGGACAACAAGCAAAGTAGATGAAATTAAACATTATTCTGGAACAGCAATTTATACAACATCTTTTAAAATAGCAAAAGGCTTATTAAAACCAGATAGTCAATTTCAATTGAATTTAGGTAAAGTAAATGTAATTGCTAAAGTGATTTTAAATGGAAAAGATGTTGGTGTGAGTTGGTTGGCACCTTATTATGTAAATGTTACAGAGGTTTTAAAAGAAGGCGAAAATAATCTAGTCATAGAAGTTACCAACCAATGGACAAACCGTTTAATTGGCGATGAAAAATTACCCAATCAAACCGGTTATGACGTTAGAAGAGGACAGCCTGGTTTTGGCGAAGCAGAATTTAGAGGTAAGTTTAAAAAAATGCCAGAATGGTTTAGAAATAACGAACCATTACCTGAAGGACCTCGAAAGACCTTTAGTGCTTATGGGTTTCAAAAACCAACAGATGAATTGTTACCTTCTGGATTGTTAGGACCTGTTACTATTTCTGCATCAAAAATCATAAAAAAATAACCAACCAAGTAATGAGAAAAGAACATATCATTTTTTTTATATCAATTTGTTTGTTTTTTAGTAATTGTACTGAAAATGCAGACAACAAACAAAGCACCTCTTTAGAAGAAGGGTTTAAAAATCCGCCAAACGAAGCAAAGGCTAGAACTTGGTGGCATTGGATTAGTGGAAACGTATCAAAATCAGGTATTACAAAAGATTTAGAAGCCATGAAACAAGTGGGCATTCAAGAGGCGCAATTGTTTAATGTACACTTGGAGTTTCCACAAGGTCCCGTAAAATATTTGAGCGAAGACTGGTTAGATTTATTTAAGTTTTCGGCAGAAGAAGCCAAACGCTTAGGTTTAGAATTGGCATTTCATAATAGCGCAGGTTGGTCTTCCTCTGGAGGACCTTGGGTAACAGAAGAAAATGCGATGCAAACTGTGGTTTTTAGAGAACTTACAGTTGAAGGCGGAAAAATAATTAAAGACCAACTGCCAAAACCTGAAACTAAATTTGACTATTATAAAGACATTGTGGTTTTGGCATTTCCGAAACCAAAAGCAACCAAAAAAATAGACGGCTTAGATTATAAAATTCTATCTGAACGTATTCGCAATCATTTGTTGCCAGACACTAAAGATATCCCAGAAGCTTCTGTTATTTCTAAAGATAGCATTATCGATTTAACAGATAAAGTGTATAATGATGGATTTTTAGAATGGCAGGTGCCAGAGGGCGATTGGATTATTTTAAGATTAGGGCACACCCCAATAGGGACAAGAAACCGTCCTGCCGCCGCAGGTGGAGCTGGTTTAGAAGTTGATAAGATGAGTAAAGAGGCTGTTGATGTCTATTGGCAAGGCGGGATTCAACCCATAATCAATAAACTAGGTGATTTAATAGGAACAACAGTTAATAATTGTTTAATTGATAGTTATGAAGTAGAAACTACCAATTGGACGGCGGGTTTCGATATCGAATTTGAAAAACTAAGAGGTTATAATTTACTATCGTACTTACCTACTTTAGCAGGATATTTTGTAGAAAGTGGTGAAACCTCAGAACGTTTTTTATGGGATTTTAGAAGAACCATTGGTGATTTAATAGCCGAGAATTATTATGCGCATTTTAGAGATTTATGCCATAAAAATGGTATGAAATTTTCTGTAGAACCGTATTGGGGACCTTTTGATAATATGCAAGTAGGTGCAACAGGAGATATTGTCATGTGCGAGTTTTGGAGTGGTGGATATCCGTTTTTTGATTCCTCAAAGTTTGTATCATCCATCGCGCATTTAAATGGTAGCTCTATTGTTGGTGCAGAATCGTTTACCGGAATTGGCGGTTGGGATGAACACCCTGCTCAGCTTAAATCGATTGGAGACAGAGCTTGGGCAGAAGGGATTACACGTTTTATATTTCATACCTACGTACACCAACCTTGGGATGTTGCGCCTGGTTTGGCATTGAGTTACCATGGTACAGATTTTAACCGATTAAATACCTGGTGGTCGCAAAGTAAAGCCTATATGGATTATTTGGCACGTTCTCAGTATTTACTGCAACAAGGTGAAAACGTAGCTGATGTTTTGGTATTTACAGGAGAATCATCCCCAAATACAGCATTTTTAAAACCTGAGATTAAACAAATGGGGTTTGATTATGATTTGATTGGGGCTAACAAATTAAAAGATTTAACTGCTAAAAACGGTACAATTTACTCATCAGTAGGCGATACTTATAAAGTCTTGGTACTACCAAATTCCGATTTTGTAAAACCAGAAACACTACAAAAGGTAAAAGAATTGGTTGATGAAGGCGCAAAAGTGATTGGCAAACGACCATCGCAATCACCAAGTTTAACCGATTATCCAAATTGCGATAATGAGGTTAAAACTTATGTTGATGAATTATGGGAAACAGATTTGATAAAAGACATCTCTATTGAAGAGTTTTTAAGTAAAAAAATACCTGATTTTAAGCTAGAAAGCAGCGATAAAACAGACTTAAGTTTTATCCATAGAAAAACAAATGATGCCGATATTTATTTTATAGCCAACGCCAGAAAAGAAGCTAGAGACATTGTAGCACGTTTTCGAGTTGCTGGAAAGCAACCCGAAATCTGGAATTCAGAAACAGGTGAAATAAAAGATTTAGTTGTATTTAAACAAAATGAAGATGGTACGACAACGGTGCCTATACAATTAGATGTTGAAGAATCTGTTTTTATGGTCTTTAAAAAGCCAGCAAATGCTGCACATTTACTAAATGTGAAAATGGAACTAGACCAACCAAAAGCAGAACCAATTTCTAACCTAAAAATTGTAAAGGCTGAATATGGTACGTTTTTGCAAGAAGGCTTAATTGATATAACAGATAAAGTCAATGACGCTATTAATAATGGAGTATTAGATTTTAAAATGTCTCGTGCGTTTTGTGATTGCGACCCAGCCATGGGTTACAAAAAAGAATTCAGAATGGAATACCAAATAGGGGAATTTATTCATCAAATTTATGCCGAAGAACGAGAGCATATTGCTATTGATGCTGGTGATAAAGAATTACGAGTTTTAAAAGCCGTGTTTGGAAAATTTAAGGCTGAAACTAAAGGCATTCCAAAAAACTATGAAACCTATGATATTACTGAAGGAATTAAGGCTTTAGTAGCTACTGGAGATTTGAATATTCCAGTAACTAGTCAGTTAATTGATAAACGAGCTATTAATGGAAATAAAACCACTTTAAAAATCACCTATTCTACAGATGAAGAAGAACGTACAATCTTTATTCCAGAAGGACAAGTTTTAAATCTGTCAAAAGACGGTACTAAACCAGAACTCGTATATAACGCTGATAATATTAACTGGGTAACACCTAATGCAGGTAAGATAACATATACTTATGCATCTGGTGAAATAAAAAGTGCTGAAGTAAAATCGATACCAAAACCCATTGATTTATCAAATTCTTGGGAGGTGTCATTTCCGTTAAATTCAGAAGTGCTAGAAAAAGTAAATTTCACTGAACTCATATCTTGGTCTGACCATAAGGATGAGAATATTCAGCATTTTTCAGGTACCGCAACTTATAAAAAAGAATTTGTGTTATCAGAAAATTTACTTCAAACTGATAAGCCATTGGAATTAGATTTAGGAAGCGTTGCAGCAATTGCAGAGGTAATCATTAATGGTAAAAACGTTGCGACTTTATGGAAATCACCTTTCAGAATAAACATTGATGATTTTGTAAAAACAGGGAAAAATGTTTTAGAAGTAAAAATCACAAACCTTTGGCCAAACAGACTAATTGGCGATGAAAAGTTACCACTAGACTTTGAGCGGAAAGGAGATAGAATGAAAGCATTACCAGATTGGTTAATAAATAATACAGCGCGTCCATCAAAACGTTCTACGTTCCCATCATGGAATCATTACAAAAAAGAGGATAGGTTGTTAACTTCAGGATTGTTAGGTCCTGTAGAAATCAGAATTTTTAAAAGAATAAATCTAGATTTATAATGAAAAAGTTATTAGTTGTCACCCTATGTATTTGCTTCTTCTTTTTGGGATGTAATACCAACAAAAAAGCGACGCCACAAACCGAAAAGAGTGATGCTTTGGTAGATTATTTTGCAGATAATGGCTTTGGTAATGCAGTAGCTATTGTGCAACATCCATCAGGAGTCTATCACAAAGGAGTTACCTATGTGGCTTATCAAGGACCTTTAGAAGACCCTTATGTAGCTTCTTATAATCATAAAACTGGAGAATGGAAAGGCCCATATAAAGCAGGTGTAAGTGAAATGGGTAAAGATCCAAATCGCAAGAAAAAAATAGACAATCACGGTAAACCTGCGATTCTTATTGATGATGCTGGCTATATTCATATTGCATTTGGTGGTCATGGAGGCATGCGTAAACATGGTGAAAACCCTTTAGGAAATCATAGTTATGGGAAAAACTTACATGCTGTTTCTAAAAAACCTTTAGATATTTCAGCTTGGGAAACACTAGATAATATTTCGTTGTTTGGGACTTACAGTCAGTTTGTAAAAATGGATAATGGAGATATCTATCTATTTTATCGTCATGGAGCGCATAGAAGCGATTGGGTATACCAAAAATCAACCGACAATGGAGTTACTTTTGGAGCGCCAGTTTCATTTTTAAAACATAAGCGGAGAACAAATATTGAAGCCGAAGATTCTTGGTATCCATGGGTTAGTAGAGGTAATGGAGACGATATAATTGTGGCATTCGATTATCACATTTGTAGAGATAGAGATAATACTCAAGACGCACGTGGTCATATACCAGAAAGACATAATGTGTATTATATGGTTTTTGACACCAAGCTAGGACAATGGAAAAATGTTAAAAATGAACCTTTAGAAATGCCTTTAACCAAGGAGGTGGCAGATGAAAAAACCTTGGTAAGCAAAATAGCTAATGATTGGACGTTTCAAGGAATAACTGATGTAGACCCAAATGGAAACCCACATGTTTGTATATTGGTTGGCCCAGATGTAGTAGCAAAAAGGAGCGGACCTAAACGCCTACAACATTTTAGATGGGATGGACAAACATGGCTAAAAAGCCAAAATTCCAATTTGCCCAGAGGTAATGGCGATGTAGAAGTAAAATCTGTTAATGAAGTGCGTATTTATTTGGAAAGTGAGACTAAAGAAGACGTAGCCGAAGTAAGTAGATGGGATAGTTTTGATGGTGGTGATACTTTTAAAAAAGAACAAGTTTTTTTAAGTCGAGAAAATGCCGGCTTTGTAATATCGTCTCTCATAGATAACGCACACCCAGATGCTAGAATTATCGTTGGAGAAAAACAAAAAGGAACAGATTATAGAAAGATGTATTTATTAGGAGATAAAGGTCCTATTAAAAGGCTTAGAAAAGAAGCTGAAGTATTGAATGATTAAAATATTAGTATAAATAACAAACCAAAATAGCTAAAAAATGAAAGTACTAAGAAATGTTAGTTTTGTATGTTTAACACTTTGTTTTCTTTTTTCTTGCGGAAATAAAGCAAAAAACAGCGCTGCGAAAAACGATGCGAATCCAGAAGCAAATGAACAACCACCAAACATTGTATTCATACTATCGGACGACCAATCATGGACGGATTATAGTTTTATGGGAGATGAAAATATTGAAACTCCTCGTTTAGATAAATTCGCTTCAGAAAGTTTAACGTTCACTAAAGGATATGTGCCAACATCATTATGTTCACCCTCTCTAGCTACTATTATTACAGGGCAGTACCCAAAAAATCATGGTATATTAGGAAACGATGTTGTTTATAAAAGAGAAGAAGATCCAAAGGATAGCCGAAACAACAGAACGGAAGCGTATAAACCAATTATACCTCATTTTGAAAAACTAACAACACTACCAGATTTACTTAAAGACAAAGGCTATTTATCATTTCAAACGGGTAAATGGTGGCATGGAAATTATAAAATTGGTGGTTTTGATTATGGTATGACACATGGCGACCCCAATAGAGGTGGAAGGCATGGTGATTATGGATTAGAAATTGGTAGAAAAGGTCTTGATACCATTAATAGCTATTTAAATCTAGCACTCAAAGAGAAAAAACCTTTCTTTTTATGGTATGCTCCATTTTTGCCTCATAAACCGCATACACCACCACAACGTTTATACGAAAAATATAAAAAGAAAACCGATTCTGAATACCTAGCAAAATATTGGGCCATGTGTGAATGGTTTGATGAAACTTGTGGCGAATTATTTGATTTAATTGACGATAAAGGCCTTACGGAAAACACCCTTTTTGTTTACGTTTGTGATAATGGTTGGGTGCAAGACCCGGAGAAAAGCGGGTATATGAAAGAGTCTAAACGTGCACCTTACGATTTGGGAATGCGGACCCCAATAATGTATAAATGGGCGGGAAAAATTAAGCCTAAAATGGATACAGAAACCTTGGTGAGTAGTATCGATATGGTTCCAACGGTGTTAGATATACTAGATATAGAGAAGCCTAAAAATTTAACGGGAATTAGTGTTTTAGATGAAGCGCAACTAAATAGTCGCGATATTATTTTTGGAGAGATATACGCACATGATTTTGAAAGCATTGAGAATAGTATGTTTTACAACATAGCAATTTCAAAACCTTACAAAATCATCGTTCCAGACCCTGTTAGAAAAAAAGGAGAAGTAGTACAGTTGTTTAATATAGATGAAGACCCTTTTGAAAAAAATAATATTGCTGAAAGTAACCCTGAGGTTGTTGCTCAATTAACGGAGAAAATTAGAGTCTTTAGAACAGAATAAATTATGAAAAATGTACACATCTTATTATTGCTAGTATTTGCTTTTATTTTTTCATGCAATAGTGAAAAAAAGAAGGAAACAAAAGAAGAGCCATCAAAACCCAACGTATTATTTATAGCCGTTGATGATTTAAACAATTGGATAAGTCCAATAATGGGCTTTTCAAACGCTAAAACACCAAATTTTGACAGGCTTGCAGATATGGGTGTAACTTTTACTAATGCTCATGTTCAAGCGCCTTTGTGTGGTCCATCAAGAGCTTCAGTAATGACAGGCTTACGTCCTTCAACTACGGGTATTTATGGGATGACACCAGATAATAAGATACGCAGAGAAGGCAATCCGGCAACCAAGGATATTACGTTTCTCCCAGAATATTTTGAGCAAAAAGGCTATCATACCATGGGGATCGGCAAGTTGTTCCATATTCATGCACCAGATAGTTTATTTAACGAATCTGGTGGTCGTGTAAAAGGTTTTGGACCTTACCCAGAAAAACGTATTGTTTGGGATGGTTTTGGAAAAGGAATCAAAGGAACTCATGGAAGAACCAGTACCGATTGGGGTGCTTTTCCAGAACAAGATTCCTTAATGCCGGACCATCAATCTGTAAATTGGGTAATGGAGCGTTTAAATAAAAACTATGACAAGCCATTTTTTATGGGCTTAGGGTTTTTGCGAGTACATGTACCGCTATACGTGCCTCAAAAATGGTTTGATTTATATCCGTTAGAAGAGATACAAACACCGCCCTATAGATCAGATGATTTAAATGATATACCACCCGTTGGTTTACAAATAAATGATTTGCCAATGATGCCATCAACAGAATGGGCAAAAGAAAGTGGCGAATGGAAAAAAATCGTGCAAGCCTATTTGGCTTGTATGAGTTATGTGGATTATGAATTAGGTCGTGTTTTAGATGCACTGGAAAATAGTGAACATGCTAAGAATACTATTGTGGTATTATGGTCAGACCATGGATATCGCCTTGGTGAAAAAGGGACTTTTGCAAAACATGCACTTTGGGAAACCGCAACAAAAGCGCCTTTAATGTTTGCAGCACCAAACTTACCTAAAGGTAAGAAAATTGATGCTCCGGTTGAAATGCTTTCACTTTACCCAACATTATTAGAGTTAAGTGGATTGCCTGCTTACAATAGAAATGAAGGAAATAGCTTGGTGTCTATGATGCAAAACAACGAAGGTTTAGAAGATGCAAGAGCTATAACCACTTTTGGAATGAATAACCACGCGGTTAAAGCTAACGGTTATAGATATATTCAATATGAAGATGGGGAAGAAGAATTTTACGACCATAGTTCAGATCCTAATGAATGGACCAATGAAGCTAATAACACAAAATATAAAAATCAAATAGAAAAGATGAAGGGTTTTTTACCTAAAGTGAATTCTATATGGGATGATAAATCAAATTATACGTTTCAGCCTTATTTTGTAGAGCAAAAAAAACGTGTAAATGGAGAAGATGCTAAACCTGTTGAGGTGATTGGGGCAGATAGATAAATCTAATAATGTAAATGACCATATCAAAAAAAAGGATTAAGCAAAGTATAATAATTTCTCATCTTATTTTGTGGAATATTATATTTACCCAGAATCCTATTTTAAAAGATATGGGCGTGTCGGATCCTCATGTTAGAGTTTTTAACGATACTATCTATTTGTATTCTGGACATGATGCAAGGCCAGAGGATAAAACTTGGATCATGAAAGATTGGCGCGTGTATTCATCTACAGATTTATTAAACTGGTCGTTGCGTGATACCATAAGTCCCAAAGATAACTACATGGACGATAATAGTTCTGATTGTTGGGCAAGTGATGCGGCAAGTAGAAATGGAAACTATTATTTTTATTTTTCAGATAGAAAACGAGGTGTAGGAGTAATGAGTTCAACTACTCCAGTCGGCCCTTTTAAGGATGTTCTTGGAAAACCTTTGGTAGCACCTATGCACGATCCTACAATTCTTATTGATGTTGATACTCAAAAAACACCATACCTCATTTATGGAGATAAAGAAGGTGGTGGGTTTCATATCACCAAGTTGAATGATGATATGATTTCTGTTGCAGAAATACCAAAACCTATACAAATAATTGGTGATGCTTGGGAGAATGCACCGAACTGGATGGACAAGAATTACATATTTAAGCATCAAGACATTTACTATCTAAGTTGGGGTCGTGAATATGCAATATCAAAAAACATTTATGGGCCTTATCAATGTGCTGGTTCTGTCGGTACAGGCTATAACTTAAGTGAATATGCGCATGGTAGTTTTTTTAATTGGAGAGGCCAGTTTTATCATATTTGGTGTTATTACATTGAAAAAGGATTCAAATTCAGAGAATCTATTATTACCTACTGTCATATGGATGATAATGGGAAAATTGTTTCTGACACCTCATTTTTAGACAAACATTTCCGTAACGGCGTAGGACGATATGATGCTTCTTGGGAAAAAATAGAAGCAGAGTGGTTTTATGAAATTTCCGAAGGTATTCAGAAATCGGGAACTAAAGAGAAAGGCTTCATTCTAGCAAATTTTGAAAATGGAGATTATGTTAAATACGCTAATGTCAATTTTAATAAGGTTTATAAGAACATGGTCATGCGCTTACGATTCACTGGAGAAAAGGGTAAATTGGAAATTAGAACAGGAAGTCCAAACGGAAAGCGCATTGGTGAAATTAGTTTGAATTCTAAAAATCAGAGTAAACAGTTTCAAGAACTGAGATTTAAAACCAAAGTTAAAAGAGGAGTAGAAGATATTTATATTTCTTTTAAAGGAAATGGTAATGCTACGTTTAGTCTAGATTGGCTAAGGTTTGAATAAAATTATAAAAAGTAATCAAATGGGAATACATTTTAAAAAGCTTTATATCTTGCTTATTGCTTTGATTTTTAGTTGTTTGGCTACCATGTTTTCATGTCGAGCAAAAAAAGGCAAATTATTAAAGATTGATACTGCATCAATTGAGAAAAGGGATAAAGATAAAAACCTTACAATTCTAAATTTTGAAAAGCTTAGTTCAGTTAAAAAAACAATAAATAATGAGTCTAGTAGGGTTTACGCCCCTTATCAATCATTAATTAAAGAAGCCGATAAAGCGTTAAATGAGGGTGTATTTAGTGTTACGGATAAAACGCAAATGCCTGTTAGTGGAGATATTCATGATTATTTAAGTATAGGTCCGTATTGGTGGCCAGATCCAGAAAAACCAGATGGTCTGCCATGGATGCATAGAGATGGCGAGGTTAACCCATTAACCAGAGGGGGAAATTTAGATTTACAACGAAAAGCACGTTTTTTTCGTAATACATATCGATTGGCAATAGCTCATTTTTTATCTGGTAAACAAGAGTATGCGGATAAAGCAATAGAATTGCTACAGGTGTGGTTCTTAGACCCAGACACAAAAATGAACCCTAATCTAAATTATGCACAGGGTATTCCAGGTAGAACTGATGGGAGGTGTATTGGTATCATTGAATTTGTAGGAATTAAAGAGATTATTTCGGCTATTGAGTTATTAGAACTAGATGGTACAATGGACAATAAAACTAGTGAGAGCTTAAGGTCTTGGCTAGAAGATTACCTATACTGGTTGCAAAACAGTAAGAACGGTATAGATGAAAGCACGAGAAAAAATAACCATGGTACTTGGTATGATGTCCAGCTTGTTGCTTTGCTTATGTTTTTTGATCGACTAGAAGAAGCAAAAACCGCTCTTAGAACAGTGAAGAAAAACAGAATAGATAGCCAAATAGCCAAGGATGGCAAACTGCCTCTAGAGCTTGCTAGAACAAGACCACTTCATTACAGTGCATATAATTTGGAAGCATTTACATATTTGGCATATTTCGGTAAAAAATTAAATGTTGATTTATGGAATTATTCTCCACAAAATGCTGGAGGAATACAAGATGCATATCACTTTTTATACCCTTACGCTAAGCAAGAACTAAAATGGGAATCTACAGATATAGGTGGATTAGAAGAAGAATTAGAATATTTAAAGCAATTATTTCTAATGGCAGGAAACATGTTTGAAATTACTGAATATCTTGATATAGGTCTGGGTATGAATAAGAAAGATGATTTTAAAATTATAAGTTGTTCATTTTAGAAGTTTATGAGTAACTAACCAATACAGAGAGAATAATACGATGAAAATAAGGGAAATTAAATATTGTATTCCTCTTCTTTGTTTTAATGAGAGACTATCAAAGGGCGTTTAAGCGCTGTGTCTGTGCATTTTTTTTTCAAAGAAGTAAAACGAAACATAAAATATGAAAAAAATTAAAACTTGCTACATTTTAACCTGTAGCTTAATTTTGATACTAAGTTGTAATGAGTCAAAACAAAAAAATAATGAGGTGGCTCAACTTGAAACGAATCAAGAGTTTATTAAGTTAAAACCAAATATATTATTCATAGCGGTAGATGATTTACGTCCAGAACTCAATTTTTATGGCGCTAATCATATCCAATCCCCAAACTTAGATAAACTAGCAGGAGAAAGTTTAGTATTCAATCGCGCCTATTGTAATATTCCGGTTTGCGGTGCTTCTAGAGCCAGTTTAATGACAGGTGCAAGACCAACTAGAAAACGGTTTATAAATGCTCATATTAAAAAGGATGAGGATTATCCAGAGGCTGTTTCACTTCCTATGTTGTTAAGAAATAATGGATATACTACAATATCCAATGGAAAAATTTATCATTATAATAAAGACGATGCAAACGCTTGGAACGACATATATCAAGCACCTGCAAAATGGAATTACGCCTTACATGAAAGCCAAGACATAAGAAGAAATACAAAAAGAGGATTGCCTGTTGAAGTTGCCGAAGTTCATGATTCAGTTTACAGAGATGGAAAACTGGCTTTAAAAGTGATTAAAGATTTAAATATACTGAAACAATCCAATCAACCATTTTTTCTAACAATGGGTTTATCAAGACCGCATTTACCGTTTACAGCACCTAAAAAGTATTGGGATTTGTATGATAGAGATAATATTGAACTCCCTGAAAGTTATGTGCAACCTAAAACTACGCCAAAACAAGCGTTTCATAATTTTGGAGAATTACGTCAATATGAAAATATTCCAAAAAAAGGCGATTTGCCAGATGACTTAGCCAAAGAATTGATACATGGTTATTATGCTTGTGTGAGTTATATTGACGCGCAAATTGGTTTGGTTTTAGATGAATTAAAACGACTGGAATTAGAAGAC
>TARA_R110002096_G_scaffold117236_3_pt1 | contig 17166 bp, 17 predicted proteins | sample TARA_R110002096 | Tara Oceans TARA_R110002096 (sample SAMEA4397295) | marine metagenome | biome: Polar Biome; feature: [DCM] deep chlorophyll maximum layer (ENVO:01000326); material: water (ENVO:00002006), including particulate matter (ENVO:01000060) such as... | depth 35 m | reverse complement strand
GACGGATGTTTTCGCTCTCGTGTCGCCGGTGATTGCGACCTGTACGTGGAAATAATCGAACGTTGTCGATACACAGTGACGCTGTCACTGACCTATCAGTTCCCAACGGATAACGGGCTGCTTGTCGATCCTGACATGAGCGTGCGCGTCTATCTTGATGGACAGCAGGCCGAGGTATTGGCCATAGGAAAACATCAGCATCATGCGGCTTTGCAGCGCCTTGTCCGTGCTCACAGGGAAGAACTCGACCGTCGCTGGCGCTGCAACATGATTCTGAACAAATGGCTTGATTATCTTTCCGACCAGGGTCACCTCATCCTGGAACGGTAACTGGCCGATCCAACGGCCGCAGCCGGGACTGCAAGCGGTTTTCAAAACTGTCGATTCACGCAGCGCAGCCGCGCCTTACAGTTGTCATTATTGCGCATGAGCGGTAGGCGGGCATCGTCCCGTCAGCAACTGATTATGTAAAGTGAGTGCTGCGTGAGTACACTGACAGAGATTTTCAAAGGCACACAGGAAGAGTCTCAGGACAACGACAAGTTGGTCGACCTGTTTCGTAATCGTGCGGAATTGAAAAAGGAATTTGCTGCGCTGCGCAACGAGAAGTACCAGTTGCAGGACCGTATCAAGCAACAACAGGGGGCGACCGCCCGCGTCCAGCAGAAAATGGACCACCTCGAAAACCTGCTACTGGATCGGGAGTGGGTACATAACGTTGTGACGTTTTACCAGTTGCGGCGACTTGCCCTGCATTGCAATGCAAGGCTGGCGCGATTTGCCGAAGAACTGAAACAGCAGCGCGAACAGCGTGTTCACAGCAAGGCTGTCGATGCCTGGAATGCCAAGCGTGCGGCCCATAAACAGTCGCTCGACGCAGAGATCAATGCGCAGCGGTCTCAGGTACAGCTACTGGAGGACCAGCTGCAGTCGGAGCGTCATCGCCTGATGACCATGAGCGGTTTCAGTCGCATGGTGAAAGGCAAGCGCTTGAGTGCCGACATCGCCGAAATTGAGTCACAGATAGAAGTTGGCCAGGCGCAGGAACGCAAACTACTTGGTGAGCTGGAGAATGTTCATACGCTCGCGCCGCCGCAGCAGGAAGGACTCGATGTCCCGATGAAGCGTTCGATAAATTTCATGATTCTGGCGTTTGCGCAGCAGCTCTACCTGACGTTCGAAGTAGATGACCTGGTTTCTCTCGCAAAAGAAGCGAATGAGAAAAGCGTCGGCGCAATCAACTACGGAACGAAGTACGAGTGCGATGAAATTCTCAAGCGTATCGACAAGCGCTGGGACAACCTCGAAAGCGTCACCGAATACGCCGGGATTTTCCAGCAGCGCGCAAAACTCATTGCGAATGACGCGGTGTTCCGACACAAGGACGATGTCATCCCGAGTTCGGGGAGTGTCGCCACCGTGTTCCAGATTGATGAGAGTGGTGCAGTCAGCCGCAAGTACGCCAATATTCTGGGCGATAACTACTTTGCAATTTCGAAAGTATTGAGCCGGTAACGCTCTAGATATCCCGCCTGAACATCTGTTTTTTGAAGCGCGACAGCTCGGCGTCCGAAACGCCTGGCAGCCGGGTCGTCATGCCGGATTCTGTTGGCGTCTCGGTATCGTCAGTGACCGGGTCGGCACCTGTTTCGACGTCAGCCATCGGCGGCGTCACCGTCGTCTTGAGAAAGGCGCCGGCGGGCGCGGGTGTCGCGGATTCACTGCTGCTGTCTTCAAACGCTTCCCTGATTGCAGCTTCAGCTCGCGGCGCGAGCAGGCTGGCCGGGTTAACCATCTTTGTTCGTATGGCAATTGCCGGCTTGTCAGCAGATGTGTAGGAAATGTCGTGGCTGACTTTGCTCGCAATCAGCTCGTTCTTCGGTACCGTCAGCGTGGCCGGCTCGGACTTCGGGCATGGCATTGGCGATTGAGTGGTGGCCAGCGCGGGGAGTGAGAAAATGGCGGCCGTTACAAAGATCGCTGCCTCTGCAGCGATGGACTTGGGTTGCTTCGGCGCACGACGCCGCTGTGCCATGGTCCACTCCAGTCGGTGTTATAGTCGAGTATAACACCACAAAAATGTTGCGCAAGTCACCTGCTCAGGGCATTACCTGTGCCGTTTGTGCGGGCGTCTTGTCAACTTCGCGCATGGTTGCCAGATCGGTCACGATCTTGGCCGCCTGGTCCAGCTGGACGTCCAGCAGGTCGTCTTCGTCGAGGTCATCCAGGCTTTCGAGAGGCTCCAAGTGCAGCGCAATACGTCGTTCGTTCTCCCGGGCAAGCGCGTCTGCCAGCTCTTTTTCACGCGTGGCACGTCGAGTTTCGATATTCAGCGACACGGACTTCTGCTCACGGATGCGCTTGCCGGCCTGAATTCGTGCCATCTGGTACTGGAAGTTGGGATCGTCCTTGGAGCGCTCCACGTGATTGCTGGTCAGTGACTGAATCGTATTGTCGAGCGGCCGCCCGGCGCTGAAACGGGTCGATTGCACGGTATCCCAGGGCAGTGCATTTTCCCGGGCGCTTTCGCCAACCAGTTCGGCATCGATGTTGGAGGGCAGTTCGATATCGGGGAGTACGCCGCGATGCTGGGTGCTCTCGCCGGTAACGCGGTAGTACTTGCCGATTGTCAACGTCAATTGACCGAATCCCTTGTCGTCTTCCCGACGGAAATACTGATCAAGTGAATACAGGTTTTGCACGGTACCTTTGCCGAAGGTTTGTTGACCCACGATTACACCGCGGGCGTAGTCCTGGATTGCGCCGGCGAAGATTTCGGATGCCGAGGCACTGAAGCGGTCGACCAGGACAGCCAGTGGCCCGTTGTAGGCGACACGCGCAACCGGGTCAGGATCATCCAGTCGCTGCGGCGGGCTACGGCGGACGTCAACGGAGTTGCGCAACTGCACAATCGGTCCGTTATCAATGAACAAGCCGGATAGCGCCGTGGCTTCGGTTAGGTGACCGCCGCCATTGCCACGCATGTCAATAACGAGACCGTCAATGCCTTCCTCTTCGAGTTCACCGATGAGACGTTTTACGTCACTGGTGACACTCGTGTAATTTGCGTCGCCGTTGGTCATCGCACGGTAGTCGCGGTAGAAGCCCGGTACTTCGATAACGCCTATTGACCACTCGCGCCCTTCGCGGGGCACGTTAATAACCTTGCTCTTGGCGGCCTGTTCTTCCAGTTTTACCGCGCCGCGCGTCAGGCTGACGATTTCTTTGGGGCTGCCCGGAATGCTGTTTGCAGGAATAATCTGCAGGCGGACAACAGATTCCTTCGGACCGCGGATCAGGTCAACGACGTCGTCGAGGCGCCAGCCAATAACGTCTACAAACTCACCTTCCGGGCCTTGCGAAACAGCCGTAATACGGTCGTCACGCTTCAATGTGCCATCAAAATCGGCAGGCCCACCACGAATAATATTGACGATGCGAACGTAATCCTCGTCGGTCTGCAGCGTCGCCCCGATGCCAACGTAGGACAGGCTCATCGCAATACGGTATTCGTCTGCATTGCGCGGCGACAGGTAACTCGAATGTGGGTCGACTGCGTGCGCGAAGGTATTCATGAAACGTTCAAAGACATCGTCGTTGTTGACCTGGTCCAGGCGCTTGAGAACACCGGCGTAACGTTTGGCCAAAACTTCCTGGATCTTTTCCCAGGGCTCGTCTTCAAGCGCCATCGACAACGCGTCGTTTGCAACTCGCTGCTTCCAGATCTCGTCCAGCGCAGCAGAATCCTCTGCCCAGGGTTCCTCGCTGCGATCGAACTGGTACTCGGCGTCTGTATAAAAATCCGGTTCTTCATCCAGCTGCGAGATTGCGAAGTTCAGGCGTTCCCGCATTCGGGTCTGGTAAACCTCGAAAATCTCGTACACAGGATCCAGCGGTTTACTCTTGACGATATCGTCAAGCTGGTAACGGTAGCGCTCGAAGTACTCAATGTCGCTGGCGAGCAGGTACATCCGGTTGCGATCGAGGTTTTCAATATAAAAGTCGAGGACTTTCGAGGACAGTTCATCATTGACCGCGACATGATTGTAATGTGACTTCTGAATGAACTGTGCGACCAGTTCAGCGATGTTTTCATGACGCTGTTCTGCAAACAGAAACTGATTATCGTCGACCGCGGCCGATTCGCTCGGCGTATTGCTTAAGGCGGGCAGGGACATAAGCGCCAACAGCGCTATTGCGAGTCCGCGGGTCTTGCGATATTCGGGTGCGGTCAAATCGTTCTCCATCAGTAACTACAAAAGTTTTGCAAGCGAGTTATTTGGGCTAGGCTAAGTGCCTCACGCCCTGCGATCAAGGGCGTATTCGTCATAATTTCAGTATTCTTGCGTGTTTTTTAGACCGCATTGGAAAGTATTCATGCGTCCCATATCCGTCGTCACCCTGATAATTCTGGGTTCGTGCTTCGCCATCATGGTCAGCCTCGGTGCTGTCATCATCATTGTCCTGGTCCTCGGAGATGAATATCCGCGGCTGCAAGCCGAATTCAAGCCACTGCTGAGCAGCCTCACCGTCTTTGTTGGTATGACCGCAATTTCGGCGACGAGTTTCTACACACTGCTTAAAAATCACCGCTTCTGGTACCTCGGCCAGGCGGCAATGTGGCTTGGCCTGGTTTCGACCGGTTGGTACTACTGGCCCTGACCGGGGGCAATGTTTTAGCCGAGAAGCGGAATTTTTGCCGAGCGCTTGCGCCTGCGGCGCATCCGTTTCTGTAATTCAGTGCGGCGATTGTCCAGCCAGCCTTCGCGACTTGCGACGGCTGCCTGTCCTTTTGATTCGCGCAGTTTATGCCGGTACTGGCAAAAATCGTCGTATGCCTCGACTTCATGCTTCAATTCCCGGACGACCAGTTCAATCATGATGGCGTCATCCAGAAATCCAAGCCCCGGAATGTGGTCGGGAATCAGGTCTTCCGGCTCAGTGAAATAGGCAAGCGCGTTCAAAACCCGCGTCGCTTCCTGGTGCGGCAAGCGCCACTCGATATCCGACAGCATGCTGATCATCAATCGCAACTTGCCGAGACGATCGACGATAAAGCCGGGAGCGGTCGATTCTTCCACACCGGCAAGCAGTCCCTCGGCGGCTGCAACAATATCTTCCGGTGGTACGCGCGCGGCCGCTTTGCGCGCCTCCAGCATAATCAACCGGAAATGCTTCAGGTCGTTTTCATCAAGCTCAAATGATATCCGCAGCGACAAGCGTCAGCTCCTGAAGGTCGGCAGCGCAGACTATCACGAAGAGTTTTCGGAATTAAGCTACTTGCGGAAGCGATTGTTCCAGTTTTTGGAGCGATCGAAGCCGCCTGTATTGTACGGATCGATTCCGGGCTCCTCACCCGAGTCGACAAGGGAGTCGTCGAGAATCTTGAGGGTCTCATGCGTCCCGGTGTCTTCACGAACAAACTTGTTGCGGATCAACACGTTCTTGCCGGGTCCGGCGTCTTCAACCTTTGCAGCCGGCTGTCCCTGGCGCGGGCGAAACTGCGGTGCTGGTGCCGGCCGCGCCGGCTTTTTCAGGCGATTAACCGGCAGGGCGGCCGACTTGTGAAGATCGACCGGCGCCGGGACGTCGTCGCCCCGTCGTTTCCTGAGCCAGTTTTTAAATAAGTCCATCATGTTTGTTGTGCCGCCAGGCCTAGTGTTCAGTCTATAGACCAGTTTGTGGGGGAAACGTTTCCGCTACCAGGAGACTCCATTTTACAAAGCGGCGCCTTATTAAACTGGTTTACTTGTGAAAAATGTGATCGGGGTCACATATCAAAGTATTGGCTAGTTATCGTTGGTGTCGCTCACAACGCTGCCAGCGGCACGCCAGCCCAGGCCTATCAGCCGCAGGCATTGCCAGCCCATATAGGGTGCCAGCACCAGAAACCAGGCTGACAGATCGCCGTGTCGGATTTTACCGCTCAGGCGGCCGAAAAATTCACCGAACCCGGCACCGCCATAGTCGCCAAAAACGCCCTGTCCGACCTGGTAAATGAGAACTGGCACGATGACGAGCCCGACAAACAGGAAGCCTGAGAGTAGCGCCACCTCCTTGGTGGCGATTCTGCGCAATTCTGACGGTGGTGTCTGGTTTTCTTTGGACACGAGAGTATTCAACGATTAGCAAGAGTAAGAGCTATCGTTGCTTACATGGCTGGGCAGGTCAAGATTCCTCGATGTCAGCCTGGGACTTGCGTGAGCGGGCACGGCGACGATAGACCAGCACACCGAGGTGCAGGCAGGCCACGGAAAACAACAGGTAGTGGGGCAGGACCCAGATCCAGCTGCTGATGTACAGAGTGGCAAGAAATGCGGCAATACCCGAGCCAATGTAGAACAGCGGCAGTGCGTTATAGACGAGCTTTGGCAGCCATATCTTTCGGGTGGCCAGATTTCCCGTCTTGCGAGTGATTTGCTGCGTGTCAGATAGCGATATCGCAGTCCGTGCGGTAGTGCCTATCATGATCTGGATTTCACGTTCCTTGTAATGCCGTGAATCCTAATGGATAAGCGGGCGAAAGTCCGTGAAGACATTCACAGTTTGATTTCGGCTTCAGGTATCTCTTTTTTTCAGCTCTTCGTATCGAAATTTCGCGTTGCCAATTACGATTGCGTCACCGTGACTGAGGAAATGTTCATCGATTTTCTCGCCGTTGATGAAAATGCCGTTCTTGCTGCCCCAGTCGATGATTCGTGTGACATCGTCATCGGTCTGGATTACTGCATGCCGGCGGCTGATGTACGCGGCCGCGAGCTGAATGTCATTGTCCTTGGTTCTGCCGATGGTTAGTCGGTCTTTGAACAATGGAAAGCGCAGCACCTGGTCATCAACCGTGCCGATCAAGACGCGCGACAGGCGCTCCACTGGCATTTTTTGATCTTTGTCGTCGCGAAGCGTGCTGCGCTCCGACATGCGCTCATCCATATCGTGGATCACGTCCTCGATCTTGCCGATCGTATCCATCTGCTCGGTCTTCTTGGCAAGTTCCGCAAGCAGGACTGTAATTGCTTCACTTTTCGCGGTCAGTTTTTGCTCTAGGCTCTCGTTCGTCCGCCGTAATTTGGCGTTTTCTTTCTCGAGTTTCTCGACGTTGTCGTTCGTTTGTGCCTCAACATCACTGAGCACCTTTTCCAGTTCGACCTTGAAGCCCTGTGCATCCACGAGTTCAGACGCAAGCTGATTGTTAATGTCTTCAACCTCGACCATCGTGTTTTGCGCTTCGCCCAATTCGAAGCGGAGGTTGCGGATTTCTTCTTCGTGTTCTCCCTGTATTGCAGCAAGTTGTGCGTTTGCTGCCTCAAGTTTCGTCGCTATTGTCGACTGTTCATCGACCAATTCACTGTTTTTCTGCAACGCTGCATCGAGCGATGAGCCCAGGTACTCGATTTCACGTTCGGCATCGGCATGCGATTTAATCAGGTCCTGCAGCTGTACGCGCATCGCATCGGCGTAGGATTCCGACTGCACGAGCCGCATTTCGAGGTCGGAAACCGACAATCCCTGCTCGCTGGTCGCCGGCGTCAGGCTTTTTCGCAGCGACTCCGTGGCATCGGCCAGCTCGCGTTCATAATCCTCGCAGCGACTGCTCAGTCTTCGCTGTTCTTCATCGCGTTCACGAATTTCCGATTTCAGCGATTTGATGGACCGGTCGCGCTTTTTGAGCAACTTTTCCTTGCGCGCAATCGTCTTTACCGCGGCAGCAAGCTCGGCATTCAGGCGTTCCGTTTGTTCTTCGCGGGCGCTGATTTCCGACTCAAGGCCGACCCACCTGGAATGCAACTGCTGGATATCGTATTGCAGTTGATTAATTGTTTCCTTACGCGCGAGCAGATCGGACTTCAGCTCCGAAACGCTGACGCCGTTCGGCAGCCCGGCATCGTCATCTTCCGCCGCGTCGTAGGTACGCTCGTCTGATTCGCTGATCGCCTTCGGAAAACTCGCAATCTCGAGTTCAACGGTCGGATCATCATCATCGACTAACTCATTGATATTCTTGTTTTCATTAGCCATCGGTGAATACTAACATGCAATCCGCGGCGGAACTCCACACTGACAGGGATTTTATTCGGTCTTACGTCAAATCGCGTCAATCGCAGGACACAGTCCGTCCCGCGGCCCAGGTTCGCAAATGGGATATGCGCTCATGCATCACGACTGACAGTGGCCGGGTAAGTGCGAGTTCCGCCTCGATATGGCTGTTCGACAATGCCTGTTTCTGTGCATGCGCGGCATACAGTGCCGAAACGACCGCCTGCTCGATTTCGGCGCCGGAGAAGCCCTCCATCTCGCGTGCCAGCGCCGCTACATCGAAATTCGCCAATGACTGATTACGCCGCGATAAATGGATTGCAAGGATTGATGCGCGCGTTTCTTCATTGGGGAGATCCACGAAGAATATTTCGTCAAAACGGCCTTTGCGGACCAGTTCCGGCGGCATCGAGGTGATGTCGTTCGCCGTAGCGACGACGAACACAGGGCTTTTTTTCTCGGCCATCCAGGTGAGGAACGTACCGAGTACGCGTTGCGATGTGCCGGTTTCTCCGCCGCGACCCGCAATTCCTTTTTCTATTTCGTCAATCCACAGGACACAGGGCGCCATCACGTCTGCGGTGTTGAGAGACTCACGAAGCTTGCGCTCCGTTTCGCCGTGGTACTTGTCGTAGATTGCGGCGAAGTCCAGCCGTAGCAGTGGAACGCCAAATACCGCCGCAATGGCCTTCGCGGCAAGGCTCTTGCCACAGCCTTGTACGCCCAGCAACAAAATGCCTTTGGGTGCATCCAGGTGGGCGGCACTCTCGTCGCCGCGGAACGCCGGTCTGCGTTGTGCCAGCCAGGATTTAAGCTTCGACAGGCCGCCGATATCACCAAATGTGGCGGTATCGTATTCGAACTGCAGGGTGCCGCCACGATTGAGCAATTCGTACTTCGCCTGCATTACCTGGGGCAGGTCGCTCTTGGAGATAGCGCCGTCCATGAACACAGCATTGCGTGCAAGGCGCAAGGTATCGGCGTAACTCAGACCGGACAGGTTTTGCACCAACAGTTCATAGGCCTTCGGGTCAACTTGTACATTCTTTCCAGGATTTTCGTCGTCATATTCCCCGATGGTCTTTTGCACGATCAGCGCACGTTGTTTCTCATCCGGCAGCGCCATGTCGAAACGGGCGCAAAAACTGTCGAGTTCCTGCGGCACAGTGACTTTGTGGCTGATCAGGACAACCTGGCGTTCGACATCGCGGAACTGGATGCATATGTCCTTTAGCAAGCGGACATTGACCGGGTCTTCCAGAAATGGATGAAAGTCCAGCAACACATAGAGTCCGGGCTTGTTTACCGCCCGGATATGTTTCAGGACGTCGGTTGGTTCGGAATTCAGCGTCTGCGGTTCCAGCGAGATGTCGAGCCGTTGCAAGCCGTCCGTGATGGTCCAGCGGAAAACCGGCAGATAATCTGTCGATGCCCTCCGCATGGTAATGTTCTGCAACATTTGCAGCATACGCGCTTCGTCCTGGGACTCGATTACAACAATCGGTGTCCTGGACCGCAGCACCAACTCGAGATCGCGACTTCCATCCATCGTCAAATTTATCCTTCGTCTTCCGCTGCAAATTCCTTGCAGCCCGGCAATTTCTCTATTTTGAGCGCGCTGGCAGGCTTACCCAGCACTTGCTCGGCTTGTTCCCGCAATGTGGCGAGCGTTGCCTTTTCTGTATCGTTGGCCAGCAGAGTGACCAGTGAATCGAGGCTCACCTTGCCGCCGGTTTGTTCGCGCAGTTCGTTGTCCAGTGCACGAAACCGGACGACAGCCAATGCCGTCGTCGCTCCGCTCGAAGCCCGACCGCATAGCTGCTTGGCGTCCTTGGCCCACTCCCGCTGATCCTCCAGTGCGCGTCGGTATCGCCGCGGTGTAATCGCGGCGCCGCGCTGCAGTAGTTCGAGGCTGTAGTATTCCGCGAGTCCCTCAACAATCCAGTCAAAACCGTCAGCCGCATCAATATCAAATGCAACATGAACAATTTCATGGAGCAAGGTACTGGTCGCGTTTTCGCTGATCAGCGGTCTGTCTGCATGAATGAAAATCGAAGCCGGTGCCGACAGGCCGCCGCGCCACATGGGGTCTCCCGCGCTGACAATTGTAAGGCGCGGCAGCGATTGTGGTGCGATTGCGGCGAGTTCGGGCAGTGTCCAGTTCAACAACGCCAGCATATCCATGCGGCGCACGGCATGGCCCTGCGGTGCTGCGATCGCAACCCGCGTTCCCGCGATCGTTTCCCTGCGGATGCCGAGATCGCCCAGCGCGATCCAGCCGCTTGGTTGCGCGAAGCGCCGCGTTTCACTCGTAACATCAATCGGACTGTCGACTGATGAATACTCAGAAATTGCCGTCCAGTCGCGCGGCAACTCAAACTCCATCGTCGTGCGCGCCCTGGCGCCCTTCAGGGTTCGAGTCCGGGCTCGTGGAATGACATCTTCTGCACGAAAGATTCCCCAGCTCGGAGTGAGCAGGGCATCGTAGCCCTTGCCGCCGCGAGTTTGCGTCGGTTCTACATGCCAGCGGAGTTCGCCTCCGGATGCAGGCGGCAGCCAGCGCGCTATACCCGCCTTGACGGTCAGTCCGGCGTCAGCCGCAATCTGACTTACGAGGTCGTCGTCAAATGCAAACGAAACCTCGCGCAACAGGTGTCGTGCCTGGCTGACGCGCATCGCGACATCCACAGAGCCGTCAGTGTTGTGCACCGTGATTGTGTAGTGCACGTCGTATTCGCGCTCGCGAAAGGGCGTGTCAGTGCCGGATGCCGGTGACCCGCACGAGACACAGGCCAGCAGGCAAGTCAGCAATGTTAATCCTGAGAAGCAGTTCATACAGAGTTCAGGCCTTGTCCGGTATGGTTAGTTGCAGTCCCGTGCAGAGAGACCCGGATGATAACGCAGCCGGCACGCAAAATTCGGCATTTTTCCTTAACAATCACACTGTTGGGTGTCATTTCTGCGTGTGCGTCCGGGCCCGTTGAGCGACCGGGATCAGCGTCGGTAAATCGAATGCCGATGCAGTCCCAGCATGTTGCTCCGCACATCGGCGAAAAAGCGGCGGCCGTCGCATTGCGACAGGTTGGAGTGCCCTATCGGTATGGCGGTGCAAGCACCAGCGGCTTCGATTGCAGCGGCCTGATTCAGTATTCGTACAGGCAGGCCGGGAAAACGATGCCGCGAACTACCGGACAGCTATGGGCCGCAACGGCGACAGTGAATCGCGACCAGTTACGGGAAGGTGACCTGTTGTTCTTCAAGGTCGAGGGCAAGATGTCTCATGTCGGGATGTACCTGGGTTCGCGACAATTTGTGCACGCGCCGTCGTCCGGGCGCACAGTATCTGTTGAAAGCCTGGACAGCCCGTTTTACGAAAATGCTTTCGTGCGTGGTGGTCGGCCTGAATAACAGGCCAGTCTAGGCCGCCTCGTCACTGACGATAAAAAGCTTGAGTTGTTTCGCCAAACCACTGCAGGCGCGTGACTGCGTTCTGGCAATCAACGGAATGGGGACCACCAACGCAGGCAGGAATGACGTGCCACTGTAGTCAGCAGTGACTGTCCCGGCAGCAGCGGAATCATTCAGGTCCCAGATCGAGGCCTCGTACGCTGCATCGTCCTGCCACCAGGCGAAGCCAAAACAGCCACCGCCGCCAGGGCCAGCCGCACACGACAGGCTGCCGCCTTGTGCTGCACGCGATGTATCACCGTCCAGCCAGACGATATAGCGAACGCCCATATTTTTGACCGCGTTCGGTACGCCGGGCCGAGACATTAGCGTTACGAGGCCCTTGGTATCCGCTGGCGCCGTACGCGGTTCGAACCAAGGGAAAAGATTGTCTACGAATTGTTGATTCGGAATGACGTTCAAGGCGCCTTTGCCGCGCCCAAGGGCTTTTTCTACACAACGGATGTAATCTGCTTCGGTTTCGTTGCCCTGGTGATAGCTTTTTGCCATGACGACGACTGTTTCACCGTCCAGCAATCCGGTCGTTTCTTCTCGCGCATCTTCAATCCGCGATGTCACGCAGCCGCACAGCCCTGTACTGAAAACCAGTAGCAGTATTTTATTCGCCGGAATCATCTATGCCTCCTATCGCGAATATACCGACGGGGGCCACGCTTTGCCCGTCCGGATCGTTGTCCGCGACCGCCGGTGCTTCAAGTTCGCTGACATCGAGCGGGCCATCCGCCAGTGCACTAATTTTAGTTGCCTTGTTCATCTGCAAGAGTATCAATGCAGCGGCGTCGCGCATAGCGAGAACGGCTGCTCGTTGCAGCGACTTCGAGCCACCGAGACCTTCTTTCTGGCTTTTGCCGTAAGCACTGACAGTCCACGTCGATGCGTTAGTGCCGACGCTGTCAAACACTTGCATTCTGTACCGAATCCATACCGCGAAAGCATCCGTCTTGCTCTGATTCGGAACCGAGAATTCGAATCCCTCGATGACCGGCTCCACCAGCGCATCAAAATCGTAATCGAGAGCGTCGTCTTCCGGGCCGAGAATGATGACGTTCTCGAACATATAGCCAAACAGCTGTTCAAAAAATGTCGCATTCGCCCGGCCCAGGTCGATCGTCCATTTGTCCCGGCCCAGTACATTTTCCTCGTGAACAAAATGTTGGAACTCTTCCGGGATGCGAAGTGCGACATCCATCGGCAGTTTTTCGATGTGCGGCGCCGGGATGGTGGGTTCTTCGACTGTGACGTTCGACGCGCACCCTGCGGCGAACAGGAAAATCAACACGGCGCCGGATCTGATGATTGTGGATGAGATCAAGTGGTCAACGTCCAGGCTCTAATTATCAGTGACTGCTATATCAGAGCATCTCCGGGCTGCAGAGTTCCGCGGAAATTCGACATTTGCAGGCTGACGGCACTTTAGATCGGCCATCTGCCAAGTGCAAATGATAATGCGGTTCAAGAACGCAGCCGATTTGCGTATAACGTCGGGACAAGTTTCCGCAACACAAGAAATTGCAACGACAGATGGCCAGACCCAAAATTCTCGTATTTCAGCACGTTCCGTATGAGCCGCTCGGGACCCTGGATCCGCTGCTGAAAGCAGCGGGATTCAGAATTCGCTACGTCAATTTTGGCCGTGAACCGGAGTCGCGGCCCAATATCGATGGCTACGAGGCGCTGATTATTCTCGGCGGTCCTATGAATTCGGACCAGATCGACGCGTACCCGAACCTGCTGACGGAGATGGAAATAATCCGCGAGGCCGTGGACAAGAATAAATCCGTGTTGGGCATTTGCCTGGGCGCCCAGTTGCTGGCCAAGGCACTGGGTGGTTCGGTAGCGCGCAATCAAAGGCGCGAGATCGGTTGGTACGACGTCGCGCTGACCGAGGCCGGCCATGACGATCCGGTTTTAGCGAAATTCTCGCCAGTACAGCAGGTTTTCCAATGGCACGAGGACGGCATCTCGCTACCGGATTCTGCAGTTCACCTGGCGCGGTCTGATGCAAGTCAGGTCCAGGCGTTCCGCTACGGCGAACACGTTTACGGATTTCAGTTTCACCTGGAGGTTGACACGTCGCTTGTTGAGCGCTGGTTGACGGTGCCGGCGAATCAGGCAACGCTGCAGGACGAAGCCGGGCGCATCGAACCGGATGCGATACGCGCACAAACGCGCGAGTCAATTAGCGCACTGGAACAGTTGAGTCGTGATACTTTTTCGCGCTGGATTGACCGCTTTGAGATCCGGCCGCGCCGCCGGCAACTGCCGTCTCGTTAGGCAAAGTCGCGCCATTCAAGCGGCGCTTCCTGCATCAGCGAGACCTGTTCGCGCAGGGCGAGTACATGATCATCCCAATAGCGGGCGCTGTCGAACCAGGGGAATGCAATCTTGAACGCAGGGTCTTCCCAGCGCCGCGCCAGCCAGGCGGCGTAGTGCATGATGCGCAGACTGCGCAGCGCTTCGATAAGGTTCAGTTCGCGGGCGTTGAAATTCCGGAACGACTGGTAGCCTTCCAGCAGCGCTTCGAGCTGCGGTGTCTGCTCCTGGCGATTTCCTGAGAGAAACATCCAAAGATCCTGTACCGCCGGGCCGTGCCGGCAGTCGTCAAGATCGACAATATGCAGGCGATCTTCATTGACCAGGACATTGCCGGGATGAAAGTCGCCATGCAGACGGATATCGCGAATGGCGCCAGCTCGTTCGAAGCAGTGCTCGACACCGTCAAGGACCAGTTCAGCGGTGCTCTCATACGCATCCCTGTTTTGCTCCGGGATGAAGTCATTATCGAGGAGATAATCGACTGACTGAACGCCGTAGCTCTCGATGTCGACGCTCGGACGGTGCCGGAACGATTCCTGCTCGCCGACCAGGTGGATTCGGGCAACAAGTCGACCGAGTTGTGTGAGTAATTCGTAATTGTCGAGATCAGGCGCGCGACCACCGCGGCAGGGAAATACTGCAAGGCGATAGTGCCCGGCGTGCTGCAATGTGTGGCCTTCGATTGCGATAGGGGGGACGACCGGAATTTCCTGCTCGGCAAGGTCGATTGAAAATTCGTGTTCTTCCAGGATGGAGGCGTCCGACCAGCGCGCCGGCCGATAAAATTTCGCCACAACGGGTCGATCGTCCTCGATACCGATCTGGTAAACGCGATTCTCGTAACTGTTCAGCGCCAGGAAGCGCCCATCGCAGCAAAAGCCCAGTTCCTCGAGCGTGGCAACGATGTCCTCTGGCCGCAGGTCGGCAAATGCCAGCGTTGCTGGATCAACGTTCACGATACTTTCAGTCTGGCCTCACGTTTGCGATCGACTTCGGTCAACATCTTTTTACGCAGGCGCAAATTCTCCGGCGTAACTTCCAGTAGCTCGTCGTCGTCGAGGAACTCGAGTGATTGTTCCAGGGAGTATCGCAGTGGTGGGGTCAGGACCAGGTTTTCATCGGTGCCCGCAGCACGGATATTCGTGAGTTGTTTCGCCTTGGTCGGATTGACGACGAGGTCGTTCTGCCGCTTGTGGATGCCAATGATCATGCCTTCGTAAACCGGCGCGCCATGGCCGATAAACAACTTACCGCGCTCCTGCAGATTAAACAGTGCATACGCCAGTGCTTTTCCCTGCACCATCGACACCAGCGTGCCGTTGGAGCGCTGTGCGATGGTCCCGGCAATACGCGGCGCATACTCGTCGAGGACGTGATAGATCAGCCCGGTTCCGGATGTCGCGGTCATGTACTCGGTGCGGAAACCGATAAGACCGCGTGTGGGAATTTTGTAGTCGAGGCGAATACGTCCCTTGCCGTCAGGTTGCATGTTTTGCAGTTCACCTTTGCGGTCTGCCAGGCGGGTCATCACCGCACCCTGGTAGGCTTCCTCGAAGTCGACAGTCAGTTGTTCCCAGGGCTCGTGTTCGACGCCATCGACGTTGTGCATGATGACCTCGGGCCGCGAGACAGCAAGTTCAAAGCCTTCCCGGCGCATGGTTTCAACAAGTACGGAAAGATGCAGTTCACCGCGGCCGGACACGCGGAATTTGTCCGGGTCGCTGGTGTTGTCGACGCGCAGCGCGACGTTATGCAGGAGTTCCTGTTCGAGCCGCTCACGGATCTGGCGACTGGTGAGGAACTTGCCGTCCTGGCCGGCAAAGGGCGATTTGTTGACCTGAAAAGTCATACTGACGGTGGGTTCGTCAACCGACAACGGCGGCAGTGCTTCTTCGTGATCGCGATCGCACAATGTGTCGGAGATATAGAGTTTTTCGATGCCGCTGAATACCACGATATCGCCAGCGCTCGCCGACTCGACGCGCTGGCGCTTCAAGCCATCGAAACCGAACAATTCGAGCACGCGGCCCTTGCGAGTGTCTTTGCCCGTGGCAACAATACTGACTGGCGAATTTGCCGTTAGCGTGCCGCGGCTGATACGTCCGATCCCGAGGACGCCGGTATACGTGTCATAGTCGAGACTCGAGACCTGCAACTGCAGCGGACCGTCAGAATCCACGTCCGGGTGTGGTACGTGTTTTACGATGGTTTCGAATAGTGGCGTCATGTCGCCGTCGCGGACATTGGCATCTTCGCTGGCATAGCCATCGAGCGCCGACGCATAGATGATCGGGAAATCCAGCTGCTCATCGGTCGCGCCCAGGCGATCGAAGAGATCAAATGTCTGGTTGATCACCCAATCGGGGCGAGCGCCGTCGCGATCGATCTTGTTGACGACGACGACCGGAACCAGGCCTTGCGCAAAGGCTTTTTCTGTGACAAATCGCGTTTGCGGCATCGGGCCTTCTACGGCATCCACCAGCAACAGAACGCTGTCCACCATCGAAAGTACGCGCTCGACTTCACCGCCGAAGTCGGCGTGCCCCGGCGTGTCGACGATATTGATTCGATAATCGTTCCAGCGTACGGCGGTATTCTTCGACAGAATCGTGATGCCGCGCTCGCGTTCAAGATCATTGGAGTCCATGACGCGATCCGGCACAGCGGCCCTGGGACCGAGGGTTCCGGACTGCTGCAGGAGTTGATCGACCAGCGTTGTCTTGCCATGGTCGACATGCGCGATTATCGCGATATTGCGGAGTTTATTGAGTTCAGACATTGGGAGGGCTCTTTGGGCAGGCGCGGATTATAGTGACCCAATCCAAGAATTGATATGGCACACTGTCTTCCATGAAAAAACGACTGCCTGTATGGCTTTCAGCCCCATTCGTACTGCTAGTCGCCGGCGCCTGCAGCCCCAGTGGCGCAGAATTTGACCCGGTCGCCTACGAAAACGAGGTTCTGGAGTGGCGCGAATATCGTCTGAACCAGCTTTTGCATCCGCAGGGCTACCTGAATCAGACTGGCCTGTACTGGCTGCAACCCGGGCGGCACAGCTTCGGCACAGGCCCCGACAACGATATTGTATTCGCCGGTGACGGTGCGGAACACATTGGGGAATTTATTCTGGATGCGAACGGCGTTTCCATGCAGATCGCACCGGGTGTCGAGGTGCTGCATCAGGGCATGCCAGTGGACAACATAGCGATGGTTCCCGACACCGGCGAGAATCCCGTTTCAGTAACGCATCGCACACTTGGCTGGACGGCGGTGGAACGAGAAGGGCGCTACGGCATTCGTCTGCGCGATTTCGAATTGGCTTTCGTGAAGACCTTCGGTCCATTGCGG
>TARA_R110002096_G_scaffold16106_33_pt1 | contig 17187 bp, 9 predicted proteins | sample TARA_R110002096 | Tara Oceans TARA_R110002096 (sample SAMEA4397295) | marine metagenome | biome: Polar Biome; feature: [DCM] deep chlorophyll maximum layer (ENVO:01000326); material: water (ENVO:00002006), including particulate matter (ENVO:01000060) such as... | depth 35 m | reverse complement strand
GGAGCGGCCGAAGCCTCATCCTGGGAAACCGGCTCGTCCTTTGATCGCCCAAAACTCGGCAATTTGGGGATCGAATTGGAGAAGTTCGGCATCGAAATGTTTGGAAGTCTTCTTTTCTTCTCATCGAAGCTCTCATCAACCGCCACCTCCTCCACCGGAATCTCGGTGACCACTTCGTCTGAGCCGACTGCATCCTCGAGGTCACCCTCACTTTTCCGACCAAAACTTGGCATCTTCGGCATCGAAATTCGATCAGGAATGACGCCGGCAACGGCTTCACCCGCGCCCCGCATTCCTTCACCAGCGGCGTTCAGTACCTTGCCGGGCGCCTCGCGGACAGCGCCCGAGCCATCTCCCACATTGCCAACCGCTGCGGCCACCGGAGCCAAAACACTCGTCGGCGAAGTTTCTCCGACCATCGACACCGAGGAAATCTCGATCCGATTCATTGGGACATCGTTGGTATCCACCGTTTGCTCGGCAATGTAATCGAGGTGTTCGATTCCGCTGACGACCCGGCCAAATACGGTGTACTGGCCGTTGAGGTGATCAAGGTCATCCAACGCAAAGTAAAATTGGCTTCCGTTTGACGCACGATTCGGGTTCCGTGAGTTGGGCAAGCGTGCCATCGCGATGGCGCCGCGGATATGCGGGAGCTTGATTTCAGCGGGAAGGGTGTAATCAGGGCCACCGGTTCCCCAGGCTTCTTTCTGGGCGTTGTCCTTGGTCAAGGGATCACCCATTTGCACAATGTAGGAAGGAATGGCGCGATGAACGGCCATGCCGTTGTAAAATCCGGAACGAGCAAGCTTCTTGAAGTTCTCACAGGTTTGAGGAGCTGCGTCGGGGGCCAGCTGCACCACGACTTTGCGGATCTGGTTATTGACCACCAAATCGACGGCCACGGTGTCTTGTGCCTGAGTGAGTTGCGATCCAAATGCTAGGATTCCAGCGATCGCGAGGAAGGTACGAATCATGGTTTGCAGGGAGATGTTAGGGGAAGTAGGAAGTCAGATAAGCGGAGTTTCTCGGATTTCCAACCAAGATGAAAGATTATTTTCCTCCGACTTTGCCATCAGCTTTGTTCCAGGCTCTTCGTGTCCCCTTTTGACGAATCCCAGAGCAATCATTCGATCTAATTTTGGAGAATGGACCGAACTGGTGATCTTTCCGACGCTTTTGTCGCCGTCCTCCAAGCTCCAGCCAATGCCGATCTCGGAATCCGGTTCGTCAGCAACCATCGCGATCAGATAGCGGTTGACCTTCCCGGAACTTTTGATCCGGGAAATGACTTCCTGACCGATGTAGCAGCCCTTGTGAAAGTCGATCGCGCGATCCTGGAGTATCGCCTCCTGGGGGAGCACATCCGGGCCCAACTCAAGCCCCCAACGGGGAATTCCATGGCCGATTCGCAGTTCTTCCAGTTGGTCGCGCGCAAGTTCCGAACCTGAGACAGGAAGCGGGCTCGGCGATAGGACGTCCACGCCGGGCACCCCGAATCGATTTACACGGCGAGTCCAGCCATCCATTGCCGGATCCGAGGGAGGTTCTCCCAGGAAATGAGTGATCTGCCAATCGCCGGTGATGTCTTCCAATTCGGCGTCATCGGCGATGATGTAGCGGTCCAGCCTCGCAAACAGTTCCTCACGCAACTCCACCGGTCCGTCGATGATTAAGGCGTCTTTGTCAGGCATCGCCGAAATAAAGACATCGGCCTCGATCTTGCCTTTGGCCGTCGTCACCAGCGCGTAGAGGGCGGAATCGCTTTTCGCCTGGCGAACATCGTTCGTGACTTGGCCATTCAGGTACCGCACTCGGTCGCCGCCTTTCAGGCAAAGGACCGCGCGCTCATTTGTGAGATCGACAAATTCGGGATTCAACTCCATATTCCTACCATGGTCATCATTGCCGAGAACGTCAAAACCGGAGAGCGAATCATCGTTTTGGAAATCGCGCAACAGATCTGCTTCACGACGGCCGATGGACGCCTTGGCTGGGCATCTCCTCAGGAGATTCGAATCGTTTCCGTGAATGGAAAGGATCCAAAATCCCTGATTTGGGAGGACGGTCAGGCCAAGCCCGCCGAATAGATCGCGGCTCTCCGCCTAGGTCAGGATCTCAGTCACCAATTTGGCGGGTTTGACGCCCGTCAAACGCTGATCGAGGCCCTGATAGGAAACAGTGAAGCGTTCGTGGTCGATTCCCAGCAGGTGGAGAATCGTCGCGTTGAGGTCGTGAATGTGGACGGGGTTTTCGACCACGTTGTAACTGAAATCGTCCGTCACGCCGTGACTCACCCCCGGCTTGATTCCGCCACCGGCGAACCAACGTGTGAAACAGCGGGGATGGTGGTCTCGACCGTAGTTTTCCTTGGTCAGCGTACCCTGACTGTAAATCGTTCGGCCGAATTCGCCGCCCCAAATCACCAGCGTATCCTCCAGAAGTCCCCGTTGTTTCAGATCTTGAACCAAAGCCCAGGCAGGTTGATCGAGCTCTTTGGTTTGGCGCAAAATGTTCTTGGGAAGGCTGCTGTGATGATCCCATCCCCGGTGGAAAATCTGGACAAACCGAACGTCCTTCTCCACCATCCGCCGCGCGAGCAGACAATTGCGGGCAAAGGTGCCGGGTTTCTCCACATCCGGGCCATACATTTCGCGAATGTGCGCCGGTTCGGAATCCAAATCGATCAATTCCGGGACGCTCGCCTGCATGCGGAACGCCATCTCGTACTGCGCGATCCGAGTCTGCGTTTCAGAATCACCCAGACTTTCGTAAATCCGGCGATTCATGTTCTGAACCTGATCCAGCATCATGCGACGGGCACTCCGGCTGATTCCGGGATTGGAGAGGTAGAGAACGGGATCTCCCTGAGCGCGAAAGGCGACACCCGCGTGTTTGGAGGGAAGAAATCCGCTCCCCCAGAGTCGCGAGTAGAGAGCCTGACCACGCGGCTCGCAGTTCAACACCACGAATTCCGGCAAATTGCGATTCAACGATCCCAATCCGTAGCTGATCCAGGCTCCCATGCTCGGTTTTCCCGGAATCTGCGCCCCCGTCTGGATGTAGGTGATCGCCGGATCGTGGTTGATCGCCTCCGTCCAAACCGTATTGATGAAGGCGAGTTCATCCGCCATGGATGCGGTTTTGGGCAAGAGTTCGCTGACCCAGCGGCCGCATTTTCCGTGCTGCGCAAACTTGAATTTGGAAGGGGCGATGGGAAAACGGGATTGCGCTGCCGTCATCGTGGTCAGGCGCTGCCCCTGACGGACCGATTCCGGCAGGTCCTGGTCGAACATCGCCGCCATCCTGGGCTTGTGATCAAAGGTATCCAGCTGCGACGGCGCGCCTGCCATGAAGAGATAGATGACCTTTTTCGCCCTCGCCGGATGATGAAGCGTGGGAGACGCCGCGTCGGAGCGCGCCATCAAGCTCCCGAGCGCGGCAAGTCCCAGCCCCTGCGCCGTTTTTCCAAAAAACTGACGCCGCGTCTCTTGCTGAATCCAGAAATCGATGGGATCAGAAGCCTTCATTTGCAGAGAAAGTCATCACGGTTCATGACGATGTTCGCAATCATCGTCCAGGTTGCGATTTCGGTGATCTCAAAGTCTTCCGTCACTTCGCTGTCGCCCACTTCGACAAGCGCTTTCGCCTCTTCCGGCGCATTCCTGAAGTGCTCTCGAAATTTCGCCGCCGCGACCTTCAATGCGTCCAGATCGCGGGCATCCGCCGGTCTCGTAAAAACGGTCCGCATCATCCAGGCTGCCCGGTAAAAGTCGTCATCAACCACTCGCATCGCCTTGACCGCCAGGTGGCGAGCAGCTTCGACAAACTGGGGATCGTTCATCAGGACCAGTGCCTGCATCGGCGTATTGGTTCGCTCACGGCGGACGACGCAGCTCTCCCGAGAGGGCGCATCAAATGCCGCCATCGAAGTTGGGGGCGACGTTTTCTTCCAAAACGTGTAGAGGCTGCGGCGATAGAGGGAGTCCCCGGTGTCTTGCCTGAACTCCCGCGTGTTGCTACCCGCGAAAGCGACGGGCTTCCAGACTCCGGGTGGTTGGTAGGGTTTCACGCTCGGTCCGCCTATTGTCGGAACGAGCAGACCGCTGACCGCGAGAGCCTGATCGCGAATGACCTCCGCATCGAGCCGGATCCGTGTGCCTCGCGAAAAATAGCGATTGTCAGGGTCGGCAGCCAGCTTCTCAGGAGTTATCTTTGGGCTTTGACGATAGGTCGCGGAAGTCACGAGCAGCTTGAGGATGTGATTCACATTCCACCCCGATTCGACGAATTCCATCGCAAGCCAGTCCAGGAGCTCCGGATGCGTTGGAGGCGAACCTGTCGCGCCAAAGTCTTCCGCCGTCGCCACCAGTCCGGTCCCAAAGATCGATTGCCACAATCGATTCACCGTTACGCGAGCAGTGAGCGGATTTTCCGGCTGAACCAGCCACTTCGCCAAACCCAGCCGATTTTTGGGAGATTCTTGGCTCATCCCGGGAAGCACGGCAGGCACACCCGGCCCCACTTCTTCGCCTCGCTGATCATATTCGCCTCGTTGGAGAACCCAGGCCCGGGGTTGATGATTTGCACGCTCTTCGGAAACCAGGCTCGTGACCGATCGTGCGTAGATGAAGTCGCGACGCGTCTGCGTTTCCGCGACTTTTCTGGCAGCAGCGCCAAACTGGGGATCGATGACCTGATTGTGATAGGCCATTGCGAGTTGTTTCGGTTCCTCTTCGAGCTCCGCCCATGCAATCCTTCGATCCAACAACTCGCGAAGCTCAAATTCATCGGCCAGCAGCATCACCTCTTCGTTATTGAGCCAACGGCGGTATATCCGGATGTCGCTCATCCCGCCGGTTGGCAGGCTCGGAGCGACCTTCAATGGCACATTACTCAACTGCGCCGGTTCAATCGTCAGTTCCGTTGAATTTCGCAGATTTCGGGAGGCGCCGTTCACCAGAATCGACACCGCCGAATTCGCGAGCCCTCCCGAATATCGCACACAGACATGCGACCATTCCCTCGGCGAGAGAGCTTCTTCGCCGGGAAGCAGCCCCTTGATCGACTTTCCGGCTCCATCGTGAAGCTGAAAGGTCAAGGCACCCTGCGTGCTGGTGGTGATCTTCCATCCCAAGAGCTTGCCATCCTCAGTCTTCGTTGTTTGATCAAAAAGCGTCGTATTGACGAGCTGATCCGGGGTTCGCAGCCAGAAGCTGATTGAAAGCGGAGCGTCCGTTCGGGAGGGCCCGACCAATTCCGCCTCCAGGCTCGCTCCCTTCTCGAATCGCATTCCACGTTTACCGGCCGGATGATCTTTGGCCCATTGCGCGCCTTTCGGCAATTCCGACTCCCTCTCATGAAGCGGCAGCCATAAACTCAGATTGGCCGATCGAATCGGCCGATCGACAGCGCCAACCGACATTCCCCACCAGGTTTTCACGACCGCCTCATCGGTCATCATGCGGTTCGCAGCCTCGTCACGGATGACTTGCAGCTCAGCCCATTCTTCCTTGAATTCGTCTTTCGGCAGCACGATCACCGGAGGCGAATCCTTCTGATTCCCATCCATCGCAGGTTGCGTGGTGTTGTTGAAAAAGGCTCCGAGTTGATAGAAGTCGCGTTGGGAAACCGGGTCGAACTTGTGATCGTGGCAGACCGCGCAACCGGTGGTCAGGCCAAGGAAAACCGTGGACGTCGTTTCAACCCGGTCAATCATGTAGCGAACGTTCACTTCCTCGGGAATCGCACCTCCTTCTGACGTCGTAATGTTGCAACGATTGAACCCCGTGGCGATTTTTTGCTGGAGCGTCGCATTCGGCAGCAAATCGCCGGCCAATTGTTCGATCGTGAACCGATCGAACGGCATATTGTCCCGAAACGCCTGAATCACCCAGTCGCGGTAGGGCCAGATTTCCCGGTAGTTGTCGAGATGCATCCCGTGGGTGTCGCCATAGCGGGCCGCATCCAGCCAGAAACGAGTTTGATGCTCCGCCGCGTGGGGTGATTTCAGGAGCTCGTCGACATAGAGCTCCGGCGCGTTTTCGCGAAGGTCGAGAATGTAGTCTTCGACGCGGCTCCAGGTGGGCGGGAGTCCGACCAGATCGAGGGAAGCCCGCCGCGCGAATTCGTGGAGACTCGCCTCGGGATTTGGCTCCAGCCCCCTCGAAGCCAACCGCGCGTGAACAAAATGATCGATCGGGTTTTTCGCCCAACGCCGCGAGGCTTCAGTCTCGGGAACTTCCGGCCGGGCAATCGGCTGAAAGGACCAATGTCCTTCCCACGTTGCCCCCTCTTCAATCCACGTTTTGAGAAGGCCCTGCTCTTCCGCGCTCAGCGTTTTCGCCGATTGGGGAGGCGGCATGACCTCGTCTGGATCCGTGCTGAAAATTCGCGTCAACACCTCCTCCGCAACGTGTTGATCTATCGCAAGATCCAGCCGCAAATCCGCCTTGCGCGCATGCGAATCCGGACCATGGCACTCCAGACAGTTCTTCGAAAGCAGTGGCCGGATATCTTGCGAATACCGAACGGTTTCAGCCCAAACCGGATTCAGTATCGAAGATGCAACGAATGCGCTGACTGGTAACAATCGCCAAAGTCGAACCTTTGGCATCCAGGGAGTCGGAAGAGGTTGAGTCAGTGCTCTATCGGCTAGGATTTTCCGTCGTGCTTGTGATCGTGGTCATGGCCGTGATCGTGATCATGGTCACAAGAGCATGCATATTCCTTGTATTCACAGGTCGGGCAATCTTCGAGATTGAGCTGAAACTTTTCCAACACGGACTTCCCGCTCCCTTCAGATTTGATCTGCACGACAACTGGGAAACTGGTTCCTTCGGGCAACGTGTTGTTTGAAACGAGGGCGTCCCCGGATTTCTCAAAAGAAAGCCGCGTTGGGCTGGTTCTGCTTCCGCCTGTCAGCTTCACGGAAAACCCGTCGATGGAAGCCGCCTTATGATCATGGTCGAATGCGGAAATTTTCACGGTTCGATCTTTCAATACCAAAAACTCAAGATGAGGCTCCACGCTGAAAAACAACCTTCCCCCATTTGGCCCGGTAATTTTTTCGTGCTCATGATCGTGATCGTGGTCATGACCTCCCTTCTCGTCTGCGAGCGCGTTGAAACTGAAAGCGAGAAAAATTGTAACAAGGGAGGTGAAGAGGGATTTCATGATGATAGAGACTATAGTCGGTCCAAGTTGTTGAGTTATTTTTCGGTTTGCAAGCGATTTGCACTCGCTTGACCCGACAGGGATTGAACGCCGGATTCGAAGGATTGATCTAAGCGGCAGATGATTTGGCTCCGGTTCATTGCTACCCTCATGGTCCTCGCTCTTTTTGGAGTGGGTGCGATGCATCGATTCGAGTTTTCGTTGCCAAGTCTCGGGACCGGTTCACCAGCTGTCAGCTTTTTGGATGATGTTGAACCGATCCTGATCGATCACTGTTATGAATGCCACGGCGACGGCTCGAGCAAGGGCGGGATCGAGCTGGACGCGTTCGATAGCCACGAAGACCTCCTGGCAGCGCTTGAGTTGTGGGAAGGCGTCCACCACAATATCGACGCCTTTCTCATGCCACCGAGCGAGAAACCGCAAATGGAGGACTTTGAACGGGAAATTTTGGCAACGTGGATCGAAAAAGAGATCTTCAAGCTCGATCCTCGCAATCCGGATCCGGGCAGAGTCACGATCCGGCGTCTCAATCGCGAAGAATATCGCAATTCCATCCGCGATTTGCTCGAAAATCAGGATTTGGATCCCTCGGAAGACCTCCCTCCCGACGACACCGGATACGGCTTCGACAACGTGGGGGACGTTCTGTCGATGTCGCCAGGATTGTTCGAGAAATACGCGATCGCGGCGGACCGAATCCTTTCCAGCATGATTCAAACCCATCCGCCGGAACCTGGAAGAATTGTCGTCACAGCCGGAGACGATTTTCGGGGAGTCCGACATGCCTCCAACGGCACGGGAGCCCTTTCCAGCGTGGGAGCCGTCGGGGCAAAGCTCAAGGTTCCGCGCGATGGCGAATATTCCCTCCGCATTCTGGTGGGGGCTGACCATGCCGGCGATGAATTACCTCGAATGCTGGTCAAATTTCAGGGCGCCAAAGACCGGGAATTTCAGGTTAAAGCGAATCGTGATCAGCCCCAGTATTGCGACATGCCCGTCAAGGCTCAACGGGGCGATCGCTGGTTGGAAATGGCGTTTCTCAACGATTTTTACGACCCGGACCACAAGAATCCTCAGCGGAGAGATCGAAATCTCCATATTTTTCGCGCGGAATTGATTGGGCCGCTCAACGCGAAGCCGCCTCCGCCAACGGCCACCCAAAAAGCCCTATTCAGCGTGGCCGGCACTGGCCCGGAAGAGGATCAGGCTCGCCGAATTATCTCCAAGTTTGCGCGGAAAGCCTGGCGGAAACCGGTTCGCGAAGAGGAAGTCGAGCGATTGCTTCAATTTGTCGACCTGGCGAAGAATGAAGGGGATAGCTTCGAAATGGGAATCAAGTTGGCGCTTCAAGCGACGCTGGTTTCTCCCCATTTTCTTTTTCGCGCCGAATCTCAGGCACGCCCAGACGATCCGAAGAAAATCCACCAAATCGATGAGCATGCCCTAGCATCACGCCTCTCCTATTTCCTGTGGAGCTCCACCCCGGACGACCGGTTGTTGAATCTCGCAGATGCGGGGGAACTTCGCGAGAATCTGGATTCGGAAATTGATCGCATGATCGCCGATCCCAAAATCCAGGCATTGACCCGAAATTTTGCAGGCCAATGGCTACAGCTGAGAAATCTGGATATCGTGATGCCGGATCCCAAAACCTACGGAGGTTGGAATGGAGAACTTCGGGACGCAATGCGGAATGAAACGGAGCGTTTCTTCCACACCATTTTGGTCGAGAATCGAAGCGTGCTGGAGTTTCTGGACGCAGATTTCACCTTCCTCAACGAGCAGTTGGCCCGGCACTATGGAATTGGCGGCGTGAAAGGGGGCAATTTCCGAAGGGTCTCGTTGAGCGACCGCGATCGCACGAGACGCGGCGGCGTTCTAGGCCACGCCAGCATCTTGACGATTACGTCCAATCCCACGCGAACCTCTCCGGTAAGCCGGGGAAACTGGGTTTTGGAAAATCTCCTTGGAACGCCCCCTCCGCCTCCCCTGGAAGGGATTCCGGATTTGGAGGAGACCAAGAAGCGGGCCGGAACCAAATTGACGATGCGCCAGCAACTCGAAATGCACCGCGAAGATCCCCTTTGCGCCAGTTGCCATGCCCGAATGGACCCGATTGGGTTCGCCCTTGAGAATTATGACGGAATCGGCCGGTGGCGAGATCAGGAGGAAGGACAACCGATCGATCCGGCGGGGAAGCTCTACACCGGCGAGCAGTTTAAGGGAGCAGAGGATTTGAAGCAGCTGCTGGCCGAGAAAAAGGGCGAAGCATTTGCTCAAAATCTCTCAGAAAAGCTTCTCACCTTTGCCTTGGGACGCGGTGTAGAATACTACGATCAACCGGCTTTGAACAAGATTCACGACCAGGTCTCGGAACGCGAATTTCAGTTCCAGGCGTTCATCCACGCCATCGTTGATTCGGTCCCGTTCCAATACCGTCGCGGGGAATCGACGACTCCGTAACGGCACTGGTGACACCGGTTTCAGGGCAAAAAGAAACCCGGCCACATTGTGGCCGGGTCACCAGAACCATGAAACAACGCAATTCACATCTCACCGTTTATTGCGTAGAACTAGATATAAAACATGTATTAAATAAATCAACGAAAACGATTCAGTTTCGCAGTTTTTTACATCAACAATGAGACCTCTCAACGCAACTCCCTGAACATGGATGAGTTGTCCACGACAACGACCGACCACGGGCAGAAGTCGCCCATTTTCCTCCCGCTAAATTCGTTCAGTCGACATCAAGAGCCTGTGCATCAGCCCCGCCAGCAGGCTCAATCTTCAGCAACTTACAAATCGTGGAGTGAAGCTGAGTCCCATTGATTTCTCCCAGCGATGAACCGTATCCGCCACCATCGAGCCGGAACATGAAGGTTTGGCCCTTCATCCGGGAGGAATCGGAAACCGCATATCCACTGGAAGCATAGGGACCACCAGCTTCAGATGGATCAAAAACAGGCTCGGTTCCCACGGCCGTCGTAAATGAATATCCTGGCTTCAGAACCAAAAAACGATCTCCGAACATATTTCCGCCATCTTGCCCCAATCCCCAGGTAGAGGGATAATCTCCCTTGGAATAGGAACGCCAGTAGATTCGTTTCTTCAGTTCATCGTCGTATCCTTCTTCAAAGTCCGCCTGGTCAGCTCCCGCAGGAAGTTCCTTAAACCAAAGATGCGCAATCCCATCCGTGACTGCGTAGTCAACTTGCTGAGCCAGCTTGCCCATCAACTCACTGTAGTTGATCAACTTGTCCGAATTTGAGGATCCGTGATCGGTCGTCAGGACGACGTGAAGCTTGTCCCCTTCATCTTTGCGTAGTTCAGGCCACTTCGCCTTGAGCTTGTCGAAAAACGCTTTCAAGGTCGAATCGAGGGTCGTTACCGCAGCGAGCGTGTCTGGTTCCTTTGGGCCATTGGCCCGAGCGGCCTTTTTCAGGTCAATCAGGCTGGCCATCGCCAAACGAATCTTCTTTTCGCCCTGGTAGCTTCCCCACGCATCAAGCAGGGTGTTGAGGCGATCTTCGTCAGATTTCGACTCGTCATACTCGGCCAGAAAAACATCAGCTCCGTTCTCCGCAGGTTGCGCCTGGGAGAATGGCCAATCATGCACCAAAACGGAGATGCCCTGTTTTTTCGCGGTATTCCAGATGGGCTCAGCCTTCAAATGCACCAAATCAGTGGGAAAGCGCTTCACCTCCTTGGTTTCAGGGTGCCGCATGGTGTCCCCTATCACCCCGTGAACGCTCGGGAGCACCCCGGTCGCCTGAGAGATCAGGCTTGGATAATGCACCGTTGGAAACGTGGGAATCAACGTCCCGGAACTGGGGCGAACCTCATCAAAAAATGGAGTTTCGGCATCCTCGACATAGTCGGCGCGGAATCCACTGACATTGAGCCAGAGCACGTAGTTGTCGCCATTCTTCACAGGAGCAGACGCCATGGCTCCCGATTCCCCGTAGTTGGTATAGCTGTAAGCCTCTGCCGATTCAATCGGATCGCGGAGTTCCGCCAATTGAGCAGTCGTGTGATCGTCGTCCATTGCTACCCAATCGAAGTAGACCGATTCAGTGCCTCCCCAGACGAAAACGAGGGCGAGACCAGCTACTAGGGCCGAGACGAGGGCGGAAGCTGAAGCAATGGTGGAACTCATGGCAAAAATTCTAGCATGCGGCTCCTGAGAGAGCAAGCAGGGGCTCGAACCAGCTCACTCGGAAACCATCTCGATTTCGATGGGGTTGGGATTGGCCTTTGCGGAAGGCTCGATTCCCAAAATCCGGCAAACGGTTGCGTGGAGCTGAGTCGCATCGACTTCCTCACCTTCTTTGGCAAAACGACGCGCCGGCCATTCATAAATCCAGGTTGAACCCCGCATTCGTGAGGAGCTTCGAACCGTAAGACCACTCGCCGCGACTTGTCCGCCAACTTCGTCCGGGGCAAAAACCGCCTCCGATCCACTCTGGTCTGTAAACGCGTAGCCTGACTTCAACTGAATCACCAGATCCCCAATATGAGGCCCCTCTCCCAGCATCCATTCGTCGGGAATCGTCTCCTTGCGGTAGATGTCCCAGTAGATCCGATCTCCCATCGCCTCTTCGATCTTGTCGAGCGCCTTCTCCGTCGTAACGCCTTCCGGGAGATTCTGCACCCAGACCTGCCCCAACGTATCGCTGAAGGCTAGCTTGGCATACGGGCGCATGTCTTCGGCGATTAACTCGGACAGATTCACCAACTTGGTGACGTCGACCATGCCATGATCCGTGCTCAAAATGACGAACAGGCGGTCACCATTTCGAGCCAGCGTGGGCCAACTCTTTTTGAGTTCATCAAAGAAAACGTTGAGCTCGGAATCCAGATTGCTGAAGGCGGAGTAAACTTTCGGAGTTCGACAACCGTGCTTGCGGGCCGCATCATCCAATCCATTCAAACTGGCCATCACAAGTCGAATGCGGTCTTTGTCGCTTCCGGCGTTTGCCGACCAGGCATCCAGCAAAGCCTTCAGGCGTGAAGCGTCTTGTTTGGAGGGATCAAATTCCGGCAGCGAAATGTCAGCGGCGTGTTCAGAAGGTTGATTCTGCGAAAATGGCCAATCGTGAACCAACACGCGGATTCCCTGGCGCTTTGCCGTCGTCCAGATGGGGTCGGCTTTGAGCAACTCGAGATCGGTCGGATTCAGGACCACTTCGCTACTGCCGGGAATCAGCATCGCATCATTCACAATTCCATGAACATCGGCGGTGGTTCCCGTTGCCTGAGAAACCAGGCTTGGCCAACGCAGCGTTGGAAAGGACGGAATCAGTTTCTTGCTGTAAAATCCCCGACTGGAGGCTTGATCAAAAAACGTCGTCGAAGCTTTATCGACATAATCGGTTCTCAGCCCGCTGATGTTGAGCCAAAACACGTAATTGATGGGATCGTCCACCTTCCCGGATGAGGAGGCGACGGAATCCGTCGAGCCCGCCTCAGTTTTGTCCGCCATCAACTCTGGATGGAGCAATTGATTCAACTCCTCAATCGAGTAGTCGTCCTCCATCGGTTGCCAGGTATAGGCGATGGTGTTGTTCCCATTAAACACCAGTCCTGCCACCAAAGCGACCACCAGAATGTTAATGAACGACATCAACGAACGCAGCGGGGTTTCGAACATGGTCAGATGTTGCCATGTTCAAACTCGAAAGGCAAGCCCCCGTAGCAAGCAGGATGTCAGGCAGGCGAACTCAGCCAAAAACCGGGCGATGAACGTGCCCCTCGTTCAAATCCACCCGTTCCGGGCGACCTTTGTGCATGTAAACGACCTCGGTGTGATCCAGCCCCATCAATCCCATGATGGTGGAATGGATGTCGTGGACGTGAAGCTTGTCTTCGACGGCAAACAGGCCCAATTCGTCGGTTGCGCCAATGGTTTGGCCACCTTTGACGCCACCACCAGCCATCCACATCGTGAACCCAGTCGGATTGTGATCGCGGCCATCGCCTTTTTCACTCATGGGAGTCCGGCCAAATTCACCGCCCCAAATCACGAGGGTCTCGTCGAGCAAGCCCCGACGCTTCAAATCGGTAATCAGGCCGACGATTGGCTGGTCGACATTGTTACAAAGTCGCGAGTGATTTCTTTCCATGCCCGAATGGCTATCCCACTTGCTTCCGGCACCATGATACAGCTGGATGAAGCGCACTCCCCGCTCGACCAAGCGCCGCGCGAAAAGACATTGACGCCCGTAAACCTCGGTTTCCTTTTGATCCAAGCCATAGAGTTTCTGGATGTGCTCGGGTTCGGATTCGAGATCGACGGCTTCGGGAGCTTCCGTCTGCATCTTGAATGCCAATTCATAGCTTCGGATTCTCGCTTCCAGATCAGTATTGGACTCGCGCCCCTGATAATGATTCTGATTCAGCTGATCCAGCAAATTCAGCTTTTTGGCCTGGCGCGACTGACTCACCCCAGCCGGGTTGTTGAGATTCGCGATAGGCTGATTCCCTGATTCCAACAATACGCCCTGGTGGATCGAAGGCATGAATCCCGAGCCCCAGCATCGCACGCCATTCACAACCATCGCGTTCGAGTCCTTCAACACGACAAATCCTGGCAAATTCTGATTTTCGGTGCCCAATCCGTAGGAAATCCAGGATCCCAGCGACGGACGCCCACCAAAAACTGAACCCGTGTTCATCTGGCAGACTCCACCGGCATGATTGATTCCGTCCGAAACACAGGAGCGGATCACACAAAGCTCGTCCGCGATTTCCGAGTGCTTTGGCAGCCAGTCGGAGATCCACAATCCGCTCTCACCATGTTGCGCCCATTCCCTTTTTGAAGGGAGAAGCGGCGAATTTACCTCCCCCATTGCCGTCACCGGTTTCTCAAAGCTATCGGGAAGCTTCTGCCCCGCCAGTTTGTTCAGCAGCGGCTTTGGATCAAACAAGTCCAGATGACTCGGGCCTCCTTCCATAAACAGCCAGATAACCTGCTTGGCCTTGCCGAGCGCATGCGGAATTTTCTCCGCAACGGGGTTCGGAACCGTGTTGGCATGGAGCGGTTGTCCCAGCATTGCCGACAGGGCAACCGAGCCGAAACCAGCTCCCGCCTTGGCAAGAAATTCTCTTCGTGAATTGGGGTGATCGATGTTGTTACAAGCCATGAGAGATAGGGGTTAGTGCAGGTAAAGAAACTCGTTTGAATTAAGAAGCGCGTGGCAAAAGTCGGTCATCGCGCCAAGGACCGCGGGAGAAAGATTACCGCTACGGCTTGGTGCCGACGGGGATCGGAACCACAAAGCCCCCGGGGCTGGCTGTTCGCCATTGGGAGTTGAGAAGTCAAAGTCAGCAAAGCGATCTTCAACCGAGCCCTGAAAGAGCAGGGCATCCGGAGGAAGAAGGCTGGAGGAAAAGGCCAAACGCGCGACCTGACCATCCCACAAATGCCCACCGGTATTCCTGCCCCCGACCAAAATCGGACTACTGGGCGTCTGAATCTGCTCGGCAATGGAATGCGGAACTTCGCGAATTTGCATCTCCGCATTCGGGTCAGAGAGATCCTTCATGTAGAAGGTCACCGTCCCGCCCACGTTCCCCATGTCCTGCGCGGTTATGGCTGCCGCAACGTAAACCGGCTTGTTCAGCGGGAAACGCAATCCGGATGCAACCACTTCGTAATCCATTCCTCCAGCCACATTCTTCCCAATCAGTTGGAGGATGAGATTGCGCGGCTGATACTTGGATTTTGCACTGGTCACTCCAAGGGACCAGCCTGACGAAGAATGACTCCCATTCCATCGAGATACCAAGGTGTTGACACTCGCATCATCATAAATGCGATCCAGGTTGGCGATGGTTTCGACCGTAAACGTGTCGCTTTGAAGCTGGGTTTTCGCCAAGTGAAGCCTCTCGAATCGGCTTCCCGGTTGAATCCACAGGGCCTTTGAGCCGAGTTCAAGATCATCACCAAGATTGCTGAACACCTGTCGGATTGGCCGTTGCCCCGTTTCACCGGGATACTTGGCCGGTGGAGCAACGGGTTTGGTGCCGACTTCGCCGATTTGCGACTTCAAAAACGACACTCCCAGTTGCAGTTCCTCGTTGCTGGCCTCGCGACCATACACCGATCGAAATACCTTCCTGACCTCCGCCTCACCCGGCGTGTTGGAACCGTTCAGAACCCGTTTCGCAAAGGCCTGTGCCCGCTTCATCGTCCATGCTCCGTTTACCAAGAGCAGACTCTGGGTTGGTGTCGTGGTTTGAGAGCGGTTGGGTGTGGAACCAAAGCCCATTGGCGCATCAAATCCATTGAGAACCTTGTCCGGCGAATTGCGCATCTTCTTCACGTAGATACTCCGAACTGGCGAATTCCCATCGGTGCCCGCTCCTCCCTCTCGATTCTTGAGCTCGCCGGAGATCGTCAGCATGGCATCGCGCACTTGTTCCGCGTCGAGTCGCCGGGGCGGAAAGCGCCACAAGAGCCGATTGGTTGGATCAACCAGGCTTTCCTCCTTGGTTGGCTCGTGGCGCGCCGTCTGGCGATAGGTCGCGCTCGTCATGATGGTGCGATGGAGTTCTTTGAATCTCCAGCCTTGATCCAGAAATCGGCTTGTCAGCCAATCCAGGAGTTCCGGATGGCTGGGTTCTTCGCCGAGAGTTCCAAAATCGTTGGGTGTCGGTACGATCCCGGTTCCAAAATGCCGTTGCCAGATTCGATTGACGATGACGCGGGTGGAAAGTGGATTGTTGGGACTCGCGATCCAATCCGCGAGCGCCTTCCTCCGTCCCGTCGTCGTATCGGTGGGCTCAATTTTCGGGGCGGGTTGCCCAAGAAGGGTCAGGAATGCGGGTTCCACTTCTTCCTTGCCCGACCGCTTCGCCAGATAGGTCTTGGCCGGTTCCGGTTTGATGTCGGTCGCGATAAATCCGTTGGGAAATTCCTTGGGTTTGAGATGATCAAACTTCGCCAACTCGGCTTTGAGCTTCTCGTATTGTTCCAGCCGGTCTTCCTTCTTTTTGAATTCGGATTCCCATTTGATTCGATTCCAATTGTGATCAACCTGGCGCTGAACCAGCTGAGCCAACTGCTCTTCATAAGCCGTTCGCTCATTGGATGGCTTGTAGTAAATTTTCTGAATATCCTCCGGAAATTGCTTCACGGTGAAGCTGAGACTGCCGTCCAGTTTGTTTTGTTGCAGCGCTTTAATTTCCTTGCGAATCTCAGCCGTTGCCGCTTCCCATTTTTCGTTCTGCCGATCATACTCCGCCTTCTCTTCCGCTCCTGCCAGGGGACTGTTTTCCGGCCACCAGGTGGTATTGAGGAATGCCTGTAGGGCAAAGTGATCCTTCTGCAGAATCGGATCAAACTTGTGGTCGTGACATTGCGCACAGCCGATGCCAATTCCCAGGAATGCCTCGGCGGTCACATTCGTCATTTCCGTCATGATGATGTCCCATTGCATTCTCGCATTGCGCTGGTTCCACTCGTAAATTCCCAAGCGCAAAAACGCGGTCGCAATCAACCGGTCCGGATCATGAGGGGCAAACTCATCAGCAGCGAGCTGGTCACGAACGAATTCGTCATAGGGTTTATCCTCGTTCAACGAGCGAATCACGTAGTCGCGATACTTCCACGTGCCTGAACGGTAACCATCCGCCCGATAGCCATCGCTTTCCGCAAAGCGAACCACGTCCAACCAATGCTGCGCCCAACGTTCACCGTATCGAGGGCTTGCCAACAACTCGTCAATCAACCGCTCAAACGCATCCGTACGTTCATCATTGATGAATGCAGCCACCTGCTCCGGTGTGGGCGGCAAACCGTGAAGATCAAAATACGCCCGCCTCACCAGCTCCGCACGATCGGCTTCAACCGCAGGTTCAAGCTTCGCGTCCGCCAATCTGCGGGCCACAAACCGATCAATCTCATTCCGCGCCCATCCATCTCCGCCTTCCGGCACGTCCGGGTCTTGAACCGGCTGAATCGCCCACCATTCGCGATCTTCTGCCGTAAAACCGTGCTGATCC
>TARA_R110002096_G_scaffold393890_1_pt1 | contig 17189 bp, 16 predicted proteins | sample TARA_R110002096 | Tara Oceans TARA_R110002096 (sample SAMEA4397295) | marine metagenome | biome: Polar Biome; feature: [DCM] deep chlorophyll maximum layer (ENVO:01000326); material: water (ENVO:00002006), including particulate matter (ENVO:01000060) such as... | depth 35 m | reverse complement strand
CGGTAAAAGAAAACCTCAATTTTGGGCAACCTTATTTATTTCTGGAGGAAGAAAAGATAAAATTTCTAAAGGAGATATTGCAGGACTTTTCTTTAAACAAGGTGAAATTAATAAAGACCAATTAGGAACCATTGACTTGAAACAAGATTGTGCTTTTGTTGCTGTTCCATTAACAATTGCTGATGCTTTGGTAGAAAAACTGAACAATACACGTTTAAAAAAGAAAAAAGTAAGAGTAAGCGTTATTTAAAAGGGGTAACCAATCAAAATCACAAATCAGCAAGCGAAAGATTGATGATTTGTGGTTTTATAACTTAAGTAAAAGAAGTTTTTATAAAATTTTAGACCTCTTTTTCTATCTTTAAGTTTGCTAATTTATAAACCAACGTAGGTAAAATGATCAATAAAAGAGGCAACGCAATGATAAACCCACCAACAACCGCAATTGCCAAAGGTTGATGCATTTGTGCGCCAGTTCCTATCCCAAGAGCTAAAGGCATTAATGCAACAATGGCGCTAATAGCTGTCATTAATTTTGGTCGTAATCTCGCAGAAATAGAATAAATAATTGCTTCTTCTTTTCCCATTTTTTTAACTTCTTCTAAGAATAGATAAATAGTAAAAATGGAAGCTTCTCCTAAAATACCAATAATCATAATAATACCTGTGTAACTTCCTACATTTAATGGAGTATTTGTAACGTAGAGCGCTAAAACACTTCCAGAAATTCCTAAAACACTTACAAAAATAACGATTAATGAAAGTACTAAATTGCGAAACATAAATAAGACAACCGTAAATACCAACAAACCACCAAATATTAATATGAGTAACAATTCGTTAAAAGATTTTTGCTGTTCTGCATAAGAACCACCATAAACTATTTGGTAAGCTGGTGGTAATTGTAGTTGTGATAATTCGCTTTTAATATCTGTAATAACACTTCCTAAATCTCTGTTATTAAGACGCGCCGTTACTACGCCCATAGATTGTAAATTCTCTCTTTTAATCTCAGAAACACCTTGTTTCATAGAAAAATCAGCAAAAGTAGTTAAAGGCAAATAAGTACCTGAATTAGTGGCTATTTTGGCCTGTTTAAGCTGTTCAATGGGTATAGTTGCATTATCAGGATGCAACACTCTAATATTTGTCAACTGCTCTTTTTCTAAAATTCCTCCTGCAATGGTACCATTTAAATAGGTCTGAATTTGTAGTTGTAAATCACTTGAAGATAAGCCATATTGTTTTAAAATGCTTTCTTTAGGATGAATGCTTAACATTGGTCCAGCTATTATAATTCCATCAAAAACATCAGCAGTTCCTTGTACTTTTGCTACTTTTTGGGCTACTGTTTTTGATAATTCTTGTAGTTTTTTATAATTGTCACCAAATATTTTAATTTCAATAGGTTGCACACTACTCATCAAATCTCCTAGCATATCTGTAATTACTTGACCAAAATCAACTGTTAATGCAGGGATTGCGCCTTCAACTTGTTTACGAATAATGTCTGTAACTTCTAAAGTAGTTTTTTTTCTATTTTCTTTCAATTCAATTAAATAATCACCTCTGTTTGGCTCTGTAATAAAAAAACCCATTTGTGTTCCAGTTCTACGTGAATAGGCTTTTACTTCGGGTATTTTATCTAAAATAGCATCTACTTCAGAAAGCATTCTATCGGTTTCATTTAGGGAGGTTCCTGAAGGACTGTTGTAATCTATAATGATAGTACCTTCATCCATTTCCGGTAAAAATCCTGTTTTTAATTTAGGAAGCACAAAAGCAATACTCAAAATTGTTACTAGAATAAAGGCATAAGAAAATAGTGGTCTTTCAATAAAATAACGCACCCATTTTCGCTCTTTTAATGGATGGACTTTAATTTCCTTTGGATTTTTTTTAGAAAATAATAAATACACAACTGGCAGTCCAATCCAAGTAACAACAAAGGAAACGGCCAAAGTAATAATCATTGTTTCGGTTAAAATTTTAAAATATGCTCCTGCAACACCTGTCATTAGTGCAAAAGGAAAGAAAATTACTATGGTGCTTAAAGAAGAACTTACCATTGCTGGAAATAAAAACTGAATGGCTTTTCCAACCAAAGCTGTTGCTGGTTCTTTTGGGTTTTCTTCGTGAGTTCTATGGATTTGTTCTACAATAATTACAGCATCATCTATAATCAATCCAATAGCTGCAGCAATAGCTCCAATAGTCATAATATTTAAATCATAACCCAATGCTTTCATCACTAAAAATGTTAAGCCTAAGGTAATTGGAATGGTTACCAATAAAACACTACTTGCTTTAAAAGAACGTAAAAAAATCATCACCACAATAATGGCTAAAACTAAACCAATCCAAAGCACATCAATAATACTTTTTAAACTAGTACTTACAAAATCTGCTTGGTTGTAATATTTTACCAATTGCACTCCTTTTGGTAGAATATTATTTAACTCTTCAATACTTTTTGTTACTTTATCTGCAACATCAATTAAATTGCTATTTGGCTGTTTTAAAACAGCAATTAGTGGTACGTTTTTACCATCTGCATTAATTTTTATATATTCTGTTTTTTCAGAGACTTTAATCGTTGCAATATCTTTTAAGCTGATTTTACTTTTTGCATTGTCAAAAATAACTAAGTCTTCTAATTGCATGCTATTTTCAATAGTAGCATCAGTAACCGTTAAATACAAGCGTTTATAATCTACCGTATACCCATTTGCTTGGATAAATCCTGTTTGCTGAATGGCATTAATGACATCTTGAGGTTTAATTTTTAAATTGCTTAATTTTTTCTGATCTAGAATGACTTGAAATTCTTTGGTTTTTCCGCCAATTACTTCAATTGCTGCAACACCTTCAATTCTTGATAAATACGGTTTTACAATGTATTCACCAATCATTTTTAATTCTACTTGATTTTTCACATCAGATTGTAGCGAATATCCCATTATAGGTAAAATGGAAGGATTCATTTTTTCTACAACAATTTGTGTATTTGGTGGTAAAATATTTTTTATTTGAGCAATTCTAGACTCTAAGCGTTGTTTATCTACATTAATGTCTGAACCCCAATCCATAAAAGCAGAAATCTCGCAAGATCCCATACTGGTAATACTACGAATCAATTTTAAATTTTCTACTCTTTTTATGGCATTTTCTAATGGTTTGGTAACGGTCACCATCATTTTATCAACAGGTTGTTGTCCGTTATCTGCAATGATTTTTATTTTTGGAAAAGTAACATTCGGAAATAGGGAAGTGCTTAAATTCTTATAAGAATACGCACCGCCAATCAATATTAGTAGTAAAATTACAGTAATCGGACTTTTATATTTTACAAATATTTTATCCATAATTAATTGATTTTTACTTGTGTACTATCAGATAATCCATAAGCTCCTTTCACTATAATTTTGTCTTTTAGGTTTAGCTTTGGAGATAAAATTTCAACATTTTCTTTATTTTCTAACCCTTTTTTGATGTTGATTTTTAATGCTAAATTATTTTCAGTCACTTTCATTATCCAAAACTCATCTTGTGTTTCGTTTGACAAAACAGCTTCTTTGTTGATTAATATAGTTTTACTTCTTTCTAGAATAGGAATCTTAATCAATACATTTAAATTTTCTGGTAAGGGTGTAAACTTTTTCAGTTTAAATAGAATTTGTTGTGTTTGTGAAACGGCATCAACAGTAGGTATTGCTTTATAAAAGTAGGCTGTTTTTTGCTCTTTATTTGGTAATTCTATTGCAATGCTCTTTTGAGTTTGAATTAAATTACTTAAAGAAAAAGGTGCGTTTACTTGTACTGCTAAATCCGTGTTTTTTATAACTGTCATCAGACTATTTCCTTCATTTACAAAAACACCAGAATCTGGAATGTTTTGCGAATTTACATACCCAGTTACTGAAGCATATACTGAAACAATTCCAAAATTTGAATTTGGTGAAACTTTCGCTTTCTGCAAAGCAATGCTTTCTTTCGTTTGGATTTTATATAACAATTCACCCTTACTTATTTTATCGCCAATTTTAACATTCACCGTGGTTACGTACCCTGTTATTGGAGAGGAAATAGTTATTTTATTTAAAATAATAATTTGTCCATTTATTTCTTCATACTCTTTAATATCTCCTAATACAGGATGTATTATAGAGACTTGAGGAAGTGGTACGTTTTTAATTTCTGCGCTGTTTGTTTTCTGTTTACAAGATTGTAAAACGAAAATGAAGATAAAAAGATAAATAAGTTGTTTCATTTTTAATAATTTCTAGTTACTCCAATAGTTGTAAACATTAATTAATATTTGTTTCGCTAATTGGATATTAGTTTTTTCTTGTTTTTTTAAAGCAATTTCTTTAATAATTATTTTTAAATCTAGTACAGAAACTAAACTTTCTTTTATTTCTACTTGATATAAATGCAATAGTTTTTGATAGTCAATTAATTGTTGATTTAAAAGAATGATTTGTTTGTCTACGCTTTGTATTTGTTTGATTAAATTATTTTTTCGAATAGTATTTTGATTGATAAAATACTCTTTATCATAATTTAAATTATCTAATTTAATTTGATTTTGTTGGTGTTTAATTTTTTGTTGATGTCCATCAAACAAATTCCAAGTAACAGCCATTCCAACACTAAAGCCTAATCGGTTGGGTTTTGGTAAATACGTAGCATTTAAACCAGCATCTCCATAAGCTTTTACTTGTGGCAGGTATTTTAAATCTGTTATTTTTTGATCAGACTGTATCGCAAAGCTGTCTATTTGATATTGTTTTGTGAAAATTGATTTTTCTGAAAAGCGATTAGAAATTTGTAATTCGATATCTTCTAAATCAGCAATAGTTGTTGTTTGTATTCCAGAAAGTAAATTTAATGCATTTACGTTGGTTTCATAATCAGATCTAAAACGTTCTTGGTCTATTTGACTATTTTTTAACGCCAATTCTATCCATTTTAAATCAATAAATTTTAAGATTCCTACAGCAACCAAAGGTTTCATTTCTTTGATTTGATTTTCAAGAATTTGACTATTTTCTTTTGCATTTTCTATGTTTTTTTTAGACTGAATGCACAATATATATTGGTGTGTAACTATTTGTTTTAACTCTAATTTTGTTAAGGTAATTTGATTGGCATACTTTTGCTTTAAAATGGTTGCCTTATTTTTATAGGCATCTAAATGTCTCTTTGTAAATAATGGTTGATTTATTGAAACTAAAGTTTGGTATTGACCACCATTACTTATTCCTAAATCGTAACCATAATAGTTAGTTGCACCATTTGAAACAACTTCTAATTTTGTGTTTCCATTATCATTTGTAATAATTGGAGCAAATAATACATTTGCATTCATATTTACGGTAGGTGAATTATAGATTGCTTTAAACTGTTTTAAATCTAGATCTATTATTTTATATGTATTCTTTTCTTTTTGCAACAAAGGACTATTTTCTAACGCTTTATTCACATAAAATTGTACTGTTTTTTGAGAATATAAGTTTAGAGAAAAAAGTGTTATTACAATTAAGAATAGTTGTTTCATATTATATAATAATTAGGTGAACAAATATAGGATATATATGCTAAAAAAGACAGGCTTAAAAAGCCTGTCTTTAGTACTAAAAAACAGAAATTAATTAATTTTCATTATCATTTTCATTATCATTTTCGTTATCATTTTCGCTGTCTTTGTCTTCGTTGTCTTTTTTAACTTCTTTTTTAACAACAGTACCATTGGGAGCAATTGCAACTTCTAAGTCAGAATCACCTTTTTCTAAAGCAAACTCATATACTTTTCCTTTCGCAGTTTCTGATACTTCAGACTCTTCTATATCATACCCTTTAAATTGTGTGTTTAAAGTTCTTTTTACAGCTCTTGGAATTTCTCTTTTTTTAATGGCATATTCAGTTTCTTTCCAAGTACCATCGTTTAAGAAATTAGCAGAATAGTCTCTACCATTCATTTTGAATTCTACTTCCCATTCAGTTTCATTTTCTTTATCCCAACTAGCTTTTTTTGCAGTAGGAAATTTTTTACTAAAAGCTGCTTTTACATTAGAAGGAGCTTTAGATTGTGCGAAAGCTTGTGTCAATGTCATTATTGCAACAAGCATTAATAAACTTAATTTTTTCATTTTTTATAATTTTTAAGATTAATATTTAGTAAACATACTATTCAATTTAGAAGATATTTTGAATTTTGTTTTTCTTTAAAAAGTATTTTCTAATACATCAACTAAATCCAGTACCATATTGGCAAAAATAGTTGCCATTTTTTTGTTTTTTTCTTTCGCGCTTAAATGTATTCCATCAAACAATAAATCAAAAGAACCTTTTAAGTTAGGATCTTTTACGTTTGTTTTTAAGCTTTTCCATACTTGTTGAACACTTTTAGTTGTTTGCTCAATAGTTTTCCAGTCAATATTTTTTTGAGCTATCAAAGCAAGTATTTTAAAACCTAAATAATCTAAATGTTCAATTTTTATTTGGTTTTCAACTTTAGATGCATCTTTAAAATTACTTACATTATAATTAAATATATCTGCAGAAGTAAGCGCTGTTTTTGCATAATCTTTTCTCTTAAAGTAGTTTTTTAGTGTAGCTATTTTTTCATTTAAACCCTTGATACTTTCTGGTTTTAAATTGTCTGTAAACACATTATTTTTAGATGCTTTGTCTATTTGAGATAATGATTTTTTTATTCCATCAGCATTTTTAGCTAAAGCATATTCTGTTAAATCCTCAAAAGGAGATAATGCTTGGTCTAAATTTTTAAAAACCGCATCATTATTGACAACCTGAATAGGATCATTTTTTTCTATAACAGTCTCTTTTACTATTTCTTTTTTTGATGTTTTTCCTTTACATGCTTGTGATAATGACATTACCAATACAAGCATTACTAAACTAATTTTTTTCATTTTATGGTTTGTTTATAAATTATTAGTCAAAAGTAATAGGCAAAATTGAATTAATTTTGAACTTTTTTAAAAACTATAAGAAAAATAAACACCATAATTTTCGTCGTTAAATTGTGGAATTAACGTGATGTTTTTTGTCTCTTTAAAAGGGTTGAAATTTTTAAATGGTTCAAAATGATATACCAATTCTGTAACTAAAATCCCAATTCCTGCGCCTACTAATACATCAGAAAACCAATGTTTGTTATTGATCATTCTATACGCTCCTGTTGTTGTTGCAAAAGCAAAACCACTGTAAGCTAATACAGGTGATGTTTCTTTAAATTCATTATATAAAACTGTTGCGTTGGTAAATGCAAAAGTGGTGTGACCAGACGGAAATGATCGATATCCTATACCGTTTGGTCTCATTTTTCCTGTAAGTTTTTTTAAGAAAAAAGTAATTGTAGAAGATGCAATATTAGATATGAATAGATTTTTTGTTTGATCAAACCAATGGTTTTTTGCTTTAACGCCTAAAATATCTGCGCCATATAATTCGAAAATTGGGGCAAATTGTAAATAATCGTCGATTTTAAATTCATAATTATTTCCAACTTTATTTCGAATATCTGTTTGCAAACGTTTTTCAAAATTACTTTTATTGATGATAACACCTAAACCAATAAGACTAAGAGGAACAATACTTTTTTTTAGTAAGCTACTTTTCTTAATACTATCATTAAAATTAAAGGAGGTTTGTGCATGCAATTTTCCTAAATAACTAAAACAAAAAATTAGAATAAGTAATTTTAAAATGTTTTTCATTATCGATTTTAATTTATAAAATGAATAGTAAAAATATGATTAGCACCTTCAAAAGAATACGTAATTTTCCAGTTTTGAGAATCTATTATTTTTTTAACAATCGCAAGCCCTAATCCATTTCCGTATAGAGAATCTGAAGATTTAGAAAAACGAACGAAAAGTTTTTCAAGTAAGAGTTTCTCATTTAAACTGGTGTTAGAAACTATTAATTTGTCTTTCGTTATTTCAACATGCACTTCACCATTTTGATGATTATGGCGTATTGCATTTAAAAGTAAATTCCTTATTAATACTTCAGTTAGGGTTAAATTAGCTGTAACGCTACAACTGTCTATCGAATTGATGTCAATTTTAATATCTTTAGACTTGGCTTGTTCTCTAAAGAAAGGAACCTCTTTTTCTATTATTTCATTTATAGAAATCACTTCTTGCTTATTATGCTGATTTCCTTCTATTTTAGATAGTAAAAGAAGGTTTTTGTTTAGTTTATTTAAACGAAAAACGGCATCATTAATATCATTTAATAAGAGATATTGTTTTTTGCTAATACCTTCTTCCTGAATTAACATGTCTAACTTCGCTTTAAAAATAGCAATTGGAGTTTGTAATTCGTGAGCGGCATTTTCTACAAATTCTCGCTGATTATTGTAAATACTAATGTTTCTTTTTATCAAATTTTCAATAGATTCATTTAATCTATTAAACTCTTCAATACTACATTTTTCTAGGGTATATTTTTTTGGGTGATCAAGCTCAAAAGCTTCTATTTCTTTTAATGTTTTGTAAAAGGGTTTCCAAATGCTTATAGAGATTTTTCTGGTTAAAAAAACCAACCCTATTAATAAAATTACAAGTAAAACTAAAAACAATAGGAGGATGCTAGTAAGCAGGTCACCTGTTTCAAATAAACTTATTTTAGTTGAAAAAATATAAGGTATTTTATCAATATAAATAACTGAGTTTAACTCTCTATACGGTTCGTTTTCTAGTTCTAATTTGCTAAAATATTCACTATAAAATAACGTGTCTTTTTTTAAAGGATAATACTCTTTTATTTTTGAAGTTAGATTAAAACTATTCCAAGTATTTATTTTTTCTAGAGATAAATTTGGTGCTGTTTTTTCTAAAAATTCTATTTTATAACCTAAGAGTGTTTCATCAATGTTTTTTAAATACATTTTTTCAGAAACAAGATAAAAAATAGGAGCAACAATGATAAAGGTTACAATGGCAAATACTAAATAAATGCGTTGTGTTTTATGTAATAATTTTTTACTCATCTTGCCATTTATATCCTAAACCATATACAGATTTAATGTAATTTTTACTTTTTGCATAGGTTAATTTCTTTTTTAAATTTTTGATATGCGCATACACAAAATCATGATTGTCTAACATATCAGCCATATCTCCAGAAAGGTGTTCTGCAATAGCACCTTTAGATAAGACTTTGTTCTTATTGCCTATTAAATATAACAATAAATCTATTTCTTTTTTAGTGATATCAACTTTATGATCATTGATTTTTACAACTTTAGAAAGGATATCAATTTCTATCTCATTAAAACTAATTGTATTACTTCCATTGAATTGTTTGCGTCTAATTATCGCCTGAATTCTTACTAATAATTCTGATAAATGAAAAGGTTTGGTTAAATAATCATCAGCGCCAAGATTGAACCCTTCAATTCTAGTTTCTATGGTTTCTTTTGCAGAAATTATAATAACACCATCTGTTTTATGCTGTTTTTTAAGCTCAATTAATAGGTCAAACCCATCACCGTCAGGTAGTGTTAAATCCAATAAAATACAATCGTAATCAAATAGTGTTATTTTTTCTATAGCAGAAGAAAAATCATTTGCCCATTCGCATAAAAATCCACTAGCATTTAAGTATTCTTGAATACTTTTTGCTAATTTTACTTCGTCTTCTATAAGTAATAATTTCATTTTACAATAGTACTATTCAAATTTGAATTAATTTAGTTTTTATTTTTAAAAACACCATTTTTTACTTATAAAAATAACAAGTTTTCGCAAGAAAACGATTAGGAGGTTTTTTTATAACTCCAAATAGCCAACCCATTCATTATAAAAGCATACAAAAGCGTTTTTAATAATAGAGGCAAAATATCTATAAATGTAGAACCTTTTAACATTACCATACGCATAACTTCTACAAAGTATTTTATGGGGTTAAATTGCGCAATGGTTTGTGCCCATTTCGGCATACTTTCTATGGGCGTAAACAAACCACTCATTAAGATAAAAATCACCATGAAAAACCAAGAAATAAACATTGCTTGTTGCTGTGTTTCTGTAAAGTTTGAGATAAATAATCCAATACCTAATATCACTAAAATATAAACAGATGTATATAAATACATCGTTGTTAAACTACCAATTATGGGGATGTTAAAAATAAGTTTTGCAATGAATAAACCAAAAGTTAATAAACCCAATCCTAGTATCCAAAACGGAAAAAGTTTGCCAATAATAAATTGACTTTTCTTTATTGGTGTTACGTTAATTTGTTCTAAAGTACCAATCTCTTTTTCACGTACAATATTCATTCCAGATAAAAAGAGCGTAATCATTGTTACCAAAAGCACTAAAATTCCTGGTACCATAAAGGTTTTATAATTTAGTGTTTTGTTATACCAAAATAATGGAATGGTTTCAATAACTATTGGCTGTACTTGTTTGTCTGAAATTTGTTGAAAATCTGATTTTATATGTTGATTAAAGCGTTGCAGAATTTGTGATATATATACATTTTCAACTCCAGCCGCAGCACCATCAATAGCATTAATAGTAACTCCCAGATTTACATGTTTTTCTTTTTGCAAATCACGTTCAAAATGAGTTGGAATTTCTAAAACAACATCAATTTTTCCTTTTAGCATTGTTAAACTTGCATTTTCTTGAGAAGTAAAATCAGTTAATACATTAAAATAGGTAGAAGCATTAAATTTTTCAATCAAAGCTCTTGATGTTGAAGAACGATCATTATCTATATATCCAAATTTGATGTTTTTCACTTCAAAAGTAGCTGCATTAGATAAAATAACCAATTGAATGATTGGCATTATAAAAATGATAGGTAGCATTCCTTTATTTCTAAAAATTTGCTTAAACTCTTTCTGTATGATGTATAGAATTATTTTCATGTTTTTTAAAAGAATAAAGAGAAGAGAGGAGAGAATTAAGACGGTTTAAAAATATTTAGTCTTTTTTCTAACATCTATTTTCTATGGTCATTTTTTACTCCAATCTAATTTTATATTTCTTTACACTTAAAGCGATAAAAAATACGGTCATTCCAAATAAAATTAAGGTTTCTTTCCAAATAAATTGAATTCCAACTCCTTTTAGCATAATCCCTTTTATAATAATGATAAACCATTTGGCAGGAATTATATTACTAATAACTTGTAAGGCTAAAGGCATGCTCGAAATCGGAAAAATAAAACCAGAAAGGATAATTACAGGTAACATTAAACCCATTAACGAAATCATCATTGCAGTTTGCTGTGTTGCTGAAATAGTTGAGATTAAAATTCCTAAAGCCAAGGCGCTAATGATGAAAAGAATGCTTTCTAAAGCTAATAAAAGCAGACTTCCTTGTACAGGCATGTTAAAAACAAATATACTCAACAAAACGATTACTGTAGCGTTGATGATTGATAAAAATATATATGGAAATACTTTTCCGATAATTACCTGAATTGGCTTTAGTGGAGATACTAATAGTATTTCCATCGTTCCTAATTCTTTTTCTCTTGTGATAGAAATAGAAGTCATCATGGCAGAAACCAACATTAAAATAATGGTCATCACACCAGGAACAAACATATATACACTTTTTAATTCTGGGTTATACACCATGCGTGTTTCTGGAACAATTTGATACGCAATTGTAATTTCTTTGTTTAATTTTTTTTGATATTGTTGCAATATTGCATTTACATAATTACTGATAGTATTTGCTGTATTCGGATCTGTTGCGTCTGCAATAATTTGAACTGTAGCTTTGTGATCCTTAATAAGGTTTTTACTAAAATCTTTTTCAAAAATCAAAACAGCTTTTACATATCCTTTTTTAAAAACAGCACCAATCTCTTTTTCATTGGTAATCACTTGTTTGAGGCTAAAATATTTTGATGAAGTTATTTCGTTAATGATTTCAGTAGTTGTTGCATCTTTAGAATGATCAAAAACAGCGATATCTACATTATTTATTTCGTTGGTGATAGCAAAACCAAAGAGCAAAATTTGCACAATTGGCATTCCAAATAGAATAAATAAGGAGCGTCTATCCCTAAAAATATGATAGAACTCTTTTTTTATAAAACCTTTAAATCTTTTCATTTAATTTTATGTTTCCCGCAGATTTCGCTGATTTTCGCGGATCTTTTTTTTACAATCCATTTACTTTTCTAAAAATTCCTTTTACTATGCTCTCTACATTAAAATTCACTAAAATTCCTAACTTTAAATTAGATAGTTTCAAATATGTTAATACTTGTTTATGATGAACTTCTACTAGGTTCTCTACCGATTTTATTTCTATAATGACTTTATCATTTACTAGTAAATCTAATCTAAACCCCAATTCTAATTTAGTTCCTTCGTAGTAAACAGGTAATGGTACTTGACTTTTAACTTCTAAACCTTGTTTTTGTAATTCAAATAATAAAACTGTTTCATAAACAGATTCTAATAAACCTGGACCTAATTCATTATACACTTTAAAAATGGCACCTCTGATTAGATAAGAAATGTCGTTTTCTGATAAAATTTTCATATAGCTTTTTTTTTCATTTATATTTTTTTCTGCGTATATCCGCGTAATCTGCGGGAAGCAATTTTATCCACGAGCCAATTTTAAAAAAACTTCATTCATTGTTGTTGCATTAAACTGTTCTTTTAATTTTTTTGGTGTGTCTAATGCTTCTATTTTTCCGTTGACCATAATTGATACTCGATCACAATATTCAGCTTCATCCATATAATGTGTTGTTACAAAAACAGTTGTTCCGTAATCTGCTGCTTTGTATATCATTTCCCAAAATTGACGCCTGGTAATAGGATCAACACCGCCAGTAGGTTCATCTAAAAAAACAATCTTTGGATTGTGTAATAAGGCAACAGAAAAAGACAACTTCTGTTTCCATCCTAATGGGAGTGAACCCACAAGTTGATCTGCTACTTTTTCTAAGCCCAATTCTTGCACCAACTCTTTCGATTTTTCTTTGATTACTTTTCTAGACAACCCGTAAATTCCGCCAAAAAAAGTAATGTTTTCTTTGACTGTTAAATCGTCGTACAAAGCAAATTTCTGACTCATATACCCAATGTTTTTTTTGATGTCTTCAGCATGTGTAAACACATCAAAATCAGCAACAGTTGCTTCTCCTGAAGTTGGATTGGAAATTCCGATTAACATTTTCATTGCCGTAGTTTTTCCAGCTCCGTTTGCTCCTAAAAAGCCAAAAATCTCTCCTTTTTTCACATCAAAAGTAATGGCATTTACAGCCGTAAAATCTCCAAATTTTTTGGTGAGTTCTTTTACTTGTATAACGTTGTCGTTTTTCATGTTCTATTTAGCCAATTCCATAAAAGTATCTTCTATGGTTGGTTTTGTTTTATGTATTGTGATATTTGAAAGATTTTTAGATTCTAAAAACTGTACAAGCTCTTTTGGATTAAAATCTATTCTACTATCGGTATAATGCACAAATTCACCAAAAGGATATACACTATGATTATGAGTATACTCTTTTAAACTATTGATTAATTGATACATGTTATTTGCGCTTACATTATAAATTGGTTTCGGATAATGTTTTACAATGGCTTCTGGAGTGTCAATTTCTAAAATTCTTCCATCTTGAATCATTGCAATTCGGTCACACAAAGCTGCTTCATCCATATATGGTGTAGAAACCAAAATGGTAATCCCTTTTTGTTGCAAACGCTTTAACATTTCCCAGAATTCTTTTCTAGAAACAGGATCAACTCCAGTTGTTGGTTCATCTAAAAAAAGTACGGTTGGTTTATGAATCAATGCGCAACACAATGCTAATTTTTGTTTCATTCCACCAGATAGTTTTCCTGCTCTACGAGTTTTAAATGGTTCTATTTGTACATAAATCTCTTTAATTAAATCGTAGTTTTCTTTAATTGTTGTTCCAAAAATAGTTGCGAAAAAGTTTAAATTCTCTTCCACTGTTAAATCTTGATATAAGGAGAATTTCCCGGGCATATACCCAACGCTGTTGCGAATTTTTTTATAATCAATAATTACATCAAAATTAGCTACTGATGCTGATCCTTCGTCTGCAATAAGCAAGGTTGTTAAAACCCTAAAAAGGGTTGTTTTTCCTGCACCATCCGGACCAATAAGTCCAAAAAGCTCACCTTTTTTTACATCAAAAGTGATGTTCTGTAGCGCTTTTACGCTTTTATAGGATTTTGATATGTTAACTACTGAGATACTCATTTCTTTGTTTCTTTATGAAGCCACATTTCTGCAGGCATTCCAATTTTTAGACTGCCATCATTTTTTACAGTAATTTTTAAAGCATACACCAATGCAACACGTTCTTTTTTCGTCTGGATTATTTTTGGTGTAAATTCTGCTTCAGAAGCTATCCAAGTAATAACTCCTTTATAGCTTTTCATAGATTTTGCGTGATCAATTTTAACAGTTACTTCTTGCCCTATTTGCACACTTGCCAATTGTGTTTCACTTATGTAGGCTCGTAGTTGCATATTATTTAAATCAGCAATTTTATAAAGCGGTTTACCAAAAACAGTAATTTCATCTTGCTCAGCGTATTTTGTTAAAACGGTTCCGTTTACAGGATTGATAATTTTACTTTTTAAAATTTGATCATTAAGTTGTTTTAATTGAACATTTATACTTTTATATTCATTTATAACTGGTGCATTTTGAAATTCAACACTGTTTATTTGTTGTTTTAAAATGTTAATTTCTCCAGTTACATCATCCAACTGTTTTTGAGTAGCTGCATTACCTTTTAGTAAGTTTAGAACTCTATTTCTTGTAATAGTTGCTGTTTTTAATTTTGCATCTAAAACAGAAATCTGAGACAATACACTTTTAGATTTTGATGCAATAATTACTTTAGAAACTTCTAATTGCTCACGTTTTAAAGAAATAGGAATGGTATCTATATATCCAATAAATGTTTTTTCTTTTAATACATCTCCTTCTTCAACAGCAAACTGCATTAGTTTTCCATTATTTTCTGCAGAAATAGTAATTTCTGTTGCTTCAAAATTTCCGTAAGCATCAGCAGTTTTACTACTGTTTGTACAAGAAGCTAGAGAAACGAGCACGATGCTTAAAATAGTTGTGTTTTTTATATATTTCATTGTCTTAAATTTAATATCCTTTTGTAATTCTATAATTTGATTTTACCAACTGTAATTGTATTTGATGCGTAACCAATGTGTTTTTATCAACAAATAAATTGGTGAGTTCTGTGATGTATTCAGAAACGGTAATTGTTCCGTTTTTAAGTTGTGAATCTTTCGTTTCTAAGACTTTTTTTCTAAGGTTTATAATTTCTTGATCAGAAATAATAAATGCTTTTATTTTTTCAATCTCTTTTTCTTGTTGATGCAAGGCTATATTGGTGTTTAGTAAAAAAATAGCTTGTTCATTGTTGATGATTTCTTTGTTGAGTGACAGTGATTTTCGTTCTTTTTTATTCGAGTTCCAATCAAAAATAGTCCAATGTAATTTTGCCCCAACGATATAGTACGATTGAAAAGAATTATCCAACATGTTTAAACCAGGATTTCCAACACCACCGGTAGCAAAACTCATTATTGTTGGTGCGTTTTTCTTAGAAACAAGTTTCACACTACTCTCTATTTCCTCTTTTTTTAATTGAAACAAATCTAATTCAGGCCTTTTAATTTCATTATTTAGAGCGACTTCTATGATCGGTTTTTTAAAAAGAGTATCCTCATTAATTGTTACAGCAATCAATTTAGAAAGTGTTGCTATTAATGTTTTTTTAGTACTAATGATTTCCTCTAATTTTTGATTGTTTTTAAGCAACTCAACTTTTAAAATATTATCCGAAGAAGCCAACAAAACACCATTTTTAACTCCAGAAATTATTTCCTTTAATTTAGATTGTAACAGTCTGTTTTTAGCTTCTATCAACAAAATTGATTCTTGGGCTAATAAAACAGAAAAATACAGTTGATTTACTTGTTTTTTTAACGCATACATTTGTACTGTAAGTTGCTGCTGTTTTGTTTTTAATTGAGCGGTTTTTAACTGTTTATTTGCATCAATCAATCCTCCATTAAAAATTAGCTGATTTACAGAGATGGTAGTTTTGTATTGGTCTTTATTTAAAGAAGTACTACCAGGAATTGGAACACTAATTACATCCGATTGATACGTAAGTTGTCCGTCTAAATTAAACTGAGGCAATTTTGCGCTGTTTAGAATTTCGGTATCAAACTCGTTTTGTTTGATAAAGGTTTTAGACTGCTTTAAAAGCGGATAATTTTCACTAATAAATTGCTGACAATCTTCTAGTGAAATTGTTTGCTGACCGTAAGTCGCTCCACTAATAATCAATACTAAAAAGAGAATATTTTTTTTCATTTTATGATATTTTTATTGCGTCAATTATAAAATTTGCAACTTCTGTTTTCCTAGCCTCCATAAGCACTTTAAACTCCGAATCATTTATGTCAACAAATGCCTTTATTAAGGGAGAAGCCACAAACGGAAAAATGCATAAAGAAATAATGTTGATAAATAATTGCTCGCCTATAATTGGTTTTAAAATGCCATTTTCAATTTCTTTTTCAACTTGATTTTTAAATTTCACCAAATTCGGAAAACTTGGATTTTCTTTTAATTTTAAAATAAAATCAGGATTTTTATTTAGCTCCATTATAATAAAACTTGGTAAATATGGATGTTTGCTAATAAAAGAAATGTAACTATTAGCAAAATTCCGAATCTTAATTTCTATGGATGAATCGTCGTTTAAAATAGTATTTAATTGTGGTGCTAATAAGCCAAACGCTTTTTTAAAAACTGCACCAAATAAGAGTTGTTTGCTCTTGTAATAATAGTGCAACATGGCTTTGTTGATTCCAGCTTCATTCGCAATTTCTTGCATTCTTGCACCATCCATTCCTTTTCTCTGAAATATCGATTCTGCTGCATCTAAGATTGTACTTTCTGTATTTGTATCTTTCGATTTCATGTACTAACTGTTTAGTTTAACCATTTGGTTAGCAAATATACAAAATTGTTTATTATGTTGTAAAAGTTTTAAAAAATTATTTAAGTAAAGGCTCTAAGATCTCCCAAACATTAGTTGCTAGTATTTTTTGCCCTTCAATAGTTGGATGAATTCCATCTGACTGATTTAAAGT
>TARA_R110002096_G_scaffold344921_1_pt1 | contig 17192 bp, 18 predicted proteins | sample TARA_R110002096 | Tara Oceans TARA_R110002096 (sample SAMEA4397295) | marine metagenome | biome: Polar Biome; feature: [DCM] deep chlorophyll maximum layer (ENVO:01000326); material: water (ENVO:00002006), including particulate matter (ENVO:01000060) such as... | depth 35 m | reverse complement strand
GGGGGTCTTCATACTTCTTGACCACCGCGCACAAAAAAACCCCGACGCCGAAACGCCGGGGTTTGAAGTATCAATCAGTCAAACGACTCAGATTCCGAGCATGCCGCTGAGGATGTCGCCGTACGCAACAATCAAACCAGCAAACACAACCGAAACGATCGAGATCAGCTTGATCAAGATGTTGAGTGCAGGACCCGAGGTATCCTTGAACGGATCACCAACGGTGTCACCAACAACAGTCGCCTTGTGATCGTCTGAGCCCTTGCCGTAGACGATGAAGTCAACATTGCCAGCAGCAACAGCGTCCTTCGCACGAGACATGATCGCGTCACGAACAGTCGATGGGATCTTGGACGAGTTGCCCGTGCCGTTGACCATTTCCTGAGCGGTGGTCGCACCGTAGGACTCGAGCAACTTCTTCGCGTTGTCCCAAGCACCACCAGCGTTGGCCATGAACACCGCCAGCGCGAAGCCCGAGGTCAAGCCACCAACCAGCATACCCATCACACCAGCGACCGAAAGGGTCATGCCAACCGCGATCGGAACGACAATCGCCAGAACCGATGGGATGACCATTTCCTTCTGTGCACTGGTCGTCGAGATCGAAACACACTCAGCGTAGTCCGGGTAGTGATGACCATCGAGGTCGACACCCTTCATAGGCCAGTTGTCCGGATTGGCAACATCCGCTTCCGACATGCCCTGGTTCCGAAGCGCCTGACGGATAAATCCGAACTGACGACGGCACTCACCCATCATCGCGTAAGCCGCACGGCCTACCGCGTTCATGGTCAACGCACAGAACAGGAACGCAAGAAGCACACCGATGAAGATACCACCAAGAAGCTTGGGGTTCGCAAGGGTGACATTGTAGAAACGAAGAACATCCTGAATCATCCCGCGTTCAGATGACGCGAGTGATGCAGTCCAACCTTCGCCAGCAATGTCGTAGCGAGCATCGTGATCGCCGGTGATCGCGAAGGTATCGCCGGCTTCAACACCGTGAAGTTTCACGCCGTGCGACCCGTCTGTCATACGGACATCCAGGAGCATTCCGCCGTCTACATTCATTTCTTCGCCCATACCGGTTGCAACAGCAAACTTGCCGTAGCCTTGGTACACCGCGTATCCCAAATCGGCATCCGCTGGCGCAACATACGAACCGCCATCAAAGAAGTCCTCGGCTTGTGTGCCGATCTGAACCTGAACGATCTGGATGTACGCCGCGAACAGCGCCATCGCGGTCAACGCCGCTGAACCAATCGCAAAGCCCTTACCAGTCGCAGCGGTCGTGTTGCCGAGCGAGTCGAGCATGTCGGTGCGTTCACGCACGAATGCTGGCTGACCGGTCATCTCTGCGTTACCACCAGCGTTGTCCGCGATCGGACCGTACGCATCGGTTGCGAGTGTAATACCAAGAGTCGAGAGCATACCGACCGCCGCGATACCGACGCCGTAGAGACCCATGAGGAATGAGTCGCCGCCGCCCGCGAACGAGAACGCCGCGATGATCGCAACAACAACAGTCAGCAGCGAAGCCCATGTGGACTTCATGCCTTCAGCAATACCAGCAATGATGACGGTCGCAGGACCGGTCAACGCTTGCTCAGCGATGCGCCGAGTTGGTGCATGCTCGTACGAGGTGTAGTACTCGGTCGCGTGAGCAATCACAAGACCCGAGATCAGACCCGAACAGATCGAAAGACCCAAGCCCCACCAAGTGGTGATGCCTTCGAGTTCGGTCGCATCCTTGAGGATGTACCAGAGCAGGCCAAACGCGCCAAGGACGATGAGTGCCGAAGCAACATACACACCCTTGTGCAGACCCTTGAGAAGCTGAGCAAAGTTCGCGTTCTCTTTCGCCTTCACGGTAAAGACACCGAGGATCGAGCAGAAGATGCCCAGTCCAGCCAGCGCCATCGGGGTGACTGCGAGCTTGATACCAAACGCAGCAGCCGCATCGCCCTTCGCGAGGGTCATCGCAGCAGCAGCACCGAGCGCCATCGTCGCAAGGATCGAGCCGTAGTACGACTCGTAAAGGTCAGCACCCATACCCGCAACATCGCCGACATTGTCACCGACATTGTCCGCGATGGTCGCAGGGTTGCGTGCGTCGTCTTCTGGAATACCAGCTTCAACCTTACCCACAAGGTCCGCACCAACATCCGCGGCCTTGGTGTAGATACCACCTCCAACACGAGCGAACAACGCCTGTGTCGATGCACCCATCCCGAAGGAGAGCATGATGGTTGTGATCTGGGTGATGTCGCCACCGATTTCGAAGTGGTTAAAGATAAAGAACCACGCCGAGATGTCGATGAGCGCAAAGCCCACAACATTCAGACCCATGACTGCACCGGAGCGGAACGCAACGGTCAAGCCTTCATTCAGAGAAGACTTCGCGGCCCAGGTCGTGCGTGCCGAAGCGTTGGTCGCCATCTTCATGCCGAACCAGCCACAGAGTCCCGAGAAGAGACCAGCAACCGGCACACCAATCAAGGTGAACGAAGACTGGAGTCCCATCGCGTACATGATCCCGAGGAAGACGATCAGCAGGACGAACACGCCCGCGACCACCTTGTACTGACGCGTCAGGTACGCCATCGCACCGTCGCGGACCGCCTGAGCGATCTCGATCATGTTCTCGTCGCCTTCCGATTTTTTCATGACGGAGAGCTGGAACATCTTGGCCATAATCAGGGCAAGAACGCCGCCGATCGGTGCAAGGTAATACGCCGGGGTGATTCCCGACATCGAAGCCAATGTTGGCATGAGTTGCATACTCATAGTGTGCGTGCCTCTGGGTGGTGGTGGAATTCCTGCGTTTCCTGTGCATCACCCAACTCAGCGACAGGAAAGACTCTAACTACTACTGTTTAAACAACTTTATTGATCCCCGATTCGGGGGTCGCGATTCTAGTGCCCGCTTACAAGAAAAGCCCGGGCCTTATACTCAAAAACGGCATTCACGCCCCAATCTCAACAAAAAAAACCGTCCCATTTTCAGGACGGCATTCAAATCAATTTCAACGCATCGCCGGATTCAATCCAGCAACACCAATCAGTCGCGGATCGGACCACGCTTGGAAGCACGACGCTTGCGCTCCGAAGGCTTCTCGTAGTACTCTTTCCGCTTCACATCCTTGACAAGACCCTCTTTCTCACAAAGCTTCTTGAACCGACGCATCATCTGCTCAGCGCTCTCGTTACCGCGGGTTTTGATCCGAATTGCCATCAGGGCTCCATTCTCTTCAAGGACATCAACTGCAACACTCGCTGCAGGGCCCCTATCAAAGGCACCATCCCCCCAGCGGTCAAGCAATCCACACCCCCAACCACCCCAATTCCTCCCACAACTGCAGCCCAATCCCCAACATCACCGATGCAATGCCAATGAATTCCACCCTCAAAGCCATCACACTCGCGATCGGTATCTGTTCAGTCTCCCTCCTCCCCGCCTGCGAATCCGTCCCCGCGATGCGGAAATCCACCGCATGGCAAGGCCAAACCCCCATCTCCGCCTCCTACCTCTGGGGAACCCTCGAAGCGGAAATCCCACCCGGTATCCGCACCGAGTCCGTCCTGATGGCCGCCAAAGCCGAACTCCTCCGCCAAGGACACATCATCGACAAAGAGAACATCTCCCCCCAAGGCGGCAAACTCCTCGCCCTCTCCCAGCCCGACGCGCCCTACTCCCGCATCCACATCAACACCTCCACCCAACCCTCAGGCGGCGTCAAACTCACCATCAACATCGACCCAGACTCCGAATCCCGAACCCGCCTCGTCCTCGACGCGATCCTCAATCAACTCGGAATCTAAGCTTTTCCAAAGCGAATCAAAAAAACATCGCACCCAAACACGCTTCGCGTCTAGTCTTCCAGCGGCACTTTCAAGCGCGCGGAGGATTCTGGTGTGCCCCCAAAAACCATAGCCGTATGCATCATCTCGTACAATCAACGAGCGTATCTCGTCGAAGCAATCGAATCCGTGCTCACCCAAACCCGGATGCCCGACCAAATCATCGTCATCGATGACGCATCGTCAGACGACACCGCAGAAGTCCTCCAAAGCTACCAACGCCAATACCCCACGCTCTTCACAATCAAAATCAACGCAGTCAACCAAGGCAACGGCACCAACCGGCACCTCGGGGTTTTAGAATCCAGATGCGACCTCACCACCTACCTCGACGGCGACGACCTCTACTACCCCGAAAAACTCAGACTCGAAGAACAACACCTCGCCGACAATCCAGACGCCGGGTTTGTGTACTCAAACTTCAACCTGATCGATTCAGCCGGAGAACTGATCCGACCATGGGCGACGAACCCCGAAGAAATACCGGTCGGCAATGTCTTCGAACCCCTGATCGCATTCGAGTTCCCCCGCGGCATCCAATGCCGATGCCCACTCACCAACACCAGCGCACTCATCGAAGCCACCAAACACGCACAGGGCTTTATCCTCTATGAGGACTTCATCATCGTGATGCACCTCTCGCGATCCATGAACGCCGTCGTCGTCAATCAAATAAATCATGGATACCGACTGCACAACGGATGCGTACACCGATCCCACCACGAGGGGCACAGCAATGTGCTCGAACGGATCTACACGCAAAACAAAGCACTCTTCGAGAATCTAGACCCAACCGACCGATCGCGGATCGAACGAAAGTTCCGCCACATCCTCAGCCAATACGCATGGCGAGCCGTCCGGGACCACGCCAAGCAACCCTCAACAGAATCAAAGAATCAGGTGATCAAGCTCGCCAAAAGAGCGATGCACCACGAGCCGCTCGCCCTGCGTCCAAAGCATGTCGTCCGTGTCATTGCAACGCAGCTCAAAGCCCCAAAGCATCCCGCTGCGACAATATCAAACTGATACCGCACACTCTGATCCGAGCATCGTGTTCAATCATCGACAGGAAAGACAAACCGCTCTTAAGATCGAAGATTATCGCTTCTCGATGGGGACATACGCCACATCGTGCGGGCCAACATAATCAGTCGTCGGACGGAACAACCGGTTGTCACCGAGCTGCTCAATCACATGCCCCGCCCAGCCCGCGATGCGTGCGAGCACAAACATCGGTGTGAACAGATCAAGCTTCAGACCGATGCAGTGGTAAGTCGTCGCGGAGTAGAAATCAACATTGGGGTAGATCCCCTTCGACGCGTACTCACGCTCCATCACAAGCTCGATCGCGTGCGACTTGTTGTACAGGTCCATATTGCCCGTATCTTCGGCAAGCTGCTTCGCAAGCGTCATCAACTCGCTGGCGCGAGGATCTTTCGACTTGTACACACGGTGTCCGAACCCCATGATCCGTTCTTTGTTCTTGATCATGTTCATCACATGCTCTTCCGCATCCTCGACATTCGGGATCTGGTTGAGCATCTTCATCACGCCCTCGTTCGCCCCGCCATGAAGCGGTCCACGAAGGGAACCAACCGCAGCGGTAATCGCGGAGTACACATCCGAAAGCGTCGAGATCACCACGCGTGCCGCGAAGGTCGAGTTGTTCAACCCGTGATCCGCGTGCGTGATCATGCAGATATCGAACGCACGGATCATCGCAGGAGTCGGTTTCTCGCCATTGAGCATGTACAAGAAGTTGCCCGCAAAATTCAGTGACGGATCAGGATCGACAATATCAAGCCCACGACGGTGACGATCAAACGCCGCGACGATCGCAGGCGCGGTCGCCAGAATCTGCAGCGACTTTTCGCGTGCCGCCTCGACCGAGTTCTCGTTGGGGGACGAATCGTCCATCGCCATCGAGCTGATCATCGTGCGGATGACATGCATCGGCTCCGCATCAATCGGGCACGCCTTGATCCGTTCTTTGAGCGCATCGCACAATCCATAGTTGGCACGAAGGTCTGTCGTGAACGCGCCGAGTTCTTCAGCAGTCGGGAGCCGTTTGTTCCAGAGCAAGAACACGGTTTCTTCAAATGAACTCTGCGAAGCGAGATCACCGATCGCGATCCCCACATACTCAAGGATCCCTTCGGACCCATTGATAAACGACATCTCAGTCTGTGCGGCAATAACGCCCTCAAGACCCTTGGAGAAAGTACTTTGCGCGGTGCTCATCTGGCATCCTTTCGAGTTCAATGCGGCTCTTCATTTCTCGCCAGAACACCGGTCAACCTTGAGAGGAATACCCAGCATCACGCGAGAACCCAACTATAGGCCAGACACCCCTCCAGCGACGATCCGCCCCCAACAACCAACCCCCGCAATTCGGAAGGGTACCATCCCCGATGCTCATCCCCCTGGGAACAAACCGCCCCCTCGCCAGAAAGACCCGGATCGTCCCGGTTCTCATCGCGATCAACATCGCGGTTTTCGTCGTCCAGATCGTTCTCCAGTCCCAAGACCCCAAGCTCGCCAGCGAACTCCTCGACTTCGGACATGTCTGGGGACGCGACCTCACCCCCTGGGGCCCCATCACCTCCGCCTTCCTCCACGGCAGCTTCATGCACCTCGCCGGGAACATGCTCGCCCTCTTCGTCTTCGGCCCACCCGTCGAAGACCGCTTCGGACGCCTCGGATTCACCATCTTCTACCTCCTCGGCGGCATCGGATCAGGACTCATCCACGCCGCCGTCTCAGACTACCCCGCGATCGGCGCATCCGGAGCGATCGCCGCCGTCACCGGCGCGTTCCTCGTCCTGTTCCCCAACTGCAAAATCAAGATCCTCTGGTTCTTCATCCTCATCCAGATCCTCATGGCCCCCGCCTGGTGGCTCATCGGTCTCTGGATCGTCATCGACCTCTTCTCCCAAACCTTCCAACCCAACAACGGCACCGCCAACGCCGCCCACCTCGGCGGGTACGCCTTCGGGATCTCCGTCGCCCTCATCCTCCTCTGGACCAAAGTCCTCGCCCGCGAGCAATACGACCTCTTCTCGATCCTCAAGCAGAAACACCGGAAGCGTGCGTTCATCGCCGCAACCAACACCGCCCCCAAAGGCCCGCGCAATCCATCCAAGAAAGCCAACCCCAAAGTCGCCGAACTCGCCCATCGCCGAGCCAGCATCTCCGAGCGACTCACCGAAGGCAACCTCGAAGACGCGGCCGCCCGCTATCTTGCCATGCTCGACTACTTCGGAGACGACGAAGACTACCCAACCACCATGCACCGCGATGCGCAGTACCAAATCGCCAACCACCTCTACGCAACCAACCAACGCCGCGAAGCCCTCGACGCGTACCAAGCCCTGATCAAGGCGTACCCGCATGACAAGGAACGCGATGTCATCTGCATCCTCCGCGCCCGCATCAACGCCAACGACCTGAACAACCACAAAGCCGCCCGCTCAATCCTGAGCCACCTCATCGAAACCACAAGCGACGATGACATCAAAGCCCTCGCCAAGTCCGAACTCGCAACACTCGAAAGCCCACCACAATGACCCCAACAACACACGCCCGAACCCGAATCAAAATCTGCGGCATCACAAACCACGAAGACGCCCAAGCCGCCGTCGATCACGGCGCCGACGCGATCGGATTCGTCTTCGTCCAAGACTCCCCAAGATTCATCGACCCCGCAGACGCCGCCGCGATCATGTTCGAGCTTCCGCCGATGGTCTCCGCAGTGGGAGTGGTCCAAGTCACCGACATCGACGAGTTCTGCACCATCGAACAAATCTGCCCCGCCCACACCTTCCAACTCCACGGCAAAGAACCCCTCGAACTCGTCAAACAATGCGGACCCGGCGTCATCAAAGCATTCAAATACGAAGAGGTCACCATCCAATCCCAGCTCAACCGCTGGGCCAAAGTCGAAGAAATCGACGCCCTCCTCCTCGATGGATCTGATGGAGGACAAGGCCAATCCTTCGACTGGACCAAACTCGCCCCCCTCATCGTGGACTACCCAAAGAAGATCATCATCGCGGGAGGTCTCGACGCAAGCAATGTGGGTGAGGTCATCAAAGCCCTCCGCCCCTTCGCCGTCGATGTCTCCAGCGGCATCGAATCCGAACCCGGAATCAAAGACCACGCCAAAATCGCCGCCCTCTGCGCCGCCGTCCGCGCCGCAGACGCAAGCTGATTACACCCCGGCCTTTGCCAGTGCAACAACCGCTGCAAGCACAGAGTCCAGCGAAACCTGATCGACATGAATCACCGACTCCGCAAGATCCATATACAACGGGTCCCGCTGCGCATAGACCGTCTCGATCTCATCAAGCACATCCCCACCAGTCAGCGAAGGCCGATCCGAGTTGTCCGATGATTCCAGCCGCGCCCGCAGCGTTGTCGGCGATGCCTTCAGATACATCACCCGGCACCGCCCATCACGCTGCGCATTTCGAAGCAAAGCATCACACCCATCAGCAGTGGGGGTCCCCCCCCCGAGCGCAATCACGCGACCAAGCGTGCCCAGTTCAGTTTCAAGCGCCCTCCGCTCCGCAGCGCGGAACGCATCCATCCCATGCTGAGCGATCGCGTCCCCCGCGCCATCGCACCCAAGCACTCGAGCAGTCACATCATCCAAATCAACAAACCCACACCCAAGATCCTCGGCAACCCGAGCCCCAAGCGTGGACTTCCCCGACCCGCGCAGCCCAATCAAAACCAGATTGGGACCAAGCGTTGGCAAGTTAATCTTCCTTGACCCGCGACATGTACGAGCCGTCCTCAGTCGAAACCCGCACCTTCTCGCCAATCGCAATAAACGGAGGCACGCGAGTCTTCAAACCCGTATCGCATTCCGCTTCCTTAAGCTGGTTGGTCGCCGTCGCACCCTTGATGCCAGGCGCGGTGTCGGTGATCTCAACAGTCACCGATGAAGGCAGTTCAATAGCAACAGGAGTCCCCTCATGGAACATCACTTCGCAGGTGCTGTTCGCTGACATGTACAGCAAAGTATCGCCAAGCAGGTCGGGGGTCAGCTCGACCTGGTCGTAGTTCTCCATGTCCATGAAGGTCCCACCGCCAGTGCCATCGGGGTACAAGAACTCCATCGAGCGTTTATCCAGCGTCGCTCCATCAACAACTTCCGAACCCGAGAACCGTTGTTCCTTCATCCCCGATCCGTCCACCGCACGCATCTTCGCTTGGATGTACGCCGGACCCTTCCCAGGCTTCACATGCCCGATCTTGACCACAACATACAGTTTCCCGCTCAGATTCAGAGCAATGCCTGGACGAATTTCGTTTGCTTTCATAGATACAGATTCCCGGGAATGATCGCTTGGCGACCAGAGTTCACAAGTTCAGACGCCCAGAGACCATTCCCAGAGCGACCCTATCATATCCTCATCGGACGCCCGCACACAGGAGATGCCCCCAATGCCTATCCAGACCAGCCAATCCACCCCGCACCAAACCCCCCTCCAATCCATCACACGCCGCGATTCGCTCAAAATCATCGCCGCCACCACCGGGTACCTCTCCCTCACCTCCCCAGCCCTCGCCTCAATCCTCCACTCCCCAGCCAAGTCCGACCCCCTCCTCCCATGGACCGAGCTCAAACCAAACTTCCACGCCTTCGTCGATCTGAACACCGGAGGCAATGTCCTCCTCCGCACCACCAAAGACGCGATCATTATGATCGACACCAAATACCCGCACCTCGCCGGCGCAATCAAAGCCGACGCTGAAGCCTTCACCCGCGCCGATTCAAAGAATGGCTCTCCAAAGCTCATCCTCATCAACACCCACCATCACGGCGACCACACCGCCGGAAACCCGCTCATCATCCCCCACGCCGACGAGTCCTACGCGCACAAAAACGCGATCCCAAGAATCCAATCCCTGCTCGACACCACCAAAGACTCCGGCAAAAACGCCGTCGACCGCATCAAGGGATTCAGCGACTCCAAAGCACTCAAAGCCCTCGCCCAACAAGCCGCCGATGCCTCGGGTTCATGGACCAACACAGAAGTCACCCCAACCACCGCAGTCGATGCCAAAGCCACCGACATCCAAGGCACCGACATCACCCTCCATCACTTCGGACCGGGACATACCGACAACGACCTCGTCGTCGAGTTCAAAGACGACAATGTCATCCACACCGGCGACCTCGTCTTCTCAGGACTCCACCCATACTTCGATCCCACCGCAGGCGTCTCCGCAATGGGCTGGCTCGTCGCCGTCGGCGTCCTCTACCAACTCTGCGACAAAGACACCATCGTCGTCCCAGGCCACGGCGAGCCTGGCGACCGAACCATCATCCAAAACCAAATCGACTACCTCACCCAGATCCTCATCGAAGTCCAAAAACAAATCGACGCGGGAACCTCAAAAGAAGACACCGCGTCGATGGAATGGGATTTCATGAAAGGCCTCGGCTTCGAATCCATCCGAGAACGAGCCATCAACGCCGTCTACGACGAACTCGCAAGCTGACACTGACACACAAGCAAGATCAGCCCTCCGCCGGTGCCTCAACCAGAACCTCCGTCTTCACAGAGTTGGCAATAAAGCAAAGCTTGTGCGCTTCGTGGTGTAGATCGTCGAGCACTTGCTGAGCAGGTGCACCGTCACCGCCGAATGTGATGCTCGGTCGCAGCACGACCTTTGCGATCGACATCCTGCCATCGTCACTCTTCGCCATGTACCCGATTGCCTCGTCGATGTACGAATCTACGACGAGTTTCTCCTTCGTGCACAGCGCGAGGAATGTCAGCATATGGCAAGACGAAAGCGAAGCGACAAACGCCTCCTCAGGATCGACACACGACGGATCTCCCTGATACGCGGGTGCCGCAGAAGCCCTGACGGATTCACCGCCTTCGAACTTCCAAGTGTGCTCCCGGTTGTATGTCGCGTATGCGAAATCGTCGCTGGTTCGGTTCCATTCGATCGTTGCGATATGCTCTGACATGTCCATGCTCCCTATATCCAAGCCCGATTGGCTCAGTTGTTCGACAATCATACCGACGCCGCAGAACAATCTCGTGAGTTGTCAGACTGAGTCCACTACCCCAAATCAAACAACATCAACTCACTCGCTTCAAGCCCGCGGATCAACACCGTTGAATCGCCCGAAAACGACACCGCATCTCCGCTGCTGAGTACACGGCCATCAACCTCTACCTTCCCGCGTGCAACATGCAAATACCCATGCCGATCCGCAGGAATCACCGCATCAAGCTCGCGTCCCGCGCTGAGCACCGCGACCGAAACCTCAGCCTCAGCATGAATCTTCAGCGACCCGTCGCGTGCCTCTGGTGATGCAAGCAACTGCCACCGGTCCGTCCGACCCGCAAGATCAAACGACGCCTGCTGATACCCCGGCTCAACCCCAGCCACGCTGGGTTCAATCCAGATCTGCAGGAGGTGCGTCGGCGCATCATCAAGCCCGTTGAACTCGCTGTGCTGAATCCCGGTCCCCGCCGACATCAGCTGCAAATCGCCGGGGACAATCTCGCCGCTCGTTCCGGTGCTGTCTTCATGGACAATCTTCCCATCAAGCACCCAGGTCAGGATCTCCATCTCGCTATGCGGATGCTTCCCAAACCCTCGGCTCGCTTTAATCACATCATCATTGATCACCCGCAACGACCGGAACCCCATCCGATCCGGATCAAAGTACCGACCAAACGAGAACGAGTGCGACCCATTGAGCCACCCAATCTCCGTCCGCCCACGCGTCGATCCATCCCATACTTTCAGTTGTGTTTGTACTGTCATTGCTATTCTCCTATGTCATCTTCTGACACAATAGAGAACGCCCAGCAAGACACCGTTATTCCACAGGCTTATCCAATCCAAGCCGTCTATGAAAATCTCGAGTGAGCCGCCAGTATGTCTACGGACAGCTTGAAAGCTCTTGTAAAAATGTGTGGATGTCCAAGAAGTTGAGAGTGCCGTCAGAGTTGAAATCCACAGCAAGATCCCCTTGCTCGTACATCTGAACAAACAGAAACAGATCAGCCAGATCAGCACGAAAGTCACCTGACAGATCCGCCTTGCAGGTAAGCGCAAGACTCCAGTAATCGGAATACTTGAAGACCCGATACGCGAGTGGAGAGTCCGTCTCTGGAAACTCATAGGATGAGAAGACCCCAAAAATTTGATCGCCAGCGATGATTTTCCAAGAGTCTCCGAGATTTGGAGAGTACCCATTGTCGATCGTGACTTCTAATGTGCCATCTACTACAAGTGAACCAATACAAACGATTCGACCAAACTCATTGTTGTTTGTTCCGCTGATTTCAATGGTCAATCGTCCAGTGTCTCCGAACTCAAAGTCGTCTACTTCAAAATACCGAAGCTCGCCAGCCGGTCGTAAACTGCCATTGAGTAACACATCGCCCAAGATCATTCCGCTCCCGAAAAGATCTTGATCCGGCCCGATTGTGACAAAGGCGTCCTCCATCGCAATAAACTGTGAATCCGGCACAGGAGCGGTTCCCCCAAACTCGATGAATCCGCTTCCACTGATGAAGACATCCTCGACGAGCCGAACCACAGCGGTCCCATCCTGGACCAATGTCCGCATCTCAATCCGGCCGTTATTAACAAACTCCCCAGCGAGAGTCAGAACGCGACCCCCCTGGACGGCAAAGCGAGCACTGCTGGTGATGTCCCGCAAAATAGTAACAGAATTTCGCGATTCGATAAAGCCGTTGCCCGAAGATTCAAATCGCAAGCCGGTCATTTCTTGCCCATACAGATGCAAAGACGATCCGCTTTCAGCTTTGAACACACCTGTGCTTCCGCCATAGTCTCCAGAAAGGCGCATATACTCACCTTCAGTCGAGCGGATCAAGCCATTATTGATGATTCGGCCGTTAATGATCCCTCCACCAGACACCGTTTGTTCTTCGCCAATTGTCAGACTCGAGTCGGGCCGGGTCCACAACCCGGCAGGAGAAGATGAATCCCCAATGATGCGGACTTCACCTGTCCCATCGATAACAGCGTTTCCACCGAAGTACATTCGCCCAGAGAACGAAGAGAACGAATCGGGATCCAGTGTTAATATCCCGTCATTCACAAAGGTGTCTAGAAATGTGAGTGAATATGCAGAAGCTCGAATCCGCATATGACCTCGATTGTGAAATCCAGATATGGGTTGTTCGAAAGAACCAGCGCCCGCAAGTTCGATCACACCGCTCTCAGTGGTATCGAAAACAAACTCAGTAATCGGGTCATGCTCAATATCTTCCCTGTTTAAATTCAACATCAATACCCCGTCGTCGGCAAAGAACTCCCCGTCAAACGGGAACAGGCCGTGAACCTCAAGCCTTCCGCCCTTTGCCCAAAACCGTCCCGATCCAGTGAACTCTCCATTGGCAATCAACGGAGTATTCGGATCAGTTCCTATAAGCGATCCATGAATAGCAATCTGCCCACCCGGTTCAACCTCAACAAATCCCGAGCCATCAAGGACTTGGCCATCCCCAAGAGTCAATGTCGCCCCGGATTCAACCGCAACCTGAGCACGACGAATGAAGTTCCCCGTGCTCTGTAAATGGATTCTCCCATCCCCCCCGATTGTTGTGTCTGAAGAGATGCGGACCTCGGCATGATCTGTGCCTTGATTGCTGTTGATATTGATCGACCCATTGTTATTCATCGTGCCAGATAACTGAACACTCCGAGATTGCCCGGGGATATTTAGCGTTCCATTGTTGCTCACATCTTCAAGAGTGAGCGTTGCCAGCGCCAGTAACTCTCCATCGTTCTCTGTAAAGAGCGAACCCCCCGTAACGCTGGTCCCAGACCGAAAGATGAGTGTGTCACCGATCGCCCCGATACGCCCGGATTCGGATTGTCTGATCGACCCAGAAAGAATGAGGCTCACGCCCCCCGGGTCATTCGCAAGAATGTCCCCATTGTTCTGAATGAGGCCGTTGATCAATCCCGACCCATGAATCGTGTGCCCGGATCCATTGGTGAATGTCTGGGCCTCAGATACAACAGATGCATTTTGAACTTGATCTGTTGCCGCAAGCTTCAAAGAGCCATTGCCAACGATGGAGGAACTGAGCAAGAAACGCAAACTGCTGCTATCTGTAGTACTCGATTGAAGAACAACACGGCCCTCGTTGGTAAGGGACCCAACGATCTGAGTTGAAAAAGGAGGATCTAAAATCAGTATGACATCCGGATTCAGGATCGAAAATCCGCCAAGAATCAGATCGTTGATGGATGTGACCCTGTACGCCCCTTCCAATCCAAACACTGCATTCTCAAACTCGCTATCAGGTATCAATCCGTTTGCCCAGTTGCTCGCGGTGCCCCAGAACCCATCTATAGGCTGATCCCATTCAATCGCTTGTGAAAATGCATTTGTCCACGACAACGCGACGGTACTACAAAACACAACTGTGAACCGAGTGTAAATACTGATATTCATCGTTTGAGATCTCTAAAATTTTTTCATGCAAACATCGAAATCCGAGTCTACATGAAAGCGATCTCAAATACTAGTAAAAACATGTGGTATTGGTCTGAGAACTCACCAGTGTCTGGAATTACATAGCCTCAAAATGAATAGTACAACCGCGCAAAAAGCAGAGTTTCGCGTAAAATCAGTAAGAGCAATCTCTAAACAGAGCCCGGCTCAAGAATCATCAGCCGCTCAAGATGCCCGCGAATCTGAGTCGCCGTGCATTTGGTATGGTCGATCTGCTCCGCGTTCCAGCCAAACGCCCGTGCGGCTTCGATGTGCTCGATCGAGTCATCAAAGAACAACACCTGAGGCCCAGCCGCATTCACCCGACGCTCATACGCCGCGAAAGTTTTCTCGTCCGGCTTCGCAAGTCCGAACAAGTGACTCCCATGCTTGTGCTCAATGCTCCAAGCGCTCGGTGAATCCTCTTCCATCCGCTCCCAATGCAGCGCATTGGTGTTGGACAGCAAGCCGGTCGTCAGATCCGCGTACTCGTTGAGTTCCTCGATCAGTTCCCCGACCCCATCGTACTCCTCAAGCAACCACGCGTGATGCACCGCTTCGACTTCCTCGATGCTGTACACCTCATCGCACGCCTTGGAGATCGAACGGAAGAACGCCTTGTCGCTCATCTGCCCGGTCTGGTAGCGCGGCTCGATCGCTCGCATCTTCTTGTAGCACGCGGTACCAACTTTCTTAGGTTGTTTGGGCACACCAGCTTGGGTGCAGCCCTCTTCCCAGGTACGACAGATTTTGAGTATGACACCACCCCAGTCGAAACAGATGTGCCGGATGTCATCACTCATTGGTCGTTCTCCTGCTCGTCGTCGGAACTTGTAGGTCCGGGTGCCACTTTCATAATCTCGTCCATCACGGTGGTCGCAAACGACCCTCGTGGCAGCTCAAACGCGCACCGGATGTACGCCCCGTGTTCGTCGACGCCGCCTTCGACTTCCGGATCAATCACCGGGATTCGGAGCGGCCTGCGGTCGCCCCCGATCATCGGGAAGCGGTCGCGTGATTCGCACGATTCTAAATCTTTGATCGATACACCAGTGTTGGCAAGGGCTTGGAGTTCATTCGCGTCAATTTCCCCAGTCGCCCGACACATGGTTGTGCCCCACATTGGGCCTGAGGCACAAATTTCGCCACTCTGGAGCCGTTCTAGGGTTTGGGTATTTTCGAGCTCAGATTGTTCCACATGGAACAATCGGCGCGAGTTGAGGATGAATGCCTGATCGCCGGCGAGGAGCTGGTCGTGGGTCCCCGACTCGACGCGGTCGTTGAGGACCTGGTTGAAAATCGCGGATTGGTACGCGGAGATGTAGAATCCCGCGGCGGTCTGGTCGATCGCGGCGACGGCTTTGGCGGGTTCGGTGCCGCTGGCGAGTTGGCTGAGGATGCGGCGTTCGATTTTGAAGACTCGGGGCATCGCGTCTCGTGCGGCGAGAAAGTTTCCTGCCGCGTAAAACTCGCGGGCGTCGTGTTGGTTTTCTGGCGCGAGGTCGTGGGGGGCGCAGAGGAGGTCGATGACGAGTTGGGGGTTCCCCATGATGATCGCTCGTCCGACTTCGTGGTTGTTCTGGATGAGTCCGAAGCGTTGGGGTCCGAAGCGGTTGGGGACGCCTTGCTTGTTGAGTTGCTGGAGTGAGCGGTTCGCTTGGACGACGGCGGTGGGATCGACATCGCGGACCCGAATGGAGAAGCGGTTCCCCGCGAGGTGGCCACGCTTGAGTTTGTTGGTGTGGAGGTCGACCCATTGGACGGTGAGTTTGTCGTGTTGGAGGGAGGGGAAGTCTTCTGGGGTTTTGCCTGGGGTGTGGATGGAGAAGGTTTGTTGGGTGATCGCGTACTTGTCTTTGAGTCCGGCGTGTCCGATGGATCTGCGGTGGACCTTGAAATGACGCGCGAGGATGTCGCGGAGTTGGAGCGTGGACATGCCTCGTTTTTCGATGTACATGTAGATGTGCTCCCCGGACCCGGCGGGCTGGTAGAGGGGGAGTTCTTGGACGAGGAAGTCCTCGGGTCGGTTTTTAATGGTGCCCCCGATGCCTGGGGTGTCACGGGTGAGGTAGACGGGGGCGGCTACTGAAGCGTTGAAAGGGGGGAGGGCGTGTGTTGGTGTGGTGGGGGGCATGGGAGGGGATTGTAGGATCTCAGTTCATGCTAAATGAAAGTGCCCTGCTTACGCATCGCGAGAGCAGGGCACTTTCCGAGTTGGTCAGTATGAAATTTGGTATCCAGTTAGTTCATTTCTTTGATGTCTTGATAGCTCCCAGTCGCGGTCAGTGTAATTGTGATGGGTGTGTTTGAGCGGTTTTTCCAGTACCAGCCGTGGTTGCCGTCAAATGCGGCGACGAGGGTGCCTTGCTTTGATGCTGCGGTTCCTTTTTCGTAGATGTGGTAGCTGATGTCTTTGGAATCGCCGTGGAGGTCGTAGAAAGCGGGGGCGGCGTTTGATGACCAGTTAAAGTCTACGGAAGAATCCTTTTGCATGGTGATTTTGATTTCGGTGCTTTCCCCGGTATCTAGGGTAACGCTCATGGTTTCGGATCTTCGTTGATTGCTGCTAGGAAGTTCGTCGGGAACTGTTTCCTCATCGACGATGACTTGGCTTGATTGATCTGCTTCGAGTTCTTCGGCGAGTGAGGTTTTGATTTCTCCCATCCGCTTGAGTCCTGTGAGTGAACCGATGCCGGTTGGGTCAACACCATACTCGGCGGGGAGGACGATGGTTACGAGGATGATTGCGGCGGACACGATGGCGATGATTGTTGATTTGAACAGTCTTTTGTTCGATGGGAGTTCTGTGTAATCTGGG
>TARA_R110002096_G_scaffold46032_4_pt1 | contig 17193 bp, 16 predicted proteins | sample TARA_R110002096 | Tara Oceans TARA_R110002096 (sample SAMEA4397295) | marine metagenome | biome: Polar Biome; feature: [DCM] deep chlorophyll maximum layer (ENVO:01000326); material: water (ENVO:00002006), including particulate matter (ENVO:01000060) such as... | depth 35 m | reverse complement strand
ACCAAACCCGCCAGTGCACCGTTCAAAATCATCGTCAAGTCAGGCTTTTTATACATCAGCTGTGTTAACAACATGGCCGTAACCAAACCCGCCGCAGCCGCAGCATTTGTATTCGCGAAAATACGGGATATATCGGCAACGTTTCCAATTGAGCCCATGGCCAATTGCGACCCACCGTTAAACCCAAACCACCCCATCCACAGGATGAACGTTCCCAACGTGGCCAACGGTAAATTGGATGCCATGAATGGAACTGTGCGACCATCCTTGGTGTATTTGCCGATACGTGGCCCCAAAATCAGCGCCCCCGCCAATGCAGCCCAGCCACCAACCGAATGCACAACCGTCGAGCCAGCGAAATCCAAAAAGCCCATTTGATCCAAAAATCCGCCGCCCCATTTCCATGATGCTTGCAGGGGGTAAATGACGCCGGTCAAAATAATTGTGAATACCAAGAACGGCCACAATTTAATCCGCTCGGCTAATGCACCCGATACAATCGATGCCGTCGCTGCCGCGAACATTAACTGAAAGAAGAAATCGGAACCGGTCGCGGCGTATGAATAATCATCCACACCTGCGGCATCGACACCAACCACCTCTAGGATCGCAACGCCCCAAACGCCGGACAACACGCCATCAATCGCCCATGTGCCCAACGGATACATCAGGTTATACCCAACTGCGTAATAGGCCAGACAAGCTAATCCAAACAGCCCCATATTTTTGGTCAACTGCATGGTCACGTTTTTGGATCGCACTAATCCTGCCTCGAGCATCGAAAAGCCTGCGGCCATCCAAAATACCAAAAACCCACCGATCAGGAACAACAGAGAATTCAGGATAAAAACGGAATCCGTTGGTACGGATACGGCGGTCTCTTGGGCGAATGCGCTGTTGGCCATGATGGTGGCGCTGGCGCTGGTTGTAAGTAATTTCAAAGTCATTGGTTTTCCTTTCATGCCTAAACGGCATCTTCCCCAGTTTCACCAGTGCGCACGCGCACGGCTTGTTCCACATTCGTGACGAAAATTTTGCCGTCTCCGATTTTGCCGGTTTTGGCAGTTGTTTCGATTGTGTTGATGACGGCATCCACTTGTTCATCTTGAACAACGATATCCAGTCGAATTTTGGGCACAAAATTTACGGCATATTCGGCACCACGGTAAATTTCGGTATGGCCTGATTGCGCGCCATATCCTTTGATCTCGGTGACCATCATTCCTGTGACACCGGCATCCGTCAGGGATTGGCGCACCTCTTCCAATTTAAAGGGTTTGATTGTTGCAATTATCAGTTTCATTCTACCTCTCTTGGCGTGGCATTTGGCCACTGCACAACGATAGCGGACGTAAATTTCCGCCAATGCTCAATAATTTGGCCGATATTTTCACTGAAATTCTATCTTTTTGCTTATGATTTAAGCGCACACAGATTTATGCCTAATAATTAGGCATAATAATTGTACAAACAGCACTCTACAAATGTGAAAAATGCGCTTATCTTATCGACAAAGAACCGCAAAGGTCGGACAGTACATGGCAGATAAACCCAAAGGGCGCACACCGCTGGTGGCACCAAAGCGTAATTTTACAGACCCAAAACCCAAAGCAAAACCACGGGTTAAGACGGCGAAACCAACGCGAAAAGCGCCTCGTAAAGCGGCGCGTAAACCGCGTGCGGCCAAAAAACCGTCAGGCAATATTGTGGTGCGCCTGATTGTTGGTTTCTTCAAATCCATCCTGCGCATCGTCTGGTGGACATTCGCCACTGTAACAATCATTGGCGGCGTGGTTTTGGGCACGGCAATTTTCATCGACTTTGGCCAACTGCCCGAAGTGGCCGAGGTAATAGATGACCGCCAAAAAGGTTCGGTCACAATGCTGGACGCCAACGGTGATGCCTTCGCATGGCGTGGCGATCAATTTGGCGGTCAGGTCACAGCAGAAACGGTTTCACCGCACCTGAAAAACGCCATTATCGCGACCGAAGACAAACGTTTTTACAGCCATATTGGCATCAGCCCGCGCGGCATCTTGGGCGCGGTACGGATCAACATGAGCGCGGGTCGCAAACCATGGGAAGGTAATGGCGGTTCGACCATCACCCAACAATTGGCCAAAGATATTTATTACAAAGACCTGCCATCCAAAGAGCGGAAATTAAAAGAGCTGCCAATGGCGATCGCCATGGAGCTGAAATACACCAAGGACGAAATCCTGACGATCTATTTTAACCGCGCATTCCTTGGGTCTGGGGCATTTGGTTTCGAGGCCGCAAGCCAGCGTTATTTCGGAAAATCCGCGCGCGAAGTTAGCCCAGCTGAAGCGGCGATGTTGGCGGGTCTGCTAAAGGCACCATCCGCCGCAAATCCCATTCGCAATCTTGATCGTGCACAAGCACGCGCCAACCTGATTGTTGGCCTAATGGAAGATCAGGGATATTTGTCCCAACAGCAGGCGACTGATGCGCGCGAAAACCCCGCACAACTGTCACAAGTTGCCGCAGACAAAGCAGGGGGCGCATTTGCAGATTGGGTCATGGGTGCGGCGCCCGAATTCATTATCAAGGATGCCAACGCGGACGTCATTATCGAAACCACGTTCGACCAACGCATTCAACGCGCAGCCGAAGAGGCGTTTGATGTTATATTCCAAAAACTAAAAGACGGTTCTGACGTTCAGGGCGCTATTGTTGTCATGTCGCGCGACGGCGCGGTGCGTGCCATGGTTGGCGGGCGTAACACGGGGTTGGCAGGGACATTTAACCGCGCAACGCAGGCTTTGCGTCAAACAGGTTCGGCATTCAAACCATTCGTTTACGCGGCAGCATTAGAAAGTGGCTTTCGCTATGACAGTGTCGTTGTTGATGAACCAGTCAGTATTTCTACATCCAGCGGCGAATGGCAGCCTAAAAACTATAACCGTCGGTACGAGGGCGAAGTCGACCTGACATATGCTTTGAAAAAATCGATCAACACCGTGGCGGTGAAAGTCAGCGAGGAAACCGGACGTGAACGTGTGCGTGCATTGGCCGCCGATTTTGGCATTACCACAGAAATTCCCTTGGTGCCTGCAATGGCATTGGGTGCGGGCGAAAGTACACTGTTGGAAATGACAGGCGCATATGCAGGTTTCTTGAACCAAGGCGTTTCCGCCAAACCATATGGCCTAACTTCGTTAACAATGCAGGGTGATAGCGAACCGCTGTTGCGCCATGAAGCAGACCAAGGGTTACGGGTCATAAATCCCGAAGCCGCCAGTCAGTTAACCTATATGATGAACCAAGTTGTAGAGTCCGGAACCGGACGCCGTGCGAACTTGGGCGAACGCCAATCAGCCGGTAAAACGGGCACAACGCAAGGTGCACGCGATGCGTGGTTTATCGGGTTCACTGCGGATTATGTGGCGGGCGTGTGGATGGGTTATGACGACAATCGCCGATTGTCAGGTGTTACCGGTGGTGGCCTGCCGGCCGAAATATGGCGTGAAACCATGGTGCGGGTGCATGACGGTTTGCCCCTTACGCCACTGAAAATGGACGTGCCCGTGTCAGTTCCCCAATCATTGGATCAAACTGATCCATCTAATCCGATCGACCAAGCGTTTCAAAGATTGGAAAACGAGATCAAGCGGATCGAGCAAAAAGCGAAACGTGACAGACAAGAGAATAGCCAGGACATAAGGTCAATTTTCGAAAAACTGTTCGGTAAGAAAAACGCGAATTAGCCCGCTGTTTTTAGGTACTGAGTTAGTTTGTCGATGGAACCACCACGTTTGTCCAACATGGAACCGATTTGGACGCGCACATCTGATAAAACACTGACACCTTCAAGGAACAGATTATACATCAATGTTTTGCCGCGCGCATCGATCACATGCCATTGCGCACTGAACGGTGATGACCCGCGCAGTTTGACAGTTGTATCAACCAGATATCCACCTGCTGTTTTACGGGATTTATCCACTTCGATTACACCACCGCGAAACTCTTCGAAACGTTTCCCATAATAACGCGCCATATATCCGCGAAATGCCGCAACATATGCGGTGCGTTGTGCCGCACTGGCGGAACGCCACGTTGGACCCAACGCCTTTTGGGCGATCAAGGGTACGTCAGCGTAGCGCGCAAAAATATTTTCAAAATCGCGAAACATTGCGTTTTGGGATTTGCCGGCATTGATCGTGTCAAGTACCTCTGCCGTTAGGCGGTTGATCAATGTCTCCGCCTCGCCCTTGGTCAAGGCGAACGCGGGCATTGCGGTGGAAACGCCGACCATTGCGGCCATGCCGATCAATGTTGTGCGACGATTTATATTACTCTGTTGCATAAGGATTCTCCAAATCAGCATCTGAAATTACACCACCGTTCAACTGGAACCGACGGTTTTGCAAATAATACAGCCGCTGTGACGCATAGCTGTCTTCGGTTTCATATAGAACGCTGTCAATGACATCGCCATACTGATCACGATCACCGGCCAATTCCAACAATTTCACGCCTGTTTTAGCAGGTTTGTACTTCTTTGGAATCATTTGATTCACTGGATCAAAGGCGAAATCAACCAACAGTCCAACGGTATCACGCACAGTTGATCCAGCGTAAAATGGTAATTCAACATATGCGCCCTCGCCAAAACCCCAAACGTCCAAGGTTTCACCGAAATCGGTTTCATCTGCATACAGGCCGAAATCTTTGCCCGCATTCACAGTTCCACCAAAACCAAGTGTGGTGTTGATGATAAACCGAAGCGAAGACTTGGTTGCCTTCATGATGCGTCCTTGCAGGATTTCATTCACGATTGTGGATGGCTCGGACAGATTAGCCGCAAAATTGTTAATCACTTCATTATCTTTTTCACTGATGATCGCACCATAAGCATTCCCTGCTGGCCGCAACAACGCCTTGTCCAGTGTCTTGTTTAGCGCATGCGTTTTACGGTTCATCTTCTCCATTGGATCGCTAATATTATCGCCGGTCTGTTTTGCACAGGCCGACAGCAGAACCGTTGTTGATAATAGAGTAACAGTGAAAATGCGTGAAAGAAATTTGTTAGACATAATTTATACCATAGTTCAAAGGTGTTGCTCGTGTAATATATTTAACAATCCAAGTCCACAGCACCCTATACTTTCGTTTATTAAAGCGGGAAATTGGTCACGATATGCACGTATAATTAACCTTTAGGATGTTGCTATAACTCTAACGTCGGTGGCGGTATTTCAAATCACGATTGAGTTATTTATGCAAGAAAAGAACATTTACCCCAAAGGCAGAGCAGAATTGCGGCGTGTTCGGAATCAAGGCATGAAACTGTTTGCCGCTGTCTTCATCTTTAGCATTTTTGTGAATCTTTTGATGCTGGCGGGGCCGTTGTACATGTTACAGGTCTACGACCGTGTTTTGTCCAGCCGCTCGGTGGAAACTTTGGTTGCGCTGACAGTATTGATTTTGTTGCTTTATGCGATGATGGGGTTTTTGGATTGGGCGCGCGGGCGCATCATGGCGCGGGTTGGTGCGCGCATGCACTCAATGCTGAGTAAACGGGTTTTCTTCTCGGTTCTTGAAACTGCCAAACAGCCCCACTTCGGTGCCAAAATCATCAGCGGTGTTCAGGATCTAAGCACCCTACAGCGGGTGTTTTCATCCACTGCATTATTCAGCTTCTTTGACATGCCATGGACACCTGTGTTTGCGGCTGCAATTTTCATATTTCATCCGTTAATGGGCTGGTTGGGATTGGCCGGCGGTGTGGTGCTAATCATTTTGTCACTGATAAATCAGTGGATGACCCGCGAGAATACAATCCTGTCACATCAAAAACTGGCACGCGCCAGCCAGATGGCGCAATCCATCCGCGAAGAAAATGAATCCGTCGAAGGATTGGGCATGCGCCACGACGTCCTTGCGCGCTGGCAAGAGCAAAGCGATGATGCATTATTGTATGACATGTCCGTTTCTGATCGTTCGGGGATGTTTTTGGCATTCACCAAATCTTTCCGCTTGTTTTTGCAATCAGGGATGCTGGGACTTGGGGCCTATCTGGTTTTGCAGGGCGAATTATCACCGGGCGCGATGATTGCCAGCTCGATCCTGTTGGGCCGTGCATTGGCACCTGTGGAACAAGCAATCGGTCAATGGCCACAGGTACAACGCGCCTTTTCCGCGTGGCATTCCCTGTCTGAATTATTGCAAAGCGCACCTGATGCGGCGGATCGCGTTGCGCTGCCAAAACCCACTGCATTGCTTGAAGCAAAAAATGTATCGGCCATCCCGCCAGGATCGAAAACCCCCTGCCTTCGTGGCATTACATTCCGTGTAAACCCAGGCGAGGCGATGGGCGTTATTGGCCAATCCGCATCGGGGAAATCGTCTTTGGCGCGGGTTATCACCGGGTTTTGGCCCGTGGTCGGCGGGCAATTGCGGTTGGGTGGTGCCACATTGGATCAATACGATCCGGATGTATTGGGTCACTACATCGGATACTTGCCGCAAAACGTGACATTGTTTAACGCTACAATCGCCGAAAATATCGCCCGTATGTCGCAAAACCCAGACGAGGCAAAGGTTATCGCGGCCGCAAAACGCGCTGGTGCGCATGAATTGATTTTGGAACAACCCGACGGATACAACACCGTCGTGTCACCACACGGCGGTGCGTTATCGGGCGGCCAACGCCAACGCATTGGTCTGGCACGTGCATTATACGGCGATCCAATTTTGTTGGTTTTGGATGAACCGAACTCTGCTTTGGACTCCACGGGATCGGCGGCATTAACTGCCGCCATTTCACAAATGAAATCCGAAAATAAATCAGTCATCATCATGGCGCACCGTCCTTCGGCGATTGACGCCTGTGATACTTTATTGGTGTTGGATGGTGGTATCCCTAAGGCCTTTGGCCCGCGTGACGAAGTTCTGTCGAAAGTCGTTAAAAACGCACCTCAGTTGAAAAAGAACATGATGTCACCGACGACGGTCCAAGGTCGCATCAATCTTGGAACGAAAAAATGACGCAATCGAACGACTTGAAAAAATGGTCTGCCAAAACGCCGATGTTGGTTGGGTTTGGGGCGCTGACAGCACTGATTCTGGGCATTGGTGTTTGGGGCAGCTTTACCAATATTGCAGGTGCAATTGTGGCATCGGGCACAATTCAAGACGAAAGTTTACGCCAGGTTGTGCAACATCCAGATGGCGGTGTTGTTGGTGAAATCTTGGCGCGTGATGGCCAGCGTGTAAACGCAGGGGACATTGTGTTGCGTTTTGACGATAATTTTCTGCAACCCCAAGCAACGATTTTGGATCGACAACTGTCTGAATATGCAGGTCGAAAGGCGCGCATGCGTGCCGAGCGCGATGACGAAACAATCCTGAAATTCGATCCCGTGTTCGCTCTACGTGCTAAATCTGATACCCACTTACAAGATATTCTGAAATCACAAACCAGCCTGTTCAACGCTCGCCTGCAAACATTTCAACAAACCCAAGAGCAGTTGATCGAACGCCAAACGCAGATTGATTTGCAAATCGAAGGATCGCGAAAACAAGTTGTGGCCCTTGAACAGCAAATCACCTTGATCGGAAAAGAGCGTAAAGACCAAGAAGGCCTGTTGGCCAAGGGTTTGGCGCAAGCTAGCCGTGTTTTAGCGCTACAACGTGAAGAGGCGCGTTTGTTGGGACAGCGTGGTGAATTGGAATCCAGCATCGCCGCCAGCGGTGCGCAAATTATCGAAACCAAATTAGAAGCATTGCGCCTTGCGTCTCAACGACGTGAACAGGCGGAAACAGATTTGCAAGACATCGAAACCAACGAGATCGAGCTTAGCGAACGCCTGTTGTCAGCCAATGAAACGCTGCAACGATTGGACGTACGCGCACCCGTTGCGGGCATTGTTTACAACATGCAGGTTCACGCATTACGCTCAGTCGTGCGCCCCGCTGACCCAATTTTATATATCATCCCGCAGGACCAACCATTGATTGTACAATCGCGCATCGAAACTATTAATATTGATCAGGTCAACATCGGCCAACCGGCCAGTTTGCGATTTTCCACCTTTGATCAACGCACCACACCTGAAATTTTCGGTACCGTGTCCAAGGTGTCTGCAGATGTGTTTACCGATGACATAACGGGTGTAAAATTTTACACGGCTGAATTAGTACCAAACCCTGGTGAAATTGACCGTCTTGGCGATGTAGAATTATTGCCAGGCATGCCTGTCGAGGCATTTATCAAAACCGGTGATCGCACACCGCTGAATTATTTGTTGAAACCGTTCACGGATTATTTAAGCCGCGCATTCCGCGAGTAGGCGGTTTAGCCTTGCGAAAATTTCCACAAACAGTAGCCTTTTGAGAGCAACTCAAAAGGAATTATCATGTCTGGAAAATACGAAACACGTTTGGCCGAACTGGGTGTAACCCTGCCTGATGCCCCTGCACCTGCGGCGAATTATGTACCCTACGTGATTGTGGGTGATATGGTTTATGTCTCTGGCCAAATTTCGGGCGATGCCAATGGTCGGATTAACGGTAAATTGGGCGATGGGTTCAGCGTAGAACAGGGTCAAGCGGCGGCAAAAACCTGTGCAATCAGCCTGATCGCACAACTGAAATCGGCATGTGACGGCGATTTGGATCGCTTGGTGCGCGTCATCAAATTGGGCGGCTTTGTTAACTGCACACCCGACTTCGCAGACCACCCCAAGGTCATCAATGGCGCATCAGATTTCATTGGTGAAGTATTCGGCGATGCAGGCAAACACGCCCGCGCCGCCGTCGGCTCTAGCAGTCTGCCATTGGGTGTTGCTGTCGAAATCGAAGGCATCTTTCAAATCAAATGAACCCACTTCAACCCTTCATCGACGGCCCGATTACACATCGCACATTGCATGATGTAAAAGCGGGTCGTCCCGAAAATTCGTACGAGGGATTGGACGCCGCGATTGCACAGGACTTGGCTGTGGAAATCGATTTACAATTATCATCCGACGGCGTGCCAATGGTTTTCCACGATTATGAACTGGATCGCCTGACGGCTGAAACGGGACTGATCGCTGCTCGAACGGCGACTGAATTGCAACAAATCCCGTTGACAGGCGGCACAAAACCCATCCCGCGTTTCGATGAATTTATGGCGCATGTTGCGGGTCGTGTGCCCGTGTTGATAGAGCTAAAGGATCAGGATGGTGCCCAAGGATCCAAACTCTCAAATCTTGAATCATCCGCGTGTGAAATCATGCGCGGATACACTGGTGCGGTTGCGGTGATGTCCTTTAATCCCGATATGATTGCACGCTGTGCAATGTTGGCACCTGATGTTCCACGCGGCCTTGTCACTGATCCATTTACCGCTGACGACTGGCCTGAAGTGGACGCAGATCGCCGCGCAGAGTTGGCGAAAATTCCACATTACAATCTGATTGGTGCCACATTTATTTCCCATAACCGCGCTGATTTATCGTCGCCACGTGTGGCCGAATTAAAATCCCAAGGCGCCACAATTTTTTGTTGGACGGTCAAGTCAGAAGCACAAGAAATTGCAGCCCGCAAAGTAGCGCATTCTATCACATTCGAGGGGTACTTGCCCAAAGGCCAAGCATGACCAAATTCCCACAGGTTGAAATTTCCGTCGTCACGGCAATCGGCGACATCGGCCAATCTGAATGGGATGCCTGCGCATGTCCCGAGGCCTCAAATTCCCGCCCCATCGACCCTTTCACCACTTATCGTTTTCTGAAGGCATTGGAGGACAGCGGTTCCGTGGGCCATGGTACGGGATGGGTTCCACAATACATCACGGCGCGTCAGAACGGTGAGCTGATCGGCGTTTTGCCCAGCTTCGCCAAGGGCCATTCACAAGGCGAGTATATTTTCGATCACAACTGGGCGCATGCATTCGAAAACGCAGGCGGGCGGTATTATCCCAAACTCCAAATCGCCGCACCTTTTACACCGGTGACAGGGCGCAGATTTTTAACACACCCGGATCACACAGACACTGCGCGCGCGGCTCTTACCCAAGGTATCCACGCCGTACTTGAGCAACAGGGCTGGTCGTCCGCGCACATCACGTTCTGTACCGAGGACGAATATAATGCCGCCCCCGAATTGGGTTTAATGCAACGCATCGGACAACAGTTCCATTGGGAAAATAATGACTATAGATCTTTCGATGATTTCTTGGGGCAACTCGCGTCCCGTAAACGCAAAAACCTGCGTAAAGAACGTGCTACGGCGATGGATTTTGGCGGCACATTTCAACAGTTTACTGGCGACGAAATTCAATCCGAACACTGGGATGCATTCTGGGAATTTTACATGGACACGGGCGCACGTAAATGGGGCACACCGTATTTGACCCGCGCATTTTTTGACATCGCCCACGAAACCCTGCGCGACGACATTGTTTTGTTCCTGTGCGAACGCAATGGGCGATGGGTTGCGGGGGCTTTAAATTTCATCGGACGCGACACACTATTCGGTCGCTACTGGGGTTGTGCCGAGGATCACCCATGCCTGCACTTTGAATTGTGTTATTACCGTGCTATCGATTACGCGATTGCCCAAGGCTTACAACGGGTCGAAGCAGGCGCCCAAGGTGAACACAAACTTGCGCGTGGTTATATGCCGACCCCGACATATTCATTGCATTACATCCCTAACGCGGGATTTGCACAAGCGGTACAAGCATACCTTAACGCCGAACGCGAGGCCGTGGATCAGGACATTGAAATCCTAACCACCTATGGTCCCTTTAAAAAATGGAAAGAGGAATAAATGCCCGATCTTATGACCCAACGACAACGCGAAATGAAATTGCCAGCACTGATGGATCAGGGTTGGACAATGGCGGATGGTCGCGATGCCATCCAGAAAGAATTCAAATTCAAATCATTCGCGCGCGCTATTGGGTGGATGTCATCCGTTGCGATACTGGCGGAAAAAATGGATCACCATCCCGAATGGTCGAACGTTTACAATCGTGTTTGGGTCACCCTGACCACACATTCGGCGGACGGGGTGACTGAGCTAGATATCGATTTAGCGATTAAAATCGATATGCTTTACAGCTGATCCAAAATCGCTTCGCCACCAGAAATATCGCAAACGCCGCGGCTTTCTTCTGCGTTCAGCGCGGTCACAATACCGTTTTCCACTATCATGGAATAGCGCTTTGAACGGCCGATCAATCCAACAGCGGGCGCGGAAAAATCAAAGCCGATTTCGGCGGTGTATGATCCATCGCCATCGGACAACATGCCAATGCCTGCGGTATCTGCACCCATTTCAGTCGCCCATGATTGCATCACAAATACATCATTCACTGACAGGCAATAAATTGCATCTACACCCCTGGCACGGATTGCATCGGCGTTGCGTGTGAAACTTGGCATGTGCGCCGTGGAACAGGTGCCAGTATACGCACCAGGCAGAGCGAAAATCACGATTTTCTTGCCCGCCGTCAAATCCGCCATGCTGTGGCTGGCAGGGCCATCGGCACCCATAAATTGGAATTCTGCCGTTGGTAATGTGTCGCCTACTGAAATCGTCATAATTCGTCCTTTTCATTTTCGAAATACTGGTAATAAGTATAGAAGGATTAAATCAAACACTAGCGGGGAAATACAATGTCACACGTGGTCGTGATCGGTGCAGGTCAGGCGGGTTCATCCGCCGTTGTTAAATTGCGCAACACAGGGTTTGATGGTGACATCACACTGATTGGCGCGGAAACTGCCCCGCCATACCAACGCCCGCCATTATCGAAAAAATACCTGTTGGGTGAAATGGATTTGGAACGCCTGTATTTACGGCCGCTTGATTTTTATGCCGATATGAACATTACCCTGCGCCTTGGCGAAACCGTCACGGGCATCGATGCGGGCGCAAAAACCATCGCGATTGGTAATGACATATTATCTTATGATAACCTGATTTTCACCACCGGCTCAGATCCCCGTCGATTGCCTGCCTCTGTCGGAGGTGACCTGAACGGCGTATATGTTGTACGCAGCTTGGATGATGTGGATGCCATGCAACCCGAGTTTACGGCCGACCGTCACGTTCTGATTATCGGCGGCGGTTATATCGGGCTAGAGGCGGCGGCGGTTGCTGCTAAACTTGGTTTGCGCGTCACACTTGTGGAAATGGCTGACCGTATTTTACAACGTGTCGCCAGTACAGAAACGTCCGATTATTTTCGCGCCCTTCACACATCCCACGGTGTCGACATCCGCGAGAGTGTTGGTTTATCCAAACTGATCGGTGGTACCCGTGTCACTGCCGCCGAACTGACCGATGGCTCAACTCTCGACGTTGATTTCGTCATTGCGGGTGTCGGTATTACCCCGTCCACCGCATTGGCCGAACAGGCGGGATGTACCATCGAAAACGGCATTAAAACAGACGCACAGGGGCGCACATCCGTTGATGGCATCTGGGCGGCAGGCGACTGTGCATCATTTCCCTACAAGGGCGGGCGCATTCGTTTGGAAAGTGTCCCCAACGCCATTGATCAGGCCGAATTGGTCGCCACAAATATCATGGGCGGCGAAAACGTATACACTGCAAAACCATGGTTCTGGTCGGATCAATTCGATGTCAAACTCCAAATCGCGGGCCTGAACACGGGCTATGACAACGTCGTTTCGCGCATTACCGAAACCACCACATCATTCTGGTATTATAAGGGCGAAACATTGCTGGCCGTTGACGCCATGAACGACCCGCGCGGGTATATGATCGGCAAACGCTTGATCGAGGCTGGAAAATCCCCTGATCGCGCCACAGTTGGCGATCCTGCGTCCAACCTTAAATCGTTGTTATAATGCGGATCATTGGTGGTCAAAATCGCGGCACGCAATTGGCGGCGGTGGGCACAGGCGACGAAACCGCGCACCTACGGCCCACCACAGATCGCGTCCGCGAGAGTATTTTTAACCTGTTGATAAACGGCGGCTACGGTGATCCCGTCACAGACGCCCGCGTCCTTGACTTGTTTGCAGGCACAGGTGCCCTGGGATTCGAGGCATTGTCACGCGGCGCATCCCACGTTTTGTTCGTGGATGACGGCATCAAGGCGCGCGCCCTGATCCGCGAAAACACGGACATCCTACGCGCCATTGGAAAATCCAAAATATACCGGCGCGATGCCACCAAACTAGGGCCCGTAAACGGTGCGCTGTATAACCTCGTTTTCCTCGATCCTCCTTACGGTAAATCCATGGGCCAAACCGCCCTGACCTCCGCGCTTGACGGCGGCTGGCTTAACGATGATGCGCTATGTATATGGGAGGAAAACACCAAACAAATCCCACCCAAAGGGTTTACAATGCTGGACGTGCGCAAATACGGCGATACATGGGTGCATATATTAGAAGTGACATAACCGTGCTATGCTAAGGTAATATTGTCAGAGGTTACCTTGCAAAACGCCATAGTAAAACACATCAAAACACACTGGGCTGGGCGCGCGGATTTCATCTGGCTCGTCTCCCTAAATTTACTGGGTCTGCGCGCGGCAGTCCACTTCGTCGGTGGGGCGTTAAAAAACGCGCCAATTCCAATCTGGCTCATCCTCTTCCTTCTCATCAGTGTCATCCTGATCTGGCAAATTATCGGCTCCATTCGCGCCGCAAAATCCGGCCTTGATCACCCTGACGGTATTTTTAAAACGATCATCCTGTTCATCGCTGCCATGGCCGTCATTATTACCACAACATGGCAAATCGGCGATCAATACCATCGCCTGTTCGACCCCATCCCAGAACCGTTCGTTGATCCCGCAATCATTACATTGCCCCGCTCATCTGATGGCGGCGAAGTATTCCTAAACGGGCCGATCACCCTGAAACAATACAATGCATTTCGCGATATCCGCGATGTGAACAGCCTGCGCACAGTCACCTTGGATTCCCAAGGTGGCAACATTTTCGCCGCACGCGGTTTCCACCGTCTGATTGTGGAGCGTGGCCTAAATACCAATGTCATCAATGATTGCTTTTCTGCCTGTACGATAATTTTCATTGCTGGCAAAAACCGCACTGCTGACCCAAGCGCACGTTTTGGTTTTCACAGCTACGCCTATCGCTTTAACTTTACAGGTCAACAAATCGATGTGGTGGCCGAACAAACCAAAGATGTCGCCCGCTTTCAACGTATCAACACGCCTGAGACTTTTATTTCCAAAATATTTGCCACACCAGCCAGTGAAATTTGGATACCCAGCCGCGCGGAATTGATCACGGCCAACATCCTGAACTGAAACAGCCCTTGTTCACCGAATCTCAATATGTGATTGATGTGATCAACGAAACACAACAGGATCCCCATGCCCGCTGATCTTTTGAAATCAGTCTTCGGCCACGACGCATTTCGTGATGGCCAATCTGAAATCGTGGATGCGGTTGCGGCGGGCAATGACGTTTTGGCGATCATGCCCACAGGCGGCGGAAAATCCCTGTGTTTTCAGCTCCCGGCCTTGGCACGCGACGGTGTCGCACTGGTCGTATCCCCCTTAATCGCGTTGATGCGTGACCAAGTTGCCGCACTACAGGCCTTGGGCGTAAATGCGGGTGCACTGACATCCGGCAATACTGACGAAGAAACCGAAATCGTTTTCCAAGCCCTTGAAAATGGTGATCTTAAGCTGCTTTACGTCGCTCCCGAACGCCTTGCCAATTTCGGCACACAGCGCATGTTGTCCAACCTGCCCATCAGCTTTATCGCTGTGGACGAAGCACATTGTGTTTCCCAATGGGGTCACGATTTTCGCCCCGATTATTTGCGCATTGGCGAACTGCGTGAAAAACTAAACGTCCCGTTGGCTGCCTTCACCGCCACGGCTGATCCCGAAACCCAAGACGAAATCGTCGCGCGATTATTCAAAGGTCGCGAACCAAAAATATTCCTCCAAGGCTTTGATCGCCCCAACATCCACCTTGCCTTCGCCCCCAAAAATGCCCCCCGCCAACAGGTGCTGAATTTTACTGCATCGCGAAAAGGCCAGTCAGGAATTATTTACTGTGGATCACGCGCGAAATGCGAAACCCTGGCGGCGGCGCTGCGTGGTGCAGGTCACGCCGCTATCTACTACCATGCAGGCATGGATGCTGATGATCGGCGTACCGCCGAACGCCGCTTCCAACTCGAAGATGGCTTAATCGTTGTTGCCACGGTCGCGTTCGGCATGGGTATCGACAAACCCGATATTCGCTATGTCATCCACGCCGACCTGCCAAAATCAATCGAGAGTTATTACCAAGAAATCGGTCGCGCAGGCCGCGATGGTGCCCCTGCTGAAACCTTGACCCTATACGGTTCCGATGACATCCGCCTGCGTCGTTCTCAAATCGACGAGGGCTTGGCACCCCATGATCGCAAACAGGCAGATCATGGTCGCCTAAACGCATTGCTTGGCTTGGCCGAGGCACGCCGTTGCCGCCGAAGCGTCCTGATTGGATATTTTGGCGACAAAATCGAAACTTGCGGTAATTGTGATCTGTGCGACACCCCGCCCGCATTATTCGACGGCACCACCCACGTTCGCATGGCGCTGTCTGCAATCTTGCGCACCGATGAACGATTTGGTGCGGGTCATTTAATCGACATCCTGCGCGGGCAATCCACCGATAAAACCCGTCAACATGGTCACGAAAAATTACCCACCTTCGGTGTGGGTAAGGAATATTCCAAAGGCGAATGGCAGGCGGTTTTCCGTCAAATGATGGGTTATGATTTGATCCGCCCTGACGTCGAACGCTTTGGTGCGTTCCGCATGACCCACGCGGCGCGTCCCATTTTACGAAACGAGGAAAAAATCGAACTGCGTCGTGACACAATCACCAAAGAGGTGCGCCGCGTCAAAGTTAAATCATTGGTCGCAGAAGAGGATGAACCACTGTTTTCTGCGCTCAAGGCCAAACGCCGTGCATTGGCCGAAGCATTAAATGCCCCCGCTTACGTTGTGTTCGCCGATGCCGTCCTGATGGAAATGGCACGCATACGGCCCGCTAATTTGGACGATTTTGCACAGCTTTCGGGTGTTGGTGCGGTAAAACTGGAACGCTACGGCAAGGCATTTCTAGAAGTTATAAATGACAGCGTTGTTGAACAACACCCATCGCGCCGTCGCTTAGCAGGCAAAGAGGCGGGAACGGTTTTTGACCGCCTTCAAGCCGCGCAACTGGAACTGATGAACGGACCACTCGGCCACGATAAACCAATGGCTTGTTCTGCCAGTCAGCTGGCGAAATTCGCCGAAACCAAGCCCCGTGATTTGGCCAGCGTCGAACGTTTGTTGGGTGCGAAAAAGGCTGAACGTTTCGGTGACGCCTTCTTGAACGCGCTGCATACAGAATAACCTTGGCGTTGATTATTTCCCTGCTATATTTAGAATAATTCTAAAAGGATACGCTCATGCTTGCCGTTATTTCACCAGCCAAAAAAATGGATTTTGAACCGATAACGGGCATCGCAGATTCAACACCTGATTTTTTGGCAGATGCGAATAAATTGGCCACGCAAGCACGTAAACTCTCGGTCTCTGATTTGCGTGCCATGATGAAAATTTCCGAGGATTTGGCGACGCTGAATCGAGAGCGTTTTCAGGCTTTCTCCGAAGCTCCCGATGATCGCGTCACTAAACAGGCGGCTTTCGCATTTGCAGGTGACACTTACACTGGATTACAGGCCAACAGCCTATCATCGGATGATTTGGATTACGCTCAAGATCACCTACGCATCCTATCGGGGTTATATGGCGTGTTGCGCCCGCTTGATCGTATCCAACCATACCGCCTTGAAATGGGCCGCAAGTTGGCCACCAAATCTGGCAATACATTATACGCCTTCTGGGATGATCGCATTGGCGCGGCACTGGACGATGTGTCGGATGGTGTGATCGTGAATTTGGCATCGAGCGAATACTTTAAGGCGGCTGGTAAAAAAATGAACAGCCGCGTCATCACTCCGGCGTTCAAAGAAGAGCGCGAAGATGGCCTGAAAATGATCGGCCTTTTCGCCAAAAAGGCACGCGGCGCCATGGCGCGTTTTATCGTGCAAAATCGCGTTGAAACAGTTGATGGGCTTAAAGATTTCAATACAGATGGTTACGGTTTTCGCCCGGAACTTTCTGGTGAAAATGATTGGGTTTTTTCGCGCGTCACGCCCTAACTCCATTTTTGT
>TARA_R110002096_G_scaffold183757_12_pt1 | contig 17217 bp, 10 predicted proteins | sample TARA_R110002096 | Tara Oceans TARA_R110002096 (sample SAMEA4397295) | marine metagenome | biome: Polar Biome; feature: [DCM] deep chlorophyll maximum layer (ENVO:01000326); material: water (ENVO:00002006), including particulate matter (ENVO:01000060) such as... | depth 35 m | reverse complement strand
CTGAATTTATAGCCATTTCGTAAGATCCCGAAATAAATTCGGGATAACCGAGATTCTATCCTTGTCTCAAACTGTCAACGAATTATCTAACACTTAGAAAGCTCGAATTCATTTTCTAAGCATACTCCAGCTTATCGTTGCAGCTAAAAATGTCTTTATGGTGTTATTTTGATCTTCTGATTTGGTGATTTCAGATAACGGTAGTGCAGCGCCTTTAAGTTGTTCTGGTAACCAAACTCCTGACTCTAACTTTGGTGCAGAAGAATAATCGATGGAATCATCTTTTCTCCACTGAGTTACATACAAATATGGCTCTTGGATAATGGAATCTGCAATTGCATATCCCACACTAAATGATTGTTCAACGCTTTTCTCGTCATCAAAAACAAATGGAATATACACTCCGTGGTCAAAATGATGAGGCCAAGTTCTTACTTCTGAGGCATGATTAAATTCTAGCGCAATTTCTTTGCAAAAGATATCAACGAGAGTACGATGTGTTGCAAGTTCCTCAAGAGTCTCTTTCGATATTTTAGGGAAAGCTTCTCCACTATCTATAGGGTGGTGAGGAATTTTGTAATGCAATTCTATCTTTAGATCTTCGGCATCAATTTGTTTAAGGAGCAATGCCTGCTTTAACCAGTTGAGCGCTTCAGTTTTGGTTTTTCCGAACAATGAATACGAAATAATCTCTAAATCGGTAGGTCCTAATATTTTAAGAGATAATGTAGGAAGGTGTAAAGCGACTTTCGCTCTTCCTTGGATTTCCTTCCCCACAAAACAATTTTTTTCTACATCCCAAACCATATTAGTATGACTATCATCAGCTTGTTCTTCCAATAAATATTTACCTGCAATAGCTATAAACTGAGCTACATGATGAACCGTATTTTGTGTGGCATTCAATTCAGAAAGTTCAATTTCTGAAGATAGTTTTGGAAGTGGATACTGTAAGTCCATGAAAAAAAGTTGGTTTTTATTCTGCGCTACTAGTTGTAACACCATTGTCGCTTGAATAAATCCGAGTGCTTTGCTACATATTCAATCGCCAGAGAAAGCTGCTATTGAGCTTTATAAGGTCCGTGAACAGATTTAACAATCATATTTTCATTGGAATTTTCTAAAACGATAACGTGGAAAACATCCCCTTTTGGAGAAACACGAACTAGAATATGCCCATTATCGCTGGCTAATTCGTCGAGCCCAACAACTACGAGTTTGTTGGCTTCATGCATTCCTGTTGCAAAAATATCTCTCTTTCCAGGATACAGGAATTCAGATCGTAACCTACGATAAACCATCGGACTTGGATGTGCGGAATCCCAAACAGGAATAATCCAAACTTGTGGACGCAATGTCTGCACAAAAAACGCATTTTGTGAATCTATATAACCGTGGTGATTTAACACACTTACTTCAACGGGGCCGATAGCTTGTGCGATTGGCGTTTCAATATCATACCAGCTAGGTTTTCCTTCTAGAGCAATTCCAGCAATGTCTCCGCCTGTGAAATAATCAAACTTTCCGTAGCTAAGTCTAAGTGCCAGACTACTGATGTTTTCATTCGGATAATCTTCTTTTGCAAGCGTATTGAGCGGTGGAAAATGATTGCGAGTGTTGGTTCCAACTCCTGTCCAAACTTCGCCATTGGCTGCAAGGTTACGAACTTCAAATTCTGGATATCGTTTTGGATTGTTTTTGAGTACAATCTGCGAGTTGCTTCCGGGCTTAAATCGCTCCGCAACAAGTCCATTATTTTTAACCTGCCACTGCAAGAAAGCTTTGTAATTTATTAGCGTCGCATCGTTTGGATCGGTGAGGTAGTCATAATCTGGCCAGCCTCTGTCGAGTACTTTTCTAATGGGAATGCTATCTCCAACCAAAGTCATTCCAGCAAGAGCATAATCTCCATTTTTTGATTTTGGAGATGAAGAAGTAATCTGCCCCATGTGATCTCGGTGAAAATGAGATGGCATTGCGTAATCTATCTGCTTATACGAACTTTGGTTGAGAAGCTTTGAGATATATCGAAGAATCCATTCCCCAGCAGTGCGTGTTTCATTTGGTTTTTCAGCGATGTATCGCGGAATGCGCCAAGCTTGATCGGTTTCAGTGAATTCGCCAGCATCAAACAACATCGTGGTGCCATCGGGTAACATCATAAATGTGGAAACTCCACGGCCAGTGCTAATCTCGTGGATATCGAGAGTTCCTTCTGTCCACGCAGGTAGTGCTTCTCCCACAGTTTGGGCAATTCCCGAAGAAAGAGCAAAGAAGAGTGCGACAATAGATAAAACTATTCTTCGAGTAATGAACTTGAGTGTTTGCTGAGACATAGAATTTTCTGAGTTAGATTATTTATCAGTAGTTTTTGGTGGATTACCAAGAATGATTTCTCTTTCGATATAACCACCTCGTGTAGATAGTACTTTTAGAGTTCCCGTTGCACCTTTTACTCCATTAAGCTGAACTAGAAACGTAGCTTTTTGGGTTTCTCCTGCATCGGTATATCCTGCAAAAATAGTTTTGTCATAAGTTGTTGGAGTAAGGATTTTAACCTGAGCTTTTTCAAAACCCTTAGTTAAATCTTTATCAAACTCAAGTTTTAACCGGTCTTCTTGAACGATTTTAACAAGTTGTGCCTGTTTTAAAGCCACAGGAAGTTGTCCCGTATTCGTCCAAGTAACATTGATTTCGTACGTATTATCCTTTTTCTTATTGATAGAAACATCATCAATATTAAGTTGAGGTAGCTCCATGGCCATCGCAAGATTAAAGAGGGCTTGTTTCTTAGCCCAGTTTTCTAGCTGCCAAGCAGGCCCGTTTTGGCTAAAGAATTTAGGATGGAAACCTCCAATTTCAACTTTGCCCAACGTTGGATGGTCAAAGGGTTCCCAATTTCTAAAACCACGACTTTTATTCTCGCGATCATCCCAAGTTAAGCCATCAAAATCATCGTAAATGCCATCTTTGTTGTAATCTTCCATGGCGCCGTTATTCCAAAGTTCATCGCCGTACCATATGGAGCCGAAATAGAAATAACCAAAATCAGGTCCGTGACCAAAAAGAGGAGAAGCTTTTGTAGAATCTCTCGTTACACTATTTGTGGGATAGCGAGTCATATAAGTTTCGTACACATCGCCAGCCCAAGGGTAGTTAGTGATTTCGAGCCCCATCTTATCGTACTTTTCGTAAAGCTTTAGATCATCAGGATACATTCTCTCTTCACTTTTTGAAGTAGAAGGTGGACGCAAATGCATAGGAACTCGTGTATCCATTGAATTAACAACCGAAATATTTGGATGAGTCAACATCCACATTACAACCGATTTTGATTCTGGTTCGCTCAGTGGATAAGCGCCCGCTCCATATTGAGTGTAACCTCTTCCTGTGGCGTCTTGTCCAGCATCTGGGCGCCAATTTTCAACATAATTTCTATGCAAATCCAATCCGCCGATGCCATCTTCGTTAAAATCGCCGTCACCGTCGTTATCAATGCCTTCTGAATAAAGCAACCATTCGCCTTTTCCGTTAAGCACTCGTTTCATCAATCGGCCTTTTGGGTCGCGCGGGTCAATGATGTAATTAGCCTTGTCCAATTCCTCTTCGGTAGCTTTTTTACGGATTTGGTAAATAATCCCATCGCCATCTAAATCTTCTTCAGGATCTTCATCAAACAAACCATCTCGGTCGTTATCATAAGGGCGGACAGAGCTACGATTTCTTTGTGCAGTATTCAGGTATAAATTAGAACCGTCAGGGTTATTCTGTGGGCGTAAATAGATCGCTTTGGTATCAATGAGATGAGTGATTGCGTCGTCTTTGCCATAGTTTTCCAGTAAATGATTAGTGAGCCAAAGAATCGATTCGCTACTGGTAATTTCTCCGCTATGTCGGCCACCTTCAAAATAGGCGGCTGGTTTGTCGGTGTCTTTCCCTGTTTTTTTATTGGTAATAGTCATTTGAAGAATCGGCCGTCCTTCAAAACTTTGGGCAACTTCGTACAAATCTACAATATCAGGATATTGCTCTGCCCATTTTTGATACCAAGCGTACATAACGCTAGCTGTATGGTAGCCTGAAAAGCTCAGGGTTTCTCCAGCAGTATAAATTACTTCAGGAAATTCATGTTGCTTGAAGAAACTAACGCCATGGCGCTCTCCCTTAACAGTGTAGGTTGTCGAATCTTTATCAGACTCTGGCCAGCTTTGTTGGAGTAATGGGCGATAATTTTGAGCGAAAGTAGATACACTGAGAGTTAGTATCAGGCTGAGAAAAGCGAAAAACTTCATGTACTTATACCAAGTTAAGGTTGTTGCATTGGCTTAAAGTAAATGAAACAGAGAGGAAAGAAGAATAAATATGGTAAAAAAAAAGCTCTCCGGGTTTCAACCACGAAGAGCTTGGGGTACAATAAAGATACTCCTTATAAGTAATCTATAGTGGTTGTAAGAGTGCCTGAGTATTTTCCTCGTGTATTGTGTGTTGGAGTTGCATTGCTTTCTAATGCAAAATATCGACTTCCAGTCTCTTTATTCTCGGTTACACTACTATTGGTATAAATAGTAACTGATTCACCAAACTCGTTAGTTACTAACACCGACTCGGGGCAATCAAAATCTAATGCCGTATTTTTTGAAGTAGTAATTTGGAACATTTCTTGGTTTGTAGAGGCTGAATTACTGCTAATACTTAATGGGAGTTCTATATCAGATGCTTGTGTTAAGCTAGCTCCACTTATAATGGTAACTTCCACTCTCATCACAGCCGTTGCCTGAGCTGCTAAGTTAGCGCTGCTAGCTACTGCAAGTAGAAGTAATAAAGTTAGATATTTGGAGATAGTTTTCATAAATCAATAAGTGTTTCATTACTTATCGACTTATATTAGAAAATCTTAATATTAAATTTTCTTAATATTAAATACCCTTTTAAATACTCTCTGATAGATATTTTGGATAACTAGAACCAAAAAAGGCGCTTTAATTTTAGCAGTTTAGCACGTTTTGAGAGCATCAAGAGTTCAGGCTTTGAGATATGAATGGGCTTCTGATTGATTTCGATGTCTTTAAATGCTTGTGTGGGATTAAGAATGCCAAGTTTATTAATGAAAGTGAAAAAATTGGTGCGGAGATATTTCTTCCCGTTTTGTTCAAGTGTGGTTAGAATTTCATCCCAGGCATCTGGCCTTGTGGAATACTCAATAGCTAAACCGATTGCATCGGCATTTACATTGCTATTGAGGCAGAGTTCAAGTTGAATTTCTAAGCTTTCAGGAAGGGGATCGGGGCGCAGAAGCTTAGGCCCACTGTCTGATTCCGTTCTTTTGGGAAAGAAGCTTTTCCAAAGTTCTCCTGTTTTAGGGTCGTGATAGAAAACCTCTAAGGTTTGTTCATTTTTTCTGAGCGTTATCATTTCTCGAATACGCTCCAATTGCCGTTTGTGCTGAATTACATACATTGAGAATAGTCCATTTATTCTCTTATAGACCTTCATAAAAATATAGTTCCAAATTGGTGACAGAGAAATAAGCTAGAAACGGAAGTTATTGAATAGAGAGTTTAAACTAACGAATTTTTCCAAAAACGGTAGTTGAAATAACATGCAGGCCGTAAGGTAGATAGTCATCAGCACCAATAAAGGTATCTGTATATTGGAATACCTCAACAAATGAGGAATCATTGTTGGCTAAGAATGTCTGGAGTTCTTTGTCGTTGGTTTGGTGCCAAACAATATAATCGTATGTATCTAAATCAATCTGCTGGAGGCTGGCTAAATGGGAGAAGTCGATTACTTGAGAGTCAACAACATTTAGCGAGTCATACAGCTGGTACTTAAATCTATAAGTACCAGCATTAGATAATATGTTATCCGAAGCTGTTATCTTTTTTTGAAGGAAGTCGGATGCCGGTGCAAGGTTAGACCAACTCGACTCTAGAATAAAAGCTTGTGCAAAAAATAAAAAGAGTGCTACAGAAATAGTCTTTGTAGCATGAGTGGTTAACAAATGTTTGAATGGAAGTGCGACTAACGGAGTTGCAAAAACTACTGCATAAACAATGTGTTTTTCGGCACTCGTAGGATTTCCAGTGAGTATGTGAAAAACAGGCCAGATTAAAAGTGATCCTGCGAATAAATAGGAGATTTTACTTTTGCGAACCTGATTGCGTGCTGAAGGTACTAAGAAAACCAAGATGATTGGAAGTAGTATAAAAAGACTGACTCCCAACGAGTAAAGACTGTTGAATCCCAATTCAGTTGCTTGGTAAGAAGCGTATGAATCAGGAAATAAGCTTTTAAATACAATTAAATTGTGGAAAATCGGAATAATGACTGAAAAGAGAAGAAAAATGAGGGACTTTAAAAAAACACGATGTTCGGTAACTATATAGAGTAGTAAAAAAAGAATGGGAAAGTAGATGATGAAGGCATATTTAGTAATTATCGCTAGGCCTGCGAAAATCCCAGCAAGTGCGATATGCGCTAAGTTCTTTTTTTGAATGAAAAGCGCGCTACTCATGAAGAATACAAGTCCTAGCACATCATACACTGCGATATGACTAAAAAAGAAAAAAGGTCCAGATAGGGATAAGAAAAGGCTACTCCACCATGCGTTTTCTTTGCCAACGTGGGACGAGCAATGAAAGTAATTTAGAATTAGAATCGTAATAGAAAGGAGCAAGGTTAAGATGCGAACACCTTCTAGAGAAGATACTTTGTATGTAAAGCCCGCTAACAAGCTCCATAAATAAGGACTTCCATTATGCCAGCTAGAAAAAGTATCTGGGAGTCCATCTAAAAGCTGCAATCCAGATAAGATGTAAATTCCCTCATCCCCTTTGGCGCCATTAGCAGCAAAAAATATAAATAAAAGACCGAGGATAAAATAAAGGCCAAATAGGTAGGCAATCTTAGGGATGTTCACTGATGTATAGCTAAAAATAAAAGATGGGATGCTAGCTGTACATCGAGACTAAAAACGACCTGCTTTACTCCGGGATTTTGAATTCCTAATATAACCTAGATCAAGCTTTAAACTCAACGGGAATGTTTGTGGGATGGGGGGTTAATCACTTTGACTCTATGCAGGTAATCTAACTTTGGATAGGAAGGAGTCAAGCTCAGTATCTGTGCTAAAATGAAAATCACTTTCAATTTTATTCTGGAAAAAGCGAATTAAACCCAAATGGCTTTCAAAAACTCTATATGAATTACCTTCATAATTATAGACGAAAAAAACCTTATTCGAACTATTATCTGATACAAGAACTGTTTCTATAGTTCTTGATGCTCGTATGTATTCGGTATCTATTGATTGGAAAGTATTCATTAGGGGGAGTTTTTTACAATGATAGCCAACTGATTCTACTGAATACAAGTATATAGAAAACTTAAAACTATTGCTCTGCAACCTTTATGAATTCACCAATAACTCTCATGTTAACAGCGCTTTCTTTATCGATGTTAATGTCTTTATAGCTTTTATCGTATGAATTTGGTTTCAATACAATTTCTGTATGCACCGGAACTCCATCAATAACATCTTTTTGGCTCGAATATGTTTTAACAGTAAATGCAGAATTGAAATCTGGGTCAACCAAATCTCTATTTTCTACTAACACAATTTTACCATTTCTAGAACCCCCTTCATACTTTTTAAAGATACAAATAGAGCCATTTGGAATTCTCTTATTCATTGATTCGCCAATAACTTTACATGCAAAGTAGTTGTCATTTCGAGCGTATTTTTCTTCTACTTCAAGCTCTGTATATGTTTTTTCATGTTGTAGTTCACTAAAACTGCCAGCCGCTGCATAAAAATTATAGAGAGGTATTGTATACCTTGTTTGATTGACTTCTAATTCTAACTGAATATCTTTTACTTCCTCAGTTTGTTTTGGAATCTCTTTCTTAGTAACCGTAGTTATATAATTGTAAAGTTCCTCAGTTACTGGCTCTTCTAATAGAAACTTGAAATGAACGACAGGTTTTTTAGACTCTGGCATAACATCCTGCTTAATTGAATCCTCAATGATTGAAACGTCTCCCATAAAATAGAAGTCTGTTCCTTCTGCGTCCTCTTTTTTTACGAAAAGTAAAATTCGCTCAGAGGCAATGACATTTTGAATTTCAGGGCTATTTAATTTTCTATTAGATCTAGACTCCCAAGCAAAAATAGAAGGGGTAATAAAATGATCGTTGTAATTGATAGTATCATCAATATCATCTGATTTATGATAGGTCACAAAACAAGGGGTGACTTTATTTCTAGTTCTGTAGCCATAAATTGTACTACTAATATCAACTTCCCAGTTCAATAGCCTACATACATCTTTACGGCTATATTTATTAAAAAGAACTAAACCACCTTTATATTTAGCTGAATCAAAGTTATTATCAAAAGCTTTGATTGAATAGTCAACAGCATCAGATAAAAAATCTTTAAACGTATTATTTTTGAGTAACTCGATAAACTCGATGTGAAACTTAAAAGTATTATTTTCTTCAAATACTACCTTCTCTTCTTTACGAATAAATTCAAAATTAAGATTAGAGATGCTAGATTCAATAGTTTCTCTACTCACCTCATAGTTATATTTTCTTGATATTAAACTCTTAAGGACTGAGGTTTTTAATTCACTACTATCAAGCAACTTCCTCAAAATTAAACTTTCTTCAATTCTTTTAGAGTTGTTAATCTCTCTTGAGAAAAGTTCTAATAAGTGTAACCGCTTTTTATCCAAAATTATGTCAAAATCTTGGTCAGCCTTTTTTACAAAATTAAAATAAGACTTCGAATACTCAATAAATAGAAAAGGGTCCCTAGACTCATGGTTTAAAAAATCAGTCATCATTGGAATACGGCCTAATCTGAACTTTAACAGTTGATAGTCTTTTTTCAAATCGGAAAGGATTCTCATATTAGCAGAATCAATAGATTGAAAAATCTTTTCTTTTGATATTTCGTCAAAGTTGATTGTCGAAGAGCCATGTAGCATTTTACTACCTTCGGAGATTAGCTTTCGTAAAGTGTCTTTATTGAACGATGTGTCACCATATAGGGCAATTGGGATTAAATAGTTATTTTTATGGTTTCCAATAAAATCTATAACAGTTAAATAATCTTTCCCATTGGCTTTCCTTAAGCCTCTACCTAATTGCTGTACGAATATAATTGCAGAATCAGTAGGTCGTAGCATTAGTATTTGGTTAATTTTAGGAATATCAATTCCTTCATTAAAAATATCTACTGTGAATATATAGTCTAATTTTAGGTTGTTATCCGTTGATTCTAAGTTTGAAATTGCATCTTTACGTTCTGTTTCAGAGCTCTCACCGGATAAAGCAATAGTTTTATATCCTCGTTCATTAAATTTTAAGGATAGATTTTGTGATTCTTCATTAGTTGAGCAAAAAATCAAGCCTCTAGTTATGCCATTATCACTGCCGTAGAGTTCAGCTTTTTCAATAATTCTAGAAGCCCTCTCATCGCTTGCTAATAATTTAAAGTCTCTAGTATTCTCAATCGTTTCATTATTAACTATTAAATCGGTAATACCGAAATAATGAAATTCACACAACATATTTTCTTCCATTGCTCTATTTAATCTTATCTCATAAGCAATATTGTGGTCAAAGAGTCTGAAAATATCATTTCCATCGGTACGTTCAGGAGTAGCTGTCATCCCTAATAAAAATTTAGGGGTGAAATGTTCTATCAACCTGATATATGATTCTGCTCCAGAGCGATGAGATTCATCTATTATGATGTAATCAAAAGTGTCGTTCGCAAAGTTTTGCAAGTGATTATCCTTAGAAATAGTCTGTACTGTCGAGAAAACAAAGTCTGCATCTAATTCTTTTTTATTACCCGAATATATACCATAAGATTTTTCATCTTTAAAAATATCTTTGAAAGCTTCTAAAGCTTTCTCAGCGATATTCAATCGGTGAACAACAAAAAGTAATTTTTTGGGGTTAAAAGCTTTTACATCAAATGCTGATAGATATGTTTTTCCAGTACCTGTAGCAGATATTATAAGCGCCTTATTTTTATTTTCTACCCTTATTTTTTTTAGATTGCTCAATGCTTCTACTTGCATTGAATTTGGAGCGATTACTTTTTCTTTAGAGCTAGCAAGATTATGCCCAGATTCATTCCTAAACAACCGTTCTCTTTCATATATAGATTGGTATGATGCGATAAACTCATCTGTTACAGGAACTGCATTATCAAAATCAATTTCAAATTCATTTAAAACCTTTTCAACAATGCTGCTAGGCTTTAAACCTGATATTTTTAGATTCCATTCTTTGTTAACAGTTAAGGCGCTCGATGTTAAGTTGCTACTTCCAACGATTAAATTGTAATAATCCGTTTTCTTAAAAATGTAGCCTTTTGAATGTGTGTTGCCTTTAGTGGATATTCTGAGCTCAATATTTTCAAAAAGCTTTAGTTTCTTAAGGGCTTCTGGTTCAGTGAAGTTTAGGTATTGTGAAACTAGTACTTTTCCTTTGATACCTTTTCTTTCTAAAGAAAGTAAGCTGTTAAGTAAAACTGCGATACCGCTAGTGGTAACAAATGCAACGGAAATAAAAAATTCATCACATGTATCAAACTCTGACAAAAGAGTGGATAAGACTTTTTCCTTTGGAATTAATTTATTGGTTAATAGTTGAGGCCTCCATACAATATCGGAATCAATGTTTTTATCCACAAAACCGGTAAGTAAGCTTTTCGCAAAGCTATTACTAAATGTGTTATCCATTTTGTATTAATTTATTTACAATTGGCACATCAGCTTCAGCCCAATCTAAATTGCTAAGGTTATTTTTTTTCAACCACAAAGCTGAAATATGTTCTTTTAATTTCAAGTCTTTGGACCTTGCAGTACAAGAATAACTATGCATAGTTAGTTCAAAATCAGGATAAGTATGTACAACGGTTAAGAAGAGGTCACTAATTAGTGGTTTGATGTCTAATTCCTCTCTTAACTCTCGTGCTAATGCTTCTTTTTGAGTCTCCCCATTTTCAATTTTCCCACCTGGGAATTCGAACTTTCTAGAAATATAATCTAATTTATTTTCTGGGCGTTGAACACATAAAATTTCATTTTCAAAATGAATAACGGCTGCAACTACTTCTACTTTTTTTATCATTCCTAACAACTAACTAGGCTTAATGTTTAATGCTTGTTTTAGTTCTGTAATTCAAGATAGTATTCTAATCTTAAATTACTCGAAACTCAAAAAATAAATAATGTATGGCTACAGAGTAAAAGAGGGCTTAAGCTTTGGAAGATTTCACCTAATCCTAAAAAAACAAATCAAAATTATCATCATACCTACCCGAAGGAATTTAGACTTATGGCGGTCTAATGGAGTAGAATTATTTGAACTGAATAAACAAAACAATCAAAAATTAAAGCCATGAATAAAGTAATTAGAACATTTGTATTGGGAGCAGTTGCTCTATCAATGAGCGCTTGCGCAACACAAAAAGACCAAGCAGGTAATAACCAAAGACAGGCAGGTGGTCCGGATTTTCCTCAGATATTATCCGAAATGGATGCAAATAAGGATGGAAAGTTATCAAAGAGTGAGGTTAAAGGGCCGCTTCTTAATGATTTTTCAAAAATAGACACCAATGGTGATGGCTTTATAAGCAAAGAAGAATTTAATAATGCCCCTAAACCACAACAGGGCAGGCCACCACGAGGCTAGTTAATAGCATCACTTAACGAAAGTATCGTTAAAAATAATTATAATCTTTGGGCGATAATTCCCAATCAAAGGTTTGTCTATTAAGCACAAATGGCTCACTGTGTAGTTGAGCCATTTTTGTTTGGCCAATGCCCACATTTAAGTAAAAGTGATTACTGTTATGTAAGCCTGATTTTTCAGAGTAAAAGTACCCTCAAAAAGTCGGGATGACAGGATTTGAACCTGCGACCCCTCGACCCCCAGCCGAGTGCTCTACCGAACTGAGCCACATCCCGATTTTACCTAACGCACAAAGATACAACAGAGAGCAGTTCAATCTCAATTAGATTCTTAGCAACTTGACTAATGACTTTTAAGAGGGGGCTTAACAAGAAATATGGGCAATGATTCTCATGCATAAGGCTTTAATAAAGCACTTGTTGAGTAGTAATGTTGCAAAAAAATCGATTTATTTTACGAAGTTGTTGTAATAAAGCGATAGAATGTTAAACTTACCTCAAATATCAGAGCCACTCGGTTACTATAATTGGGGTTTAAGAAAGCCGTAGTAAAATAGAGGTTGTGAGGTGAGCACTTAAAAAAAGTGTGTGTTATTCGGGCAATAAAATAAATGGGGTTATGAGAAAAACAAAGAGAAATCTGGGTGTAATGGCTTTGTGCGCTATTGCATTTCTATCAATTACTGTAAGCGTACAAGCGCAAACCTTTTTGGTTAAACCTGCAAAAGCAAAGAATACAGACGGTAATTTTGTATCGAAGCTTTTACTAAAGCAAAGTGAGCCTTTTAAATTAGAGTGGGCAACTTTAGCAGGAGGAAGTCTAAATTTAACGGGTAAAGGCGCAAAACTATTAATTGGGAGATCTTCTAACTCCTATAATGTGCTTGAAGTTGCTGCAACGGGAACTGCGCAGAATTTTACGCCTAAAGCAATGGGCTTAAGCGCAGGTAGATATTACGCGCGTATTACAAACTCTACAGCAAGAACGGCCGACGGAATACAAAGCGATAGCGAGAAGAATCCATCTAGTATCGTTTATTCTAACGAAATTCTGTTGCTTATTGAAGCAAATGAAGCTCCATCTATTATTGGGCCTCGTGGTAAAAGCTCAAACGCTACACCAACATTTCAGTGGTCTGCCGTTTCTGGCGTTCCTTCTTATTGGCTTATTGTTTCAAGTACGCCTTTTGATATTGTAGAAGATGAAGATGCAAACATCAGTATTGAGGGCGCTACCGTAGTTTGGCAGTATATCACCAAAAATACAACGGCAAGTTATGGTGCCATAAACAGAGAGTCGCCTTTTACCGACGAAGCGCCACCGTTGAATGCCGGCGAAGAGTATAGCTACACGATTCTGAATGTGTACGAAGAGAATAATCCCGTTTTTACAAGTCCTGTTTTTGGTGGAATTGTTCCGTTTACTTACACTAATCCGGATGCATTGCCTAAAGTGACGCTAAAAAAACCGCTAGTTGAAGAAACGTTTTTTGGGAAAGAGACAATCGTTTTTGAGTGGGAGAAGGTACCGTCGGTAGCAAATTATACGATTAACTTACTCCAAATTGTGAAGCAACAGGGGATCGATGTAACTGTGCAAATTTGGGCAAGTACAACTACAAATACTTCCATCGAATATCCTGCCTTAGAGAATTTGAAAAATGGACGTTATCAATGGAATGTGATTTCCAATAACTCTTCAGGTGGTGGTACTACTAGTAAGAGCCGCTATTTTAATTATAAAGTTGATACGGGTGAGTTTGGTGCAAAAATTCAATCCAAATCGGATAACTCTAACTTATTAGGGGTAGAGCTGAAGGCGAGAGCAATTAATGGAGGCGTAACTCCTTCAATCCCGTATTTTGTGCAATCCGAAACACATTACGATAGTTTGGTAGTTGGTACGTATGAATTTACTGCTGCAAAAGCAGGCTACGAAGATGCTACCGCAGAAGTGGTTATTAAAGCGAGCAAACAAACTAGCTTCTCAATGAAGATGACACCGCTACCGTCATCAATTGGGGGAACAATTTTAGATAATAATGGCGCAAAGGTTTCGGAAGCTAAGATTCTTGTTACCGACAGAGCAACCGGAGTGGTTAAAGAGGTGAGCTCTAATGTAAACGGGCAGTTTTCAGTATCGCTGAACAAAGGCTCTTACACTCTGCTAGTTTCTAAGTCTGGTTTTATAAGCCCAGCTTCAAAAAGCATAACGTTGAGTTTGAACCAACAACTAGTTCTGTCTGAGTCGTTGGTTTTGGTAAACGATCAGGCAACTATTTCTGGCTTTGTATATAACGATAGTAGACAGCCAGTACAACGTGTGGCAGTTACTATAACAAACGGTACTAGAACGTATGAAACCAAAACAAATGGTTCGGGCTTGTACCAATTTACGGTTGCTAGTGGTTCATGGACATTGAAATCAACTAAAGTTGGTTTTGTTGAACCAGCTTCAAAACGTGTTTCATTATCTACTGGAGATATACTTCAAAACCAAGATTTTACTCTTATTGGGAATGCGAATCAGGTTACAGGTTTTATAAGAGAGCGTATTACAAATAGCGATGGCAGCATTGGTACTGCACCGTTTCAAGGAATTACGGTTACAGCGGTGCCAAATGTGGGAACGCCTATCTCTGTAGTAAGTTCAAAAAACGGACAATTTACATTGAGTTTGAAAAGTGGTGCTTACTCTATTCAAGCCAATAAGGATAATTACACTTCCAATCAGGATAGAGAGCTGGTAATTGGAATTGCTATCGGGGAAACAATATCGGGTATGGATTTTGAATTGATTCCAAATCCAAGTTCTATTTCAGGAACGGTAACTTTACCTAATGGAAATGGTGTTTCCGATGCAAATGTGACTATACAAGGTGTAGGCTCAACAATAACTTCAAGCAGTGGGTACTTCACTCTTAGAGTGCCACAAGGAAGTCATAAAGTTACTGTGAGTAAAACAGGCTTGGTTTCTCCATCGCCAAAAACAGTAACCGTTATTGCTGGGCAGAAATTAACAGGTGTAAACTATGAAATGACACCTAATGCGGGTACAATTTCAGGTAGAGTTACTTCAAATGGTGAGGCGTTATCAAACACTTCGTTATCAGCTTATAATGCAACAACAGGTAAAACCGTAGAATTACTCAATAAACTTGATGGAACCTATAATTTTAACTTGCAATCTGGCCGTTGGGCTATTAAAGCGGTTAAGTCAGGATTTATTTCAGATTCACTTTCGGCACTCAATATTGGGCCTGGTCAACTGCTTGTAAATCAGAATTTCTCTTTAAAAAAGAATCTTACCACGATAAGAGGTACGGTTACAGATGGCTTTTCTCAGGTTCGTAGCGCTCAAGTTACCATAACTAGGGGTTCAGACTTTAACCAAAGTACGGTTACGCAAGTTTCGGGTGTTTACGCATTTAGTGTACCAGCTGGGCAAGCGTATACGATTACTGCTAGCAAAGACGGTTTTCGTTCGGCAACGGTTAATACAGACAAACTAGTAGCAGGAACAACAGTTGCTAACGACTTTGTGATTTCAGCGAACCCAAGTTCGGTATCGGGAACGGTTAGAATTACGAACGGTGGGATTTTGGCTTCTGCTAAGGTTATTGCTTTCAACTCAAATGGCACAGCGATTGATAGCACCGTTTCAAAATCTGATGGGTCGTACTTACTGGGTTTAAATCCTGGCAACTACAGCTTAAAAGTATCTAAACTAGGTTATACTGGAACAACTAAGTCTACCACATTAAGTATTGGCCAAAAGTTAACAGGCATAGATTTTAATGCTGCCGAGAACTTTGCATTTATTAGTGGAACTGTAAACAATTCAGGATCAGAAGCATTAGAGCAAGTTTTTGTGAATGTAAGTAAACAAGGCGGTGGCGGTGCTAGTTCGGTAACAGATGCTGGTGGATCTTTTAGTATTTCAAAGCTGACAGCTGGTGTTTATACAATCGAATTTTCCACTTCAGGATACATTAATCAAACCGTAACAAAAGTTATAAAAGATGGCGATTTTGTTTCGCTTACTCCGGCCTTAGTTCCTAAAAACGGAATAATAAGCGGTACGATTTCTGACGAGGACAACGCCGCTATCGATGACGCTTCGGTTACCCTTACGCATTCAAATGGTAATCAATACGCCGCCGTTACGAATATAAATGGAGCATATTCAGTGGGTTCTCTAGAACTTGGAGATTATGTGGTTACAGCTTCCAAAACGGGCTATTCATCTTCAGCAGGTGTAGAGGTTAGTTTAATAGAAGCTGAGCTTAATAAAAGCGATGTAAATATTTCAGATTTAGTAGTGAATAATGCTACCATTACTGGAGTAATTACCAACGAAATTACTAGTGCTACATTAAAAGATGTGGAAGTTTCGGCACTTGGTGAAAGAGGGTCTGGTTTCGCGTTAACAAATGCAGCGGGTCAGTTTGAGCTTACCAATTTATCGCCTGGCGATTTCACCTTAATTACACTATTCGACGGCTATAAAGCTGATACTACTACCATTACTATTGCACCAAGCAATTTAAATGTGACTTCGAATAGAACAATGATCCCTAATAACGGGAAGATTGTTGGGAAAATCACCAATCCTGATGGCTCATCATTACCATTTAGAGTTACTGTTACTGCAATTTCTGATGTAAATAATTACACAACACAGACCAATGCAACTGGTGATTTCACAATTGAAGGAGTTGAAACAGGGGTAGAGTACACGATAACTACCGATATCTTTAAAGATGGTTATGAAAATATTCAAGAAGTGGTTGATGTACCTTTTGGTGCAGCAACTACCGAGCTGGAAGCCGATTTAGAAATTGTAGTTAAAAACGCTCGAATCAGTGGGAATGTGAGTCTTAGTGACGCAAGCGTAACACTTATCAATCCTACAACAAATCAAATAGTTAAGATTGCAACATCCGCTACTGATGGAAGCTATGCATTCGACTTTCTACCAGCAGGAGATTACAGAGTTGAAGTACAAAAACAGGGCTATATTTTTACTCCTTTAGCTTCAGATGTAATTACTCTAGCCTATGACGGTGTGAGCACTCAAAACTTTACCTCTCAAGCAAATGTTGCCACTCTCGATGTATTAGTAAAAGTGGGTGGGAAAGGAGTTTCAAATACAGATGTAACCATTATTTCAGCGGATACTACAGTAATTCTTACACAACGTACTGATAATTTAGGTCTAGCTCGGTTCACTAAAATCAAAGCTTCTACGGAGTATTTAGTTCGTCCAGTTTTGGTAGGATATTCAGCTTCGCCAGTAACAAAAAGCATCAGTTTAAATTCTGGGGATTCTTTATCCACTTCTTTCACTATGGCGGCAAATAGTTCGTCTCTATCAGGAGTTGTGAAAAATGTAACATCTTCTGGTAACAAAACTTTAAGCAGTGCAATAGTTACTGTTGTTCAGCAAAGTTCAGGTAGAACAGAGGAAGCAACAACAAGTAGCAATGGGAAATAT
>TARA_R110002096_G_scaffold517_8_pt1 | contig 17225 bp, 14 predicted proteins | sample TARA_R110002096 | Tara Oceans TARA_R110002096 (sample SAMEA4397295) | marine metagenome | biome: Polar Biome; feature: [DCM] deep chlorophyll maximum layer (ENVO:01000326); material: water (ENVO:00002006), including particulate matter (ENVO:01000060) such as... | depth 35 m | reverse complement strand
GAAGTAAAGACAGAAACTGCAGAAGATACAAAAAGACAATTACAAGCTGTATTTGATGTTTTTAATGAAGGACATCAAACTAAGTTTACTGAAATTGATGAATTATTTAATTATTTAGAAGTACAAAAAGAAAAAGCTAAAGCTGCAAAAGAATATGTTCAGGAGCAATATGGTTTACAACATTGGGGTAGAAATACTAAAGAAGATTTACGTTTAAGAGGTATTCAAGCGGATGCATTTGCATTAGAAAAAAGTATAGAAAAGACTGCTGAATTTATTAGAACATCTTTAAAAGATGTTAAAGAGTATAATACTTATGTACAGGAATTTAAAACAAAAGAAAAACAAGCATTAAATAATCGTAAAAAATATCAAGCATTATTAGATGCAAAAAATTTAGAAACATTAAGAAAAGAATATGATAAATTATCTGAAACAAAAGCTAATACAAGAAAAGCAAGAGATAATCGTATTTTAGATATTTTCAAAGCTAAATTATTACACCCCGATCACTTTAGTGGAATTGTAACTTCTCAATCTTTTGAAGATGCTGCAGATGTTATTGATGAAATAAATACTTTATTAGAAAAAGGAACTGAAGAATTAAATCCTGCAACTGCACATGCTCAATTAGAATATAGAAAAAAGAATATTTCGGGTAGAGCATTAAAAGGCATGGCTGCAGATAGTAATACATTCTTAAGTGTAGCACAAGTTGTTGAAATGTTCTTAGCAGATGAATTAGCTTTTCATACAAATTACAGAACTACTCCATTAACTAAAGAGGAAATAAAAGAGAATGAAAAATTAATAAAGGAAGGTAAGTTAAATAGAGTGACAAAAGTTTATTCTGAAAAAGAGTTAAAAGAGAAGTATGGAGAAGAGAATGTTAAAACTACAAAGAAAAAACTTAAACCTAATAAAAGAACAATAGAAGCAGAAACTACAGAAGAATTAAAAGAACAAACTGTATTTACATTAGAGGCATTTGGTTCTGAAGAGAATAGAGACACTAGAACACCTTTAATGGCTAAAGTAGCTACAAAATTTATAGGAATTGGTGCTGCAGATTCAAATGCTACTAGAGAGTATTATAAGCAATTAAAAGAATTAAAGGATGTTGTAAATAGTGGAAATTATAATAAAGATGATGTTGTTCTTGTTTCATATAGTAAAAACTTCAAAGAAGGATTAAAAATTACAAAATCTGAAATAGAAAAAGCTTTAGAAGCTGGTGCAACCGTTATTACAGATAATATTGATGCATTAAATGAAGGCAATTCAAATAGTGCAGAAAAAGCTTTAAGAGATTTCTTAGATTCAGAAGGCGCAGTATATACAGAGACAGAAATTGATGGAGAAACATTTGGTTTATGGAGGAAAGAAGCAGAATTAGGAAGTACAGTTACTGAAGAAGTTGCTGAACAAGTTACTGATGAAATTAAACAACCTTCAAAAATTAAAACTGAAAAAATAATTGATGGAGTTGAAGTAAAAAGAAATGCACTTACAGAAGCAGAACAAATTGAATTATTTGAAATGCTTAAACCTATTTTAGAAAGACAAGGAGCTGTAACAAATAAAGGAAAAAATGCCAATGTAATGATTGGTTTAGGTTTGAGATGGGATTATAAAAGTAATAACCCTAATAAAAAAGCTGTAGATTTAGGTGTTACCATTGAAGGCATGGAAGGAACTAGATCGAAATATGGTTATTTTGATGAATCTATAAATGGTCAGCCATTAGAACCTGTAAATGATAGATTAAAAGAATTAATGACAAAAGCTACAGGAGTTGATGCTAGTAACTATGACGGTGCTATTATCAATTTATATAGTGAAACAGGTTTTATAAGCGGGCATAGTGATGTAAGTGAAGCAAGAGATGCTATAGGTTATCCTGTTTTAGTAGTTAATATAGGTGGTAGTGGAAATTTTTCAATAGAAAGAGTTGGTAAAGGTGTTACAGAATTAAATGCAGGAGATAGTTATGTTTTTGGTGTTAAAGGAAAAAATAGAAAAGTATGGCATAGAACTGCAGCAAATAAAGCAGATGGATTTTTACCTGAAATAACTACTGAAATAGACGGCAAAACTTACCCTAAAGGTAGTTATAGAATATCTATAACGATGAGAAGAGTTAAACCTATTAAAGATACAGGTTTACCTTCTATGCCTAAAATGGCAAAACCTGCTAAACCTAAACCTAAACCTAAAAAAGAGCATGTTACCGTTAAACATAAAAATTTAGGATGGAATAATGATGGTACATTCTCAAATGTAAATGGAGATAATACAATGATTCATGCTAGTCAGATTCTAGCAATGACATTGGATATAGTAAAAGAAGGAATTCCTCCTAACGTCAATACATACACTTTCAATACATTTATTACAATGTTGAATACAGGTATGGATGTTAGATATGCAAGTATGTTTATTCGTCAACCTATACTAAATGATTTAAGTATATTATTTTTTGAAACACAAGGATTTACTACAAATGAAGATTTAGGTAGAGAGATTCAAACAATAAAAAATAAATATATTACTGAATTATATGAACTCGCAAAAGATAAGGGAGGATTAAAAGAAATCAAAGATTTTGAAAATGAACTTAAGAACGGAAGAACTATAAATCCTACTGCAGCGGAATTAAAAAATATATTTAATATAGATACTTCTGATTCATTCGGATTTGATATAGATACACTTAAAGATGCTATAAAAAATAGTGTACCTAGCAATTATTATAATTTAGCTCCTATAGAAAAATCTAGACATCTTCAAAATCAAATTAAGATTCTTGAAATGTTTAAGAGATATAAAAAAGCAGGAGAAGGTTATGAAGATATGACTAAAGCAGCAGCAACTGATAGAACAGATGTTGGACCTTCACTGACAAGACCCGAAATGCTTAATAAAAGCATAGATAAAGCTACAAATTATCCAAGATTTGTAAAATTAAGTAACTTAGGGGAAGTTGATGGAGATGCAAAAGTAAGATTTAAAGGAGAAATAATGACTGCTGAAGAGTTATTAATAAGGTATAGAGCAGAAAAATCTACAGCAAAATCTCAAAGAAAGATTCCAGAATCTTCTGTTGTACAGTTAATAAATGATGCAAGAGTTTTTGCAAAAGTAAATGATGAAACTGTACCTGCAACTGTAGCAATTTATGGAGAAAATAGTAAATATTCTGTACTTAAAGCATATAAGGAACAAGCTTTTGATGCAGCAACAGAAATATTATCTCCATTATTTATACAACATTCAGTAGCATTTAAAAAATTCATTGAAAATTTTACAATTGAAACAGGAATAATATTTAATTCAAAAAATATTGATAAATTATCTCAATACATTTTAAGTTATTTACAACATGAATTTAGTTTCTTTGCTGAAACTAATGAGAATACAAAAGAACGAATTTTAGGTGGAGAAGATTTAAAAATTAAAACAAATACAGATATAAGTATTGAAGATTTTAATGAATTAAGTACTGCAAATAAAGTACTAATAATGCAAAATAAACTTCAAGATAAACTTGAAAATGATAGCCATATTTTAAATTATTTGACTGCTAAATTGGGAGAAAAGGATGTAAAGAAAAATTCTATGCATCTTATAGAATTTAATAATACAAAAACAGATTCTATATTAGATAATAATATTATTGATTCTTTCCTTGAAATGTGGAATTCTAGCGATGAATTTGAAAAATCATTAGCTGAAGATTTAGTAAGATATTCTTTCTTTACTACTGGCTTAACTATGAATAAGAATAGCTTTAGTAAATTAATTCCTATGGAAGTATTTAAACAAATAGGATTAGATAAATTTTTATATAATCTTAAAGAAAAATCTAAAATGGATGATTTCTTATTAGATAAATATGAAGAAATTAAAGATAAATTTTTAAGAAGTAATTGGTTTAATACTGATATTGTTCCAAGAGTATATACTAAAAGAGTATCTGGAAAAGTAGGTACATTAAATCGTACTCCTGAATGGAATGAAATAGTTCTTGAGACAAATAAAGGATTTATAAAAATAAATTCTTATGCTTACCAACAAGAAAATACACAAGTTGTTCAATCTGATTATATTCTTAATACTAAAACAGTAACTACAGAAAAAGGAGTTGTAAAACAAGATATTTTATATAAAAAATATAAAGATGAAAATAACTCTATTTATTTCTATCCTGTAGAAAAATTAGGTAGTATTAGCATAACTGAATATAGTGAAAAAACTTTCTTTGAAGAAAATAAAGTTGATAGAACGCAATCTGATTTTGAAATAGCAATTGATAAGAATAATGACTTTGGCTTAAATGATCTTAATGCTAATCATATGACTTATAATCATCTTTTATTAGAAGATAAAACTGCTGTAGATAAAATTATGTACACTACTGCTACAGGGTTTATAGGACATGAAGTAGGAGAAAATCAAGCTATTGAAAGAATAGACACAGATTTAAAAGTTTTCACTGAATCTTTTGGAAAATTTGGTAATAAATCCAATGATGCTTTTAATGATTCAGATGTAATAATGGTTACATTCCCTCTTGTTATTGGAAATAATACTAAAGAAATTGTAGAAAATGCTATCTTTAATGAAGAAGGTAAATTTAAAAACAATAGTGTTTATAATAAAATATATTCTGTATTAGCAGCTAATGGAGTGGTTATGATGAAAGCACATAAAAATGCAGATGGAACTACTTCTCCTACTTTTGGTTCTGGAAATATAGCAACAGTAAAAGCTTTAAACCATTTACAATCTTATGGATTATTTGAAAAAATTGAAAATGGTATTCATTATTTTAGTAAAGAACCTTTTGATAGTGCTTCATTAACTAGTGAACAAAAGAATGCAGTAAAAGGCAAAATAAATAAAAAAGGTGAATGTTAATAATAGCCAGTAGAAGTAAAATACTGGAATAAAATCTATAAAAATGGCTTGTAAATATACTGCCCCTAATGGCAATAAATCTAAATTATACGATTCAGTCTATAAAGTACACGGACATAAAACAGCATTAAAAACATGGGCAACTGCACAAACTGAAAGTTTTAAAGATTGGTACACAGGAGAAGTCGATAAAAATGGTGAAGCTATTGTAACAGATAATTTATATTTTTCTAATTTAAATGGAGAAAAGAAAAATTTAGAAATCTTTCATGAAAATGGAAATTTTGATAATAGTGCTGCTATTGAACAAATAGAAAGTTTAACAGCAATATTTGAAGAATTAGGTTTAAATATTGATGTAAAATTTGATACAAATATTGCTGATGCAGGACAGGTATTTACTATAAACGGAAAAACTACAGTAAAATTTAATAGTAAAAATGCTAGAAAAGACAGTATATTCCATGAGTTTAGCCACTTATTTGTTGATTTATTACAAAATGATAGAGTATTTAAAAAAGGAGTTGAGAATCTTAGAGGCAGTGAATTATGGAATAAAATTGCTGCATTATATACAGAATTAAACGATGAACAACTAGGTAAAGAAGTTCTTACTACCGCTATAGGTATAGAAGCACAAAAACTTTATGACGAAAGAGTTAAAATAAGGAATTTAAAGAAAGGCACTTTATTAGATAAAATTAAAGGATGGAGAGCATGGTTTAGTAATGCTATAAGAATGATAGGAGTTAATTTAGGCATTAATAAAGATACAACTCTGAAGTTAGCTTATGCCCTTACTGGCAGTAAAAAGAAATTTGTTCTTACAGGTAAATTATCTGAACAAGTACAAAAACAAAAAACAAGTATAACAGATTTAATTGAAAAAGGAAATAAATTAAAATTAAATGAGGATGGAAGTAAATATATTATTCCCGGTAAATTTACAAAAGATGGAAAAGATTTAGAAGTCGCTAGGGTAACAGCTGCTATAGATAAACTAAGAGGAATATTCCCTAAAGATGCAGTAATAGAAAGGTTATTGGATAGTAGTAAAGATGAATGGTCAACTTTTTTTACTAAAGAATCTTTAGAAACTTTTTGGGCAGATAAAAGAGAAGAAGGTACAGGGATACATAATATCGCAGAAGATTATATTAAAGCAAGAAATTCAGGTAAATCTAGGGAAGATTCTATAAATGCTGCATTAAGTAATTTATATAAACCCGAGGAAGGATTAGATGAAGACGGAATTAGATTTTATTCGGGAATGGATCAAAAACTTGTTAAAGGTTATATAAATAATATAGCAGATTTTATTGAATCTTTATTAAAGAAAAATTATACATTATTTCCAGAAATAAAAGTTTATGATGAAGAAATGGGAGTAGGTGGTACAATTGACCTTCTTATTCGTAGACCTGACGGAAAATATATGATATATGATTGGAAAACTAAAGAAGTAGGAAAGTTTGATAATTTCTATCAATATAATTTTAACAAAGATGGTTCTAAAAAAATGTTTAAAGATTTTTTAGTAGATATGGAATATACTACTGCTAGAAGTTATTCTTTACAATTATCTACTTATCAATTAATTTTAGAAAGACAAGGATTTGAATTTGTAAAAGATAATAAAAAAACAGGAGAACACGCTTTAGCAATTATACCTTTAGAAGGCATTGCACAAACAAATGATAAAGGAGAAACAAAATACGCTGATGTAGCAATTGCTAGTGAAGAAGTTCAAGGATTAAATGCAGATAAAGTTTTGCCATTAGAGTCAATGCGGGAAAGAATGTTGCAAGCTTATATGCAAGGAGAAGATTTAGAAAAAGGATTAGCTCAATTGGGTGAAAGTATAGAAACACAAAATGATTTAAAGATACAAAGTGATAGAAATGCAGAAGTACAAAAATGGTTAGAAACAGCTATAATTAATTTACAAAAATCTGTAACTGTAGCAAAATCATCTGGAATTGGAGAAAGAGCAGATAAGTACAGAAAGAGAGTAGAAAAATTAATAGAACAAATGAGTGTTGCTGATGAAAATTTAGCAATTGTAGCTTATAATAAATTTATTGTAGATGGTCTTATAAATATAACGAAGAAATTTAATCCTAGTTCGATACAAGTTAAAAATAAGGACACAGGAGCAACAGAAATACAGAAACTCAAAGGATATTCAAATTTAACTTGGCAAGACCTTGAAGAATTAGAAACAAATAATCCTAAAGGTTTTATTGATTTTATGGCTTTTATGGTAAATGTAGATATGTTTATGTCACAAGCTATTCAAATTGATAAATTGCCTTCTATTTATGGAGATGGTACAATGGTTAATCCTGTATTTAGTGATTTAAAATCAAATATGGGGCATATCTCTAATTTAAAATGGAGGTTGAAAATATTAAATAAACAATTAGATTTAAGGTATAGGCAAATATCTTCAAATCCTTTAAGTGGTGGTAGAGGTGTTTTAAATGCCAACAATGATTTCTTTGATGCACAAAGAGATTTATCTATGGTGCAATGGGGTACTGATTCATTAGCAGATACTCATAATAGATATTTTGCAAATGTAATGAGAGCATATGCTTATAAGAAAAGGGAAATGGATGATGAAACTAAAGCTATGACAGAACAATGGCTAGAAAAATTAAAAGAGTTTGAAGCTTCAGGTTCGTCATTAACTAAATTTATTGATGAAAAAACAGGAAAGATTATTGCTGCATTAGATTATGATAGATTTAAGGCAAATAGAGAAAAAGCTTTTAAAGAAGCTTCAAGAAGTAAACCAGGTACAAAAGATTATAATGATGTTCTTACTGCTTTTTATGATGAAAATGTAGAGGAATTAAGCGAGGATGAACGACAAAGAATACTGGATGAAAAGAGGAAAGAATTAGAAAATCCTTTTGACAGTGATGATACAAGAGCATACGATAAATGGTTTAATACATTAGTTTATTATACTCCAAAAGGAGATATGATTTATAAGCCAAGTAGCGTAATGTATAGACCTAATAAAAGTAAATACGGTAATGAAACTTACGATAACCTTACACCAAGTGAATTAGAATTTTATGAATATTTAACTGCAACACTTGCATATTTAACAGAACATTCTAAATCAAGTATGATTAATAAAGGTTATTTACCTGCTGTTCCTAAAAATATGAAAAAATTTATGGAAGAGTTTGTAATTAAAATGGGGTATAGAAAATCAGGAGATTATGACCAAACAAAAGGAGTAGCTACAGATGTAAATAATGAAATAGTACATTTTATTCCTTTTATGTTTAATAATCTATTGAATCAAAAAGAATTACATGAAATTCATGATGAAATGTCTATAGATGATAAAAGAGAATATCATGCGTTAAATGAAACAATAAGAAAAGAAAATAAAGAAGCTCATGCTGCTGCAATAGACATGGATTTATCTAAAACAATACCTATTTTTATTAAAACTGCATTAAATCATAAACATAAAAAAGCAATGGAGTTTGAGTTGCTTAGAGTAAAAAGGTCTTTTATTGAAAATCATCAAATATTGGCATTAAAAAATAATGCTCCTATTAAAGATAAAGCTAAATGGCTTGCAGGATATGAGGATCATTTAGTTAAAACAGCAACAAAAGGAAGTAGAATTTTAGATAGATATGACCACTGGTTAAGAATGATTTTTTATGAAGAGTTTGAAAATGATGAAGGCAGTATGCAAAAATTTTTAGGAGTACTTCAAAATTATACTTCTCTTAAAAGTATGGCTTTTAATCCTTATAGTAGTTTAAATAATCAAATGTATGGAGAGATTATGACTAAAATTGAAGCAGTTTCAGGGGAATTCTTTAGTAATAAAGATTGGAGAAATGCTGCAGGAACATATACCGCAGGTATAGTTAGTTATTTTGCTGACGATGAAGCTTCATTTAACTTTAGCTCTAAACAAAGTGCATTTATGCATCATATTCCTATTTTAATGGATTTTAAAGAATTAGCTGGAAATGGAAATCAAGAGGATGCATTAGGTAATGTAATGCTTAATAAAATGGGTATTATTACAAGTAAAGCTTTTATGTTTGAACATATGTCAGAACATAATTTACAAAATCGTACTTTACTAGCAATGGCTAATAGTCATAGAGTAGTTTATGACGGTAAAAGTAAAAAACAAGGAACAATAATGAAATTTACTGAATTTGTTGAAGATAAACTGACAAAGATAACTAAAGAGATGATTAATGCTGACCCTGAAGATGTAAAGAGAAAAATCGCTGAAAATAAAAATAAAAAGAAAGAATTAAAAGCAGAATTTGAAAAATTTGATACTGTATATGAAAGTTATGAATTTGCTGATGGTAAATTAAAATTAAAAAAAGGAACAAGTTTAAAGAAAAATGAACTTGCAGAATTTCAAATGAGAGTATTAGGAGTTAATCAATATCTTCACGGTATATATAATAAAGAAGATTCAGGGCAATTACAAAAATATGCATTAGGAAGATTAGCTATGCAATTTCGTAAATGGATGAGACCTGGTTGGACTAAAAGATTCGGTTCTAGTTTCGGAAAAACTGAATGGAATGAAAGACGCTCTCACTATGATGAAGGGATGTATGTTAGTACATGGAATTTCTTAACAAGACCTATCCAAGAAAATATAGCACTTTATAAAGAAAGTCAAGAAAGTAAAGATGAAAATCAAATGCAAATTACTGCATTAAAAGCTATAGGAAATATAATCGGAGATTATACTAGATTTATAGGTAATTCTAAACTTCATTGGCATACATTAAATGAAACTCAAAAAGCAAATGTCAAAAGAACTGTAGCAGAATATGGTGCTTTTGCAATGACATTAGGGTTATTAAGTTTAGCTAAATATATGAAAGGAGATGATGATGAACCGCCATTTGCTTTAGTACTTACATTATATCAATTAGATAGAACTGTAACAGAATTAACAACTTATATGCCTATTGCAATTGGATTTAATGAAGAGGGTATATTTATGGGTGGTGGATGGATTAATGAAAGTAAAAAACTTATCAAAAATCCTTTAGCAGCATTTAAAACAATGGAAGATATTTTAAAACTATCTAAAGAAATTATAGCTTACCCATTAACTGCCCCAGAAGATTTAGAATATCAAGGTGGAGTTTATTATGGAGAAAATAAAATATCTATTCATACTCAAAAATTAATTCCTTGGTGGAGTCAAAAAGTTAAAACTGATTTTATGCATAAAAATTATAAAGCTTATAAATTATATTGATAAATACACAACTTGCACAACTTGCACATCTATCACTACTTAACAGCTAGTGGTTTTCTCCCCCTATTCCTCTACTGGCTTAAAGACCTTTACAGCTATCAATAGTTATATGCCGATTAAAATTTTTAAAAAAAAGGTTCTCAAAATGAGAACCTTAATTTTGTCATAATTATATTTATATTTTTTGTTCATCAGCAAAAGAATAAAATTTCGATTCATCGGGTGTAAGAATTATATGGTCTAACACGCTAATATCAAATAAATTTGCAGCTTTTTTAATGCTTTTTGTTACAGTTAAATCAGCACTAGATGGATTAATATTTCCAGAAGGATGATTATGACATAAAATAATTGCTTGAGCATTACATTGTAATGCAGTTTGAATTATATGTTTAATGTCAATCGTAATCCCTTTTGTTGAACCAATACCTACCAAAAAATAACCTAATACATAATTAGCTTGATTTAAATATAAAGCAACGAATCTCTCTCGCAATCTTATATCTTTAAAATTATTCTCCCAAATCTTATGTAATTCATCTTTAGAAACATTACTTGAAGTTACAATTACATTTCCTTGTTTATAATTTATTTTTGTTTCTAATATAAACTCTTGACATAGATTTACTTTAGTTTTGACTTTTTTTTTAGATTTATATTTAATTGAAGTTTCTTCATTCATAGTTTTTTTGTTTTTTGCTTTTTATAAGATACTTTAGTTTTTATTTTAATAGACTTTTTACCTTTTTTGGTTTTTACTTCCCAAGTTATAGTATCGCCTGGATAAAATTTATCTTGTTTCATAATTATTTAAGTTCTATAGGTTTAACAATAACAATATCTAATACACCGTGATTTGTTTTTGATGTAACATTATATCCTCTATTTTTAAAAGCATCCATAATTGTATAACGATGATCCCATATATCACTATCCCAACCGTAATATGAAGCATCACATGTTTCTATATGTGCTCGACCTGTTTCTTCTACTTTTTGAGAGTGATTGTCTATTATACCTTGTAATTTTTTAGTTATATCCATTTCTTTATAAATTTATTTATCAGTAAAATTGTGTATTTTTGTAATTAATTCTTTTGCAACCACATCTATATAATCTACAGTCATTATATGACGTTTATTAATGGCTTCAGCTTCTTTAATTTCTTCTTTTATTTCTTCTATTACTGCATCTAACCCTTGAAGAATTAGATAATTTTCAAATCCATTTAATTTTTCAGTCATTTTTTATGAGTTTTTATCCATGAAATAAGTAAATTTCTTGCTTCTATTTTATTTATATTAAATTCTGCCATTATATAGGGGACACTACCTAACATATTAGTAATTCCACTCTCTTTTAATAACTCTAAGTATGCATATATTTCTTCTGTAGAACTATCTTTCTTAATTATTTTATCAGCCATATTATTAAGTAATTTTTAAATATTTAGTAATTGAATAATCATGTGCAACTAACCAACTTTTACCATTAGTTTTTGTCATACAATGTGTTTTTGTAACACCTAAAGCTATCATTTGCAAACGCATATAAGTGTCCCATATCTCATCTCTCAAATTATCTGCATATTTTATTCTGATAAAATTGTTATCATCCATATTATTAAGTAATTATTAATTTTAAATTTAATTTATAAGCTTTTATTTTTAGCTTTTCAATTATATCTTTATCTAAAGTTTTTACAATTAATTGGCCAAATCTTATAGTAGCTATATGTTCATCGTCTACATATATTTTATCGAATAATGTTTTCATATATTAAAAATAATTATACTCATAGAAACTTTTAAAAAGAATCTATGAGTATATGTTTTAAACAAATATTTTTGTACCAAAAGATTGCGATTTTGTAGGAGGAAATACTTTAACTATTTCTCCACTTGCAACAATATTTAATTTAGGTTCTGTTTCTATAATTATATCTATACCGCCTTCAGGAGCATTTTGTAACTCTTTTTCTAAATCTTTTATCCTCGCTTTACATATAATTAGTATTCTATTATACTCTTCTAGTTCTGGATTATTACAAGATTTATAATCGTATTTTGTATATGTAGCAGCATATTCAATCATCGCTCCAAATGCAGAGATTTTTTCTTTTCCTGTTGTATGTTTCAAGGTTTCTTGAGTAATAGCTTCTTTAATTTCTTTATCATTTTTTACAGTATCCATGATTTTTTGAATACGTTTGAAAGCAACTGCAACTTGAAGAGGATCTAAATCTCCTTCTTTAATCCCTTCTATAATTTGATTAGAAACAATTGAAGGTTTTACAGTATCTCCGAATTTAATAAGTGGACTTTTCATATTTTTTTATAGTTTTGATAAGTTTAAATTTTATTTTTAATTAATTTCTGGGAGTTTTAAAAATTATAAAACAATTATTGCAAGAAATTACTTGTAATATAGTTGTCCAAGCAGCGTTAACTTCTTGTAATCCTACACCATAATAATCATAAAAATTTCCTCCGTAATTATACCAATATTTATTTTCTCTTATAATTTTATATTTGATGTATTTACTTATTTCAAGTGTACATTTACCAGATTTTCCTAATAAAATAATATTATCAAGTTTTATTTTTAATCTACCAATAATGATTGTTTTTGATTTAAGATTATATCTTAAATTATTATTATTAAGATTTTTATGTAAATTCTTTAATTTAGATTCTTCCCAAGAATTTAATTTATCTTTTATATTAATGATATATTCAATTCCTTGAAGTTGTTCTTCCGTTAAAGAAGTGATTTTTGTCTTTATATAATCTTCCTTATTTAACGTTAATACTCTAAATCTTTTATGTATTATATTTGCAGGATATGGAATCTGTCTTCTATCTAAATGTGTTTTCATTTTTAAATTTGTTTAAGAAGTCTTTATGACCGTTTTTATAAATATTGTTTACTAAATTACACATACTATTAAAACCATGTTTCTCAATATTATCGCTAAAATCTTTAGCTTTAAAATCGTATTTATTGAATAAACCTCTTGTAAATAATAAAGGAATAGTGTTATATTTTTTCCTCATTTTTGAAGCAAACTTTAAACCTGTTCTATCATAATCAGATAATGTATATAAAACATCTACATATTTCATTATAGTATTATATTGATTTTTTGATAAAATAGTACTTTCAGAAGGAGTAGCTATAGCCAGTAGTGGTAAGGAAGTTTCTCTAATAACATTTTCTAAAGCAATTACATCTTTATAACTTTTCGTTATAATTCCATATTTTGCTTTTTTTATATGTAAAGCACCTTCAATAGACGAACTATTTTGCATAAATTTATTTTGTCTTTTCTTACTATTGGCAAAAGGATAATATAATTTCCAATTTTGAATTCCATCATTATCTAATCCAAAAAAATAAGCATAACAAGGATTATAAATATCGTATGTATAACATAATAACCCATTAATAAATGCTGTATCAACAGGATATACATAATATTCAGTTAATAATTTACTCCCTATATTATATCTTCCTTTCCAATAATTAGCATCATAATGATTCCAATTTCTAACATTAACATTAATTTTAATTTTAGATTTCTCTTTTTGGTTGGTTTTAATTTTTGTTTTATAAGTACTATTACTTCTAGATTTATATTTATGAATTCCAAAATCTTTTGCAATAGTATCTAACAATTTCCCAAATTCACTACCTGTTTTACCGAATTTTAAAGTAAAAGAAACAGCATCAAAACAATCTCCCCAAAAATAACCCCCAAAATCTCTTGCATACACTTTTCCATTCTTCCTATAAAATCCTAAACTCGGTCTATGTATATCTTCTCTGTAAGGGGCGAAAGTTGCTTTGCCTGTATCTATACAATAAGAAATATCTTGTAAAGAAATATTCCAATAATAACTGAATATCTCTTCATCAGAAATTTTGTTTAAAATGTATTTTATATTTAATTTAGGTAATGTAATTCTCTTTTTCATATTATGGGATTAAAAAGGGGTGCATAGAAAAAATCTATTACACCCCTCACATTAAAATCAAAACCTATTTAAAATCAAAACTCGAATCCTTTTGGTTTTACTACAGTTGCAGCTACATTAGTCATTGCTAATGGATTTGTATTTTGCGCTGTAGGTTGCTGAACTCTATCATACTGTGGGTTGATAGTAAGTAGACAATCATGTCCTTCTCTATACCTGTCCATAAAATTATTAAATAATGGAACTTGTAGTTGTCCTTTTGGACTGTAAGTCAATTTTAACCAAAATGGAATTGGTTTTCCTTCTTTAGTTTTGAAAACTGATTTTCCTCCTCTTCCTTTGTTAAAACTGTCGGCAACTGATTCAAAGAATTTATCATAATCTGCATCTTCTAAAACAGCTTTTTTTCCGTCAATTTTTCCTACAACAGTACCTAAAGCTGACTTTTCTGGGCCTGCTGTTGTGTGTGCTCCATCTCCCATGAAGCAATTAAACATATGAGCGAGATGGGCATCTTGTGCATTTATACGTTTACCCTCTGTTAATTTACCGAGGTCGCCATCAATCGTATTCTCATAGTGTATGTGAGTCCTTTCCTTATTCTCACTGTGAAAAACAAATACTAATGATGGAATCTTCTCATCATCATCATTTGTTCTCCAAGAGACTGCAACAGATTCAATTGCTGCTAAATTAAATGGTTTTTCAGGAGATACTTTAAAAGGCACGTTATTCTTTCCTGTAACTTCTGTGCCAACGGCTTTTCTTTTTGCCATAATAAATTTAATTTATATTTATGTTAAAAAATAGGTTTAAAACCCCGTTAAAATAAATTAACAGGGTTTTTTTAAAAATTGTTCTTATACTTATACTTCTGCTGCTTCTTTTTTCTTAGAAGTCTTTTTAGAAGGTCTGCCTGTGGCTTTGCTTTCTCTTTTTTGTTCATCTTTAGAAAAAGAGAGTCTATAATATACTGTAGCAATAGAACCTTCAGCTGCAATTCCTTCAGATTCTGCTAGTGCAGTCCACATACCGTTTTCAATCATACCCCCATCTTGCGCTTGTTCAAGTGTACATACAGCGTCCTCATTAAATAGGACAGCATTATCGTTTGCACTGATTGTATAATAAACAAGAGAATTAAGATTTCCTCCTAAATTATACCAACAATTAGACGTAGAGCATTGTAAAATTCCTCCATTTTGTTTTGATGGAGAAGCTAATTTTGCTCCACTTTTACTTCCTATTGGTTGTAAAAATGTAACAATACTTTCTGTTCCTCCGAAATTCTGACGGCGAAAATCAATTCTTACTCCTGTACCGCCTTTTTCGACATTTACTTTTCCATAAGGGATATTAAGAATCTTACAGGCAAGTGTATTGATTTTAATTGTTCCAGTATTGGACGTTGTATTAATATACGGTGCTTCTTCTTGACTAACTTGTACAGTCAAGGTCTCAAATGTAACATCTTTTTTGAAAGATGCAAAATCAAATGTATTTTTCATAATACAAAAAAATTTAGAAAATTAATAAATAAATGATAATAATTACTTAGGTTGGATAGGGGTTTCTACTTCTTCTTCTTCAATTTCTTCAAAAGAAGTGTCAATAGTTGCATTCCCTTTTTCATCAAATTTATAGTCAATACCACTATATTGTGCTACTTCAGAAGTTTCTCCTAAGTTTTTAAGTAAATCAGAGCCATATCGTTTTGCTCCTTTAGTAAAACATCTGGCATATAACATTGCTCTTTGATGTTGAACCCAATTACTTTTGCTTAGAAAACCAGCTTCTGCAGCTTCATGTAAATAGTAATCTACAATTTGATTAATATTCTTAGATTTACGAACAAATCTAATTGATGTTCTTCTATTAGGATAACCTTCTGGAAGTTGAGGGCAATCTATTCTCATAATCATGAATTTAGCAGTTTTCTCGACAGTTAATACACCGTTCTTATCGAAATCTGCAGCAGTTACTATTTGATAGTAACCTTCATTAATTTTAGATTGCACTTCCTTCATAGAAAGTATTACAGTACCTAAACCTTTGATTTTATAATGCTGTACTTCAACAGCATCTTCAACGATTTGGTATTCTATATTACCTGCTAAAAGAATTCCTTCGTGTACATGTACACCTGCGCATACTCTTGTACCACCGCTTCCTGGTATAGGATATAATTCATTGATAGACTGAGAAAAAGATAAACCTATATCTTTCCCATATTGCCAAACAAGAACTAAATCTTCTGCTTTCTTAAACGGTACAAGAGAACTTGTAACTAATTTTTGAGCGTGTTCAAACATTTGAGCAAATGATGTTTCATTTACCCAACTTGATGTAACAAGCTCATTTTCAATCTCTTTTTTTTTCTTTTCCATTTTATAAAGATAAGGAGATTATAAATTTTTTTTAATTTTTAAAGAACTTTTTCTTAATTTAATTAACCATAAAATCACTTTTCACAGCATTTAATATTCTGCCATGATCAAAGTTTTCTTTAAACCACAAATTACCTAATTTTCCTTTACGGCTTTTTATAATTGCACCGTGTATTAGATGCTTTGTTGATAATTTATCAATTCCGTATTCTTGAATATTTAAATTTATAGGTCTATGATTAATTAATACATTATCGCATGCCCACCATAATTGACTGCCGCAATGAATATCTTTCTTTCCCGGGTAATGCATGCTGGGTTTTAATATCCGTTCTTCTGCTTCAATATTCTGGTTTAATTGGCCTAAAGGGATAAACATAGCATTAAAATCAGTGCGTATATCAATCCCTAATAAAGCAGTTGCAGCTTGTAGTTCCATGTCGTTTCTCTCGTCTAATTTTTTACTGAGAAGAGTATGGTCTATAGATACTACAAGTTTGTGGTCAGGATACATATTTTGTATCCTTTCAACTGTCCAATAAACTTGCTTTAAGTTACCAGTAGTTGCTATATAGAATTCTTTACGGTTTCTGAAACTCTCAAGAACTTCTTTGCAACTATTTGTTTCTACATCTGTAAGTTTAATGTAATCTTCTAATT
>TARA_R110002096_G_scaffold96608_4_pt1 | contig 17236 bp, 15 predicted proteins | sample TARA_R110002096 | Tara Oceans TARA_R110002096 (sample SAMEA4397295) | marine metagenome | biome: Polar Biome; feature: [DCM] deep chlorophyll maximum layer (ENVO:01000326); material: water (ENVO:00002006), including particulate matter (ENVO:01000060) such as... | depth 35 m | reverse complement strand
ATTTTTGAGACCGCTTCTACTAATCAGCGACGACATTCCAACGATATGCTGCGAATTATTGCCTGCCTCTTGTGCGCGTGCGCGGTCGCCACGAACTCGTGGGCGGAGTCCGGTTACGATGCGACTTACACCCTGACGCTTGGCCCAATCACCGTCGGCGAGATGCAACGCAGGTATCGTATCGACGAAAGCGGGAATTACCGCTTCGAGTCGGATATCCGCGCCACGGGACTCGCTTCGTTCATGCGTTCCGATGAGTTGCGTGAAGTCAGCACCGGAACATTTCGCGACGACCGATTCCTGCCGGAACACTACACCTATGAGCGCAAGAACAAACGCAAGCCACGGTCGATCGCGACCACGTTCGATCGCAGCGCGGGAACATCGGAAACGATCTACAACGGTAAAACGCTGACAAGCGATCACGGGAAACCGGTGCTGGACAAGCTCGTGTACCAGGCGCAAATCATGCACGATCTCGCGCTGGGCAAGGCGACCTTGCATTATCGCGTTACGGACCGCGGCCACGACAAGGTCTATGAGCCGGTTACAGCAGGGACGGAAATCGTTGAAACCGACGCGGGAAGTTATGAGGCGGTGAAGGTTGTACGCGAAAACACGAATAACAAAAAACGCACGATTTTCTGGTGCGCCAGGGAACTCGACTACTTACCCGTAAAGGTCGCGCATCGGGAGAAGAACGGTAACGAAACGATAGTTACCCTGAAGACGCTGACGAAGTACCCCTGATGGTATTCGTGCAATGAATACCCGGGGCGAATCGGGCTGAAAAACTTCAGCCCGCGATTCAGGGGCGCAGCGTTTTCTGGAGAGCCTGAGCCTCTTCGCGTGACGGAAACAATGAATCGTCAGACAGAATCGCATCGAGGTGTTCGAGCGCCTGCTGCTTGTCCCCCGTTGCCGCCAGCGCGCTGGCCAGGTGGAAGCGGATATCCGCGTTTTTCGCATCTCCCGCGATAGCCCTTTGCAGTAATTCCAGCGCTTGCTCCGTTTGTCCGGCCCGATACAGTATCCAGCCGTAGGTATCGCTGATTTCGGCACGCGACGGGGCAAGCTCATGCGCCCGTTTCGCATACTCAAGTGCCCGCGGGTCGTCGCGTTCAGAGTAAAGCCACGCGAGATTGTTCAGTGCCACGATACTTTCCGGCGCGGATTCGAGCACCTTCTCGTAGTTTGCGACCGCCGTATCGGTCTTGCCCTCTTCGAGATCCGCGGTCGCCTTGACAATGCGCACGCTCGCGTCGTTCGGGTTTGTGGTCAGCCATTCGTCCAGCAGCCCGGAACCTTCTCCGCCAAGACGACGTTTCACAGCGTTGAATTTCAATAATGACTGCGAAGTTGCCTTGAGTTCGTGCGATTTTTCGTACGCCTTGAGCGCCTCCGCCAGTGAATCTTCCGCGTAATGCACGTCCCCGAGCAAATCAAAACCTTCGGCCGCGAAGTTTTCATCCCGGGACAATGCGTCCGCCACTTTGCGCGCCTCGTCGAACTCACGTTGCTGCAGATGTAACCGCGCCATTGCGACACGCGGCTTGGGTGAATCCGGCGAAAGATCAATCAGCTGCTGCAGCGTATCCCTTAATGAGCCGATGTCTCCGCTCATTTCCTGAGCGCGCGCCTTCAGTTCAAGCGGTTCCGCCGCCATCGGGAACCGTTCGATGAGAGCGTCGATCGCCGGCCCGGCTTCCTTGGCCTCACCGGCAAACAATTTCAGCGTTGCGAATTCGAACTGTGCCGCCGGTACGTATGGGCCCACCCGGAACGCTTCTTCGGCGTAGCGCTGTGCCTTTTCCACCTCGCCGTTCTGGCGAAAATGCCGCGACAGGAACACACGCGGCTCAATCGCGTCGGGATTGTGCTCCGCGGCCTGGATCCATAATTTTGTCGCGCCTTGCTGATCGCCTTCCCGTTGCCTGACGACGGCGAGGTAGAGCAGCGCCTGGGCTTGATTCGGATCCTGATCGAGAACCTTCTGCAACACGGCGACAGCCTGCGGATTATCGCCATCCTTGATAGCAAGTCGCGCGAGATTGAAATAAGCCGGGAAAAATGCCGGTTCCAGCTTGACCGCCGCTTCGAAATCCTCGCGCGCGGACGCGTCGTCTCCGAGTGCAGCGTGCAAATAACCGCGAAGGTTCCTGACGATCGCCGTATCAGGGTTGGCCTCGACGAGTTCATCAGCAATTGCGGAGGCGCGATCGTCTTGCTTCAGCGCGGCATGACCGAACGTCTGCAATACTGCTGCAAGCATGAAGCCCGGGTCTTCCTCGCGGATCTCGGCGAGTTCTTGCAGCGCCTGTTCGAATTTGCCGGCGCGCATACGGCTGAACGCCAGCTGCGTTCGGATCGGTATCGATTTCGGATCCAGTTCGAGGGCGCGCTTCAGCGATTCTGTGCCCTGCTCGACTTTGCCGTGCCGCAGATAGGCCGTGCCGAGCAGCGCGAGCAGATTGGGGTCCGTGTAATCGGCGATTTCTACGTTCTCGAGGTTGCCGAGCCCCGTATCAAGATGGCCCGCGGCAAGCTGAATCGCGCCCCGCATGCGCTGGTATTCCTCATTGCCCGGATCTATCGCGAGCAAGCGTTCGACATACTCGGAGGCCTGGGTGAACTCGCCCGCTTCGTAATGAATTGTGGCTGCTTGCAAAAGCGTCGGGCGATGGTCCGGTATGACCACGAGAATCTGCCGCAAATAACGTAATGCGGCGTTGTTCTGACCCCGTTGTCGGGCAATGACCGCGCGCAGGAAGACCGCGCGCGGATCCTCATTTGATACGTCACCGATCGCATCGAGATCCGCGATCGCCCCGTCGATGTCTTCGAGCGCCACACGTGCACTGGCACGCTGCAGCAGTGCAATCGGGCTGCCCGGCACAATCTTGAGCGCACTCGTATACGATTCGACCGCATCCTGAAAGTTTTTGTCGTGCCGATCGAGCTCACCTTTCAGGATCCAGATATCGAAATCGTCCTGCGTCAATTTGAGCGCCGCATCCACCTCGGCGCGCGCTGCCGCCGGTTCGCCGAGACCAACTGCTGCGCTGACCGCAGCGCGACGCGCTTCGATATTGTTCGGTTCGATTTCCAGCGCCCGTTCGAAAGCAGTCCGTGCTTCCTCAAAGCGGCCGACCGCAAGGTCGAGCAATCCCTGCAGGGTTAACCATTGCGGGTCACTGTCATCGCTGTTGAGCGCGAGTTCCGTAGCGGCCTCGTCCATTTCGCCGGCGAGAATCAGCGCCCTTGCGATCGCCTGATTCAACTCGTCAGACTGTCCGCCGAGCGAACGGGCGCGACGAAGCTCTTTCAGGGCCGCGGACGCGTCCCGGACCTCGAGGTAGGCGCGACCGAGTGCTTCCCTCGCATCCGCATCGTCAGGCGCACCCTGCACCGCGTTTTTCAATTCAATAACGGCGCTGGCGACGTCGCCACTGCGCAGGAGTTCCTTGCCGTGCGCGAGCGCCTCGGCAGGGTCCAGCGAATCCGAGCAGCCGACCGTTATCGCGGCTAGCGCCAGTACCACCAGGATGGCTCGCGGACATTTCATCGTCGCACGATGCGCCACGCCGACCCCACTCACCCCTTCAGTCCGGATCATATTGAACTTCCGTTTGCTAGCCCTGATTCCCGCCGAGCATGCGGATGAGTTCCCTGGCGGGCGCGTATCCGCCTATCGACTCCCCCGTGTCGGAATAGACCGCAGGCGTACCCCGTACGCCCATCGTTTCGCCCAGGCGGTACTGCGCTTCGACCGGGTTCGGACAGGTGGCTACGTGCAGCGTTTTGCCGGCCTTCGACGCGGTCAGCGCCTCACGTCGATCTTTCGAACACCACACAGCTACGGCCTTGTCATAGGATTCGCTACCGATGCCGGTGCGCGGGTAGGCCAGGTAACGAACGGCGATCCCGGCGGCATTCAACGCGCCGACCTCGAGATGCAGTTTCCTGCAATATCCGCAGTCGATATCCGTATAGACGTAAATTGCTCTTTTCGTCTCACCGGCCGGTGCAAATTCGATCATAGAGTCCACGCCGATTTCGGCGAACGCTTCCATGCGCGCCGCCCCACGGCGCTTTGCAGTGACATTGTCGAGCGTTTTCAGGTCGAATACATCGCCCTTGAATATGAACTGGCCATCCTCGCTGATGTACAGCACCGTCGGGCCCAACATGACTTCGTAAACCCCTGCAATGGGGCCCGGCGCGATTGCCGTCACTTCCACATCGGGAAGCACGCGGGCGACCGCCGCGGTCAATCGTTGTTCCGGCCCGGAGTCAGCACTTGCCCCCGTAGCCCCCATGAACAGGGCTGTCACCAGGGCTATTGTGCGTATGGTCATAGGTATTCCTCGATTATTGGGGACAGATCTCGCCGGCGAGCCGGTGATTGTAAAAGCATACGAAACCTAAAACCATGATCCGTAATGCGTAATTGACTCAATAGCGCCCACAGTGTTCCACTTGATTGTATCGGACAGTCGGCCGCACACTATAGTTTCGCGTTCAGCTCAGCCCGCATTCTCCCCTGGATAAATGACATTATTCCAACGCAGACTACCAAGGCCGGAGCAGTGCCCATGAACTCCATTACCCCGGGTCCGCTCGAGGGGCAGGCACTCGGGAAATATCAGGTCCTGACGACGATTGGGCGTGGCAACATGGCGACGGTCTACCTCGGCCAGGATCCGTTCATCGATCGGCCGGTCGCGATCAAGGTGGCGTTCGACGAGTACGTCCAGTCAGACGAAACCGGCCCGCTCTACCGCCGCATGTTCTTCAACGAAGCGCAAGCGGCCGGCATGCTCAAACACCCGAACATCACGGCAATATTCGACGCGGGAGTCGATCAGGATCGCTATTACATCGTCATGGAATACATCCACGGCGGCACGACCCTCGACACGTTTACGAGCGCCGAAAACCTGCTCAGCATCAAGAACGTGACTGACATTCTGTACCAGTGCGCAATGGGGCTGGACTATGCGCATGGCAAGGGGGTGATTCACCGCGACATCAAACCCCGAAACATCCTGATCACCGACGAGCTCGAAGCCAAGATTACGGACTTCGGGGTCGCCGTCGTGCCGCATTTGCAGGAGGGCCAGTCCGCCGAACATGCCGGCTCTCCGCTCTATATGGCGCCGGAACAACTGCGGCTCGAAGAAGCCACCACGCAGAGCGATCTGTTTGCGCTAGGGGTTGTCGCCTACGAACTGCTCACCGGCAAACATCCGTTCGAAGAGAGAAATCTCGAAGCGATACGACACCGCATCCAGGACCGGCCGCCCACACCGATACTCGAACTGCGCGCCGATATACCGGAAATTTATCAGCGCATCATTAACCGTGCGCTGGCAAAGAATCGCGAACACCGATACAGGACGGGCGCCGACATGGCCGGCGATTTGACGCTGATCTACGACTTCATCCGCCACGCAGACGGCCAGCCTACGCAGCAGGAGAAATTCAGCCGGGTGCAGAAACTCGAGTTTTTCAGCGAGTTCCCCGACACCGAAATGTGGGAGATCATCAACGCCGGGGACTGGATTTCGATCGAACAGGGCGAGCCTATCATTCGCGAAGGCGAAGAAGACCCCTCGTTTTATGTGCTCGTCGATGGCGAGGTCGCCGTGCGAAAATCGGCTCAGGAAATTGTTAAACTCGGCCCGGGCGATTGTTTCGGTGAAATGGGCATAGTCGCCGGCCGGCGACGAACCGCGACTATCGACGCCGTGACCGGGGTGACGGTACTGAAAGTGCGCAGTTCCGTGATTGAACGTGCGTCGATCAACTGCCAACTGCGTTTCCAGCGCAAGTTTCTGCATACGCTCATTGAACGTCTCGAGTACACGACCGAACGCGTGGTCGATAATCCACTCTAACGGCCCGGATCCCCGGGGTCTTCACACCTAACGGACGAGCACCGCTTGAACACGACGATCGACGAAATACACCCCGGCCGGGCCATCCGGCTCGACGATATAATCCGGCTGTTGATTCGACGTGGCGTGATCTCTGCGGAGACGGCGAAGCAGGCAAGCGAGACGATCCGCGCCGACGACAAGCGCCACCCCCTGATTAAGCTCGGCGAACTCAAACTCGTCGACCAGACGAACCCCCGTTCCCGCCTCAACACCGAAGCACTGACCCGCCACATTGCCGCGGCCTGCAATATGGATTACGTGCGGATCGACCCGCTGAAGATTGATGTCGAGACCGTCACCGGCCTTGTCTCGCAGGCGTACGCGACCCGGTTCCAGTTCCTGCCCCTGGAAGTCAATCCGAGCGTTGTAACCATCGCAACTTCCGAGCCCTACGTGCGGGAATGGGAAACCGAACTGGCGCCCATCCTGAAACGCGATATCCGCCGCGTGCTGGCGAACCCGGCGGATATCGCAAAATACCTGAAAGAGCTCTACGGGGTGAGCCGCTCCCTGTTCGGCGCCGCGAACAAGATTGCCAAAGACAATGCGATTACGCTCGGCGATTTTGAACAACTGACGGAGCTTGGCCGGGTTGGCGAGGTCGACGCGAACGATCGCCACGTCGTACACCTCGTTGACTGGCTGCTGCAGTACGCTTTCGATCAACGCGCGAGCGATATCCATATCGAACCCCGTCGGGTGGAAGGCAATATCCGTTTCCGTATCGACGGCGTATTGCACATCGTCCACCAGCTCGCGCCGCCCATCATGGCGGCAATCGTAAGCCGTCTGAAATCACTCGGACGCATGGATGTCGCCGACAAACGCCGGCCTCAGGACGGCCGGATAAAAACGAAGTCGCCAAGCGGGCGCGAAGTCGAGTTGCGGCTCTCGACAATGCCGACGACGTTTGGTGAAAAACTCGTATTGCGAATTTTCAACCCCGAAAAGCTGACCCAGCCGTTCAGCGCATTGGGTTTCACGCAGCACGACGAACGCCTGTGGCGCGAAATGACCGCGCAGCCGCACGGCATCATCCTCGTGACCGGCCCGACCGGCTCGGGCAAGACAACGACGCTGTATTCGGCACTGAAACAAATCGCCCGGCCGGAGATCAATGTCTGCACGATCGAAGACCCGATCGAAATGGTTGAACCGGCGTTCAATCAGATGCAGGTGCAGCCGGCGATCGAGCTCGACTTCGCGGCCGGCGTGAGAACACTGATGCGACAGGATCCCGACACCATCATGATCGGCGAGATCCGGGACCGCGAAACCGCCGACGTCGCGGCGCAGGCCGCACTGACCGGGCACCTCGTGTTGTCGACACTGCATACGAACGATGCCCCGTCAGCGATCACCCGACTGATGGACATTGGCGTCCCGAGTTATCTGATCAGCGCCACGCTGCTGGGGGTCGTCGCGCAACGCCTGGTCCGTACGTTATGCGAACACTGTAAAACTCCAGGCGCACCGATTGCCGAGGTCTGGCAATCCTTCATCGGGCATCGTCGACTCGAATCCCAACCCGACTTCCATCGCGCGGCAGGCTGTGACGAATGTCGGCAAACCGGATACGCGGGCCGCGAAGGGCTGTACGAAATCCTCACGGTTTCAAGCGAACTCAGCCAGATTATCCAGCCGGACGTTCAGGCCCAAACACTGCGCAGACAAGCGCTTCGGGACGGAATGCACCCGTTGCGCTGGGCCGGGGCGCAAAAAGTAGCCATCGGGCGGACAACGCTCGAAGAGGTGCTCAGCGTAGTACCCGCGAGCGCGGACGACGCATAACCCGCAGAGATGCTCTAACCGCGCGGATGATGCTGCGCGTGCAGGTCCTTGAGCCGTTGCGCGGCGACATGAGTGTAGATTTGCGTCGTCGAGATGTCGCTGTGCCCCAACAACATCTGCACGACCCTCAGATCGGCACCATGATTGAGAAGGTGGGTCGCGAACGCGTGTCTGAGCGTGTGCGGAGACAGACTGGCATCGATACCGGCGCGGCGCGCGTATTTCTTGATCGCGTACCAGAACGCCTGGCGGGTCATCGCGCCGCCACGCGTGGACGGGAATACGACGTCGCTCATCCGTCGCTTGACGAGTTCGCCGCGAGCTTCGTGGAGATAACGCGCAAGCCAGGCCTGGGCAGTCTCACCGAACGGGACGAGGCGCTCCTTGCCCCCCTTCCCGGTTACGCGCACCACGCCCTGCTGCTGATTAATCTCCGATAAGGTCATACCAACGAGTTCCGAGACCCGCAGCCCCGTTGCATAGAGAATTTCCAGCATCGTGCGATCGCGCAGACCGATAACGGATTGCGTGTGCGGTGCGTGCAGCAGATTCTCGACGTCGGCTTCACTGAGCGCCCGCGGCAGGCGGCGTCCGAGGCGCGGTGCTTTCAGTGCCGCGGTCGGATCCGTCGTGCGGATATTTTCGCGATGCAGGAACCGGTAAAAGCGCCGCAGTGCCGAGAGCCGCCGCGATACCGTGCGCGGCGAGCGAGTAACGAATTCACTCATGTATCCGAGCAGATCGGCTTCGCTGGCGCTGAGCAGGTCAACCGCGCGGGCGGCGAGAAAATTGCGCACGGATGTGAGATCGGAACGATAGGCCGACAGTGTGTTGTCGCTCAGACCAAACTCGACCCACAGATGATCGAGAAAGCGTTCGATAGTGTCGTCCTCAGTGGATCGTTCGGAAGACGCCCGACCACGCATAGTACCGACCCCTCTCTGTTACGGTCTGAGCGCGGTTGTTCCGCGCACTGCATTTCAGCATACTTTAGCGTGGTGGCCCCGGCCTCTCCAGGCCAGCAACGACTCAGCTACCGCGTTTCATAGCCAGCGCAGAGGAAATATTAATGTTGGAATCGTGGTTTGGTGACAAGAGCAAAAATGACACGGCGGCTACGCGGACTGCGCAGGAACAGGCGGAAGTGGATGATGAAACACGTAAGCTCGCCCTGTACCACTACGACACGTGCTGGTTTTGCGGTCGCGTACGCGGCGCAATCGAACGCCTGAACCTGCACATCGAACTGCGTAATATCCACGCCGATCCCGGGCATCACGAAACGTTGATGCGCGAGGGTGGTTCGGGAATGGTGCCGTGTCTGCGGATCGAGAACGACAATGGCGGCGTGGAATGGCTGTATGAATCAGCCGATATTATTGCTTACCTGCAACGCCGGTTTTGTTAGCACGCGCCACGGCGGGCCGCCGTCTTTGGGTGATGACTCGGGGCGGACGCCGTACCGGAGGTGCCGGTACGGCTGGAACGACTAGCGTCGGATTTTTTCCTTGATCCGGGCTGCCTTGCCGCGACGATCACGCATATAGTAGAGCTTCGCACGGCGGACCGCACCGCGACGCTTCACTTCAATGCTGCCGATCAGCGGGCTGTAGGTCTGAAACACACGCTCGACCCCTTCGCCGTGAGAAATTTTTCGCACCGTAAATGCCGAATTGAGACCGCGATTCCTCTTCGCAATCACGACGCCTTCGAATGCCTGGAGGCGCTCGCGGTTGCCTTCTTTCACTTTGACCTGAACGACGACGGTGTCGCCGGGGCCAAACGCGGGCACATCGCGCTGCATCTGCTCGGCTTCTAGTTCTTCGATTATGTTCGGCATCTTTCCATTCCAGTTGTGGGTGAAGCACCCTTTGAAGGCGCGCGATTGTACCGCATTCTCACCGGAAATTAAGCCCCATCGCACTAATTGTCGTCACGATCGGGTGTCGTCGGCACCGATCCGGGATATTCCTGCCTCTCGGCCGCGCTGAGCGGCGCGTTCTCGAGCAAATCCGGTCGCCTGAGCGCGGTTCTGCGGATGCTCTCGCGACGTCGCCACCGCGCGATCTCGGCATGATTGCCGCTCAACAGTACCGCCGGCACCGCTTGTCCATCGACGACTTCCGGACGCGTGTATTGCGGGTATTCGAGCAGATTGTCCGAAAACGAGTCGGCCCCCGAAGACAACGCACTGCCGAGCGCGCCCGGCAGCAGCCGGACGACCGCATCGATAATCGCCATCGCCGCAATTTCTCCCCCGCTGAGGACAAAATCACCGAGGGAAATTTCGACATCGACGTCGCGCTCGACGATTCGCTCGTCGATACCTTCATAACGGCCGGCGATGAGTATCAGGTCGCGCTGATGCGTCAGTTCCTCGATCAGCGCCTGGTCGAGTCGGCGCCCCTGGGGCGACAGGTACGCCACGCATGGATGCGTCGCTGCGCCGTCCCGTGCCTCACGAATGGCGGCTCTCAGCGGCGGTACCGTCATCACCATTCCCGGTCCCCCACCGTACGGGGAATCATCGACATTCCCGCGTCCGTCAGGCGTGAACGCCCGCGGATCGATTGAGTTGATCGTGGCCAGGCCACGTTCACACGCGCGGCGCACGATACCTACTTCGGCAAACGCCTGAATGAGTTCGGGAAACAGGCTGATGACCGTGAACCGACGGCAGGACTCAGTCATCGACATGCCAGTCCACGAGAATCCGCCCGTCGTCGAGATCGACCTCATCGACGTAAACACCGCGAACGTACGGAATGAGTCGCTTGCGATCGCCCTCGACGACGAGGACGTCGTTCGCTCCGGTATCGAGCAATTGCACGACGCGACCGAGTTCCGCGCCTTCCCGATTGGCGACTTGCAGTCCGACGAGGTCGTGCCAGTAATACTCACCGGGTTCGTTCGGTGGCAGCAATTCCCGCACGATGCCAATGTCGCGACCAACAGTCGCAACCGCCGCGTCGCGGTCGGTAACGTCTTCAAGACAGGCGATGATGCTATTGCCCTGCCGGCGGCTCTCGGCAACGGCATGGCTGCGCCATCCGGAGGGCGTTGCAATATCCCAGCGCCGATAAGCGAGGATATTGTCACGCGGGCGCGTGTAGGAGTGAATTTTGACCCAGCCGCGGGTACCGAAAACCCCGCTGATTCTACCGAGAATAATGCGGTCGGGATCCGGCACGACGGCGTTGATACCGCTTACCTTGCCGCGGGGCCGGCGGTTCGCGCGCGATCGTCCGCAACGACTCGTCGCGGTACCGGGATCCTGCCGGTCGGTTCGCCGGCCGGCGCGGTCGCACTGGGGCAGCGCGTCAGCAGGTACGCCACCCCCCGCAAGTGCTTACGCAGCGGTCGCCGCCGCCGCCGTGTTCTGTTTAACGAGCTTTTTGACGCGTGGTGAAGCTTGCGCACCCACTGACAACCAGTACGCGTAGCGTTCGTCATCGATACGGAACCCTTCTTCGTTACCGGTCGCGATCGGATTGAAAAATCCGAGACGCTCGATATGATTGCCGTCGCGTTTGTCACGACTGTTGGCCACCACGACGTGGAAAAACGGACGGGCTTTGGCACCGCCACGCGCGAGTCTAATCGTTACCATTGAATTGCCTTAAGTTTTGAGTCGGCCACCACGGATTTCCGCATCGCCAAAGGGCGCGTATTGTAAGGTAAATCCGGCGTTTAGTTAAGTCCTGAATCGCGGCATCGAGAGCCCTGTACGCCATCGTTCAGCGCGTCAGGACGTCCGCGCCGAAACGATGATTTTCATTACTCCGATTACCCCTGAATTCCGGGTAATTTGCTACGATCCGCCGCGTCCATGGAATCTGAATCAGAAAAAACGCGGCTCCGCCGCGCGCTCATTGCCGCCAGGGAAAACAAGCCGGGGGCGCAGAAACGGCTGCACAGCGAACTCATCTGCAGAACTGTACTGGCTTTTTCACCGCCACCCGCGAGCATTTTCGTCTACGTCTCACTCGCCGACGAAGTCGATACCCGCATGTTGATAGACGCGTATATCGCTCGCGGCACCATTGTTATGGTTCCGCGTATCGTCGCGGGCGGTGAAATGCGTGCGGTGAAGTTTCCCGGATGGCAGGAAATGACAGCGGGGCCGCTCGGGATCCTCGCGCCGCGCTCCGAGCGCGCTTACGCCGGGCCGGTCGCGAGCGCCATCGTGCCGGGGGTCGGCTTCACCCACAGCGGGGCGCGGATCGGCTACGGTGCCGGCTACTACGATCGTTGGCTCGCTGCGCATCCGCAAACGACGAAAATTGGCATTGCGTTCGAATGCCAGATCGCCGCGGAGCTGCCGCAGGAGCCCCACGACATGGTTATGGACCGCATCGTCACCGAGCGACGGGTGTACCCCGCTGCGGCCACGTGAGTCCGCGCGGGTTATCTCGCCCGGAATCTATTCCTCGTCGACGGCCTTCATACTGAGCCGTACCCGCCCCTGCTTGTCGATCTCGAGGACCTTCACCTTGACGGTATCGCCCTCGGACAGCTTGTCGCTGACATTCTCGACCCGTTCATGCGATATCTGTGATATGTGTACGAGTCCGTCCTTGCCCGGCAGAATATTCACGAACGCACCGAAATCCATGAGCTTCTGTACTTTACCCTCATAGATCGTTCCCACTTCGACATCAGCCGTAATGGCCTCGACCCGACGCAGGGCCTCATTACCGGCCGCACTGTCAACCGATGCGATCTTGACCGTACCGTCGTCGGTAATGTCGATCGTCGTACCGGTTTCTTCCGTAATCTGACGGATCGTCGCGCCGCCCTTGCCGATCACGTCGCGAATTTTGTCCGGGTCTATCTTGATCGAGATGATGCGCGGCGCGTGCTCCGACATTTCTTCACGATGACTGTTCAGGACCGCATTCATTTCACCGAGGATGTGCTGCCGTCCGGCTTTTGCCTGCGTCAGCGCGGCTTCCATGATTTCCTTCGTGATCCCGTCGATCTTGATATCCATCTGCAGCGCGGTCACGCCGGCGGCCGTTCCGGCCACCTTGAAATCCATGTCGCCGAGATGATCTTCATCGCCCATGATGTCTGAAAGAACGACGAATTTATCGCCTTCCTTGATCAAACCCATCGCAATGCCCGCCACCGGCGCGGCGATCGGAACGCCCGCATCCATCAGCGCGAGACTTGTGCCGCACACCGACGCCATCGAACTCGATCCGTTCGATTCCGTAATTTCGGAGACTACCCGCAGCACATACGGGAATTCATCCATGTCCGGAAGCACTGCCTGGATGCCGCGTTTCGCCAGACGGCCGTGGCCAATTTCGCGACGCTTCGGGGAACCGACACGGCCGGTTTCACCAACGCAGTACGGCGGAAAGTTGTAGTGCAGCATGAACGGTTCGCGACGCTCGCCTTCGATGGCGTCGATAATCTGCGAATCGCGCATCGTCCCGAGGGTGGTGACGACGATCGCCTGCGTCTCGCCACGGGTGAACAGCGCGGAACCATGCGTGCGCGGCAAAATCCCTACTTCGACGGAAATGTCCCGAATATCGGCGGCACTACGGCCATCGATACGCGGGTTACCGGCGACGACCGAACCGCGCACGATATCGTGCTCGAGTTCTTCGATCGCGTCGCTGACGTCCTCAGCGGTCCACGCGACGGTTTCGTCCGCCGTCAATGCTTCTGCCGCCTGTGCACGGACTTCGCTCAGCGCGTCACGGCGTTGCAGTTTGTCGACAATACCGTAAGCATTTTTAATCGCATCACTGCATTGCGTCCTGACGGCTTCGTGGAGGCCTTCGACCGGCGTTGGCGCCTGCCAGTCCCACTGTTCCGTCCCGGTTTTCGCGACGAGTTCGTTAATCGCGTTGATAGCGACCTGCATTTGTTCATGCCCGTACATGACGGCGCCGAGCATCACGTCTTCGGACAGCTGGTTTGCTTCGGATTCCACCATGAGTACCGATGTCGCGGTTCCTGCTACGACGAGGTTCAGTGCCGAGTCGTCGAGGGCACCGAAACTGGGATTGAGCACATACTCATCGTTGACATAACCGACTCGCGCCGCGCCGATCGGACCCTTGAACGGGAGACCCGAAATACTCATTGCAGCCGACGATGCAATCAGGGCGACAATGTCCGGATCCACGGCCGGATCGAGCGACATCACGGTGCAGACGATCTGGACATCCTTGCGGAAGCCCTGCGGGAATAACGGACGAATCGGGCGGTCGATCAGGCGCGACGTGAGGGTTTCCTTTTCCGTTGGCCGGCCCTCGCGTTTGAAGAAGCCGCCGGGAATCTTGCCAGCCGCGTATGTGCGTTCCTGGTAGTCAACCGTCAACGGGAAGAAATAAGGATTGTCCTTCGCGTTGCGATTGCCGACGACATTGGCCATGACAACCGTGTCGCCCATCGTCGCGATGACGGAACCTGAGGCCTGCTTCGCGACTTTTGCCGTCTCGAGACTGACCGTGCGATCCCCGTACTGAAATGAAACTGTAATCGGCGCCATACTTGCTTACGTAATCGTTTGAGATGAAATAAAAAAAAACCGGGTGCCGAATTTCGTTCGTGCCCCGGTGTGATATTTGAGAGTCGGCGGTCTTACTTCCTGAGTCCCAGACGGGAGATCAGGGTGCGGTAGCGTTCTACGTCGTTCGCCTTGAGATAGTCGAGCATCTTCCGCCGTCGGTTGACCATGCGCAGCAGGCCCTGGCGTGAATGGTTGTCGTGTTTGTGCGTTTTGAAATGATCTGACAGATCGTTGATACGCGCCGACAGTAGTGCAACCTGTACTTCGGGCGAACCCGTATCGGTACCACTTGTCTGGTAGTCCGAAATGACCGCACTTTTCTGTTCGTTCGTTAAAGCCATGCAGCGACTCTCCTGGTTTCAGCTCTTGGCCGGTTTCAAAGCCCGCGTATTCTAACCGCGAGACTCCCCGGTCACAAGGAATTTCGGTGATAAATCATGATTTTGCGCCCCGGCCGAACGGCGTCAGCGCATCATCCTTCGCGGCGCGATGCGGCCGTCGTCCAAAACGGTGCCAACGCCGATAAATCCGCGCCCGGATCGGTACAGTCGAACGTACCCGGCACGCGGCGCATCGGCCACCCGGACCGCCTGCCCGCGGGTGACGGAGAATGCGCCCTCGTCGCTCAGATGGACGTCCGGCAGGTCAACGAGCGCCGTGTCCGGCGGTATCAGCAGCGCGTCGAATTCCGCATCCGGTACGGCGCGTTCCCGCAGCGCCTGGATGTCGGCCAGCGTCGTCGCGTCGGCCAGTGCGAACGGACCGCTGCGCAAGCGGCGCAATGCGCTGATATGTGCCCCGCAGCCCAGCGCCTTGCCGATATCCTCGGCGAGCGTACGAATATACGTCCCCTTCGTACAGTCCACTTCAATCGTGAGGTGTTCCCCCGCCAGGTGCTTTCTTTCGAGCCGCTTTATCGTCACCGTTCTCGGGTCGCGTTCGATTTCGATGCCCTTGTGGGCAAGTTTGTACAGACGCTTGCCGTCGCGTTTCAATGCCGAATGCATCGGCGGGACCTGCTGGATTTCACCGCGAAAGGCTTCGAGCGCGTCGTCGATCCGTGCCTCGTCGATCCCCGCGACCGGACACTCGCGGGTAATTTGCCCCTCCGCGTCACCGGTATTTGTTTCGATCCCGAGGCGCACGTCCGCAAGGTAGCTCTTGTCCGCGTCGAGCAAAAACGCGCTGATTTTCGTTGCTTCACCGAAGCAAATCGGGAGTAACCCCGTCGCCAGTACATCGAGGCTGCCCGTATGACCGGCTTTCACGGCATTGAATGCCCGCTTTGCCGCCTGTAGCGCGGCGTTCGAACTCATGCCCGCGGGTTTGTCGAGCAGCAAAATTCCGGTGATATCACGCCGCGGTTCGCGACCGGCCGGCTCGCGCTTACTCATGCGTCGGCGTGTCGGAATTCAAGCCAGCCAGCATGCGCGTAATACGGTCGCCCTGCTCAATCGAATCATCGTGCTCAAAGCGCAGCGCGGGCAAACTGCGCAAGCGCAGTTCCTGCCCCAGCGCATGACGCAGTCTGGGCGCCTGCTCATTCAGTCGCTTGAGTGCATCGGGGACATCCTCGCACCCGTAAAGGCTGACGAGGACGCGGCAACTTTTCAGATCCGGAGAGACATCCACGTCCGTGATCGAGCCCATCCCGGCCGCGTTTTCCCGCGTCCAGTCGCTGATCATCGGAGCGAGTGCGCGCCGAATCCCTTCAGCAACCCGGACCTTACGGCTGAATTCGCGCGGCATGTGGCGACCCGCAGGTCAGGCGGTTCGCGCTATTTCAACGCGCTCGAAGACTTCGATCTGATCGCCCGGTTTGACGTCGTTGTAGTTCTTGACCCCGATCCCGCACTCGGTGCCCGAACGGACTTCGTTGACATCATCCTTGAAGCGTCGCAGCGATTCGAGTTCGCCTTCATAAATAACCACGTTGTCTCGCAACACGCGAATCGGACTGCTGCGCTTGACGACACCGGTAGAGACGATGCACCCGGCGATAGACCCGAGCTTCGAAGAACGGAATACGTCGCGCACTTCCGCCACCCCGATAATGGTCTCGCGGATTTCCGGAGCGAGCAGATTCGTGACCATACCGCGCACGTCATCGATGACATCGTAGATCACGCTGTAGTAGCGTAAATCCAGACCTTCGTCCTCGATAATCTTGCGCGCCGTCGCGTCCGTACGGACGTTGAACCCGATGATCAGTGCGTTCGAGGCAAGCGCAAGATTCGCATCCGAGCCGTTGATTCCGCCTACACCGCTGGAGACAACTTCGACCTTCACTTCGTCGTGCGTCAGCTTCTTGAGCGAATCCACGAGTGCTTCCGCGGACCCCTGCACATCGGCCTTCACGAGAACCCGCACGTGGGACAGTTCGCCGTCTTTCATTTGCGAGAACATGTTCTCGAGCTTCGACGCCTGCTGACGCGCGAGCTTCGTCTCGCGATCCTTGTCGCTGCGAATGCCGGATATTTCCCGCGCCTTGCGTTCGTCGTCCACGACAGCCGCTTCGTCACCGGCATTCGGCGTACCCGACAGACCGAGTATTTCAACCGGGTCCGATGGCCCGGCGGAATCGACCTGTTCGCCGCGGGCATCAATCATCGCGCGCACGCGACCGAATTCCGTCCCCGCCAACAGGATATCGCCGCGGCCGAGTTTGCCACTTTGCACGAGCACCGTCGCAACCGGACCACGCCCCTTGTCGAGACGCGATTCCACGACGACGCCTTTTGCCGGGCCCTCTTCCGCCGCTTTCAGTTCGAGCACCTCGGCCTGCAGCGAAATCGCTTCGAGCAGCGCATCGATACCCGTACCGGTTTTCGCGGATACCGGCACAAACTGGATATCACCCCCCCAGTCCTCGGGAATGACTTCGCGACCCGCGAGTTCCTGTTTGATCTTGTCCAGGTCGGCGTCCGCTTTGTCCATTTTGTTGACCGCGACGATCATCGGCACCCCGCCC